>Ga0070686_100000347_pt1 | contig 29937 bp, 41 predicted proteins | sample KBSS23LmetaG_FD_65654 | JGI IMG/M metagenome (GOLD analysis project Ga0070686, IMG submission 65654) | Switchgrass rhizosphere microbial communities from Kellogg Biological Station, Michigan, USA - KBS S2-3L metaG | ecosystem: Host-associated > Plants > Roots > Rhizosphere ... | reverse complement strand
CGGGGGAATATGTGCGGCGAACTCTCGGGCAAAGCTGGCCGGCTCCATCCGCATATCCCGGAAAGATACGATTGCGCTCGGGCTGTCGCGCTTCGGCTCGATCGAGAACATAACATCGAGCGGCGGCCTGTCGTCGAACGTGAGGCCGCCCGTCCGCCAGAAATTGTCGTCTCGGGCAACCCACGGATCGGACCAAAGGGTGGGGTCAATTGGAGTGATGCCGAAGGGCCGGACACCGCTACCGTCGCGAACCGACCCGCTCCGCGCCATCGCGATCAGTGAGCCGTCAATGACCCGGCTCATTATCTCGTCCCGCTTTGTCCTGAGCGTCCAGTCGGCGGGGAGCCGCGCCAAGGCGTCGGCAGGCTTCAACCAGTTATCGAACTCAGCCGCCGTTGGCAGCCTCACCTGTTTTGCCATCCCCGCTCCGGTCGGGCTCCGGTGTGATAGCGGGGAAGCGAGCCGGAGTGCGCGCTTGTCGGATGGCCGTCCTATCCCCGCGCTGGCAGCTTGGACGATCAGGCCCGAAAATGCTAGGAGGGCGGCACGGACACTCCGGAGCCGACACCGAGTGACAAGTTCAAAGACGCGGCCCGCGCGCTGGAGTGCGACGAGGACGAAGCGCACTGGGATGAGCGGTTGCGGAAGATCGCGAAGCAAAAGCCCGCCGATGCCCCCCGAGGGTGAATGATGAGCAACCGCCAGCTAGAGGAACGTCAAGAGCGGGAGCACGCGGCCAAGGTGGCGGCGGCGCTCGGCATATCCGTTGAGGACCTAGATCGACTTGAATGGTCGATTGACGAAGCGGGGAGTGACGGTGCCGTTCACGGCTACAACGTCACCTTCGATGAGGGCTCAGACCCTGCCGTTCTCGCTAAGATCGAAGGGCTAGTCCACGGACGCTGGATTCGGATCGGACCCGTGCTTGACTGAAATTTAGCGGCGCGGTTTCGCGAACCACTTTCCTCCAAGCGCGGGAAGGAACCGCCAGTCCGGATCGAAGGCGGGTTCCTCGATAAAGATGGATTGAGCGTGAGGGCCGATTTCCTTGCTCTGAATTTCCCTCGTAACGCTCGGGACCTCACGGACCGTGCCATCCGGAAATGTAGCTTCGACCATCTCAGGATTCCTGCCGCTACGGCCCTAGGGATCAATACTCGACCAACCAGCTAACGTCCGGGGTGTGGCCGGCACTCACCGCGTTCTCGTAGTATTGAGTGAAGCCGTTAATAGTCATTTCGAGAGCGTATTCGGGATCGTCCCAATAGGGTATGCTAGTTCGATACGGTCCCATTTGAATTGGTGTGTGGATAGCATGGCTGACATTAACCTTGGTTTCGTTACTGTTCATGTGTCGCCCGAGTTCGATCGTGATGATCGTAGGGATCGCGCCAAGCTGAATTTCGAAGGTGCCCCAGTCGTCGATTCGGTTGACGACGGTAACTAGGGGATCGTTGAGCGCATCATCAAAGTCCCATACCATGTCGTGCCTTCCTTGCCGTCGAACATATAGGAGGCAGGGCAGGAAGGTGAAAGGCCGGTTTGCGGGGACTGTGTTTGCAATATATATTAACACCAAAAAGAAAGGGCCCCGCCGGCATCCCGGCGAGGCCCTTTCCCGAAAAGCCGGTCGGCTTAGGCGGTGAACTCGACCTCGGTGGTCTCGCAGAGGTTCACTCCGCGCAAGTCGTTGTTGGTGCCGTCGTCATAGGTCACCTTGATGTCCCACGAGCACTGGTCCTCGTTGCGGTCGAAGGTGACTTCGGCCTGCTCGCCATTGTTGAGCACGTCGCGGCCGAGGATGTCCGGGCCCCAACGGTCGTCCGTGTGCGGCGAGACGTTGAGCGTGATGATGGTGTGGCCGGTATGGTTGGTGACCGTGAAATCCTGCTGCGCCGCGAAGGCCGCAGTGGCCGTGGCGGCCGCCCAAAGGGCGCCCGCGATCAGAAACTTACGCATTGAATATACTCCCCATTCCCTGAAAGGACCCCCAGAAGTCCGGCCGTAGGGGCGGGGCGGCAGGTTGGCAATCCGATATTTGTCGGGGTGTGGACGATTCGTGCCCGGGCCCTATAGCCGGGCCATGACGAGCGACGTCCTCATCATCGGCACGGGGCACAATGCTTTGGTCTGCGCCTTCTATCTCGCGGAGCGCGGGATCAGGGTCCGGATGATCGAGAGCCGGAGCGTGGTCGGTGGCGCGGCGGTGACCGAGGAATTCCATCCGGGCTTCCGCAATTCCACGGCGAGCTACACGGTCAGCCTGCTCAACCCGAAGATCATCCGCGACATGCGGCTCTACCAGCACGGGCTGAAGGTCGTGCTGCGCAGGATCGACAATTTCCTTCCCACGACGGGCGGCGACTATCTGCTGTCCGGGCGGGGCGGGCTCACGAAGCGCGAGATCGCGCGCCATGCGCCGGCGGATGCGGAGCATTACGACGCCTATTCCGCCGCCCTCCAGTCCGTGGTCGGCCTGCTCAGGCAATGGCTGCTGCGCGCGCCGCCCAATGCCGGGGGCGGGCTGGCGGACCTCGCCGCCCTGCTGAAGCTCGGCGCGGGGGTGAACCGGCTCGGCCTCGAGCAGCAGCGCCAGCTCGTCGATTTCTTCACCAAGTCGGCCGCCGACATCCTCGCCCGCTATTTCTCGCACGAGCTGGTCCAGGCCCTGTTCGGCTTCGACGCGGTGGTCGGCCATTATGCGAGCCCCTACGCGCCGGGCTCGGCCTATGTCCTCCTCCATCACGTCTTCGGGGAGGCGGCCGGGGTCGAAGGCGCCTGGGGCCATGCGATCGGCGGGATGGGCGCGATCACCCAGGCCATGGCCAAGGCGGTGCGCGAGGCCGGAGTCGAGATCATCCTCGACACGCCGGTCGAGGAGGTGATCGTCGAGCGGGGCAAGGCGGCCGGGGTGGCGGCCGGCGGCAAGACGTATCGGGCCAGGGCGGTGGTGGCGGGAGTCCACCCGAAGCGATTGTTCACCGAATTGCTCCCCGAGGGCGCGGTGGCCGAGGCGCCGGCGCGTCGCATGGCCCATTGGGCGAGCGAATCGGCGACCTTCCGGATGAACGTCGCGCTTTCCGAGCTGCCGCGCTTCACCGCGCTGCCCGAGCCCGGCGACCATCTCACTGCCGGCATCATCGTCGCGCCGTCGCTCGCCTACATGGACCGCGCTTACCTGACCGCGCGGACCGAGGGCTTTTCGAAGGAGCCGATCGTCGAGATGCTGATCCCCTCGACGCTCGACGACAGCCTCGCGCCCGAGGGGAGCCATGTCGCCAGCCTCTTCTGCCAGCATTTCCCCTATGCGGTGGCCGGCGGCTGGGATGCACGGCGCGACGAGGCGGCGGACGCGATCATCGCCCATGTCGACCGTTACGCGCCGGGCTTCAAGACGTCGGTGATCGGCCGGCTCGCGCTCAGCCCGCTCGACCTCGAGCGCCGCTTCGGCCTGATCGGCGGCGACATCTTCCACGGCAAGATGGGGCTCGACCAGCTCTTCTCGAACCGGCCGATGCTCGGCCATGCCGATTACCGGATGCCGCTCAAGGGCCTCTATCTCTGCGGCGCCGGCGCCCATCCCGGCGGCGGCGTCACCGGCGCGCCGGGGCACAATGCGGCGCAGGCGGTGCTGAAGGACCGGCGCCGGCTGGGGATCTGAGGCATTGCGAGCCTAGTCAGGCAATTCGGAGAGGGACGCAGTCTGGATTGCCGCGCCCCTTCGGGGCTCGCAATGACGGTTCAGTGGATTCGGACCGCCTCTAATCCGGCGAGCGATAGGTGTCGTGGCAGTCGGAGCAGGCCTGGCGGACCGCGGCCCAGCGTTGGAGGAAGACGGCGCGGTCGCCCGACTGGGCCGCTTCGGCCAGGGCGGTGGCCGCGGCCGCATAAGCGGCGGCGCGCGCCTCGAAGCCCGGGCGGTCGCTCCACACCGGCGGGAGCGCCTTGCTTTCCGGCAGGTTGGTGCCCGCCGGAAACATGGTCGGCAGGGTCCGCGCCCAGCGCGCCAGCGCGCGCGACGGGAAGACGAGCGTGTGGACGTCGGCGCCGGCGTCGGCCTGCGCCTTCAGTTGGACGAAATCGGCGGCCGACAGGGCATAAGCCGCCCGCCGCGCGGCGACGATCTCCGCGGGCGTCAGACCGGTCTGGGCGGCAGCGGCGATGGGAATCGCGACCAGAGCCGCGGCAAGCAACAGAGTCTGTCTCATCCGGTCTCCTCCCGAGCCCGGCCCGAGCCTAGCCCGGTTCCCCGCCGGCAACAATCTCCAGCAAGTCGAGGATCGGACCCTGGCTCGGCAGGATCTTCGCGCGCGCCTCCGCGAGCGGAAACCAGGCGGCGCGGTCGATCTCGGGATGGGTTTCGAAGCGTCCGCTCCTCGGCGGCCATTCCAAGGTGAAAGGATTGCTGACGATCGCCCCGGCGTCGAGATCGCCCTCGAGCGCGAAGGCTTCGACCCACTTGCCGCCTTTCTGGCGGATCCGGCCGAGCGGAGTCAGCACGCCCTCGGGCTTCGTCCCGAGCTCCTCCTCGAACTCGCGGCGGGCGCAGGCTTCGAGATCCTCGCCGGGCTCGCCCAGGCCCTTGGGGATCGCCCAGGCGCCGGCGTCGCGCTTCGCCCAGAACGGGCCGCCGAAATGGCCGAGCAGCACCTCGACGCCGCCGGCCGCGCCGCGGCGCCACATCAGGAGTCCGGCGCTGAGCTCGGCCATCGCCGGCTCTTCGGGCGGCGGCAGGGCGGCGTCAACGCCTGACCGACGGCCCGCTTTTCTGTTATGGCGCGCGAGGGGAGGGCGGATCATGACCAGGGACCAGAAGATCGTAGCCGTCGGCGCGGCCGGCGGCGTCGCGGCCATGGCGCTGGCCATGTGGCTGCTGCCCGCGACGCTGCCGCCGCCGGCGGACGTGGCGGAGATTGGAGGCCGCCTCGCTTACGCCCTGCGCTGGGATGCCGTCGCGGCTCTGCCCCTGCTGGCGATGATCGCGGCGATCGGCAATGCCCGCGCCCTCGGCCCCGCCATCGATCCGACCCGCGGCGCGGAGAGCCGCACGATGCTGATCGACGGCCGCGTCGCCGACAACAGCCTCCAGCAATTCGTGCTGTACCTCGCCGCCTCCTCCGCGCTCGCCGCCAGCCTGCCCGCCGCCCGGATCACTGCGATCGGGGCGGCGGCGATCGTCTTCGTCGCCGCGCGGCTCCTGTTCTGGATCGGCTACCGGATCGATCCGCGCTACCGGGCGCCCGGCTTCGCCGCGACCTTCTACCTGAACCTCGGCCTGATCGCCGCCTCCTTCTGGTACGCGCTGAGCTAGGATGCTGGTCACCGAGCTCATCCGCCGCGGCGCGCTCCATCATGGCGAGCGCATCGCGCTCCGCTGCGGCGACGAGAGCCGGACCTTCCGCGAGGTCGACCGGCTTTCCAGCCGGATCGCCAACACCCTGAGCCACGGGCTCGGCCTCGCCAGGGGCAGCCCGATCGCGCTGCTGATCGACAACGGCCTGGATTCGGTGCCCTGCGATTTCGGGGCCGCCAAGGCGGGGCTGGTGCGCACGCCGCTCAACGGGCGGCTCTCGCTCGACGAGCACCGGAGGATGATCGAGGCGATCGGCGCGGCGACCATGATCCACGGCCCGAGCCAGGCCGAGCGCGCGGCCGCGCTCCAGGCGGCCTTGCCCGAGCTTCGGGTGATCGGCCTCGGCGACGACTCGGTCGGCCCGGATCTGCTCGCACTGGCGCGGGACGCGTCCGACGCCGATCCCCGCCTCGCGCAGGCGCCCGGCGACATCGTGCTCGCCCTCTTCACGTCGGGGACGAGCGGCACGCTCAAGGCCGCGCAGCACACCCATGCGAGCTACAGCGCGGTGGTCCGCAACGTGCTGCTCAACCTGGTCGATCCGAAGCCCGGCGAGACGATGCTCCACGCCGCCTCGATGATCCATGCCAGCGGCTGCTTCGTCATGCCTTATTGGCTGCGCGGCGGGACCGCGGCGATCCTGCCCGGCTTCTCGCCCGCTTCCTATGTCGAGGCGATCGAGCGCTGGCGCCCGAACGCGCTCAACCTGGTGCCGACCATGCTCCAGATGCTGTTCCAGACGCCGGGCATCGACGGCGCCGACCTCTCCTCGGTCGAGACCATCGTCTACGGCGCCTCGCCGATGCCGCGGCCGGTGCTGGAGCGCGGGCTCGGCCTGTGGGGACCGATCTTCGTCCAATATTACGGCCAGACCGAAGCGCCGCTCGCCATCTGCAACCTGCAGAAGGCCGAGCATGAGGACGCGCCGCCCGAGCGGCTGCTCTCCTGCGGGCGGCCGAGCGTGGATTGCGAGATCCGGCTGGTCGACGAGGCCGGCGAGGAAGCGGCGCCGGGCGAGGCCGGCGAGATCGTGCTGCGCGCGCCCTTCGCGATGAAGGGCTATACCGATCCCGCGCTCACCGCCGAGACCTTCCTTCCCGGCGGCTGGCTGCGGACCCGCGACGTGGGCCGGTTCGACGAGGCGGGCTATCTCACCCTGATCGACCGGACCTCCGACATGATTGTGACCGGCGGCTACAACGTCTATCCGCGCGAGGTCGAAGATGCGCTCGCCGGCCATCCCGCGGTCGCGCAGGCCGCGGTGGTGGGCCTGCCCGACGAGATCTGGGGCGAGGCGGTGACCGCCTTCGTCGTGCTCCAGCCCGGCGCCGCGGACGACGAGGCGGCTTTGATCGCCCACGCCCATCAAAGGCTCGCCGGCTACAAGGCGCCCAAGTCCATCCGCTTCGTCGATTCCATCCCCCTGAGCCCGGTCGGCAAGCCGCTGCGCCGCGCGCTGCGCGAGCCCTTCTGGCAGGGGAAGGAGCGCGCGATATGAGCGTCCTCGTCGAGAAAGCAGGGCCGGTCACCACCGTCGTGATCGACCGGCCGGAACGGCGCAACGCGGTCGATCCGGCGACCGCCCGGGCGCTGCGCGAGGCGTTCGACGCGTTCGAGGCGGATGCGGAAGCCCAGGTCGCGGTGCTCGCCGGCGCCGGCGGCCATTTCTGCGCCGGCTTCGACCTCAAGGCCTTCGCGGAGGCGGGGGTCGCCTACGATCCCGAAGGCGAGGGACCGATGGGGCCGACCCGGCGCCTGCTCGCCAAGCCGGTGCTCGCCGCGATCGAAGGCTATGCGGTGGCGGGCGGGATGGAGCTCGCCTTGTGGTGCGACCTCAGGATCGTCTCCGAAAGCGCGACCTTCGGCATCTTCTGCCGGCGCTGGGGCGTGCCTTTGGTCGACGGCGGCACCGTGCGCCTGCCGCGGATCGTCGGGCAGGGGCGGGCGCTCGACCTGATCCTGACCGGCCGGCCGGTCGGCGCCGAGGAAGCGCTGGCGATCGGCCTCGCCAACCGGATCGTGCCGGAAGGCCGGGCGCGCGAAGCGGCCGAATCGCTCGCCGCCGAGATCGCCCGCTTTCCGGCGCTTTGCACGCGCACCGACCGGACATCGGCCTATGCCGCTTTCGACGCCGACCTCGCCGCCGCGCTCCGGGCCGAAGCCGTCGCGGGCGCGGCGCCGCTCGCCGAGGGTGCCCGCGAGGGCGCGGCGCGCTTCGCCGGCGGGCTCGGGCGGAGCGGGGATTTCGGCGACATTTGAGGCTTGAACGGCTCGAGGAAATCGCGGACGCTTGAGGGGAAAAGGGGGGCGATCATGGAATGGATGCTGATGCCGCTGAAGCGCTACGCCGAATTTTCCGGCCGCTCGCAGCGGCAGGAATATTGGATGTTCGTGCTGTTCTCCTGCCTGCTCTACGCGGCGGCCGCGATCGTGCTGATCGCCCTCGGCGCGATGTCGGAAGCCGGGGCCGGAGGCGGCAAGGAGGGCCCGATCTGGGGCTTCAGCATCGGCATTGCCCTGATCGGCCTGCTCTATCTCGGCCTGTTCATCCCGACCCTGGCGGTCCAGGTGCGCCGCTTCCACGACCAGGATCTCAGCGGCTGGTTCGTCCTGCTCGGCTTCATTCCCTATCTCGGCGGGCTGATCATGCTGGTCTTTATGTGCATCGACGGAACCGCAGGCACGAACCGCTTCGGCCCCGATCCCAAGGGTCGCGGCGGCAGCGAGGCCGAGATTTTCGCCTGACCCGGCGGCGCGCTTCGGCCTTGAAATCGCGGCCGGAATGACGGACGCTCCGCGAGCTCGGCGCGCGCGGGGCGCGCCGCTCTAGGGGGATTCGCCATGAACTGGATGCTGATGCCGCTGAAGCGCTACGCGGACTTTTCGGGCCGCTCGCGCCGCATGGAATTCTGGATGTGGCAGGTCTTCAAGTTCCTCGTCGGCGCCGTGTTCATGGTCATCTTCATGGTCGTGTTCGGCGCGGCCTTCGCCACCATCGGATCGAAGGACCCGAACCAGATCGACGCCGCCCAGCTGATCGCGGCGAGCGGCACCGTGCTCGTGATCTGGATGATCTACATGATCTTCTGCCTCGCGATCCTCATCCCCGACATCGCGGTGGGGGTGCGGCGGCTCCACGACACCAACCGCAGCGGCTGGTGGCTGCTGGCGCCGATCGCCTCCTATTTCATCGGCATCATGGCGGTCGTCGCCACGGCCGGCGTCGGCGCCAGCATGGGGGCGAACGACCAGGTCGGTACGGGCCTGATGGCGACGGGCGGCATCATCGGGCTGGTGGTGATGCTGGTCACGCTCGGCCTTTTCCTGACCCTGCTCGTCTTCTGGTTCCTGGACGGGACGCCCGGGCCCAACAGATACGGCCCCGATCCCAAGGGCCGCGACGCGAGCCAGGTCTTCGCCTGACCGGCGGCCGTGGAGCCCTGATCCGCGGCGGGACGCGCGGGCGCGATTCCGGCGCTTGATTAGCGCGGCGAAATGACCCACGCTGCCTTGCCGTTCGTGGGGGCGGCATCTCGATCCTGAGGGGGATTTGCAAAATGGGTTACATGCTGATGCCGCTGAAGCGGTTCTTCGATTTTTCGGGCCGCTCGCGGCGCAAGGAATTCTGGCTGTGGATTCTCTTCGTGATCATCGTCTACGTGGTCGCGGGCATCCTGGACGTCCAGCTCGGCCTGGGCGGCGCCGCCACCAGCAGCTCGGAATTCGGCGACGGCGGCGTCTCGGCCAGCGCTAATTTCAGCGGCGGCGTGCTGACATTGGTCTGGATGCTGATCACCCTGATCCCCAATCTGTCGGTCAGTGTGCGCAGGCTGCACGACGTCGACAAGAGCGGCTGGTTCATCCTGCTCGGCCTGATTCCTCTGGTCGGCCTCTATCTGATCTATCTCTATGTCCAGCCGGGAACGCCCGGTCCGAACCGCTTCGGGCCCGATCCCAAGGCCGGCGAGACCGACGCCCAGGCCTTCACCTGAGCCATGACGGGGCGCGGGCGGGGAGTTGCTCCCCGCCCGCCGCCGCATTAGAGGGAGCGTCCTTTTTCGTGCCCCTGTGGCGGAATTGGTAGACGCGCTCGACTCAAAATCGAGTTCCGCAAGGAGTGCCCGTTCGACTCGGGCCAGGGGCACCATTTCGCTTCCAAGCGCCGCTCGCGTCGGGCATGATCCGGCGCGATGAACGAGCTGCCCAAGAGCCCGCCCGCTGAAGCCCAGGTCGGGATCGAGATCGAGACTGAGGCGACCGCCTATCGGCGCGACCGCCTGCTCGCCTCGCTGGCGCTGATGATGGGCGCCGCCCTCGTCCTGGCCCTGCCGTTCGCGCTTCGCGCCGGCGCCGAATTCTTCCTGCCGGTCACCGCCGCTCTGGTGATCGCGATCGCGCTCGTGCCGGTGCTCGAATGGCTCGAGCGGCGGCGCGTGCCTTCGCCGCTGGCCGCGTTCATCTGCCTCGTCCTTTTCCTCGCGGTCGCCAATGCCGCGGTCGCCGCGATCATCTTCCCGGCCAGCGAATGGGTGCGCGAGCTGCCCACGCGGGTCGGGCGTATCCGCCAGACGCTCGGCCCGGTCTTCGACGTCTATTCGGACCTGCAGGGCTTCATCGACGACGTGACGCGCCAGTTCGGCCGGAGCAGCGGCCTCGCCCACCAGACGGTCACCGTCGAGACGCCCAATTCGCTGCTCCAGATCATCGCCACCTCGGCGCCGTTCGCGGTGATCCAGATGTTCTTCGCGGTGCTGGTGGTCTATTTCTTCCTCTCCGGCTGGACGCGGATGCGCAAGCGCACGATCATCGGCCGCTCGAGCTTCGATGGCGCGATGACCACGGCCCGCGTGATCCAGCAGGTGGTCGACGCCACCTCGACCTATCTCGGCACGATCACCATCGTGAACATGGGGATGGGCGCGGTGGTCTCGCTGATCCTCTACCTGCTCGGCATGCCGACGCCGCTGATGTGGGGCGGGATCGTCGCGGTGCTGAACTACATTCCCTATCTGGGCCCGATCGCCTCGGCCTTCCTGCTCGCGGTCGGGGGGCTGATGACCTTCAACCACGTCTCCTACGCCTTCCTGCCCGCAATCTGCTTCGTCGGCGTCCATCTGATCGAGGCCAATATCGTGACCCCGACCGTGGTCGGCCGCCGGCTCACCATCAATCCGCTGATGATCCTGCTCGCCCTGAGCTTCTGGGCCTGGGTGTGGGGGACGACGGGGGCGCTGCTCGCGGTGCCGCTGCTGATCATCCTGCGGACGATCTTCGACGCCGCCGGCAAGCCCGACATCGCCGGCTTCCTGTTCGAGGAAGGGACGCTGATCCAGGAGCAGGACGAGCCGACGCGGACGCCCGCGCCGGGCGGTTAGCGAGGCCCGGGCGGGGGCGCCGAATTCCTGCCCGCGGCTTGCTTGACAGCCCCGGGAGCCTCCACTACCTCGCCCGCCTGCCATTCACGCGGGTGTAGCTCAGTTGGTTAGAGCGCCGGCCTGTCACGCCGGAGGTCGCGGGTTCAAGTCCCGTCACTCGCGCCATTTTCCTCTGAGATCAGTTCGGTTCCCGCGGCGCGCGCCAGCGTCCCGTCTCCATCCAGCGCAGCAGCGGCCGCAGCGGCAGGACCCAGACGATGCCTGCGAGGAGATAATAGAGGACGTGCAGCCAGCGCGGCGCGGCGTCGATCAGCGAAGCTGCGCTGGCGACCAGGACAGCCCAGCCGGCGATCAGTAGCAGGATCAGTGCTATCCCAGCGGGTTGCCGCCAGCTCGGCTCTAGGCGCATTGGATCCATTCCTTCGGGGTCGCGATCGCGTCGAGCTTCATGTCCCAGGGATCGGCGGGGATCGGGCCCTCGACGATCTGGCTCTCCCAGCCGAGGCCGATGGTGAAGACCGGATTGCTCTCGCGCAGGTGCGAGAGCGCGCGGTCGTAATGGCCCTTGCCGTGGCCGATCCGCGTGCCTTTGCGGTCGGCGAGGACCAGGGGGACGAGGACGATGTCGGGCGCCAGCGCTTCGGCCTCGGGCGGGGGCTGGAGGACGCCCCAGGGGCTCGGCTCGCCAGCCGGCGCCTCGCGCCAGATCATGCGCGCGTCGCGATGCGCGAACCAGGGCAAAGCGGCGCGCTGGCCTTCGCCGAGGCCGGCGAGGATCGGATAGGGGCTGATCTCGTCGCGGAGCGGATGATAGGCGGCGACCACGCGCGCCGCGATCAGATGGGGGAGGACGAGCCGCGCGAGTTCATCCTCCAGCTCCGCCCGCAGCGCGCCGGTCAGGCTGCGCGCGAAATCCCGCCGCAGGCGCAGGCCCTCGGCGCGCAACGCGCTCTTGCCGGAAGCAGGGGAGGGTGACGGGACCGCCATAGCCGTTTGCTCAGAATATCCTCTGACGCCTCAACGTCAGGTGGGAACCATGTGCTTCGGGCCAAGACCCGGGCAGGGACAGCTCCCGAGGATGTGATATCGCCTCAGGGATGTTCGTGACAGCTCGTACGAGGCAGTACCCGTCAGACCCTATCTAGGCGCTCGCGGCGCTCCGCTCAAGGCTGTCGGCGAGCGATTCGACGCGCGCGGCCAGGCGCTCCAGCGCCTGCGCCACTTCGGGGTCGGGCGGCGGCGGCACCGGATCGGGGATGCCGGCGCCGGCGCGCAGCTCCTTGATGTCGTCGGCGATGAGCAAGGCGGCGAACAGGAGTTGGCGGGTCTCGGTGAGGCTGCCGAGCGCCGCCGCGGCGTCCTGCGCGCGCCGGTCGACCTCGGCCGCGACCGAATGAAGGTGCGCCTCCTCGCCGTCCCGGCAGGCGACGTTGTAGCGGCGGCCGGCCACCTCGATGTCGATATTGGCCATCAGCCGGCCTCCGCCTCGAGCAGCCGGTCGATCTGGCCAATCGCGCCTTCGACCTTGGCGCGCAGCGCCTGGTGGACGTCGCGGAGCTGGCGGAGATCCTCGGAATCGGCAGCGGGGGCGGGCCTGGGCCGGGAAGCGGCCGCTTCGATTCGGACCAGCGCCTGCTCGATGCGGCGGATGGCGGCCAGGGCGCGTTCGTCAGCCATGGCGGAGGCATAGCACGAGTCTCGCGCCCGGCAAGCGGCGAGGATGGGCCTCTGCGCAGGTCATCGCAGAATAGCTCCCCTCCCCAGCGGGGAGGGGCTGGGGGGAGGGGTTGAGCTCCGACAAGGGCGAGTCTCTTCAACTGCCTGCCTGACATCACCATCAAGCGACCGCGGCTCACAAGGTTGACCGTGGCGCTCTCGCCGATAAAGGAACCGCAGCGCCGCCCGGCGTGTCCCCGAAGGAACAGGCATGGCCCTCGAGACCCGAACGCTCGCCAACGCGATCCGCGCGCTCGCGATGGACGCGGTCGAAGCGGCGAACAGCGGCCATCCCGGCATGCCGATGGGCATGGCCGACGCGGCGACGGTGCTTTGGACCGAATATCTGAAGCACGATCCCGCCGACCCGAAATGGCCGGACCGCGACCGCTTCGTCCTCTCGGCCGGCCACGGCTCGATGCTGCTCTACGCCTTGCTCCATCTGAGCGGCTATGCGCGGCCGACGATCGACGAGATCGCCCGCTTCCGCCAGCTCGGCTCGCCCTGCGCGGGCCATCCCGAGAATTTCCTGCTCGACGGCGTCGAGGCGACGACCGGGCCGCTGGGGCAGGGGCTCGCCATGGCGGTGGGCATGGCGATCGCCGAGCGCCACCTCAACGCCGAATTCGGCGACGCCCTGGTCGATCATCGCACCTGGGTGGTGGCGGGCGACGGCTGCCTGATGGAGGGGGTCAACCATGAGGCGGCGGGCCTTGCCGGCCATCTCGCCCTCGGCCGCCTGATCGTGCTCTGGGACGACAATCACATCACCATCGACGGCCCGACCGGTCTTTCCACCTCCGAGGATATCGAGGCGCGCTACGCCGCTTATGGCTGGCATGTCTGCCGCTGCGACGGGCTCGACGCCGCCGACGTCCGCCTCGCGCTGGGCGAGGCGCTCGCCGATCCGCGCCCCTCCCTGGTCGCGTGCCGCACGATCATCGGCTTCGGCGCGCCGAACAAGCAGGGAACCGCCGCCACCCATGGGGCCGCGCTTGGCGCCGCCGAGGTCGAAGCGGCGCGCGAGACGCTCGGCTGGAGCTCGCCGCCGTTCGAGACTCCCGATGACATTGCTGCGGCCTGGCGGGAGGCCGGGACGCGCAGCCAAGGCGCCCATGCGGACTGGCGCGAGCGCCTTGCCGCCAGCCCGGAGGGCCCGGAATTCTCGCGGCGGATGGAAGGGCGGCTGCCGGAGAACTCGACCCGCGACGCCTATCTCGACTGGCTCGCGGCCAATCCGCAGAACGTCGCGACGCGCAAGTCCTCGGAGCTCGCGCTGGAGTGGATCAACGAGTTTTTGCCGGAGACCGTCGGCGGATCGGCTGACCTCACCGGCTCCAACAATACCAAAACAAAGGCGCAGAAGCCCTTGACGAAGGACGATTATTCCGGCCGATACATCTATTACGGGATCCGCGAGTTCGGGATGGCCGCGGCGATGAACGGGATGGCGCTCCACGGCGGGATCATCCCCTATGGCGGGACCTTCCTGATCTTCTCCGATTATTGCCGCCCCGCGATCCGGCTCTCGGCGCTGCAGCAGGTGCGCGTCATCTATGTGATGACCCACGATTCGATCGGCCTCGGCGAGGACGGTCCCACCCACCAGCCGATCGAGCAGCTGGCGGGCCTGAGGGCGATCCCCAATCTCGCCGTCTTCCGCCCCGCCGACGCGGTGGAGACCGCGGAATGCTGGTCGCTGGCGCTGCGCCGCGAGGAGGGGCCGAGCCTGCTTGCGCTCAGCCGCCAGAATCTGCCGCAGCTTCGCCTCGAGCGCTCGGCCGAGAATCTCTGCGCGCGCGGCGCCTACACGCTTCGCGCGGCGCGCGCCGAGCGCAAGGTGGTGCTGATCGCGACCGGCTCCGAGGTCCAAGTTGCGGTGAACGTGGCCGATGCGCTCGAAGCGCGCGGGATCGGCGCGGACGTCGTCTCCATGCCCTGCTGGAGGCTGTTCGATGCGGAGGACCCGGTCTACCGCGCGGACATATTGCCGGGCGGAGCGCTGCTCGTCTCGATCGAGGCGGGTGCGACGCTCGGCTGGGAGCGCTATACCGGCCGCTACGGGCTCAATTTCGGCCTCGACCGGTTCGGCGCCTCGGCGCCCGCACCCGACCTCTTCACGCGCTTCGGCTTCACCGCCGAGGCGATCGTGCCGCATATCGTCGCGGCGCTGGAAAATTAAGGAGATCAATGAGATGGCGACCAGAGTTGCGATCAATGGCTTCGGGCGGATCGGGCGCCTCGTCGCCCGCGCGATCCTCGAGAACAAGGAGAGCGGGCTCGAGCTGGTCGCGATCAACGATCTTGCCGATGCCGAATCCAACGCCCTCCTGTTCAAGCGCGATTCGGTCCACGGCGCATGGGCGGGCGAGGTCCGCGCCGACGGCAACGACCTCATCGTTGACGGCAGGCGGATCAAGGTCACCGCCGAGCGCGATCCCGGCAAGCTCCCTCACCAAGCCGACGGCATCGAGATCGCGCTGGAATGCACGGGATTCTTCGCGGACCGTGACAAGGCCGGCGCGCATCTCACTGCCGGTGCTCGGAAAGTCCTGATCTCGGCTCCGGCCAAGGGGGTGGATCTCACCGTGGTCTACGGAGTCAATCACGAGAAGCTCTCGGCCGACCATGTCATCGTCTCCAACGCCTCCTGCACGACCAATTGCCTCGCCCCGGTCGCCAAGGTGCTGAACGACGTGATCGGGATCGAGCGTGGGCTGATGACCACGGTCCATTCCTACACCAACGACCAGAAGATCCTCGACCAGATCCACTCGGACAAGCGCCGCGCCCGCGCCGCCGCCATGTCGATGATCCCGACCACGACCGGCGCCGCCCGCGCGGTCGGCGAGGTTCTCCCGGAGCTGAAGGGCAGGCTGGACGGCTCGGCGATCCGCGTGCCGACCCCCAATGTCAGCATCATCGATCTCCACTTCACCCCGAAGCGCGACACCTCGCTGGAGGAGGTAAACGGCGCGCTCAAGGCCGCGGCCGAAAGCGGGCCGCTCGCCGGCATCCTCGCTTATAGTGACGAGCCTCTGGTCTCGATCGACTATAACCACAACAAGGCGAGCGCGACCGTCGACAGTCTCGAGACCGCCGTGCTCGAGGGCAAATTGGTCCGCGTGCTCGCCTGGTACGACAATGAATGGGGCTTCTCGAACCGGATGGTCGACACCGCGGCGGCGATGGCTCGTCTGATCTGACGTCATGGCGTCAGAGCGGGTACCGCTATTTCCGTTCGCCCCGAGCGAAGTCGAGGGGCGCGGCCGAGCGAAGCCGAGGCCAATTATCTCGGCTCCGCTCGATGGGGTGTCTCCACTTCGCTCGACACGAACGGGGTTGGCTTAGATGGGGTCCTTCAAAACCCTCGACGACGTTGGCGACGTACAGGGCAAGCGCGTTCTCGTGCGCGTCGACCTCAACGTGCCGATGCAGGACGGCGCGGTCAGCGACGATACGCGGCTGCGCGCGACCCTGCCGACGGTCACCGAGCTTGCCGACAAGGGCGCGATCGTCCTCCTGCTCGCCCATTTCGGCCGGCCTAGCGGTCAGCGGCGGCCGGACATGTCGCTCGCCCTGGTGACCAGGCCCTATGAGCATGTGCTCGGCCGCCCGGTCCGCTTCATCGACGATTGCTGCGGGGCGGGCGCCGAGGAGGCGGTCGCGACCCTCGCGCCGGGCGACGTCGCGATCCTCGAGAACACCCGCTTCCATGAAGGCGAGGAGGCCAACGATCCCGCGCTCGCGGCCGCCATGGCCAGGCTTGGCGATCTCTATGTCGACGACGCCTTTTCCGCCGCCCACCGCGCCCATGCCTCGACCGAGGGGATCGCCCATAGACTGCCCGCTTATGCCGGGCGGGCGATGGAGGCGGAGCTGAAGGCGCTCGAAGCGGCGCTCGGCACGCCCGAGCGCCCGGTCGCGGCGGTTGTGGGCGGCGCGAAGGTCTCGACCAAGCTCGACGTGCTGAGGCACCTCGTCGCCAAGGTCGATCATTTGATCATCGGCGGCGGCATGGCCAACACCTTCCTCGCGGCGCGCGGGATCGACATCGGCCGGAGCCTTGCCGAGCGCGAGTTGGCGGCGACCGCCGAGGAGATCTTGGCCGCCGCGGAGCAGGCGAACTGCACCGTCCACCTTCCTTACGACGTGGTCGTGGCGAAGGAGTTCGCGGCCAATCCCCCCTCGCTGCGCACCTGCAACGTCCACGAGGTCGCCCCGGACGAGATGATCCTCGACGTCGGCCCGGCCGCAGTCGAGGCGCTCGCCGACGTGCTCAAGACTTGCCGCACTTTGGTCTGGAACGGCCCGCTCGGCGCCTTCGAGACGCCGCCTTTCGACGCCGCCACCGTCGCGCTCGCCCGCACCGCGGCCGCGCTCACCCAGGAGGGAAGCCTGGTCTCGGTGGCCGGCGGCGGCGACACCGTCGCGGCGCTCAACCAGGCGGGCGTCGCCGGGGATTTCACCTTCGTCTCCACCGCGGGCGGCGCCTTCCTCGAATGGATGGAGGGGAAGGAATTGCCGGGCGTGAAGGCGCTCGAGCAATGAGGATCCGCCGGGCGGTCGATGCCGACCGGCCCGCCATCGCCCGTCTCCACGCGGCGAGCTGGCGCGACACCTATCGCGCCGCCCTGCCCGCTTCGCTGCTCGACGAGCGGATCGACAATATCATGGCCGAACGCTGGGCGAACCAGGCGGTCGGGCCGTCGGACGCCGTCCTCGTCGCCGAGGAGGACGGCCGCATCCTCGGTTTCGCCGCGACCTGGGACGGCGATCCGGTCTATATCGACAATCTCCACGTCGCTGCCGAAGCGCGCTCGCGCGGCATCGGCCGGGCGCTGCTCGCCGAGACCGCGCGTCACTTCCTGGGCCTGGGCGCGAGGAGCGCGCTGCTTCACGTCGTCGACTCGAACGCGCGTGCCCGTGCCCTCTATCTGGCTTTGGGCGGCGCGCCCGACGGGATCGAGGAGAAGGACCTTTACGGCACGCGCGTGCCGAACGAGCGCATCCTCTGGCCCGATCTCGAGCTGCTGCTGGAGCGCGCCGCCGCCGGCTGAATTGTGCCATGGGCGCGGCTGCGATACGGACCGCCGCGAGCACGCGAATCAAGGGAGCAGCAGATGGCGATCACGCCGGCCGTGAAGGCCATTCTCGACAGATATGAAGGCGTCAATCCGGGGGTGAAGGGGAACCTCGCCCGCATCCTGATGCAGGGGCGGCTCGGCGGCACCGGCAAGATGATCATCCTGCCCGTCGACCAGGGCTTCGAGCACGGCCCGGGGCGCAGCTTCGCGATCAACCCACCGGCCTACGACCCGCATTATCATTACCAGCTCGCGATCGACGCCGGGCTCAATGCCTATGCGGCGCCCCTGGGCGCGCTCGAGGCGGGGGCGGACACGTTCGCCGGCCAGATCCCGACCATCCTCAAGATCAACTCCTCCTACAGCTGGTCCACGGCCAAGGACCAGGCGGTGACCGGCGGCGTCGACGATGCGCTGCGGCTGGGCTGCGCGGCGATCGGCTTCACCACCTATCCTGGCTCCGAGCACAATCTCGAGCTGATCGAGGAGATTCGCGAGCTGTCCGCCGAGGCCAGGTCGGTCGGCATCGCCACCGTGATCTGGGCCTATCCGCGCGGCGGCGACGTCTCGAAGGACGGGGAGCTCGCGCTCGACGTCACCTCCTACGGCGCCCATATGGCGGCCCTGCTCGGCGCCCACATCATCAAGGTGAAGCTGCCGTCGGCCCATATCGAGCAGAAGGACGCGCAGAAGGCCTATGAAGGCGACTGGTCGAACCAGGCCGACCGCGTCCGCCACGTCGTCAAATGCTGCTTCGACGGCCGCCGCATGGTGGTCTTCTCCGGCGGCGCGGCCAAGGGCGCCGACGCGGTGTTCCAGGACGCACGCGACATACGCGACGGCGGCGGCAACGGCTCGATCATCGGCCGCAACGCCTTCCAGCGCCCGCGCGAGGAAGCGATGGCGATGTTCGACAAGATGATCCGCATCTACAAAGGCGAGGAATGATGAGCGCCGCCCTGCAGGCGATTCCCCTGACGGCCATTTCCGGCGCCCCGGCGACTCTGGGCGACTATGCGGGCAAGGTCCTGCTGGTCGTCAACGTAGCGTCCAAATGCGGGCTGACGCCCCAATATGAGGGGCTCGAGGCGCTTTACGCGAAATATCGCGATCGCGGGCTGGTGGTGCTCGGTTTTCCAGCCAACGATTTCGCCGGTCAGGAGCCGGGCAGCGATGACGAGATCGCCGCTTTCTGCACCACCAATTTCGGGGTCGATTTCCCGATGTTCTCCAAGGTCGTTGCGACCGGGCCCGACAAGCACCCGCTCTATGCCACGCTGACCGCCGCAATGCCGGAGACCATTGGCGACACAGAGAGCTTCCGCAATCGGCTGCGCGGGGGCGGCAGGACGCCGACCGACCCGCCCGAATTGCTGTGGAATTTCGAGAAGTTCCTGATCGACAGGGATGGCGAGGTCGTGGCGCGCTTCGCACCGACCACGGCTCCCGACGACCCCGCGCTCGTCACCGCCATCGAAGCGGCTCTGGGCTGAGTATCGGATTGGCCACGGGACGCGGAATGAGGCTGGGTCAGGCCGCCTATGCGCATGGAGCAGGTTGGCAACGCCTATTGGCCGCGTTGGCGCAGGCGCAATGAAGGAAGATCCGCTTGATCCTGATTTCGCCGGACGGTGTGTCCCGGAAACGCGCCGTGGAGCCTGACCAATGGTCGATCGCATGAGCGAGCCGGTTCGGGATTGGGTGGCGGTCGACCGCTATGTCGCCGATCATTTGATCGGTGACGATCCGGCAGCCGCCCTCGCAGCCAACCAAGCTGCCGGCCTGCCCGAGATCGACGTGTCACCGGCCCAGGGCAAGATGCTCCATTTGTTCGCGCGGATGGTCGGAGCGCGAACCATTCTCGAAGTCGGGACGCTTGGCGGCTACTCGACGATCTGGCTTGCGCGCGCGGTGGCAGAAGGGGGCATGGTCGTGTCGCTCGAGATAGATCCTCGCCATGCCCGGGTCGCGCGCGAAAACGTCGACCAAGCTGGCGTCGGGCATCTCGTCGACATTCGGGTTGGCCCGGCGCTCGATGCGCTCGACGCAATGGCCGCGAGCGGAGAGGGGCCGTTCGATCTCGTCTTCATCGACGCCGACAAGGTCAATAATGTTGCTTATGTCCGCGCGGCCCTCGCGCTCTCGCGGCCGGGCACGACCATCATCGTCGACAACGTGATCCGCGAGGGCGAGATTTTGAACGAGACCAGCCAGGACGAGCGCGTCGTGGGCACACGCCGGCTGTTCGAGACGCTCGCGGCCGAGCCTCGCCTGTCCGCAACGGCCGTGCAGACCGTAGGCATCAAGAATTGGGACGGATTCGTGATGGCGGTGGTGCAATGAGCGACGATCCGCTCGGGCCGCTCGATCCGGACTTCGCGAGGCGGTTCGATCTGGCTAGGCGCGGGCCCTGCCAACTCTATCTGGTCTCCCCCCTCAACGTCGGCGGCGCCTTTCCGGAGCGGCTGGCCGCGGCGCTCGACGCGGGGCCGGTCGCGGCCTTCCAGTTCCGGGTGAAGGACGTCGACCAGCATGAAGCGGCGCGGCTGGCGGAGCCGCTGCAGCGCCTCTGCGCGGCGCGCGACACCGCCTTCGTCGTCAACGATTCACCGGCGCTGGCGAAAAGGCTCGGCGCCGACGGCGTCCATCTCGGCCAAGAGGACGGCGATCCGCGCGAGGCGCGCCTGCTGCTCGGCCCGGCCGCGCAGATCGGCGTGACCTGCCACGACAGCCGCCACCTCGCCATGGAGGCGGGCGAGGCCGGCGCCGACTATGTCGCCTTCGGCGCCTTCTTCCCGACCGAAACCAAGGCGGTGCGCCACCGCCCGGATCCGTCCATCCTCTCCTGGTGGTCGACCCTGTTCGAGCTGCCCTGCGTCGCGATCGGCGGGATCACGCCGGACAATGGCCGCGTGCTGGTCGAGGCGGGCGCCGACTTCCTCGCCGTGTGCGGGGCGGTATGGGGCAATAAGGATGGGCCGGCCGCAGCCGTGAAGGCGTTCCAGGAGATCCTGGGATCCTAGCGATTTCCCCGTCATCCCGGCGAAGGCCGGGATCTCGTGACAAGAAGCCGCGTGAATCTCCAGCGGATCCCGGCCTTCGCCGGGATGACGTACGGGTCAGCACGTCGCCTGCGCTACCATCGCCTTCAACGTCTGGGCATCGCGGATGGCGTCCGCGCCGATGTCGTTGTTGAAATAGGCCCAGACCGGCCGCCCGCCTCCGGCCTGCGCAGCCATCCAGTCCGCCCAGGAGCGCAGGACCTCGTCCGGATAGCGGCCCCGATATTTGCCGGTCGCGCCGTGGAAGCGGACATAGGCGACCGGCCCGACCGCGATGCGCCCGCTCGCCGATCCCGCCATGTCATGGACGCAGAATGAGGCGCCGTAGCGGTCGAGCAGGGCGAAGGTCTCGGGCACGTACCAGCTCGGCTCGCGGAACTCGAAGACGTTGACGACGTCCTTCGGCACGAGCTTCAGGAAGCCTTCGAGCCGTTCGAGGTTGACGCGCAGGTTCGGCGGCAGCTGGTAGAGGATCGGCCCGAGCCGGTCGCCGAGCGCCCGGAACGGCGCCATCATCCGTTCCAGCGGCGCCTCGCAATCCTTGAGCTTCTTCGCCTGGGTCAGGAAGCGGTTGGCCTTGACCGCATAGCAGAAGCCCGGCGGCGCGGCGGCGCGCCACGTCTCGAACGTCTCCGCCTTGGGAAGCCGGTAGAAGCTGTTGTTGATCTCGACCGTCTCGAAATGCTCGGCATAGAAAGCGAACCAGCGCCGCTGCGGCAGCCCCTCGGGGATAGAAGAGGGTGCGCCAATGTTTGTAGTTCCAGCCGGAGCAGCCGACGCGAATGCGGTCCATTCGGGCGGAACGATGCGGCGGCCCGGCCGGTTTCTTCTCCATGCGAAGGCTGGCGTTCATCCTGGTCCTTCTTATGATCGCGGCGGTGATCCTGTTCTTCGCCGCGATGATCTGGCTGGCGCCCGCGCCGCCGGCCGCCGAGGACGGACCGGCGCCGACCCCCGCCGAGGTGCAGGCGGCGCTGCATCCGCCGGCGCCGGCGCCTGCGCCAGTCGTCGCGCCCTCGGGACTCGCCATCCCCGTCGCCGGAATCCGGCCCGAGCAGCTCAGCGACACCTTCACCCAGGCGCGGGCCGGCGGGCGGCCGCACGATGCGATCGACATCATGGCCCCGCGCGGCACGCCGGTGATCGCGGCCGCCGGGGGGACGGTCGAGAAGCTCTTCTTCAGCCATGGCGGCGGCGGGATCACCGTCTATGTCCGCTCGCCCGACCGCGCCTGGTCCTATTATTACGCGCATCTCGACGGTTATGCGCCCGGGCTTGCGGAAGGACAGCAGCTCCGCCGCGGCGCCCCGATCGGCTTCGTCGGCTTCACCGGCAATGCCAGCCCCGCCGGCCCGCACCTCCATTTCGCGATCAACCGGATGGCGCCCCAGGATCGCTGGTGGCAGGGCGTCCCGATCAATCCCTACCCGCTCCTTGCCGGACGCGGCCCTCAACGCTAAAGCGCCCGCCGATCCCATTCAAAATCCAGCGAGCATCTCATGAAGATCAGCGGCGTGGACATTCGTCCCGGCAACATCATCGAATATGAAGGCGGCATCTGGCGCGCGGTGAAGATCCAGCACACCCAGCCCGGCAAGGGCGGCGCCTACATGCAGGTCGAGATGAAGAACCTCATCGACGGCCGCAAGAACAATGTCCGCTTCCGGTCGGCGGAGACGGTGGAGCGCGTCCGGCTCGACACCAAGGACTTCCAGTTCCTGTTCAAGGACGGCGATTCCCTGACCTTCATGGACAAGGAGAATTACGAGCAGATCACCCTGCCGACCGATCTGCTCGGCGACGCCGCCGCCTTCCTGCAGGACGGGATGGACGTGGTCATGGAGCTCTACAACGAGCGTCCGATCTCGGTGCAGCTGCCCGACACGATCGAGGCGGAGATCGTCGAGGCCGACGCCGTGGTGAAGGGCCAGACCGCCTCGTCCAGCTACAAGCCCGCGATCCTCGACAATGGCGTGCGCGTCATGGTCCCGCCGCACATCAGTGCCGGCACCCGCATCGTCGTCGACGTGTACGAGCAGACCTATGTGAGGCGCGCGGACTGAACTTTAGCCCCTCCCTTTCAAGGGAGGGGTGTTGGGGTGGGTGGCGAGCGGAGCGAGCCCCCTGCTTCCGAGTTTCGGGCGATACGATCGGCATCGAGCCGATCGTATCGCGACCCACCCCTTGCCCCTCCCTTGAAAGGGAGGGGTTGGAGAGATGATTTGGTATCCCATTCCGGCCTGATCACGGTGATGACCCGCGCCGCGCGCAAGGCGGCGCCGCGCCTGAGGCGGGATTTCGGCGAGGTCGAGCAGCTCCAGGTCAGCCGCAAGGGGCCGGCCGATTTCGTCTCCATGGCCGACAAGCAGGCCGAGGCGACCCTGGTCGACGAGCTGCGCCACGCCCGGCCGGACTGGGGCCTGCTGCTCGAGGAGGGCGGCACGATCGCCGGCGATCCGACCCGGCCGCGCTGGATCGTCGATCCGGTCGACGGCACCTCGAACTTCATCCACGGCATTCCGCATTTCGCGATCTCGATCGCGGTCCAGGAGCCGAAGCCGGGCGGCCAGGGCTGGGGCGAGATCAGCCAGGGCCTGGTCTACAATCCGCTGACCGACGAGAGCTTCTGGGCCGAGAAGGGCAGGGGCGCCTGGCTGAACGAGCGGCGGCTGCGCGTCTCCGCGCGGCGCGACCTCAGCGAGGCGCTGATCGCCACCGGCATCCCCTACAAGGCGCATGGCGATCTCGCCCGCTTCGACAGGATCCTCGATGCGATCTCGCCCGAAGTGGCCGGGATCCGCCGCTTCGGCTCGGCCGCGCTCGATCTCGCCTGGGTCGCGGCGGGGCGGTTCGACGGCTTCTGGGAGGAGGATCTCCAGCTCTGGGACATCGCCGCCGGGATCGTCCTGGTGCGCGAGGCGGGCGGCTACGTCACCGACTTTCGGGGCGGCGAGGCGGGGGTCGCGAACGGCCAGGTCCTGGCCGGCAACGACCAGCTCCACAACCGCCTGCACAAGCTGGTCGCGGGGGCGCTGCGCAAGGCCTGATGCCGGCCCGAAATCCGGCCTTTCAAAGCCTTGCCTCAGGGCGGGCGCGGTCCTAAAGCCGCCACATCCTCGGGTCCCCGGAGTTTCCTGATGGCGTCCGTCGCCGCCGATTATCTTCCGATCCTGCTCTTCCTGGCGGTGGCGCTGGGCCTCAGCTTCGCCTTCGTGGTGCTGCCGATCCTCGTCGCCAAGCTGACCGGCGCGGAGAATCCCTATCCCGACAAGCTCACCGAATATGAATGCGGCTTCCCAGCCTTCGAGGACAGCCGCGCCCAGTTCGACGTGCGCTTCTACCTGGTCGCGATCCTGTTCATCGTGTTCGACATCGAGGCGGCCTTCCTCTTCCCCTGGGCGGTCAGCCTGTTCAGCCTCGGCTGGACCGCCTGGTTCGCGATGATGATCTTCCTGGTCGAGCTCGCGCTTGGCTTCGCCTATGCCTGGAAGAAGGGGGCGCTCGAATGGGAGTGATCCTCGATCCGCGCGAGGAGAATCCGCATCCCTCCGATCTCCAGCAGCCCGATCCCTATATCTTCAGCCAGATCCAGTCCGAGGTCAGCGACAAGGGCTTCCTCGTCACCTCGACCGAGGATCTCTTCCAATGGGCGCGGACCGGCTCGCTCTGGTGGATGACCTTCGGCCTCGCCTGCTGCGCGGTCGAGATGATCCATGTGAACATGCCGCGCTACGACCTCGAAAGGTTCGGGGCGGCGCCGCGCGCGAGCCCGCGCCAGAGCGACGTCATGATCGTCGCCGGCACGCTCTGCAACAAGATGGCGCCGGCCCTGCGGCGGGTCTACGACCAGATGTCGGAGCCGCGCTACGTCATCTCGATGGGCAGCTGCGCGAACGGCGGCGGCTATTATCATTATTCCTATTCGGTGGTGCGCGGCTGCGACCGGATCGTGCCGGTCGACATCTACGTCCCTGGCTGCCCGCCGACCGCCGAGGCCCTGCTCTACGGGATCATGCAATTGCAGCGTAAGATCCGCCGCGAAGGCACGATCGAGCGGTGAGGCACATAATCTCTCCCGACAGCCCGTCTGCGGCGGATGCGCCTTGGCTCAATCTGGAATTCGACATCACCGACGCCAGGGAGATTTCGGCTCCCGACAGGCTCCGCATCGAAGCAACGGCCGATGCGGGCAACGGGGTCGCGGGCTTTGGTGTCGAATATGATCGGTCGGGCTGGCAGCGTGATCAGGTGAGTGCCGACATCTGGTTCGATTTTGGACGAGGCGCAATCTTCTCGCTGGGCGCGAAGAGCGACGCTTTCGCATGCTTTCTGACCGAGGCGATCGGCGAGGGAGGTGAGGCCCGGTTCGTAGGGCGGATCGAGACCGAAGTGGTCCTGATCAATTCGGATCCGGACGCCATGCTGACCAGCCCTTGCCGTTCGAAGTTCTTTCTCGGCGACACCGACGATTCGGAGGCGCAGGTCTTCGTCAATTTTGATCTTCCCTGCAGGCTCCTCGAGTTCCGCGAGAAGGACTTGGATTATCGCGGGAATCTTCTGCGGGAGCTGGTGATTCACTAATGCCCAGTCCCGCACCCCTGGTTGCCGCCCGCGAGGGCATCGTCGATGCGGTGAAGGACGCGATCGGCGGCGCCTTCCTGTCGGCGAAGGACGAGGTCGGCGAGGTCTCGATCGACGTCCGGCGCGAGAGCGTGGCCGAGGTGCTGACCACCCTGCGCGACGCTTTCGACTACCAGCAGCTGATGGAGATTGCCGGGGTCGACTATCCCGGGCGCGCCGAGCGGTTCGAGGTGGTCTACCACCTGCTCTCGATCACGAAGAACCATCGCCTGCGCATCCGCGTCTCGACCGACGAGGAGCGGCCGGTGCCGACCGTGACCGGCGTCTATCCGGTCGCCGGCTGGCTCGAGCGCGAGGTGTTCGACATGTACGGCGTGATCTTCGAGGGCAATCCTGACCTCCGCCGCATCCTCACCGATTACGGCTTCCGCGGCCATCCCCAGCGCAAGGACTTCCCGCTCACCGGCTATGTCGAGCTGCGCTATTCCGAGGAGCAGAAGAGGGTCGTCTACGAGCCGGTGACGCTCGCCCAGGATTTCCGCAATTTCGATTTCATGAGCCCGTGGGAGGGCGCCGAATATATCATCCCTGGCGACGAGAAGGCGGTGCCCGAGGCCCCCGGCGCGCCGACGCCCCTGACCTCGGCCGAGATCAACAAGGGCGCCGCCCCCAAGGCCGAGCCGGCAGGCGCGACGCCCAAGACCACGGAGAGCAAGGCGGATACGGGCGCCGGCGAGCCCGCCAACGAGAAGGCGGCCAAGCCGTCTGCCCGCAAGAAGTCGCCGCCCGCGCCGACCAAGCCTTCGGGGCGGACGCGATGAGCGCGCATCATCTCGGAGTCATTCCGGCGAAGGCCGGAACCCATGAACACCGCGCGGCGCGAGTTGGTCACGATCCGCGTCCATGGATCCCGGCCTCCGCCGGGATGACTTGGGGAGGGACGGCCCATGGCTGAGAATGCCGGCACCATCCCGCACGAGATCGAGGCCGAGGCGGTGGCGACCGGCGCGAGCCCGGCGCACAGCGAGATCTCCAACTACACGATCAACTTCGGCCCGCAACACCCGGCCGCGCACGGGGTGCTCCGGCTCGTCCTCGAGCTGGACGGCGAGATCATCGAGCGGGTCGATCCCCATATCGGCCTGCTCCATCGCGGCACGGAGAAGCTCTGCGAATACAAGACCTATCTCCAGGCGCTGCCCTATTTCGACCGGCTCGATTATTGCTCGCCGCTCTGCATGGAGCACAGCTTCGTGCTCGCGATCGAGAAGCTGCTCGGGCTCGAAGTGCCGCTCCGCGCCCAATATCTGCGCGTCTTCTTCGCCGAGCTGACCCGCATCTCGAACCACATGCTGAACCTCGGCAGCCACGTCATGGACGTCGGCGCGATGACGCCGAACCTCTGGCTGTTCGAGATCCGCGAGGATTGCATGAACTTCTACGAGCGGGCCTCGGGCGCGCGCATGCACGCGGCCTGGTTCCGCCCCGGCGGCGTCCACCAGGACGTGCCGCTGAAACTGCTCACCGACATCGGCGACTGGCTCGACAACCGCGTCCCGCGCCTGTTCGAGGATGCGATCAGCCTGGTCGCCGACAACCGCATCTTCAAGCAGCGCAACGTCGACATCGCCACGGTCAGCAAGGCGGATGCGCTGGCCTGGGGCTTTTCCGGCCCGATGATCCGCGCCGCGGGCATCCCCTGGGACCTGCGCAAGTCGCAGCCTTACGACGTCTACGACCGGATGGACTTCGCCGTGCCGGTCGGCACCAGGGGCGATTGCTACGACCGTTTCATGGTCAGGGTCGAGGAGGTCCGCCAGTCGATGCGGATCATGAAGCAGTGCCTGAACGAGATGCCCGACGGCCCGGTCGCCTCGCTGGACCGCAAGGTCGTGCCGCCGAAGCGGGCCGAGATGAAGCAGTCGATGGAAGCCCTGATCCATCACTTCAAGCTCTACACCGAGGGCTTCCACGTCCCCGCCGGCGAGGTCTATGTCGCGACCGAGAGCCCCAAGGGCGAGTTCGGCGTCTATCTGGTCGCCGACGGCAGCAACAAGCCCTACCGCGTCAAGATCCGCCCGACCGGCTTCTCCCACCTCCAGGCGATGGACTTCATGTCGCGCGGCCACATGCTCGCCGACGTGACCGCGATCCTCGGCGCGCTCGACATCGTGTTCGGCGAGGTGGACCGGTGAAGCTTGGGCATGTCGCGGCGGCCCTTGGCCTCCTTTGCAGCGCGGCCTATTTCACCGAAAGGCTGGGCCTCGCGGACCTTCCGGGAATTCCCAATGACTACCTTTCCTTGGGCATTGTCGCTTTTGCCATTCTCTTGATCGTCGGGCGAGCCCGGAACAACGATGACACGGCAGGCGTGCATGGCTGAAATTGCCCGGCCAACCGTCGTGAACTTGGCGTCGAAGCTCGCCGGCTTCTCCGATCATTGGAACCCGCGCATCATCGGCCGCTACAACGGCAACGAGGTGCGGATCGCCAAGGTCGAGGGCGAGTTCACCTGGCACAGCCACGCCGACAGCGACGAATTGTTCCTCGTCCTCTCCGGCGATTTCGCGATCGAGTTCCGGGATGGGCTGAAGAAGCTCGCCCCGGGGGAGCTGATCGTTATCCCGGCCGGCACCGAGCACCGCCCGGTCGCCAATGGCGAATGCGCGATCCTGCTGCTTGACCGCGAGGGCGAGCCCAATACCGGCGCCAGCCTCTCCACCTACACCCGCGAAAAGCTCGAGACGATCTGATGCGGTCGGCCTTGGCGGGGCTTTGCATCGAAGCCCTGTGGCCGACCTTGACCCTCGGATTGTCGGCGTTTCACCCTTTAGCCGCCTTGGTGCAAGCGCAGACGTCCGAAGCCGATTCGGCTGGTACGGTCGATCGATTCCTGCGCACGCTCGGGAGCGGCCATCCGGATCGGCTTGGCAGCCTGGTCACGGACCGGGTGGCGAATGGAGACGGCCATTCCCTCAGGCGGTCTCAAATCGTCGATCTCCACACGGCCTTTACAACGTTCATGTTCGGTCCGATGCGCTCCTTCGATTGCGAGCCGCCCGCCGCGGGCATCGTTACCTGCACCCTGCATTTCCAATCCCGATCGCTTCGCCAGCGCTATACCGTCACCTCCGGCTTGATCTCGGGAATTGAGACGATTCCCTTTGCAAGCGATTCCACCAGCAAATGAGCGGCACCAACCGTTGCGCGCGATCTGCGAGGGGCCTGCCGCTGACAAGGCTCGCCCTCACGATGGTTGCCGTTCTCGGATTTGCGCACGGCCATGTTGCTTGCGCCGCCGCTCCGGAACGCGCCTTGCCGCAATTGCGCTGCGGTGCGGATCGACCGCGCGAAATGGTCTGGCTCGGCGACGTCGACCGCATGTTCGCGTTGCGAGCCGTCGAGATCTTGAAGGCTGCGATTGTGCAGGACCGTCCGTTCCTCGCGACAGCCGTTTCACCGCTCGCCACGTTCGTGCTTTGGCGTGGGGACGCAGGATCCGGCCGGCAGGCTGGTATCGATGGCGCTCTGGCATTCGCTCAGCGGCTACGCGCCACTCGGTCCACATACTTCCTGTCCTTCGCCGGTCCGATTTCCACCGACCCATGCGGCGTTCAAGTTGTGGAGCTTCTCTTTTCGAGCGAGGACGGAAGGCAGGCTTATCAAATCCGCTTTCGTTTCGACGGAGGCCTCCTCGTCGTAGCGGAGGGGCGAGAGGGAGAGGTGATGCGTGGCGCATTGACCGATTCGGTGATTCCCCCCGCTTTGGACGGCGGGCGGTGAATTGAGCCCGCGCGACCATGTTGTCGCCTCCCCCGCTTGCGGCTAGGGGACCCCCGGTATTGAGATGATCATGGATTCTTGCAATGGCTGAGGCGGCGCGCCTCCCCGCGACCCCCGAGATCCGCGAGCGCTGGGGCGCGTTCGCATGGACGGCGGACAATGCGAAGCAGGCCAAGGTCTTCATCGATCGCTATCCGCCGGGCCGGCAGCAGAGCGCGATCATTCCCCTGCTCGATCTCGCCCAGCGCCAGATCGGAGCGGAGACGGGGACGCAGGGATGGCTGCCGATCCCGGTGATCGAGTTCGTCGCCGCCGAATTGGGCATGCCCTATATCCGCGCCTACGAGGTCGCGACCTTCTACACGATGTTCAACCTCGCCCCGGTCGGCCGTCACCATGTCCAGGTCTGCGGCACCACGCCCTGCATGCTGCGCGGATCGAACGACCTGCTCGCGGCCTGCTACGACAAGGGCCTGAAAAAGGGGCACACCACGGCCGACGGGCTGTTCACGCTGACCGAGGTCGAGTGCCTCGGCGCCTGCGCCAACGCGCCCATGGTCCAGATCAACGACGACAATTACGAGGACCTGACCGAGGCCAGCATGACGGCGATCCTCGATGCGCTGGCGGCAGGGAAGTCGCCCAAGGTCGGTCCGCAGGCCGATCGCCAGACCAGCTGCCCCGAGGGCGGCCCGACGACGCTCAAGAAGATGGCCGAGCGCAATTACGACTATCGCTCGCAATGGACGGCGACCGCCGGGGAGGGCGCGCAATGATCGGACTGATCATCGCCGTTGTGCTCGGCATCCTCCTCATCGGGATCGTGCTCAAGGTCCTCAAGATCGCGATCATCCTCGCGCTTGGGGTCGGCATCGTCATGCTGGCGCAGAACAAGTTCGGCACGAAGCGGATCAAATGACCGTCGTCGCGATCCTCGTGGCCGTCATCCTGGCCTTCCTCGCCTTCCGGTTCATCACCGG
>Ga0070686_100000346_pt1 | contig 29948 bp, 24 predicted proteins | sample KBSS23LmetaG_FD_65654 | JGI IMG/M metagenome (GOLD analysis project Ga0070686, IMG submission 65654) | Switchgrass rhizosphere microbial communities from Kellogg Biological Station, Michigan, USA - KBS S2-3L metaG | ecosystem: Host-associated > Plants > Roots > Rhizosphere ... | reverse complement strand
CGATGGGCGAGCTGAGGTCGGTGACCTTCCGCGGGCGCGGCGCGAGGGGCGACGACGTCTACGACCTGGTGTTCGCCAATGGCGGGGTGACAATGTCCGCCGCGCTCGATGCCGAGGGCAGGATAGCCGACAGCATTCTCCGACCTTTGCGCACGCCTGGAGATCGGGTGTTCACCCCCGGCGCGGTGCCGACCGCCGGCACCGAGGCTGCCATACGAGGGCTTGTCGCCGGGCTGGCGAGCGGCTCGCCCGACTATGACAAGCTCTCTCCGCAGTTCGCCCAAGTCGTCCGCCGGGACCTGCCCATGACGCATCGCATGTTCAGCGCGATGGGCGAGCTGAGGTCGGTGACCTTCCGCGGGCGCGGCGCGAGGGGCGACGACGTCTACGACCTGGTGTTCGCCAATGGCGCAGTGATCATGTCGGCCGCGCTCGATGCCGACGGCCGGATGGTCGGCGGCGTTCTCCGACCCCCTCAGCCATCTGAGCGCTGACGGTCGAAGCGAACATTCTTCCGCGGAAAAGGAATTCCCGCTTTCGACCCATTCCATTACGGTGCCAGCTTACTGATTAGCCGCTCATCACTGACTGAAAGGTCGGCTCTGGCGTCGGCACAAGAGCTGGCCCAGTTTAGTAAACTGGCACCGTAACTCCCGCCACCGTAACTCCCGCTTTCGCCCATATTCCTGCTCCGAGTTCATGGATCCCGGATCAAGTCCGGGATGACTCCTTGTTTTTATGCCGGCGCAGGCAGCCTTCACGTCCGGCGGCTCGCCGATGTGGACCAGGCGGCGCTCGGCGCGATCGGCGCGGCCGCCTGCAGCGAAGCACGTTCCGCCAGCCGGGACTGCCGAGCGCCGAACGCGGCCGGCGTTCATCCACGCTTCATCTTTCGGAGCCGAAACATGATTTGCGTGCGATCAGCCGCGCCTCTCCCGCGACGGAACGAGCTTGCCTAATGCTACAAATGTAGCATGATGCATTCGTGGCAGCGACAGGCGGCGGGCATGACGAAAATTCGCAAGATCAATCAATTGGGGGTGTATTGGCGCACCGATACACCACGTGCGGCGTAACCGGGTGAGTGGTGCAAAAATGGTCAAGGGGTGGGGAAAGAAGCGCAGGTCGATCCTGTCCGCCGGGGCGGCGATCGGCCTGCTGACGCCGACGGCGAATGCCTGGGCGCAGGGGCAGGGCACGCCCGGGCCGGCGCCTTCGCCCCCGGCCGCCGAGCGGCCGGGCGAGCGCGAACGGCAGCCCGAGAACGATATCGTCGTCACCGCGCCGGCCCAGCAGAGCTCGATCGACCGCCAGACCTATCTCGTCCGCGACACGCCGGAGGCGCGCAGCGCGAGCACGAACGACATCCTCGCCCGGATCCCGTCCATCGAGGTGCAGGAGGACGGCACCGTCCGGCTGCTCGGCGCCGGCAATGCGACGGTGCTGATCGACGGCCGCCGCGTCGCCGATCCGCAGACGCAGCTTCGCAACATGACCGGCAACCAGATCGAGCGGATCGAGGTGCTGACCAATCCCGGCGCGCAATTCCCGGCGCAGGGCACTGGCGGGATCGTCAACATCGTCACCCGCCGCAACACGCAGAACGGCCTCGGCGGCTCGGCGACCGCCAGCGGCGGCAGCTATGGCGCCTACGATCTGCGGCTCTCGCCGACCTATGGCGCCGGCAACTGGACCTTCACCGCCAATCTCGGCCATGGCGGGGGCCAAAACCGCTACCGCTTCGAGCGCGACCGCTTCCTGCTGGCGCCGGGCGGGGCGGTGCCGCTCAGCAGCGAGGAGGGGCGGCAGGCGGACGAGTATCGCTATTATTACGGCAACAGCTCCGCCAGCTACCGGCCGGACGACCGGCGGACGATCACGCTCACCGGCACGCTCGCCCATACCGATCTCTCCCAGGATCGGCGTTCGCTGCTGCTCGCCCCGGCGATCCCCGGGGGCAGCGCCGACCAGCGCACCACGAACGAGGCGAACTTCAACTATCGGGACCTCGCGCTCGATTATCGCGGGACCAGCGCGCGGCCGGGCGAATCGCTGACCGCCTCCGTGAAATGGGCGCGCTTCTCCGGCGACTTCGACAGCCTGTTCCTGGTCGATCCCGTCGCCGCTCCGCCGAACAGCTTCCACCAGCAGCGGACCATGTTCGACGAGAACTGGACCGGGAAGGCGGATTATGTGCGGCCCTTCGGCGGCGCCAACCGGCTGTCGATCGGCGCCCAGCTGGTCACCACCAGCAACCGGTTCGTGCAGAATGCGCTCGGCGCGCTGCCCTCGGGCGCGCCCTTTGCCGCCAGCTCCGTCGTCGAGGGGTCGTGGCTCGAATATGCGGGCTATTTCACCTACCAGTTCGCGCTTGCCGGCTTCACCATCATGCCCGGCGTCCGGCTCGAGGGCCGCGCATATGATCTGGGCGGCACGACCGGCGTGCCCGACCTCAAGACCACGCGGCTCTTCCCGAGCTTTCATATGGAGCGCCAGCTTGCCCCGTGGCTGACCGGCACGGCCAGCTATTCGCGCCGGATCACCTATCCGCAGATCCAGCAGCTCAACCCGGCGCTGAACTTCACCGACTCGACCGCCGCCCAGGCCGGCAATCCCCTGCTCCGGCCGCAGCTCACCGATTCCTGGGAGATAAGGCTGCGCGGCACCGTCGCCCGCCACAATCTCGAGCTCACCGCCTTCCGGCGGACGACCGAGGACATCTGGTCCTTCCGCGGCGAGGTCGATCCGAGCGGGGTGCTGATCACGCGGCCGTTCAACTTCGGATCGCAGGCGCTGACCGGCGCCGAGCTCTCCGCGCGCGGGCCGATATTCGGCGGGCTGCGCTACGTGCTCACCGCCAACGTCTCGGACCAGGGCCTCGATCCCGACGCCGGCGGGCCGCTGCCGGGCCGGCACAGCGCCACCTGGTCGGGGACCGGCCAGCTCGAATATCGGGACGGCCAGGATGGCCGGGCCGGCGCCGATCGCCTCAACCTGACCTTGCGCTATTTCGGCCCCACGGACACCGGCTTCACCCGCGTCAGCCCCCTGGGGCTCGCCACCTTCACCTGGTCGCACACCATCACCGACCGTTTGTCGGGCGTGCTCACCGTCGCCAATTTGCGCCTGTCCGAGGGACGGGAATCGATCACCACGGGCGTGACCACCCGCTCGCGCGACCTCTTCGCCCCGCCCTCGCCGCAGCGCATCACCTTGTCGCTGACCTGGAGCTTCCGCCGGCCCGGCCAGGGCCCGCGCGTGCAGCAGCAGCAGCAACAGCAGGGCGGCCCGCCGCCGATCCCCGGAGCCGGGCCGGGGAGCTGACGCCGCTCGCGGGCTAGGTCAGGACGCCGTCCGCATCTTCGATCCGCGACCGTATCGCGGCGGATCGGGTGGGAGGATGCGGGTCAGATTTGGGGAGGTCCGGATGCGGCGGTGCTAATTGATAAACTGGTACCGAAATGCCGGCCCGGGCCACCGGGGTCAGGGGCTGGCAGGCACAGTGTGCGTATCGTTGTCGAGCAGCTTGAACGCGCCCCAGATGATGAGACCGAGCACGATCGCGCCGACGACATAGATTGCGGCCCCGCGACGGCGCAAATCGCTGGCACCATCCGCATCGGCATGGGCGCGCGCGATCGACGGGCTGTGCGACAGGCTGAGCGGGTGGGCGGACTGCGCGGGGGCAGCGGTGCCCATCGTCAGCAACGACGCCGCGGCAAGAATTGCTGCTGTCCTGGAAATCATGCTCCCTCCGATCGAACGCGAACGCCTTGGTGGAGTCGCGGCCCCCTCTTAGTGGTGCGCGACGCACCACGTCAACGGTATCAACGACGATTTTTATTTTCGATTCAGCATATTGCGGCGTGAGATCCTATTCCGCCACGCTCACAATATGAGCCGCCCCGGCTTCCATCCGACGTAAAGCTCTGGAGCGCGCTCCTGAACTTCCGGCCCACCGGCCCCTCCGCGCCCGAGCTATTTAGTAAACTGGCACCGTAACTACTAGCCGCCTGAACCAAGGACGCGATCACGGAAATATGCCTGGACAACTTCCGGGTCCGAGTTGGTGTTGACGTGCCAGAGCATCACCGCCGAGGCCGTCACCGGATCGTCGATCAGTCGACCCGGTCCGCAGGTCGCGCCATCCACGGTCGGATATTTATCGGCCGAGCCGTGATCAACGCCGGAAGCGACCTGGGCAGTGTAAAAATGAAAGCTGGTGATCGGCAAGCAGACGATCCGCGCGCCGAAATGTCGTCCCGTAACCGCGCTGCCTCGGACCGCATGACTTTGGGAGAAAGAGTCCTGAACGATGTGCAGGAGCGCTCCGCGTGCATTCCTGCGCGCAAGAGCGGTGCCTCCAGATCCGACAATCTCGGTGCACGTTGTTGATGATATAGGGTTCGAGCATCTCATCGAGAACAGGGTGAGCACGCGCCACGCCTGATAACCGGCACCATCATTTTGCAGGCCTGGCCGGGGGGCGCAATAAGGGAAGTTGTCCGGCACCATTGCCCGGGCGATTGCCGGCCTACTTCTGAAATATGAGCAATATCCTTCGGTCTCGGATATGCGTCCGGTCGCGACGCGATAGGTGACATCGACCCACTCCAGCATTTTCGCGCGTGTCTCGGCCGCCGATTCCGTCTCGGACGAGCGCATGGCATGCCAGAATTGTAGCGGGCCATAGTGCGAGCTGCAAAGCAGGCCACCGTAAGGGGCATCAGACCCATCGCCTCCTCGAAACCAGGTTCTGCAATTCCGGCCAGCACTGATGGCGAACTTGATACCGGAGAGACCGCCGATCTGGCGCGTCGGATCATCGGCCCATCGGCTCGAAAGGGTGAGGTCATTCCGCCAGCCGCCCATCGTCCGCCCGGCCGGGATGGTGCGTGCATCGCAGTCTGTCGGCATCCGGCTTGATGATCGTTCCAGGCAAAGCTCGGCTAGCCTCGTGAGCCGTTCATGCACCCGCCCCTTCAGGCTTATATTGTATGATCTTGCGAATCCGCTGGGAAACACAAAGCAAGCGCAAAGAGCGAGCGCGGTCACCAGTCTGCGTCGATATGCCATGTCATCCTCCGACCGAGTTTTTTTCCGATCCGTGCCTGCCTCCTATTAGGAGGCCGTCCGGTGGGGACCGCGCAACCCAACCTCTGTCGATTCTGCGCACCATGGGCTTCGGCATTCCCTTCATTGAGGGCCGGCTGCGAGCCCGCGGTCGATGAGCTCCTGACAGTTTGCCGCCCCGCGCATGTGCGCTTTCGCCTGAGCGATCGTATCGGTGATGAAGGTCGAGTTATCGACGGCCCACTTCGCTTCGAACGCCGCATGGCCCAGAATGTGTGGCCGAAATTCCTCGCTCACCGGCGCATAATAACGGGCTACAGCGGCGACGATCTCGGTCCGTTGCTGAGGCAGTAGCGGCGTCTGTCCATTGGGTGGTGCCATGATCGACTGTCGATATAGATTTAGGAATCTATCGAGCGCAGCAGAAGCATCGCTTTCGGCGAGGCCCCGCACCCGGTCTCGGTGCAGCTCATCGTAAAGTTGGCAATTGGCGACCCCATCGCCCTCTTTCTTGAACAGCCGCTCGAAGGCTAGAAGCCGTTCCTCCGCGATTTGCCAAAGCCGCGTTAGATCTCGCCGAATCGCTTGCGATCGGCTCTCACGCGCTACCTGCGTAAGGGACTGCGAAATCGCCTCGATGGAAACATCTCGAGCATTTGCGGCATCCTGAAGAGCGGCGCGCGCCTGCCGCCAAGTTTGTCCCTGATACACCTCCGTGGGGTAGGTGTTCGGTAACTGCTGGATGTTCAGGACCAGATAGAGCTCGCTCCGGTCTTCGACCCATTGCCCCTGTCCATCCCGTCGGTATAGGCGAGAAGTATTATGATCCAGCCGGATTTCGTTCCAGTTCATCGGGACGGAGCGATTCTGCTGACGCCGAAGTACGTAGCGCCCTGGCGCGAGAATGGGCTGCATTGAATCCGGCTGCCCCGAGGGAGGGTTCAGGACAAATCTATAATCGAAGATGGTGTCGTCTCCGCGACCCGAGAAAAGGTTCTGGCCTATAGTTCCGAGAATTTGTTGGCCCCCGGGAGGAACGGGGAGCGCCCCTTTACCGAAGTCAGCGAGAGTCTGGAGCAAGGTGGACATCGCGCCGGAACGCACGTCCACCTCGATAATGACGATCTGGATTGCAACGGAATGCCCTTGGTAGGGCCGGGCGCCTAGAAGCGGTATATTGCTGAAGTTTAGCGGCTGATGCCGCGCCGCATCACCGGCATAATGCACGACACGCAGCTGGTTAGGGGAATCGGAATCGGTTTCAGGGTGATATTCATAGGACTCGAGGAAGCGACGAGTCCCTCCTTCATCGAGTTCGAAAACGTTGGCGAGGATAATGAACTGCCCTCGCGTCCCCCATTCCCGTCCGAGAATAACGCCTTCCAGTAATGTCCCGCCAATCACGGCCTGCTCGAGATTGATCGAATAGAGGCTGTCGGACTGAAATGTCGATCGCTGGGGCGCGCTTGCCGGCGCAGGTGTGGGAGTTTGTGGCGCAGGCGGAGGTGCCGGCGTCGTAGCCCCTTCAGCCTGGGCAGGCGGCGGTGTCGGTGTTGATTGTGTCTGCGATGCTGTAGCAGCTTCGGGACTTCGCGTCGTCGCACCCCTCGTCGTCTCTTCGGCGCGATTGGCGGTCGCTGAGCTCGACCTGCTCGTGGGGGCGAGGCGCGCTACGCCTCGTTGCGCATATCGCCGGTTCAGTTCTGCTAACCGACAGTCGCCGGAACTGGGCGGGCAGTCAGTCGAGTTCGGCCCCTCCTCGGCGATCCGATAGTCAATCTGACCCGTATCAACGTGGGAGCATGCCATGAGAGTCGCAACCGCGATGAAGGCTAGTGCGATTGGCCGCATAATTCACCTCTACAGCGAAAGAGAAGAGCGTTAGTGTCGGTGCAATACTGAACGATCAATCTACGAAATGATAGCCTTATTAATCCTTGGCGGGACATGATCGCGCGATAACAACTTTCCTCCAAATTGGAGGATAATCGATATTCGACGAGATCATTTGCTGGGCTATTCCTGAGATAGGCCACGGCGCGCCGACATGCTTCAGTTACATCAGCCGACTTGGGAGACCTCAGCCTCGAGGTGGGCGATTCTGCTCACTGCAAACGGCATGGCGACCTGGCCGGCCTGCTCCAGCCGGGCACCGAGCCAAGGCAGTTCGGCCTAGCGGATCCCATGATGCTCGAGCGGCACGCCTTCACTCATGCTTCACCAACTCCCTCATTGTTCTCGGATACGGCTGTATGGGAAAGGTCCGCAATGGTCGTAAGCGGACATTCCGCTTATCGGCCGATCGGATGATGCCCTGGACACCCGGGATGGGCGCAGAGCGGACAGCCGCCGAAGGCGGCCCCTCCCCTCCAGGGAGGATCCGGCCTAGCCGCCTGTCGCCGCCGAGGTGAAGGCCTGGACCGCGGCGCGGAACTTGCGGCCCACGGGGATTTCGGCGCCCGAGAGCAGCCGCACGATTTGGCTGCCCCAGCGGGTCTTCTCGATCGCGGCGACGCGATCGGGGTTGATCACCGCCGAGCGATGGATGCGGAGGAAGCCGTGGGCGCCGAAGCGCGAAGCCGCGTCGGTCAGCGAGCCGCGCTCGAGATAATTGTCCCCGCCCGCGTGGATGCGGACATATTCGCCCTCGGCCTCGATCCAGTCGATCGTGCCGATGTCGAGGCGCACCGTCTCCGCGCCCTTGCGCACCCAGACATGATGATTCTCGCGGCCCGCGGCGCGCGCGCGCTTCAGATCCTCGAGCTGCTCGGAAAGCTCCTGCAGCCGCTGGCGCGCCTCCATTTGCTCGGCGGCGGCGCGGGCGCGCTGCAGGCCCTGCTCGAGCCGGCTGAGGCGCACCGGCTTGCTGATGAAATCGAGCGCCCCCGAATCGAACGCCTCGACGGCGAATTCGGGATGGGCGGTCACGAAGATCACCAAAGGGGGCGCCGCCGGGGCGGGCCAGGACATGCGCGAGAGCGCCTCGACGACGTCGAAGCCGTCGACCTGGGGCATTTCGATGTCGAGCAGGATCAGGGTGGGCTGCAGCCCCTGGACCTCATCGAGCAGCGCCCGGCCGCTGAGCACCGAACCGAGCAGCTCGACGCCTTCGCAGCGCGCCAGCAAGGCGGCGAGCCGGTCCAGCGCCAGCGGCTCGTCGTCGCACATCAGGATGCGGAGCGGCGCCGTCATGCCGCCCTGCGCAGCGGGAGCAGGATGCGCGCCGAAAAGCCGCCCTCGGGCCGCCGGCCCGCGACGAGGCTGCCCTGGTCGCCGAAGCGCAGCTTCAGCCGCTCGGCGACGTTGCGCAGCCCGACCTGGGTCCCCGACGGCGCGCTGCTGGTGGCGTCGCCGCCATCGTCGCGGACCTCGATCGAGAGCTTGCCGCCCCAGTCCCGCGCGATCACCTCGAGATGGACCGGCGCGGCGCTGCGCCCGACGCCGTGCTTGATCGCATTCTCGATCAGCGGCTGGGTGATGAGATTGGGGACGCAGACGGTATTGAGCTGCGCGGGCACATCGATGGTGACGATGAGCCGCTGCGGGAAACGGATCTTCTCGATGTCGAGATAGAGGGACTGGAGCTTGATCTCCTCCTCCAGCGTGATCTCGCGGCCCGAATCCATGCGCAGGGTGGAGCGCAGGAAATCGGAGAGGCTGACCACCATCGTCTCGGCCTCGGGCCCCATCTTCTTGGAGATCAGGCTGGCGACCGAATTCAGCGTGTTGAACAGGAAATGCGGATTGAGCTGGTAGCGCAGCGCGTTGAGCTGGGCGATGTTCGCCTGCGCCTCGAGCGACGCGATCCGATCCTCGTTCTCGACCAGGTCCTCGCCATAAGTGAGCGCGAGCAGCATCACGCTCAGCGCCGAGTAGAACCAGACGAAATCGAACAGCGAGACCGCGTAGGAGATGAGATATTCGACGAACGGAATGTGCCATTCCTGCCGGTAGAACAGCATGAACGTCGCCATGTTGATCACGGTGTGGATGCAGCAGCCCGCGGCCGCCAGCCCGACCGCGATCAGGGCGCGGCGCAGCAGGCTCCGCCCGCGCACCGCCCGCAGCACGCCGAGGATGCCGAAGGAAAGCAGGATGGCGCAGGCGGTGACCAATGCCCGCGGCTCGATGTTGGCCCAGCTCTCCTCGGGCATCCGGACGAGGCGCGAGATGGTGACGGTGGTGAACTGCGCGGTCCAGAAGATGAGAATCACCGCGATCGCCATGCGGCTGAACGCGCGCTTGCTCCGCCCGGTCAGTCCCGCGAGCGCGGGCCGTTCGGCGGCTCCCGCGGGTCGTTCACCGGCGCTGGCGCCATTCGCTGGGAGAGGGATGTCGCTCATGACATGATGCATTCGTCCCGGGTGTGCTTCACCCTATGATCGGTGCCGAAGCCTGTCAAAAAGGTGGTTCGATGCGAAGCAAATCCATGGCCGCGCGGCCCGGCGGAGAGGAAAAGGCGGCCGCCGGCGCGTCCCTCCCCCGCCCGCCCCTCGCGCCCGGATCGCTGGCGCTCGTCGTCGCCACCGACCAAAGGCCCGCGACCCCGATGAAGCCCGGCCTCTATTAGGATCCGGATCCGGAGGGCCCGGCAGGGCCCCGGCCGCTTCCTGCCGGGCGGCCGACAGCGCCCGCGCGGCCCGCTTGCACCCTCGCCCGCCGCCCGGCTTCGCGCGCAGGGCAGCGCCGTGCGCGCCTCGCTGCGCCGGCGCCTGGCGGCCATCACCGAGCCCACATCCGCATCCCGCCTGCGACGTTAGTGCGATACGTACCTCCTGCCAAGACGAGACGTTTCGGGGCCGCGCTTGAAGGTCCCGCTGCGGGAATGTATGCGCGGCGACTGGCTCAGCTCCATCGCGGGGAACGTCATTGGCCGGCAAATATGAACTCACCGACCATGAGGGGACGTTCCTGTCGCTGGTCCTGCGCATCCAGCCGGCCACCGCCTATCAGGTGACCAAGATCTACGAAGAGTCGCCGGTCAGCAATTTCAACACCAGCAAGGGCAAGATCTATCCCCTGATCCGCCGCCTGGTCGAGCGCGGCCTGCTCGGCAAGCGGGCGGTGCCTGGGGACGGACGGGGCGCCGAGGAACTGTTCTGCACCGCGCAGGGCAAGAAGGCGGTGCGCGCATGGGTGACGCAGATCCGCCCGACCCACCTGCTGCTCGACGATCCGCTGCGCACCAAGGTCCAGTCGTTCGGCCTGCTGACCCGCGAGGAGCAGATCGCTTGGATCGTCGAGGTCAAGGAGCGGCTCCACGAGAAGCTCGCCGAGCTCGAAGCCTATAAGAAGGAGGTGGAGGCCCCGTTCAAGGACTTCCTCCACGACAATGCGGTGACCTCGGTGCGCGCCCGGATGGACTGGCTCGACCGGATGCTGTTCGGGATCATGCACGGCCGGGAGAGCTAGGCCGTATCGACCTTCAGCTTCCAAAGCTCTCACCCCCAGGGGGGAGGAGGGGCAGGTCGGGCGGAGCGGCCCGAACCTGCCCATGGAAAGGGGGTTCCGAGTCCGAGGTTCAGCATCCAACGCCGAGCCCCCTCACCCCAGCCCTCTCCCCGCCGGGGAGAGGGAGCGCCGGGCGACCTTTGAATGTCGATACGGCCTGGGTCGGCAGGGTCGGAGCCGGGGGCGTCAGGCGGCCGCGCGCGCGGTGGCGGCTTCGTGGATCAGGTCCAGCGCGCGATGGAGATCGGCGGCGACCGTCGGATAGCCGAGCGAGATGCGCAAGGCGCCGACCGGATGCTCCGGCCCGATGCAGCGCGCGAGTCGCGCGACGCTAAAATCGTCCTGCGTCGCCGCCAGGCAGCGGGCCAGCTCGGCGCCGCGAAGGCCGAACGCGGTCTCGGATGCGCCCGGATTGCAGAAGCAGCCGCCCCGGATCGCCACCTTGCGATCGAAGGCGCGGCGCTCGACGGCGGCGAAGGGCAATGGGCTGCCGTCCTCCCGGAGCAGGTTGAAGGCGAAGGTTGCGCCGCGCTCGCGAAGATCCTCCGGACCGTAGAGCCGGACCATCGGGGCGCCCGATCCGTGGGTCAGGCTGCGCAGCCCGGCCAGCAGCTCGGCGGCGAGGGCGTTCACGCGCCGGGCGATGCGGTGCGGATCGAGCGCGCGCAGCAATTTGAAGCCGCTCGGCACCGCGGCGATGCCGAGGAAGTTTGGGGTGCCGTCATGAAAGCCCTCGGCGCCGGCCTGGAGCTGGTGCCGGTCGAGCTCGACCGAGACGAAGTCGACCGTGCCTCCGGCGAACCAGGGGCGCCGGAGCCGCGCCAGCGATTCGTGCCGGGCGATCAGCGCGCCGACGCCCGTGGGCAGGCCGAACAATTTGTAGAAGGACAAGGCGATGAAGTCGGCCGGCCAGGCATCGAGCCCGGCGCAGCCGCCGGGCGACAGGCCGGCCGCGTCGACCAGCACCTCATAGCCTTTGGCCCTGGCCGCTTCGATCAGCCGCAGATCATGCGTCACGCCCGAGAAGTTGGACTGGGCGGGAAAGGCGAGCAGGCCGCCGTCGCCCGCGGGCAAGACCGCGAGCCGCGCCTCGGCGTCGTCGAGCCGAAGCTCCGCGGTCAGCGGCAGCACCGACACCGGCGCCCCCGCGCGGCGCGCGAACTCCCTGATCCCGTTCACCGAATTGTGGTTGTCCCGGCTCAGCACGAGCCCGCGGCGCGCGCCGAACGGATAGGCTTCGGCGACGAGCTTGATCGCCGCGCTGGTGTTGGCGGTGAAGCAGACCGCATATTCGTCGCCGCTGAGCCCGACCGCCGCCAGCAGGGCCGCCCGCGCCGCCTCGATCGCCGCCATCGAGTCGCGCGACGGCTGGTGCTCCGAATGGGGATTGCCGAACAGCCCTTCGCTGAGCAGGTGCGCATAGGCGATCGCCTGCGAGGCCGCGTGCAGGCCGCTGGCGGCATAATCGAGATAGGCGACGCCCCGGCGGTCCAGCGGGGCGAACTCGCGCGCGCGCAGAGCCTCGAAGAAGGGCGCGTCGAGATCGCCGGCCGCGCTCAGCATCCCCGCCTCCGGGCATTGGCGATGAGCGCTTCACGATCGTCGCCGCCTGCCGCCGCCGATGCCGCCCCGGACCCGGAGACGGCGCGCGGACTGCCTCCGAAATAGGCGCTGAGCGCGGCCGTCTCCGCGAAGCGGGCGGCCTCGGCGGGCGGCGGATCCGCCGGGATGGCCGGGCTCACGACCTCGTCGAACCAGTCGCCGAGGCCGCCGGCGATGAAGAAGGCGTTGCGGGTTCCGGCCGCCTTCAGGAACACCCAGGCCTGCGCCGCATGGGCGCCCCCTTCCGAATAGAGCACGACGGTCTCGTCGTCGCGGACGCGCAGCGCCGGGATCCTCTCAATCGGAACATTCTCGGCGGTCGGGATCGAGAATCTGGCGAACGCGGCGGGCGCGCGGACGTCGATCACCCTGAGGCCGGGGCGCCCGTCGCGGAGCCACCGCGCCAGCTCGAGGGCGGAGACATGGTCCTGCTGCGCCGCGACCATGCGGGCGAGCGCGGCCGCGTCGATCCGGCCCGAAGCGCCGGCGCGCTCGGGCACGGCCCCGGCGAAGGGCGCGGCGACGCCCAGAGCGAGCGCGGCGGCGCCCATGATCCTGGCCCCGCTCATCCGCTCTTCTCCCGCTTTTCCCACCCGGCGGCGAGCCGGAAGGCGCCGATCGCCATGAGCACCACCAGCAGGACGACGACCCCCTCGGGCAGGCCGGTGGCCGCGGGCAAGGTGAGGATCCCGCGCGCGCCGCTGCGGTAGAAAGCTTCCAGCAGGGGAAAGGCGAGCCCCGCGCCGAGCACGCCCGCGAAGATCCCGCCGACCGCGGCCAGGCCGTCGAGCCGGCCGGACCCCGCGGAGACGCAGGCGGTGCCGGGGCAGAGGCCGGCGAGCGCGAAGCCGAGGCCGAAGATCAGCCCGCCCACGAGCTGCGGCCAGAGGAAGGTCTCGGGCACGAAGATGCGCGCCGGATCGATCAGGCCGAGCCGGCCGAGCCAGAACAGGCCGAGCATGGCGGTCACGATCGCGCTCAGCATGACCCGAACGACGGTGAAGTCGGTCAGATAGAATTGCCCCGCCAGCTTGCGGGCATTGCCGAGCCCCGCCTGCTCGAGGGCAACGCCGAACGCGATCCCGATCAGCAGGGCGAGCAGGAGGCTGCCGCTCATTGCCAGAGCCTCCGCAGCATGCGCGCCGCCCCGAAGCCGGCGACGAACAAAGCGGCCATGAACAGCCAGCTCCCGACGCTGAGCAGCGCGCCGCCGGTGAGCGCCTGGCCGCTCGTGCAGCCGCGGGCGAGCATGGCGCCGATCCCCATGATCGCCCCGCCGCCCGCCGCGGCCGCAAGCCGGACGCGGGGACTCGCCGAAGGCCCGCCGTCGATCCCGACCCGCAGCCGGCCGGACCAGGCGGCCGACGCGATCCCGCCGATCACCACGCCGAGCAGCTCGAAGACCAGCCAGTCCCCGGCGGGCCCGCCGCCGGCGAGATAGGCCCCGAAATAGGGACTGGCGCCCGCGCGGCCCGGGTCGACCGACGCGACCAGGGCGCTGGCCCCGCTCGCGAAGGCGCCCGACGCGCCCAGGCCGCGCCCGGCCAGCGTATAGGCGCCGAGCAGGACGAGGCCGAGCGCGACCCCGCACCAATAGGGATCGGCATAGGGCCGCGGCCGGATCACGAGCGCGCCCGGGCCTCGGCGGGAAGATCGCGGCGCGACCAGTCCTCGAACGAACCGTCATAGAGCAGGGCGCGATAGCCGAGGCTGCGCGCCGCGAAGACGATCGCGGTGCCCTGCTGGCCGATATGGCAATAGACGATCACCGTGTCGCCGCGGCGCACGCCCGCATTGCGGAAAGCGGCATTCAGGTCCGCGGCCGAGCGCACCATCTGCGAGGCGTCGGTCAGCGTCGTGAAGGGGATGTTGCGGGCGCCGGGGATATGGCCGCGCTTGTGGGGATGGTCGCGCGATCCGCCGACCTGGACGCCGTCGTAGAGCGCCGGGGCGCGCGCGTCGATGAGGGCGAAGCCCGGCCGCCCGGCATTGGCGCGGACGAAGGCGGCGTCGGCCGTCCAGGCCTGCATGTGGAGCGGCGAGAGCCGGCCGGTGCTCTGCGGCGTCGCCTGGGCGGTGACCGGGCGATTCTCCCGTCGCCACGCGCTCATGCCGCCGTCGAGCAGGGAGACGCGATTGTCGAACCCGGCGGCGCCGAGGGTGAACAGGACGCGGGTCGCCGGCGATATCCACTCCTGGTCGAAAACGACGACGATGCGCGAAGCATCGCCGATCCCGAGCCGCGCCAGCCGGCCGCGCAGCTCGGCCGCGCCCGGCAGCTCCAGCATGTTGCCGCCGCCGCCATGGTCCGACACCGAGATATCGTCGAGCGTGACGTAGCGCGCGCCGGGAATGTGGCGGGCGAAGCTCTCCTGCGGCCCGACATGGAGCACGACCAGATTGGGGTTGCGCAGATTCTGCGCAAGCCAGGCGGTCGAGACCAGCAGGGATGCGCGCGGCGCGGGCGGCGCCGCGCCGGGAAGCGCCAGAAGAAAGAGAGCGGCGAAGGCCAGATGTCGAAGTCGCATGAGAATGTCCTCCCTCGCCGAAATCCATAACGCGGCGGGGAGCCGCGAAGCGGAGAATGCGACGAACCCGGCCCTGGCGCGACGAAAGCGGCCTGGAGCGGATGGACGGCGTGCGCATCGGCGCGGGCTTTGCTAGCCTGGGCGGCATGACATTCTCGCACGACGCGCTCGGCGACCGGCTGCCGCGCGGGGTCCTTTCCGACCTCGGGGGCTGGACGCTCTACCAGAGCTTCCGGGCCTTCACCTGGCCGTGGCTGCTGCGCCGGGCGGCCCTGTTCTGGCCGCTCGCGATCCTCGTCGGCTGCGTCTTCGCGACCTGGCATTCGGCGGGCATGGGCTCGTGGCTCGATTGGCCCGGCCTGGCCTGGCGGGCCTGCCTCGCCGGTCTCGCCGCGGTTTCGGTGGGGCCCCTGCTCGCGACCTTCATCCGGCACCGGCGATTGCCGCTGGCCGCCGAGCGCGTGCTGGTCGTCCTGGCCATCCTGATCGGCCTCGCGATCGCGCTAATCGCCGCCCATATGGCGAGCGCCTATCACGCCGAGCTGATGCGGGGCTATGCGGGGCGTTCGATGAATGTCGGCCTGTTCGGTCGGGTGGTGTCGATCGTCCTGGCGATGAGCATCGATGCCTCGATCTTCGCGCTCGTCATCGCGGGCGGCGGCGTGGCGGCCGTCTATTATCTGGGCGAAAGGCGGCGGATCGCGCAGCACGAGGCGCACCAGCAGGTCGAGCGGCTGCGCGGCGAGCGGGATGCGGCCAATATGCGCCTCGCCGTGCTGCAGGCCCAGGTCGAGCCCCATTTCCTGTTCAACACCCTGGCGTCGGTGCGCTCGCTGATCGCGAACGAGCCCGAGCGGGCGGCGCAGACCGTCGAGGCGCTGGGCAATTATCTGCGGGCGACGCTGCCGCGGCTGCGCGGGGGCCGCGTCGAGGAGACCACGCTCGGCGCGCAGATCCAGCTTTGCACCGGCTATCTCGACGTCATCGCGGCGCGCATGGCCGGCCGCCTCCAGGTTCGCGTCGAAGCGAGCGAGACCGCCCGCGCCGCGCCCTTCCCTCCGTTCATCCTGCTGACCCTGGTCGAGAATGCGGTGACGCACGGGATCGAGCCCAAGGTCGGTCCGGGCGCCATCGCCATCATCGCTTCGGTCGACCAAGACCAGCTGACGGTCAGCGTGGAGGATGACGGGGCCGGGCTCGAGCCGGGCGTGACCTCGGGCCTGGGGCTGACCAATGTCCGCGCCCAACTGCTCAGCCTGTTCGGGGAGCGCGCCACGCTCGAAATCGCCGCGCGCCCCTCGGGCGGCGTGCGCGCGCGCATCCGCATTCCGCTGGACGGGCCGTGAGCGCGGCGACGACCGCGCTCGTCGCCGAGGACGAGGCGCCGCAGCGCCGCGAATTGTGCGCGATGCTCGCCGAATTGTGGCCCGAGCTGACCATCATATCCGAGTGCGAGGACGGGCTCTGCGCGCTGGAAGCCTGGACCGCGAACCCGCCCGACGTCGCCTTCCTCGACATCCGCATGCCGGGCCTCAACGGGCTCGAGGTCGCGCGCCAGGCGGGCGGCAGCGCCCATGTCGTGTTCATCACCGCCTATGACGAGTTCGCGGTCGACGCCTTCGAGGCCGGGGCGGTCGACTATCTGCTGAAGCCGATCCGCGCGGAGCGCCTCGCCATGACCGTCGGCCGGCTGCGCCAGCGCCAATTGCCGGCGCCGATCGACCTGGACTCGCTGATCCGGGCCTTTGCGGGCCGGTTCGCTCCCAAGCAGGAGATAAGCTGGATCACCGCCAGCGTCGGCGACATCGTCAGGATGATCTCGATCGACGACGTGCTGCTGTTCAAGGCCGAGGACAAATATGTCCGGGTCGCCACCGCCGAGCATGCCGCCCATATCCGCACGCCGCTGAAGGCGCTTCAGCTCCAGCTCGACCCCGAGATTTTCTGGCGCGTGCACCGCAATGCGATCGTGCGCGTTTCCGCTATCCGCAGGGTGAAGCCGGACGAGGACGGCCGGCTCCAGATCTGGCTCGACGGCGTTTCCGAACCGATCCAGGTCAGCGATTCCTTCCGGCACAGATTCCGTCCGATGTGAAGCCGGTCGGCGGGCGAGGACGGCGCGAACGGCCGATCCCAAACAGCCGGGGGGCGGGCCCGAAAGCCCGCCCCCCTCCTGTCCCTCCGGAACCGGTCCGAACGATCGCGCCGCCTAGAAGCGCGCCCGGAAGCCGGCGAAGAAGCTGCGCCCGCGATAGTCGTAGATCGAGCTGAACGCTCCCGTTCCGGTCGCGCCGAGAGGCGGATACTGGTTCAGGATATTGTCGATGCCGACGTAGAAGCGCAGGTCCCGGCCGATCCCGGCATCGCCGCGCGACACGTTCCATTCGATCCGGACGTTATGATAGGTGACGCTCGGATATTTGCGCGGCTCCGACCAGTCGGCATTGCCGCCGCCCGGAGGAGTCGCGCCGTTCAGGCCGGCATTGAGGCCGTTATAATCCTCCCAGAGATTGGCATACATCGGCCCGATGAAGTGCGTCTGGTAGCCGATCAGGAACTGTCCGATGGTCAGGTCGAAATCGAAGCGGAACTCGTCCACGGGATCGCCGAGCTCGCCCAGGATGCGGTCCTGGAAAGCCGGCTGGGTGGGATCGAGATAATCGCTGATCTTCATATTGTGGGTGTAGATCAGGCCGGTCTGGAGGCGGACCGCGCCGAGATTGACGCGGTAGTTCAGATTGACGTCGATTCCGACGCGCTCACGCTTCGCGTAGTTGAGCGGCGCCTGGGTCAGGGTGTTGCCGAGGATACGGCCCGGAATCTCGCCGAGCGGCCCATTGCCGGGGCCCCGGTTGCGCTGGAATTGCGAGCAGAAGATGTTGTTGAGGTCGGCCAGATCGTAGCAGCTGTTGACGATCACCTGCGCCGTGATCGGCGTGATGATGTCGTGCACCGTGATGTTGTAATAATCGACCGACAAGGACAGGCCGGGGATAAAGCGCGGCTGGAAGACCCCGCCGATCGTCCAGGAGTCCGAAGTCTCCGCGCGGAGATTGGGATTGCTTCCGCTGAAGATCGGCAGCGAGGCGGTGATGTCCGTCAGGTTGGCGAGCAACGCCCCGAGATCGGCCTGGCAGTTGCGCGCCCGGTTCGCGGTGGCGTTGATGCTGGCGGGCTGGCAGGGGTCGACGAAGCCGTTGAAGAAATTGGCCAGCCGCGGGCGGCCGACTTCGGCCAGGTTCGGCGCACGCACCGCGTGGCTGTAATTGCCGCGGAAGCGCAGGTCCCGGACCGGCGCCCAGTCGATGCCCGCATTGTAGGCCCAGACCTCGCCGGTCGAACCGTTATAGCTGGCATAGCGGGCGGCGCCGCTCAAGGTCAGCTCGTGGAAGAAGGGCATGTCGCGCAGGAGCGGGATCTGCAGCTCGCCGAAGGCCTCCTTCACTTCGAACGGGGCGGGGGAGAATTCGGCGCCTACGGTCGAATTGGTGTTGTTGCCGTTCCCCTCCTGGGCGTAATCGTCATAATCGTAATACTGATCCTGCCGCCGATATTCGGCGCCGACCGCGAACCGGACCGGACCGCCCGGCAGGTTGAAGAAGCCGCTCGTGTCCCCCGACACGAAGCCGCTGAGCACGAGCTGCTCGATCCAGCCCCCGGCGAGAACCAGACGGCTGAAATAGTTGACCGACGCCTGATTGCCGGCGCCGGCGCCGAAGGGATTGTAGGGCACGCAGGCCGCGATGTCGGCGGCGAGGCGGTTCGCCATGAACGGGTTGTTGGTGCGGGAGCCGCCGCCGAAAGGCGGAGCGTCGTAGACCAGGGCAGAGGCGGGATCGAATTGGGAGCGGCAGCGAATCTGCCCCGTGGCCGGATCCCGGCCGGCGTCCATGGCCAGCACGAAACGCTGCTTGTCGATCGCGCCGTGGATGACCGTGTCCTCCTCGAACCGGCCGTAATTGGCCGAGAGCTCGTAGGACCAGTCGTCGTTGAAGGTGCCGCGCAAGCCGCCGACGATGCGGAAGGTGTCGCGGGTGAAATATTCGTCGCGCAGGCCCACATCGAGCATGTTCCGGGCGAGATCGAAGCGGCAGGTGCCGGCCGTGACCTGTGCCGTCGTGCAGTTGCCCGCGGCGTTCAGCGCCCGGCGGGCTGCGAGGCGGGGCTCGAAACCCGAGGCGATGATCAGATTGGTCAGAGTCGTCCGGTCGACCGGATTCAGGAAGGGATTGTCGAGCCGCGGCCGTTCGCGCTCGTCGAACTGCGTGGTCTGGCCCTGGATGAAGGACGGACCGGCATTGCGCCCGAAGCCCGTGATCCTGGTATATTTCGCCTCGAGGAAGGCTTCGAAGGCCGGGCTGAACTCGTAATGGGCGAGCAGGTTGACGTTGAAGCGCTCGACGTGGGGCAGGACGCCGAACGTATTGGCCTCACGCCCCGTCGAGCCATTGCCGCCGAGAATGCCGCTGTTCGGACCGGCGCCGTAGCGGGCGCCGGTTTGCTGGACCAGCCTGCCGTCCGCCGTGAAGATATAGGTGCAGTTGATGGGCGCGCCGTTCGTATTCGGCCCGCCATTATTGGCCAGCGTCCCGAGTCCACAGGCCGCGCCGGCCCCGGTCGGCTCCGTGATCGGAACGAGCCCGAACGGATGGATCGTCGTCTGCCGGATGTCGCGCAGGTAGACGCGATCCGGGAACCCGTCGCTGTTGTTCGGGAGACCGCCGGAATCGGCGTCAATGGTGCCGAAGCCGTTCACTTGCGTATATTCCGGAATATTCGACGCGAAGATGCGCTGCTGGCGGAAATATTCGCCGTGCAACGTGATATTGCCGCGGCCCCCGGCGAAGTTCGTGCCCCACATCGCCGACACATATTGATTGGCGCCATAGCCGTCCTCGGCGATGCCCGCCTGGGCGCGCACCTGGAGCCCCTGGAAGTCGCGCCGGAGCACGAAATTGACGACGCCGGCAATGGCGTCCGACCCGTAAATGGCGGAGTTGCCGCCGGTGACGATGTCGACTCGCTCGATCAGGTCGCTCGGAATCGTGTTGACGTCGACGGTGGCGCCGCCGGCATTGAGCGAGAGGTCGCTGGCGACGTGCCGGCGCCCATTGACCAAGACCAGCGTGCGGACCGGGCCGAGGCCGCGCAGGTCGAGCAGGTTGAGGCCGGTAATGCCGATGCCGAGGCCCGGATTGGATTGGGAGAAGGTGTTGCGGAGTTGCGGCAGGTCGTTCAGCACCTCGCCGATATTGGTTTCGCCCTGCTGGAAGAATTGCTCGCCCTGGAGCGAGGTGATCGGAACGGTCGATTCGAGATTGGGGCGGCGGATGCGCGAGCCGGTGACGACGATCGCGGTGCTCTGGTCGGTCGCGGGCTGCTCGGCGGCGGCGGGCTGGTCCGGCTGCGGCTGATCGGGCTGGGCGAAGGCCGGCGAGGCGAAGAAGGCGGCGGAAATGGCCGTGGCCGAGGCCGTGCAGAGGCCCCGGAAGCGTGTGCTGAGCATTCTCATTCCCCTGTTCAAACGCTTAGTGCGTTTCGCACTTTTGCACAGGAGATCAGCAACGCCTAGCCGATGTGGTGCTGTTCGCACTTTTTCGCGTAGGCTTGTTGCGGAAAAAGCACAGATTGCGGGTGCCCGAAAGCAAAAGGTCCGGTCCGGATTTTAGTCCGGGCCGGACCTTTGCTGCACTGTCTTTCGCTTGGCCAGCCTAGAAGTCGAGGGTGACGCCGGCGAAGATGTAGCGGCCCATCGAATCGTAGACCTGGGGATAGGTGTTGCCGCTGCCGACGGTGCCCGGAAGGTGGGTGGCGATCGGCGGCTCGCGATCGGTGATGTTGTTGACGCCGGCGCGGAACGCATAATGGTCGCCGATCCGCGCGGTGAGCGTCAGATCGAAGTAATTCTGCGCCGCCATCCTCTGGTCGCCCGGAGGCGTCGTCGCCGCGTGCAGATCGGTATCCGGGCTCATCGTGTCGCGCTGGACCGCCGACATGTAGCGCCACTGGAAGGACACAGCGATGCCCTCCGGCGTGCTCAGGGTCAGGCGGGTCTTGAACCGCCATTCGGGGCTCGGCGTGCCGCAGGTCGCGCCCTCGTAGCCGGTGCAATCGTAGCGCGCGCCGCCCTCCGGATCGGCGATCAGCTGGTCGAGCCAGGTGCCGACCGTGTTGATGTTGAGGCTGCCGAGGCTGCCCAGGCCATGGGTGTAGGAGAAGCCGAAGTCGACGCCGCGGGTCGAGATCGAGCCCGAATTGACGTTGGTGTCGATCACGAAGCCGTTCGGGCTCCGCCACAGCGACCCCTGCGCGTCGCGCCGGACCAGAGCGCAATTCGCATTGGCGGTGAGGCACTGCTGGAGGATCAGGTCGGCGCCGACGCGGCCGATGAAATTGTTTACCTTGATGTCGAACCAGTCGACGGTCAGCGCCAGGCCGGGGATGAAGCTAGGCTGGACGACGACGCCCGCGGTGATCGTGGTCGCGATCTCCGGGGTGAGCAGCGGGTTGCCGCCGAGAATGCCGTTATACTGGCTGGCCGGATTGGCGACGATGTTGCCGAACTGGGCCGCGGTCACGCCGGTGCGGGCGCACTGGGCGGCGCTGAAGCCGTTGACCAGGCCGCCGACCGCCGCGCCCGCGCAGGGATCGGTGGCGCCGTCCAGGGCGACGCCGGGCGTGATGAACAATTCGGCGACGTTCGGGGCGCGAACCGCGCGGTTATAGGAGGCGCGGAAGCGGACGTCCCTCACCGGAGCCCAGGCGCCCTCGAACTTGTAGGTGTCGGTGTTGAAGCTGTTGCCGGCAGGAACGGTCGCCGAGCCCGGCACCTGATAGTGCGAGTAGCGATAGCCGGCGCCCAGCGACAGCTCGTAGAAGAAGGACCGATGCGCGGCGATCGGCAGGCGCGCCTCGATGAATGCCTCGCGCACGTCGAACGAGCCGCTGACCGGCGTCGTGGCGCCGCCCTGGCCGGAGAGATCGCCGGTCTGGTATTCGACGTCGGGCTCGAGATCGAGCGATTCCTTGCGATATTCGACGCCGAAGTTGAGGCCGAGGCCTTCCTCGGCCCACGGCGTCTGCAGCCCGTACCGGCCGAGGTCGGCGGTGATGTTCGCGTTGGCCACGGTCTCCTGCGTATTGCCGTTCAGGAAGCCCGGAGTCTGCAGGTAGCCGAGCGCCGCCGGATTGACCCCACCGAGCGCGAGGATGTCCCAGGGCACGCAAAGCGGATCGGTGCCGTCGAGCGCGGAGCGGCAGGTCGGATCCACGCCAGGGGTCGCCGGATTGTCGATCACGTCGAGCGCGCGGGTGAGGCGGACGATCGAGATGTCGTTGAAGTAGATCGACTGGTAGACCACCCGGCCATATTGATAGAAGGCCTCGTAGGAGAAGCCGCCGCCGAGATCGCCGCGCATGCCGGCGACGATCCGGTAGTCGGTGTGCTCGAGCAGATTGTCGCGGCCGCCGCCCTCGACGTTGCGGCGCAGCGGCTGGAGGAAGCCCCGGAAATAGGGGTTGCCGGTGACCGAATCGATGAACACGCGCGGGACACCGCCCGTGCCGCCCGCGGCATTGATCAGATTGGCCGGGACGCAGACGATCGCGCGCTGCTGCGCCGAAAGGAGCGGGTTGTCGCAATTGATCGTGAAGGTGCTTCCGAAGTCGCCCGAGGGCGCGATCTGCGCGTCCGAGGTGTCGTCCATGAACATCGCCTCGAGGAACGGATGCAGCGCCTCGTTGATCTCGTAGTCGGCGAAGGCGCCGGCCGTGTAGCGCTCGTCAGGACGCTGGAAATAGTTGAACGGCGCGAAATTGTAGGGGGTCGAGCCGGGGATGAAGGTCCGGTTCGGGCCGACCTGGAAGGTGCCGCCCGCCAGGTTGGTGAAGAAGGTGCCGTTCGCCGAGGTGGCGGAGCCGGCGCACTGGAAGATACGGCTCGGGTTCGCGGTGACCTGGACCTGGGTGCGCGCAGTCAGCGAGCAGGCGGAATAATCGCGCCGGCCCTGAAGCACCGAATCGAGCTTGCGGTAGGTGGCATAGGCCATGACATGGCCGCGGCCGTCATCGAACGCCGCGCCGAGCGCGAGGCTGAGATCATAGGTGCCGCCGTCCGCGACGTTGCCGCGCGGATAGCCGAAATTCTGCCGGTTGAGCTCCTGGATGACCTGGTTGTCAGTGCCGTTGCCATGCTGGTAGAAGCTGTACTGCGCGTCCGCCCGGAAGCCGGTGAACTGCGTGTCCATGATGAAGTTGACCACGCCCGACACGGCGTCCGCGCCGTAGACCGAGGAGGCGCCGCCGGTCAGGATGTCGACCCGGCTGACCATCGAGGCGGGGATGAAGTTGATGTCGGGGACCGGGATGAGCTGGGCCGGGTCGCCGGCCTGGAGGCGGCGGCCGTTGATCAGCACCATGGTGCGCGATGGGCCGAGGCCGCGCAGGTCCACCGTGGCGGTGCCGGTGGCGCCGTTGGAGAGATTGCCGCCCTGATTGGCGAAGGCCTGGGGCAGCGAGTTGATCAGATCCTCGGTGCGGGTCGTGCCCTGGAGGCGGACCTCGGCGCTGTTGATCACGGTGACCGGGCTGGTGCCGGTGAGGTTGGGGCTCGGGATGCGGCTGCCGGTGACGACGATCGCTTCGCCTTCATCGGCGGGCTGGGCCGCGGCCGGGGCGGGCGCCGGCTGATCGGGCTGCGGCTGCTCGGGCTGGGCGAAAGCGGGGGTGGCCGCGCCCGCATATACGAGAGCCGCCAGCGAAGCGGTGGAAAGGACGCGTAGCCTGATCGTGCGCATAAATACCCCTTGGCGTGTGATTGGTCTGCTTCGTACCTTTTGCACAAGGGGAAGGCGCGGGAAAGCGTAGCTGGTGCGGTTCGTACCTTTTCACGTGTCGGCGTTGCAGAAAAATCACACGTGCCGGTGGGTTGTGCCCGTTGATTTGCAGCGAACAGCCTCGAGAGAGGGTTGAGCGACCGGCCGGGCCGATTGACAGCAATGGTCCTATTCATACCATATGTTGACCTTCAACGGGTAAGGATCGGACATGGGTCGGCAGATCGACAAGGCGGCAAGGGCGGACCAGGTCGCGGACGCGGCGCTGGCCCTTTTTCTCGACAATCCGCGCGATGCGGTCACCTTCGAGGCGATCGCCGAGCGGGCCGGCCTCAATTACTGGCAGGTCTACCGCTTCCACGGCAACGCCAAGACCCTGTTCCGCGCCGCCGTCTCCCGGCTCGTCCAGCGGATCGAGACCGGCCTGCGCGCCGCGCCGGCCGAAGCGACCTCGGTCAGCGAGGGCGTGCGCCGCTACACCGCCTTCGCCGCCGAGCTCATGCAGGACGAAGCCTATGCCCAGTTCGCCTATCTGCTGATTCGCGACCGCTGCGTGGAGCCGATGCTAGAAGAGGCCTATGAGAGCCGCATCGCCCGGGCGCTGCGCGGCGGCCTCGAGAAGATGGTCCGCAATGCCGGCCTCAGGCACGGCCTCATCATCCTGCTCAGCGCGGCCGCGACCCGCGAGTTCGTCAAGAGCCTCGAGGCGGAGTTCGTCCTGCCCAAGCTGCTGCCGGGCCATGTCGCGCCCGACGCCGAGGCGACCGCCGCGACCGTGCGGCGCATCGCCGACCGCACCGTCGCCGCCTCCTACGTGCTCGGGGCCGAAGCCGCCTGAACGGGCATGCATCGGGCCGCTTCGCGAATATCACTCGGCGGCGGCCTCCTCATGACCAGGAGAGAATGATGACGCGCAGTCTTTTGCTCGCCGTTGCCGGCACCGCAATTCCACTGATCGCGCTCCTGTCCCAGTCCACAGCACCGGCCGGCATGACATCGGAGCAGAGCGGGGCCTGAATGGAAGTGAAAAAAGCCCATGTGTGACGAAGTCGAGCTGGGAGAAGAACGTCAGGTTGCGCCCGGCTTATGGGTGGCACGCCGATCCTTCGTCTCCACCTTGGCGACATTGTTCGCCCTAACCGCGCCGTCGATCGGAGCCCGGGCCAAAGCTGAGGATTTGGGCCGGGCGGGGCTCAGTTTCGAGGAATTTCTGGCCGAGGCAAATCCTCTGGCGCGCCAACTGGTCAGCGACTCTTCGCCAATGGGCCAGGATCGCCTTCTATTGTCGCTGGCCTCCGTCGCGACAAGATTGCTGGCGGTGCCGATCCCTGAGATGAGAGAAAGCGGGCAAGGCGAGACCGCCGGCTCCGTTATCGGCGCAAATCCAGGCGGCGATCCGTTCAACGTGCTGCATTGGCAGCTGGAGCCCGGAGCGCGAATTCGGCCTCACGCCCACACTTATGGGATCGTCGTGACATTGGGCTTGGAGGGAATGGCGCTGGTGGAGAATTTCGAGGTGATTGGAGACAGAGACTTCACCTCCGCTGGGCCGGTGCGCGCAGTGCGAACCAAAGCGCAGAGGCTGATTCCCGGCGGGATAAACCTCGTTAGTCTAGAGCGTGACTATGTTCACGGCTTCACCGCCGGGCCGAACGGCGCGCGGGGTCTGGACATCACCACCCGGCTCAGGAGTCGCGAACGCACGCCGTATCTCATCATCCCCCCACAAGCCTCGCGGGATGAGCCCTTCACGGGTCAATGGAGCCTGGACGATCCCAGGCGAGTTTGAAGCCGAAGGACGGGAAGAGTGAAACGGCGAGGACGGTGGGTGATGTCCGCCGGACGCGCCACGCGCGACATCGCGCCCGGCGCCCTTGTCCACAGTGACCGTCGCCGCCTCCTACGTGCCCGGCAACGAAGCCGCCTGAGGTGAGGTCCGTCACTCCAGTGAAAGCGAAAGCTGGAATCTCCCTGACATTTCGGGCGGCGAAGCAATCAAGAAGAGGGTTTCCAACGTTCGCTGGATGACGCGTATGGGCGCATTGCGTCCCGCCGGCTGTGATCCCGCGCGTGCCTCGTCTATAGGAAGGGCATGCCGGCCGCCCTCTTTCGGATCGATCCGCGCGACAGCGTCGCCACGGCCTTGCGCGATCTCGAGCCGGGCGAGCAGCACGTCGGCGTGACGCTCGCCGAGCCGGTGGCGCGGGGACACAAGGTCGCCTTGCGCGCGATTCCCGAGGGCGAGGCGGTGATCAAGTTCGGCTTTCCGATCGGCCGCGCGACGCGCGACATCGCGCCCGGCGCGCACGTCCACAGCCACAATCTGGCGACCGCGCTGGCGGCGGAGGGCCGCTATCTCTACCGCCCCGATCCCCGCCCCTCCGGAGAGGCGCCGGACGCCACCTTCCTCGGCTATCGCCGCGCCGACGGGCGGGTCGGCACGCGCAACGAGATCTGGGTGATCCCGACGGTCGGCTGCGTCGGGCGCACCGCCCAGAAGATCGCCGAGCGCGCCGCCGCGAAGCATCGCGGCCGCGTCGACGGAATCCACGCCTTCGCCCATCCGTTCGGCTGCTCGCAGCTCGGCGACGATCTCGCCGGAACGCGCGGCCTGCTCGCCGCGCTCGCCAGCCATCCCAATGCCGGCGGCGTGCTCATCATCGGGCTCGGCTGCGAATCCAACCAGATGAAGGCGCTGCTCGAAGAGGTCGATCCCGCCGCCAACCTCCGCACCCTCGGCGCCCAGGAAGCGGGCGACGAGATCGAGGAAGGCCTCGCTCTGGTCGATGCGCTGGTCGAGACCGCGGCCCTGGCGCGGCGCGAGCCGGCGCCGCTCTCCGCGCTCGTGCTCGGCGTCAAATGCGGCGGCTCGGACGGCCTTTCCGGCCTGACCGCCAACCCGCTGGTCGGGCGGATGAGCGATGCGGTCACCGCCGCCGGCGGCGCGGCCATCCTCACCGAGATCCCCGAGATTTTCGGCGCCGAGCAGCTGCTGATGGCGCGCGCGGCCGACGAGAATGTGTTCGGCGGGATCGTCGACGTCGTGAACGGCTTCAAGGCCTATTTCACCGACCAGGGCGAGCCGGTCTCCGAGAATCCCTCCCCCGGCAATATCGCGGGCGGCATCACCACGCTCGAGGAGAAGTCGCTCGGCGCGGTCCAGAAAGGCGGCCGTGCGACCGTCACCGACGTGCTGCCTTATGGCGGGCGCATCCGCCGCGCCGGCCTCACCCTGCTCGAGGCGCCCGGCAACGACGCGGTCTCCTCGACCGCTCTGGCGGCGGCCGGCGCGACCGCGATCCTGTTCACCACCGGGCGCGGCACGCCGCTCGGCTTTCCGGTGCCGACCATCAAGATCGCGTCGAACGGCGCGCTCGCCGCGCGCAAGCCCGGCTGGATCGACTTCGACGCCGGCCGCGTGCTCGACGAGGGAATGGAGCCGGTCGCCGAGGATCTGCTCGATGCGATCTGCAGCATCGCCTCGGGCCGTGAGACCGCGGCCGAGCGCAACGGCGAGCGCGAGATCGCGATCTGGAAGCGCGGCGTTACCTTGTAGGGTGGCCGATCAGCAACCGGTACCGCCGGGCCCGGTGCAGAGCGCGTTCCACGTCCTCGAATTCTGGATGTGGTCCACATTCTGGTTCGTCTGGCGGCGCTGCTCGGCCCATTCCTGCTCCGTATGGCAGGCGCGATGGCGGCCGAGCCGCGTCCCGACGTCCGACTGGACGCGGCAGATCTTCCGGTTGGCGTCCACGGCCGGGTCGCGGCGGCCGGCGGGCTGGGCAACGACCGCGGCGGCGGTGACCAGAGCGGCGGCGGTTATGCCGAATGTTGCGTTCGCGTTCATGCGAGCCTCATTGCTCAACCCGGTGCGCAACGATTATGGTCCTTTTCGAACTATAGGCCAAGTGTCATTTCGCTGATGACGCGCCCGCGCCCCGAGCCGATCAGGCCGCTTCGTAGCGGACCTGGTTCCGGCCCCCGTTCTTCGCTTCGTAGAGCAGGGCGTCGGCGCGTGCGATCGCGGGCTGGTCCGCCTTGCGGCAGCCGCAGGCGATGCCCGCAGAGAAGGTGATCTTGCCGAGCGGGGCGTCGGTCTCGCGGATCTTGAAATGGCGCGCGCCGAGCGATTCGCGCGCTTCGTCGAGGATGCGCGCCCCTTCGGCCGGCGGCAGACCCTCGAACAGCACGACGAACTCCTCGCCGCCGATCCGCGCGACCATGTTGCCCCCGCAATTGTCGCGCAAGGTGTCGGCGACGACGCGGATCACGCGATCCCCGACCGGATGGCCATATTGGTCGTTGATCCGCTTGAAATTGTCGATGTCGCAGATCGCGAGGCTGACCGACGTGCCCGCCGCCTCATAGGCCTCGAGCTGCTCCTCGAAGGCGCGGCGGTTGGGCAGGCGGGTCAGCGGATCGGAGCGCGCTTCCTCGCCGGCCTCGGCGAGCTTGGCGCGCAGTTTCTGGGTCTCGTCGCGCGAGGCGGTGAGCTGCTCTTCGACCGCCTTGGTCCGCTCGGCCATCGCCCGGGTGACCTCGATGAGAACGCCGATCGAACCACCCTCCCCCGCTTCGAGCAGGTCGGCCCCGGCCCGGAGGTCGGCGCCGTAGCTCTGCGCGTCGGCGCGCTGCGCCTCGACGATCGCGACGAACTCCTCGACCCGCCGGGTGGCGGCGGCGAGCAGGGCCGGATCGACGCTGCCCGGCGCGGGCGGCGCCGAGATTTCGATCCCGATCTCGCGCTTGATCCGGTCGGCGTCGCGCTGGCTGAGGCGCAGGCCGTCGACGGTCGCCGCCTTGACCGCGGCCGCCGCGGGCGAGGCCTCGTTCACGAAGAAAGCGTGGATTAGGGCATAATTGTCAGGTGTCGGCCATAGGCCGTGCGCGGCGAGAAAATCGCCGATCGCCTTGTAGAGATGCGCGCTATCCATCTGTCTGGTCCTCAGCTGGAGCGGATTAGGGACGAGGCGGGGGCGTTTCGGGCTGAGCCGGATTCGGCAGCGCCCTGGCGTCCCGCCAGGCGAGGGTGATCGAGATGCGCCGGTTGCGCGGATCGTACCTGTTCTGCGGCACGAACGGATTGCGGTCGGCGACGCCCTCGATGCGGGCGACCCGGTCCATGGTGAGACCGGTCGATTCGAGCGTGGCGCGCGTGCTTTCGGCGCGCGCGCTGGAGAGGGTCCAGTTGTTGGAGGTCTGGCCCGCCGAATAAGGCAGGCTGTCGGTATGGCCGCGGATGATCACCGCATTGGGCACCGCGGCGATGACCTGCGAGACCTGCTGGATCAGGTGCCGCGCCTGGGGCAGGAGCTCGGCGGTGCCGACCCTGAACATCGAGAAATCGGCCTCGTCGACCAAGTCGATGCGCAGCCCCTCCTCGCTTTCGGTGAAGCTGACATGATTGGCGAGGCGGCGGAGGTCCGAAGAGGCCTGGATCCGGCGCATCAGATCGGCGCGGAGGCGCCCGAACTGGTCGCGGTCCTGGCTGCGCGGCGCGTCGCCCTCGCGGTGACCGCCGGTGACGTCGCGCGGGATAGTCAGGCTGCGCGTGCCGGTCTGGGTGGCGCGGTGCGGATAATTGTCCTGCGCGATGATCGAATCGCCGCCGAGGATGCCGTTCGAGCCGGCGCTGTTCTGGCGGTAGTCGATCAGGGTCGGCGCGAAATAATCGGCGATGCCCCGCCGCCGGTTGGCATCGGTCGCGCCGAGCAGCCAGAGCAAAAGGAAGAAGGCCATCATCGCCGTGACGAAGTCCGCATAGGCAATCTTCCAGGCGCCGCCATGATGGGCGCGATGCCCCTCCTCCACCACCTTCTTGACGATGATCGGCGGCGGCAGGACCGGCTCGTTGCGTCCGCGCTTGAGGGCTGCCGAGGCCATGTCAGCGCGCCCGCATGCCGTCGAACACGTCGGCGAAGGCCGGCTGGTTCGCATGCGCGATGCTCGACCGCGCGGCCTCGATCACCAGCGGGAGCGGATGGCCGTGGAGCGAGGCGATGATGATCTGCTTGACGACATGATAGATGGCGGAATCGCCCTCGATCACCTGCCGGGCGCGGTTGGCGAACGGGCCGACGAAGCCGTAGGCGAGCAGCACGCCGAGGAAGGTGCCGACCAGGGCCGAGCCGATCATCTCGCCGAGGATCGCCGGCGGCTGGTCGATCGCCGCCATCGTCTTCACCACGCCGAGCACGGCCGCGACGATGCCGAGGGCGGGGAGCGCGTCGGCGAGGGTCTGCAGCGAATTGGCCGGGGCGATGCTGTGATGGGTGTGGGTCTTGATGCTGTTGTCCATCACGTCCTCGACGGCGCGGGGATCGAGCGTGCCCGAGGAAACCACGACCAGCCGCAGCGTGTCGCAGATCAGGTGGATCAAGGTGCTGTCCTTGAGCAGCTTCGGATATTCCGAGAAGATCGGCGAGGATTTGGGATCCTCGATATGCGGCTCGACCGCGAC
>Ga0070686_100000344_pt1 | contig 29975 bp, 34 predicted proteins | sample KBSS23LmetaG_FD_65654 | JGI IMG/M metagenome (GOLD analysis project Ga0070686, IMG submission 65654) | Switchgrass rhizosphere microbial communities from Kellogg Biological Station, Michigan, USA - KBS S2-3L metaG | ecosystem: Host-associated > Plants > Roots > Rhizosphere ... | reverse complement strand
CACGCGCGTGAACGCGCGGCGATGGTGTCCCGCTAACGAGGAGGGTGAACATGCTTCCATTGGCCCGCGCCTTCGACAATCTCTGCGCCGTCTTCGTTGCACTTCTACCCACGCTCGCGCTCACATTTGGCGCCAACGCACTCATCGGCGACGGCTGCCTAGTGCCAGCGGACCCGGTGCCGGCGCTCACACAGAGCGAACCACTGCCACCTCCTCCCGACGCAAGTCAAGCAATCGAGTCTGTCGACGCATCTGTGTCCGCCGCCGCACTGATCCTACAACTAGACAACGTCGAAATTGAGTGGGACATCCTCGATCGAGTAGAGCAATGCTGCCCGTACCACTCACATCACTTGCGCTATCACAAAGGTCCTCGCTGGTACGAAGACTGGTAACATGATCGTCGTGAAGATCCTCGCGTCAGTGCTCGCGGGCCTGTGGGCAGCCGGCGCAACAATCATTGATATCTGGTGGAGGAATCGATGACGCGCAAGTTTTCAGTTGAATTCAACAGAGACGCAGTCGCAGCAAAAAGCACCGTCGAGATCGCGATCAAGGTCTACACGAAGTTTCGTCCGGCAGAGCTGCTCGTCGCCACCGTCAAGGACTTCACCATCAACAAGCTCGTCGTCGTCACCAAGGACGGCGAAAGTGGCGACGTCATCGACGGCTTGTTCGGCAAAGGGCCGCTCCCCGCTAACGTCTTCGGTGAGGATGCCAAAGCGTTCGCGAACTGTCTCGCAGCGCCGTCAGTCGAAAACGGCGACTTCGTCGTCATCACGGTCACCAATGAGAGTCGCGAACCGCTCCCCTTCATCGCGAAGGTGCTCGGGTACGCCGCATGAGACTCAAGCTGCACGCGTTGCCTCAGCTCGCCGGACCGCCAGGCGACGACTATCGTGGACTCGTGCCGAAACGCGCGCTCTACATGCGCCCGGAAGCCGCGCACGCGCTCATGCTTGTAGAAGAAGACACCGGCGGGCTCGTGTACACGGACATCTATCGTTCACCACTCGCCATTCGCGACGCCTACCGCTCGAAGGTCACTTCGTCAGGACAACACATCACGCAACCCGTCAGCTATAGCTTCCACGGCTTCGGCGGCTGTGTCGACGTCGATGTTGAAGAGACACTCAAGAAGCTCGGCACAACCTACGACGGGCTCTGCACCATCATGGAGGCACGCAAGTTCTACTGCCACCGACGCGACGGTAACCCGACCGCAAGTGAGAGCTGGCACTTCAACTATCTCGGCGATGACGCCGATGCACTTATCGATCTGACGACAGACGACCACGCCACCTGGGCAAAACCCGCCGAAGCGATGATCCAAAAGTGGTACGGCCCTGAACTACACCCTGGTGATGTCGAGGTTGATGCAATGCTGCACCAAGCCGGTGTATCCGACGTACGTACGTTTCAGCGCAAATGGGACCTCATCGTAGATGGTGTCGTCGGTTCTAAAACACGGCGCGTGCTCGCCTTCGTCACCGCCACACTCGATATCGAGACTGATCCGCCCACTGTGTGAGAGACTTCGTCCGGTGAGCCACTTCAAGCGCCGAATCGATGGCAACTGCTGGGTTGTCGGCGAACAGCAGCCGGATGGCACCTGGACGATCGAAATTATAGACACGCAGTCGCGCCCGGTCACAGATCCGGCCAAAAGACTAGAAGCTCTCGTGGCCGCGTATCGCGCCGAATCAAATTTGCGAAAAGCGCTGTGGAGCACGCTACCGGAAAACGTACAAGAAGCGATTCGCCAAGGTCGCACATGAGTCGTTCCTACGGAAAATTTGCGATAGAAAGCCCAGAATTATTTTTTGGCTCGTTTCCTGTGCAAACAGAACCGCCAAACGACATCGATTCCGCAGAAAATCAACGGCGCGTACACTGCCGACGCTACGGAAATTGTCTCACTTTCGCGGCGGCTCAAAATTGGCGAGGATTTTGTTGCAATTCTTGCGACGTGGACGAGACCATCAGTCGCGACGAATGGCTCCGCGACCTCGACGGACTCACGCAATTTTTGTACGCGCTTCATCGAAAACCGAGCGATCGATAGCATACAAGTATGTGATATCGTTCGTGGTTGTGATGGTGACGATGTTGCCGGGTGGTGATGGTGGTGATAGTTCTTAGTTGGGTGGTGATGGTGGTGATGCGGTGATGCGGTGATGAGCGGTGATGTTTACCTCGCCGCGTCTTAGCTCTCTTTTATATAAAAATATCATCTTAACCAATGACAAGGTATTTATCACCACCATCACCACCACTTTCGAATTTTAAAGTCGATTCGTAGCTTTAAGTGGGTGGTGATGGTCTTTCTCGACGAGAAACACTTTCGTTACACAACCTGCGTCGCAAAGGGGGTACGGGGAGGTGCGCGCAGCAATTATCAAAAACAACTCCGTAAGGTGTATGTGCAAAAATTGTTTGACAGCTATCAGGGAGCCCCCGTATCTTGGCTTTCCGAAACCGAACTTGTTTGCCTAGCCAGTGAGCAATTTCGGTCTCGGTTTTTAGAGGGCAGGCGCCCCTCCTCGTTACCTCTCGGCGCCGTCGGGTGTTCGGATCGGGCTCTGAGCCTGCCCCGCCCAACCGACGGCTAACCGACGGCGTCGAGCGGTGCCGAGGAGGGTGCCAAATGTCACAATCTCGTCCTGATGCACCATCGCGGGTACACGCGCCCACATGAATGCTCCTGTCGATGAGGGGGCGCAACACGGCGCCTTTCTTTCCGCACGTGCAGCGACCGACCGCGGTGCTTATCTGCGGTGGTTCAAAACGCAGGGCATCGACAAGAACGACAGCGTCGCTGTAGCCGCAGCAGTTGCCCAGTGGCGGTCATTGCCCCTACTTCAGATTCCAGGGCTTCTGCCGCTGGCCCAGAGTGCGCTGGAGGCTGCTAAAGGGCGTCGCGCAAGTGGTGGCGATCTTTTCCCGGGCTCGGTTTGGTTGCGCGGGGCGCGTGACACGGACGACGGTCGCGATTTTACGGGCAAGCTCGGGCAGTTCGTCAAAGTGCTGCACCATCGCGCAACACTCGTGGCGCCCAAGGGACGTGGTTGGGTGTTCGAGCCCACAACCAATCCGAGCGGCCGGCGCACCAACGAAGCGACTGTCGCCATGCACGCGCTCTTTCTCGACTGCGACGGTACGGGTACATGGGACAAGCTTCTCGCTGCGCTCGACGCGCTCGGCTTCGCCTATGTCGCATATCAGTCAGGCGGCTGGTCGCCGGCTGTACCGAAGTGGCGCGTCATCTTCCCCTTGCATGCGCCGTTTTCGACAACGACCGAGGTCGGTATTCGCCAATGGAAGGGCATCTACAACCACGCACGCATCGTCTTTGGTGCTGTCGCGGATCTGCTCTCGGTCGGTTTCGATCCGGCGACGGAGACACCGTGCTGTCCGTGGTTCTTGACAGAGAAGCGCGAAGAGAACGATCCAGAGCGACAGGTTGTCGCGCGCACCGAGGGTTATGCACTCGATCTTGCGGCACTGGCCTTGGCGCTTCCCGAGATTCCTGACGAAGAGCCGGAATATGCTGTGCAGTCGAGCGCCGAGAAGCTGACGCTTAGTGAAGAGCGGCAAGTCGAGATCATCGACGCGCTCGCAGCCGTGACCAACCACGTGCCGATCGGCCGGCGCGATCTCTATCTCGCGTTGCCAGGCGTGCTTCTCGATCGCGGCGTACCCCCTGACGACGTGTTCGCCATCATCGAAGGTGTCTCGGCGAGCTATCCGCGACACCACGCTGAGAAGCACGCCGACAACTTGCACAACGCGCGCACGACCATCACGCGTTGGGAAGCAGGCACGCACTACACACGCATCGGTGTGCTCAATACCGTTGCGCCGGATGTTGCTGCCGTGCTCGACCGCGTGTTGCCCAACCTCGCCACCAAGGGCATCGCAGACAATGTTGCTGCGCAGCTCGCGCAACCAGCGACACCACTTTTGTCCCCCGAAAACGAACGCATTGCCCAACACGCGCTCGCTGTTGTGCATCGTCTGCCGAAGCTCTCTAACTTCGGAAGGGCAGCATCGAAGCTTGCCGGCAAGTTGAAACAGTCCAAGCGCGACGAGATGCGCCTTTCTGGGCTGCTCATCGAGTGCTTCATCAAAGGAGCTGCGTTGCCCACACTCGAAACGATGACCATCGACGAGATGGTGCAACGAGCGATGACGTCGCTTGGGCGAGGTCTGCCCCTTTCGACGACGTGGCCCGAGGCGCTCGATTTTGCTGGACGCTCACTCTTGGCGACGGATTTCACGCAGTCGATAGAACGCGTCGCCGCTGCCGAACGCGCGTTCTATGAGGGACGCGGCAAACGCGGGCGCGCTAATCAAAAGAAGGCTACTGAAGCGGCAAATATCAAAGAGAAGATCGAGAGTGCTAAAAAAGAGCGCATGGCTCTCGATCAACAAAAGCGGGATATCTGATGATGACGATCGACAACGCTGATCGGGTGAGATTTGACGCGCTAAAAGACATCATTGTTAGCTGTTCGCAACAAGGAATCGCGCCGCGAGCAGATTTAGTGATGATGTTTAATCAGCTTTTGATCAAGTATCCTGATTGGATTGAAGCACCGCCTCCGTCAAATTTTGTTCCACCGCCCCCGCCGCCGCCTTCAGACAAGCCGCGTGCAGCCATTCCTTGGCGACCTGGCGAGCGCATCCCGGTCACCATCGACGAAGACATGGTGCGTATCGTAGAAGAGGTGCTCGACATCATCGGCAAGCGCTATCGCGTGTTCCAGTCAGGCGGCAAGCTCGTCGAGGTGCAACGAGACAAAGCGGCGGCAATCAAGTTTCTTGTTTGCGAGCCGAACATGCCGCGTCTCGTTACCGTCGGTCCATCGAGAGCAAGGGTCATCGCGTCGCGCGAGTGTCAGTTCGTGCAGGAGAAGACGAGTCGCGACGGCACGCCGGTCGCAACGCCGATCTTACCTCCCGATTGGATCGGCGGCGCACTCACCACCTGTCCCGAATTTGAAAAGATCCCGCCGTTGGCAGCCATCGCGCAGGCACCAACACTGCGTCGTGATGGCGCACTCGTTCATGAGCCTGGTTACGACGAGAGCACAGGCATCTATCTCGCCAGCGACGTCAAAGTGAATGTTCCCAACAATCCGACGCAGACCGACGCGAAAGTTGCGATGACGCGGCTCCTCGATCTCATTTCAGATTTCGATTTCACGACGGATGCGTCGCGCAGTGTCTGGGTGGCGGGTGTGCTTTCGGTGGCCGCGCGTCACACGTTTTCGGGACCCGTGCCAATCATCATCATCGACGCGTCGGTCAAGGGTGCAGGCAAGTCCAAGCTCGCGGACCTCGCCAGCATCATCGCCACAGGTGCCAAGGCCGCGCGCATGACGTACAACGCTGACGACGTCGAAATGAACAAGATGATCACGGCGCTTGGCATGGCCGGCGAGCAGACCGTGCTCCTCGACAACGTCGTCGGTAAGCTCGCATCGCCGTCACTCGATGCAGCGTTGACGTCGGATACCTATCGCGGGCGCATCCTCGGCAAGAGTGAGATGTCGGCAGCGGTGCCGATGAAGATCGTGTGGTTCGCGACAGGAAACGGTCTCATCATGGGCGCGGATACAGCTCGTCGAACCATCATGGCGCGCTTAGAGCCGATGACCGATCGGCCCGAAGATCGTACAGGACCAAGGCCGGGTACAACATGGAAGTACCCTGACATTCTCGGTTATGCACACGATCATCGTGCTGAGTTTCTCAGCTATGCGCTCACTGTCGTCAAAGCGTTCATTACCGCCGGCCGTCCGTCGATGGGTCTTCGACCGATGGGATCGTTCGAGGCGTGGAGCGACACCATCCGTAGCGCCATCGTTTGGAGTGGCGCGGCCGATCCTTGTGAGACGATCTCGCACGCACGAGCAGCCGATCTTCAAGATCACGCGGTTCGTATGATGGTCGAATGTTGGCCGGTCGCCGACGACGTCGCGGTTACCGCAGCGGCGCTCATCGAGTGGGCGGAGGTTGAGATCTCGCTCACCGACCCGACCAAGCGAGCCATGTTCGACCGCGAGCGCCCAATTCGTGAGCAGTGGCGCAATGCGCTGCTCGAATGGCTGCCAGCCAAGAAGGGCGATCTCCCGACGGCGCGTGACCTCGGTTATGCGCTGAGAGCGGTCAAGGGATCGGTCATCGGCGACTACCGTATTGAAGCAGGCGAGCCGATGAAGAGTGGGCTACCGTGGCGTCGATTCCGCGTCATTCAGTCGAAGGATACGACGCCCGCACCTCCGCCACCAATGATGACTTCACCGATGTCTCTCGTTCGTTAAAGGGGCGGAAAATTGTCTGATTACATCGGCGACGTGTTTGGTCCGCAAGGTGCGCTTGCGCGCAAATTTTCTGGTTATCAACCACGCGAAGGACAGATCGCACTAGCACGCGCAGTAGATCGTGCGATTTCGTCGTCCGGCCACCTTCTTGCCGAGGCGCCGACGGGCACAGGCAAATCGATCGGTTACGCCGTGCCGGCGATTCATCACGCACAGCGACTTGGCTCGGCCGCCGTCATCGTCACCGCCAACATCGCGCTGCAAGAGCAGCTCGTGCGGAAGGATCTGCCGCTACTCGCCGAGGTGCTGACGGAACCGTTTCGTTACACGCTTCTCAAAGGCAAGAACAACTATCTCTGCCGCGAAAAGTTCTACAACGGTGCGTCGGGTACGCTTGATCCGGAAGATTTCGAGATGAACGAGCACATCGCCGCGTGGGCGGAGGAGACGGAGACAGGCGACATGTCCGATCTTCCGTTTCAGCCGTCGCCGAAACTGTGGCAGCGCTATTCCGTGTCGTCAGAGGAGTGCCTCGGCAAGGATTGCGAATTCTACGACGACTGCTATTCGCAGATTGCGCGTGAGCAGGCGGCGATCTCTGAGGTGGTGGTGACGAACTATCACCTGTTCTTCGCTGACATGCACGTTCGCGAGATGACCGAGGGCACGGTGTCGCTCTTGCCTGACTTCGCTGTCGCCATCCTCGACGAGGGGCACAAAGCTGTCGAGATCGCGCGCGACTTTTTCGGCTTTCGTATCACTGAGGGAGGGCTTCGCAGCGTTGCCAGCTTGCTCGACTACAACGAGAAGCTCAATTTAGAAGTCGCGTATAGCGAATTCTTCACCGCGCTCGGCATGTACCGACGCAATCCGAAGTACAAGTCGCGCATTCGTGAGCCAAATTGTGTTCCGTTCGAGAAGCTAGATGTAGCGCTCGATGCGGCAACGCAGAATTACGCCGCTATGCTCGGCTCGTTGTTGGCGGACTATCAAGGTCTCAGTATCGCGGAACGCAAACGCGTGCGAAAACTCGCTGCGCGCTATACCCGTGCAAAAGAGTTGCGAGAAGAGATCGCCGCAGTGATGACGCTCGATATCGGCGAGAACGATAACGTATATTTTATCGAGGACGACAGCGGACGCACTGCTCTTTGTGCCAAACCGGTTCACGTAGCCGAGATGCTGCGCGAGCGTCTGTTCAATACGACGTCGAGCGTGTCGGTAACGTCAGCAACGTTGGCTGCGCGGGGGTCGTTCGAGTACATCGCCAAAGATCTGGGCGCCGAAGCGGCGCAGACGCTCATCGCGCCGTCGCCGTTCTCATGGCATGATCAGGCGCTTCTTGTCACGCCGCAGGACTTGCCCGAGCCGAGCGACCCGCGTTTTGTACTTGAAGCAGCGCGCAAATTTGCGCAGACGATCGAGCTTGCCAAGGGGCGCACGCTTGGGCTCTTCACCTCGTACAAGGGCTTGAACGCGGCGCACGAGCGCGCGGTGCAGACGGGTTATCGTATTTTGCGACAAGGGGATATGCCACGCACGCAGTTGATTGAGGAATTCAAGCGTGATGTCAACAGCGTGCTCCTCGGCGTCGAGTCTTTCTGGGCAGGTGTCGACGTACCTGGCGAGTCGTTGTCGTGCGTGTTCATCGACAAGCTACCGTTCACGACGCCAGATGACCCGGTGATGGACGCGTTGACCGAGCGCGACCGCGAATGGTTCATGAAGTACAGCGTCCCGCGTGCGATCATTTCGTTCAAGCAAGGCTTCGGCCGGCTCATTCGTACGACGACCGACAAAGGCGTCGTTGTACTCTGCGATCGACGCGTCACGACCAAATATTACGGACGACATTTCATTGACAGTCTACCGACGGTGCAGCGTAGCTCGAACATCGACGATGTGCGTCGCTTTCTTGATGGCGAGCCCATCATCGGAGTTGCGTCGGTGACCGGCACGTCAATGACGACGCGTTCGTTGTTTGATCTGTAGTGTGAATTTTTGTGGACACGAGATCCATAACGGATATATTGGAACACCGATGAAAGAGAAGAGACTGATTACTTTCTCGTCTGCGGCTCTGAAGTGGCTAAAGACGCGGGCGTCGAAGCTCGATATTTCAGTTTCTGAGCTTGTTCGTCGAATCATTGACGCCGAGCGCGAGAAAGGCTCGACGAGATGACGCAGAAGAAAAAGCCGTTTCTCGGACATTCCGTCAAGGATGGACGTTTGCGTTTCACCTCTGTCAGCGCGATCAAGCTGTTCGACGTGCGCAAAGAGGGATGCAAGCGTAAATGGGCATATAAATATCGGTTCGGAATAAAGACGAAGAAGATTGGTGCACAGATCAAAGGCATCGATTATGCCGCAGCGCTAGAGCACTATCTTACCAGCGCTTCTGATCAGTTTCCTGAGGGCGAAGATGTTTTGCCTCCGGTGTTGCAGCAGGCGAAACGATATTTTCCAAAGCCGGGGCCGGATCTGGAGTGTGAGCAGCCGCTCGGTGATATGGAGAAGGCGCTCGCCGCACGGGACGCGGCTTTTTTGGCTCCGCCGGGCACGCGCGAGCTGCTTTTCGGAGAAGCGAAGAGGTTCGCCGGTCTGCATGCTAACGGCGTTCCCATTGATGGCGCAGCCGATATTCGACACACGCGCGGCGAGTACATCGACAAGTCGGGCATCATCTGCAAGGAGCCGGCGGACATTCGCGTCGTCAATATCGACGACCTCAAGGCGGTGTCGCAGATTTTTCCGCATAAGATCACGCGTGGTGAAAAGGCAGGACAGATTCGCATGCCTTTTACGCTCACCGACGCGGAGATCGGCGAAGACGTGCAGATGCTGGGCTATGCGCGACATAGCGTCGACAAGTACGACTGGATGACGCACGCGCGGCTCGGTCTCATCTACACGAACACGAAGAAAAAAGAAGCCGATCTGCGGATGGCGCTCATCTCCAAGCAACAGATTCTCGATCGCTGGCATGGGAATATCGAGCCCATCGTCGTCGAGATGGAGAAAAACGCCGGTGCAGAGAAGCCTGAAGACGTTGAGCCAAACGTTAAAGCGTGTGACGCGTACACGCACGTGGACCCGAACGATCCTGAAGGTAAGCGCGTGCTGCAAGGTTGCCCGCACCGCTACTACTGTCCGCTGTCGACGCTGCAAGTTTCGGCGACGCTTCTCGGCAACCACAAGGAGTCTGCGATGTCCCTTTTCGATGCGTTCGAGAATCCTGCTGCGAGCACTGTCGTCACGATTACAACTTCTTCTGTGCCGACCGATCCGGCTGCATACGCGGCGCAGGTTGAAGCAGAGAAGCTCAAGCTCCTCGGCTTGTCTGCTCCGCCCCCGCCGCCGCCGCCTGTTGTTGCGCCTCCGCCGCCACCGGCAGCAGTGTCATACGGGTTCTGTGTGAGCTGCGGAGTGCCGCTGACGAGCGAGAACGCATCGAAGCTTCCCAACGGTGCTACCAAGCACATGGGCTGCGCAGCGGCGCAACCGGCAGCTCCGCCTCCGCCGTCGTCGCCGATCGCGGTCAATCCGCCAGATCAACCGCGCGCCGCAAACATGCTGCAAGCTGCTGCAGCGGTGCCGGCGGACGCCATTCCCGAAATTCAGAATCCGCAGTTGAAAGCGGAGGTCGAGGCACATGCTCGCGCGCATGCTGAAAAAGCGCGCATCGAAGCGGAAGAGGCTGCGCAACAGAAGGCGGCGCTCTCGGTGTGGTGCAATACGTCGGCGACGAAGATCCTCATCACGGCGGAGATCGCCGTCGAGGGTAAGTGGGTGTGCAAGTGTGGCAAGAGCTACACGGTCAAAGCGCTCAAGCCGGTGCGCAATGCCGAAGGGAACATGGAGACGGTCATCCCGAGGCACAAGCCGCCGAAGAAGGACGGTGAGGAGGTTGCCGTTGCACCGCCCCCGCCGCCGAAGCAGATCGTTGTCAACTTTGTCACCGACGATGAAGAAGAGACTGGTGACGACGCCGAGGTGGTTGTGCCTCCGCCGGCACCGCCTCCGGTTGAAGAAGCTCCGCCCCTGCTGCCCGTCACTGTCGCGGCGCAGCCTTTGTCGTCGTCGGCTCCGTCCGTCGATACCATGCAGACGAACGGACACACCAACGGACATGCAAATGGTGCGTCCGTCATCACGCCACGCGGCCACGCTAACCTCTTGCCCGGCGTGTCCATTTTCGCGGTGCAGACCGCCGACGGCGCGTTCTACAACGTCATCGCGTCGAGTGTCTCAGACGCGTTGCAGAAGATCATGCAAGCGGACGAACGTAGCGAGGTCGTAGCGGTCGAGATGCTCCCCGGTGCGGTGCTTCGATGATCGTATGGACGGACGTGGAGACGACGGATTTAGACGAGCGTACGCATCACCTACTAGAAGTTGCGATGATCGCGACGGACGACAATCTCGTAGAGCGTACGCATACGACGGTTGTCATCAAGCCGGTGGGCATTGAGATCGACGAGGTCAAGATGTCGATGGTCGTGCGCGAGATGCACGAGAAAAGCGGGCTCATTGCCGATATCAAAACAGGTAACGGTCTTCGTCGGCACGAAGCGGAGGGCAAGCTCTACGACTGGTTGCGCGACACGTTCATCGACCCCGAGATGCAATTGCGTTCGATTCCTCTTGGCGGTAGTACGATCGCGTTTGATCGTCGATGGCTGCGTCAGCATATGTCGGGGCTGGAGAAGCTGTTTCTCCATCGTTCGATTGACGTCAGCAGCATCAACGAGCTGGCGTCACGATGGGCACCGCACATTTTCAACGACCGGCCGAAGCAACCGCGTGGCGTGCCACATCGCGCGCTCGAAGACACGCGCCACAGCATCGAGACGCTGCGCTACTACAAAGAGCGCGGCTTCATTGGAGGGCTGACGTAAGTGAGCCTCGTCGACAAGCTGCACTACATCGCGCCGCCGCGCTCCGTAGTCGAATTGCCGACGAGGGAGACGGTCGCCGATCTCGATCGCATCTTGTCGCTCCCGCAGCGTCCACCGGTGGATTGCGAGCGCGATCCGGTGACCAAGAAGTACGTACCGGCTACGCAAGCACTTATCGAGATCGTGACGGCGCGCTTCACTCGCGGCGTTCGAGTTTCGTGTGCTTGTCGCGAACGCAAGGTGCGCATGGAGAGCGACGGCTCGCTCACCATTGCGCGAGTATTGCCTGAGGACGACATTCCTGAGCCGCCCGTGAACGTGTCGATGCAGACGTTCGCGGCGGATTTGCAGCGACACAACCGCGACGACATGGCGACGTTGACGGCTGTGCAGGCGCTTACGCCCGGTGGCGAGGTCATGCTTCCGGCTGTCGACGAGCTTGGGCACCCATGCATCACCGTGCTCAACGCCGTGCAGTCGTGGTTGCTTTTCGAGGCGGAGCGCGTCGGCGGCGCTGTGGGCTTTTGCGGCGTTGGCTCGGGCAAGTCGATCGCATTCTTACTTGCCGTGTTGCTCTTCCCCTTCATTCGCCTCGCGGTGCTACTTATCGAACCGAAGCAGCGTCGACACTATCGCTCGCAATATGTGCGGCTGCGCGAGCATTTCAAGGTCCCGAGTGTGGTGTTCGACGACTCTACCGGGCATACGGTGCCAGGTACGCCGCCCTTGCACCTTATTTCGTACTCCGTCTTGTCGCAGACGAAGAACAGCGATCTTCTCGACGCACGCAACCCTGATGCGTTGTTTCTCGACGAGGGGCATCGCGCGTGTGGTGACAGCGCCATCAATCGTCGTGTCAAGCGGTTCGGCCTGAAGAAGATTCAGGAGCGTGAAGCGAAGCTCGCCAAGGGTGAGCCTGTGTTGCCGCGTGCTCTCTATCTCATCCCAGCGTCGGGCACGCTAGAAGCGAAGTCTGTCGAGGACACGCAGATGTTGTGCGCGTACGCGCTGGGCACGGGTTCGCCGCTGCCGCTCGACCCGAACGAAGCAGCGCGCTGGTCGGGTGTCATCGATCCGTCGTACATGCCGGACCGCGCGTCAGCGACCGCGAAGAAGCTACAACGCACGTTCGGCGGAGGTGAGTACGACGCGGAATCGATCGCAAACTTGCTCTTGCCTGGCCCCGAGACGTCTATTCGCGAAGGCTTCCGTCAGCGACGACTGCATACGCCAGGCATCATCTCGGCGTCGGCATCGACGATCAACGCGACCATCTTCTTGACCGAACGCAAGCCACCGAAGATGCCGGTGTCGGTCTACGAAGCGCTCGTCAAGGTGCGCACTGAGGGATTGCGTCCCGATAGCGAAGTGCTCACCGAGAAGCTCGAACAGGTGGATTGCGCGCGCAACGTCGCTTGTGGTTTCTATCAATATTGGGCGTTCCCCAAGCATCCGTGCGCGTGCGCTGGTGCTATCCGCTGCGACGAGTGCCTGCTGATCGACGATTGGTATGCGCGGCGCAAGAAGTACAGTCGAGCAGCGCGTGTGCTTCAGTGGCGCGGCGATACACACCTCGATTCAGATGACCTCGCGTGGCAAGCTGCCGAGCGCGCGTGGGCGTTCGACAAGGTGCCCGAGAACATTGAGACGTTTTGCGCGCATTGTTGGCAGAAGGGCGTTGCTGTTGCGTGGCCTTGCATCGATGCGGCGACGGGACAACTGACAGCTACGCACCGTCCGGCGTGGCGCGAACAGTCCTTTCCGCTGTGGCGCGACATCGAGTCGAAGGTGCAGTATGAAGAGCGCTTCAAGTTCATCGAACACGGAGGCGAGTGGCTCGCTCAGGACGCTGCTGAGTGGGCGCTCAAGCACAAGGGCGTTGTGTGGTTTCAGTCCACGCCGTTTGGCCGCAAGGTTCAAGAGCTAACGGGACTGCCATACTTCAACGGTGGACCGGGCGCCGAAGAGCGCATGCGCAAAGAGAAGGGCAATCGGTCAATCATCTGCTCCATCAAGGCGCACGGCGCGGGTACCGACGGGTTGCAGTATCTTTTCAACCATCAGCTCATCGCTGAGACACCAGCGTCGAACGCAAAGCAGACCGGCTACGAGCAGCTTCTTGGAAGGCTGCATCGCGAAGGACAAAAGAAAGACGAGGTTTTCACGGAGGGATATTTTCACGTACGCGAAATGAAGGACGCGTTGCGGAAGGCAGTTGAACAGGCAGAATTCAATTTTCAGATGACGCGCAATTCGCAAAAACTCCTCTGCACTGATATTGATGTGGAGGGTGTGTGAACAATACCTCCGAACAAGCTCTCGCGTCCGTCGCCGGCAACGCCGCGCAGATGCGTGCGCGCGTCCTCGCCGAGATCAAACGTCACCCGGGCGGACTCACGTGCGACGACGTCGAAAAACAGCTCGACATGCGGCATCAGACCGCGTCGGCTCGTGTGAATGAGCTGATGACGGATGGATCCATCATCGATTCAGGCTTACAGCGCCCGACGCGGAGTGGAGCCAACGCGATCGTGTGGCTCGCCGTGCTGTCATCGCCTCTCAAGTGGGCGGGCGGCAAACGCACGTTGCTTCCGAGGTTGCGTGAGCTGTACGCGTCACATCGGCATCGGCGGCTCGTGGAGCCGTTCGTTGGTGGCATGAACGTCGCCTTGGGGCTGCAACCCGAGCGGGCACTACTTGCTGATGCCAACGCACACCTCATCAACTTCTATAGACGGCTGCGCAATCCTGAGCTGTTCACGCTTGGCATGGAGAACAACGAGCATCTCTATTACAAGTATCGCGACGCGTTCAACTACATCAACGAGAACCTCAGCGTCGCAACGGCAACGGGCGCCGAGCTTTTCTATTATCTGAATCGCACGTGCTTTAACGGGCTCTGTCGTTTCAACAACGATGGCAAGTTCAACGTGCCGTTCGGCAAGTACAAGACGATCAACTATCGTCGCGACTTCTCGGAGTACGCTTCGTTGTTGCGACGCTGGGAGCTTCGTTACGACAGCTTCGACGGGACGCTGTTTTCCGTCACTGACGAGGATTTCGTCTACGTCGACCCGCCGTACGAAGGCACGTTCACGGATTACAGCGAAGGCGGCTTCACCTGGGGCGATCAGCAGCATCTCGCGCACCGGCTTGGGATGCTCAAGTGTCCGATCGTGGCGTCGAACGCTGGCACGCCGCCGATCCTCGACCTCTACAAGTCGCTCGGCTTCAGGGTCGAGACGATCGAATCCAAGCGCAGCATCGCGGCCAGCGGTGACCGCACAAACGCACTCGAAATGCTGGCGACGAAGAATTTGTGAGGATGACTGATGAACGATCTCATTGAGGCGCTGCAAATTTTTGCGAAGTATCAAGAGAAGACCGCCAATCCAACGCACTGCGAGCACGACGTGTTGATGGTAGTGGGCGTGGCAGCAGATGCGTTGTCAGCAGATGATTTCGTACGCCTCGATAAGCTCGGGTTTTTGTGGATGAACGAATATGACTGTTGGGGATCATATCGTTTCGGTAGTGCATAGGAGGTGAAGAGGCAAGCAAGAACAAGTAGCACGCGAAAACGCAAACGAGACCACAAACGAAAACACAAACTAGGAGAGCATCATGGCTGAGGACGTTTCCGCACAAGTAGCAGGGCTCATTTCGGGTTCGAAGGTGTTCGGTGGCAGCGACAACATCCGGCATGGCAAGTACGTGTTCGTGATCAAGCGCATCTTCGCCGACCTTGTCGATACCGATAAGGGCAAGCACAAGATGGCGTTCTGCGAGTTGGAGCCGATCAAGTCCGAGCACAATCCGCAGACTGAAGGAGACCGCGTCGATTATGTTTCACCGACGCAGCCGGGCTCGGGGCCGCTCAAGGACGACGGCACCAAGCCGAATTCCGTCGGTACGTCGTGCGCGCTCAAGGTCGACTTCGACGGGTCTGGCGGTCGTTCGGCCGGTTCCAACATCAAGGCGTTCATCCTCGCGTTGTTTGGCAAGCGCGAGGGCGAGATCCCCGATGAGGAAGTCAACAAGACGTGGCTCGATCTTTCGTTGACGCGCGATCTCAAGGCAGGCGAGTGCTATCCCGGCACGAACATCCCCGCTCCGACGGCCAAGCGCGCCAATCCGGCGTGCGGCATGATCATCGCTTGCACGACGATGACCAAGCGCAAGAAGACGCCGAACGATAAAGGCGCGCACATCACCAAGCTCTTGTGGGCACCAGCGGCACCGTTCGGGCAGGGGGAGAATGCTCCCGACAAGGTCGCAATCCGTCGCGCCGAGATGGAAGCGAAGATGACGACGCCGGACGAGGAGGAAGAGACGGTGTCGACGCCGGCAGCTCCGGGCGTGAACCCGTATCAGCAGGCGCAACAGCAGCAGCCGCTTTCGCAGGCACCGGTTTCGCCGATGCCGGCTGTCGCACCGCCTCCGCCGCCGATGGTTGTGCAGCCTCCGCCGTTCGTTCCCACGCCCCCGTGGGAGGCGCACCCGTCTCACCCGGGCTACTTCTGGTCGAATCCTGCCAGAGGAGGCAACAACGCGGTGAAGACCGCAGATCAAATTCGCCTGGGACAGTAGTAGTTTCCTGAAGCGAGCGGGCGACCGATAGGTCCGTATCAGTCGCCCGCTCGCGGTTGTTTTTGTGGAGGGCGCATTCTTTGAGCGAGCAGCGACAGCTATTGCCGGTAGGCGTGGATTCGGAAACCGCGCTCATCCAGGCAGGAAATCTTACGCCGCCGCTGTCGTGCGTATCGGTGGCGGTGCGTGATCCGGCTGGCGGCTTCGCTGCGTCGCTCTACAACTACGTCGACGGTTCTGCATTCTATCGTCGTACGTTAGCTGATCCAGATAAACTGCTCGTCATTCATAACGCACCGTTTGACCTCGGCGTTGCTTGCAACGAAGATCCTGAACTAATCTTCGCAGTTTTTGATGCGTTCTTATCGGGGCACGTGTACTGCACTATCGTTGTGCAAAAGCTTATTGATATAGCGCTCGGGATGCGCAAGTACCGCCGCGTCGACGGGCGCAACATCAAGACGAATTACGGTCTCGACGATCTCATTATGCTCTACTTCAATGAGATCGTTGAAAAGAAGGACACGTGGCGGCTGAGCTACGGGCTTCTTCGCAACTATCCGATTTCGGAGTGGCCGGCGAAGGCGCGAGAATACGCCATCAAAGACGCTGTTCTGCATTTGCGATTGTTCGAAGCGCAGCAGAACGTCATCAAGAACATGTTCGGCGGCTACTTGCCGAATCAGCTTGAGCAGCAACGAGCCAATTGGGTGCTGCACCTCATGTCGATGTGGGGCATCCGCGCCGAGAAATCGCGTGTCGACTACTTCATCAAGCATTGCGAGGAAGAGATCCTCAAGATGCATCAGGCGCTCTTGTACTGTCTGCATTGCGGGCAGCCGCGCAAGGCGCACGTTCCTGGCTACGTCTGCAACTTCGAGAACACCGGCATCTTCCGTGAGGAGCGCGGTGGCAAGATCGTACGCACGATGGAGGAGATTCGTCGACGCGTGATCGAGTCGTGCAATCGGCGCGGCGTGCAAGTGCCGATGACGGACCCGTCGCCGAATTTTCCCGGTGGGCAGGTGGTCACCGACAAGGACACGTTGCAGCTTTGCGACGACGATCCGCACCTCGGAGTGCTCGCAGAGTCGATGACATTCGCTAAGCATCTGGGACAATGGGGACCAGTATTACGTGCCGCACAAGAAAGGCCAATTTGCTGCCGTTACGAGGTCTTAGTGGAGACCGGAAGAACCGCGTGTTCCGGTAGCGAAGGACAAGAAGGTACAAATATTCAGAATCCTCCGCGCAAAGGAGATGTGAGACCTTCTATTATTCCTCGTGGACCGCAATATGAGGTAGTTGAAGTGCCGGATGATTATGTGCTGCAATCGGGCGAGGAGATCGTTCGATGAAACGTTGCAGTCGTTGTGGAATAGAAAAAAATATCAGTCAATTTTTTCGTAACAAGAGTAAGGCTGACGGATTGGCTGTATGGTGTAAACCGTGTAATAAAGACACAGATAAAACAGCGAAGACGCGTATTGATAAATGGCGTAAGTCAGAAAAAGGTAGGGAATGGCAACGCAATTTTAATAAGAAACGAAAGCTCAGATATAACGCTGAGCAGTCTCGACAGTATTCGACGTTCGAGTCAATGCTCAAGCGCAAATACAGCATCGACGTATGGACGTGGGCGCACAAGTTCAACGAGCAGGATGGTCGTTGTGCCGCGTGTGGCGACAAGCTCTTGTTCGGTCGAGAGACATCGGTAGATCACGATCACAAGACGAACAAGCTGCGTGATCTTCTTTGTCGTAATTGCAACCTCGCGCTCGGCTACGTGAAGGATGATCTGACGCGTCTGCAAGCGCTCATCAACTACTTGGCGAAACATGCTAATTCGTAGACCGATCCCTAATAGCGGGTGGTGTTTCTGTTCGACAGATGCGGACACCATCGAGCTGCGCGCACAAGCGCAAAATTGCAAAGAACTTGTGGGTTGGTCGCGTATGGCGGACGCCATTGTCGATCAGTTTCACAACGGCGGTCCCGACCTTCACGAGCGCCTAGCCGCGAATCTCGTCGGCGTTACAGCGCAGGAGCTTCATGAGCGTCGCCGAGCTGGCGACATTGAAATGAACGATGCACGTCAGTTTGCCAAGATCCCCGGCTTCGGGCTGTGGGGTGGGCTCGGCGCTGAGACGCTTGTGACGTATGCAGCGGCGCAACTACCGCGTGATATGCACAAGAAGTGGTTCGGCGTCACGCGCGACGAGCAAATTCAGAAGGCGACGTGGATCCGTGAAGTGTGGTTCGAGACGTGGCCTGAAGCTCGTTACTATTTCGAAAAAGTTAGCAAGATGATCGATCGCAAGAAGGGCTACGGCATGGTGCAGCAGCTCATGTCGATGCGCTTGCGTGGAGGTGTGCGCTTCACGGCTGCGGCCAACGGCTTCTTCCAGGGGCGCGTTGCCGACGCCATGAAGGAGATTTTGTTCTGCCTCGGCTATGAGTGCTACACGGGGCGTTGCTCTACGTGCTGGGGCACTGGGCTCAACTGCCTTGACTGTCTTGGTTCGGGCAAGTCGGTGCTCTGGGGCTCGCGCCCTGTCATGTTTCTCCACGATGAGCCAATTCTTGAACACCCGCTTGCGAGCGCCGCGGAGCGCGCTGAGCGTCAGCGTAACATCGTCGTACGCATCCTCAACAAGTGGATGCCGGACATCCCATGCACGTCGACAGCCGTGCTCATGTTGCGTTGGCAAAAGGGCGCGGAGCCGGTGTTTATCTGCGGTTGTGGCAAGCACAACGGCAAGAAGAAGTGTGAGTGCGGCAAGCTGGGCGTTCTCGTGCCGTCGAAGCCGCTCAAGGTCGAGAATGGCGTAGACGAAGACGGCAAGAAAAAGTATAAGACTAAGTGGATATTTGATGACGGCAAAGAAGACGCGTTGCCTTTGGCGGCGTAAAGGAGCACACGATGGTTGTGGTGATCGAGGGTATGGATGCTGCGGGGAAGCAAACACACTCGAAGTTGCTCGCCGAAGGTATGCGCGGCATGCGTTTCGCCTTCCCGAACTACGACTCGCCGACGGGCGCGATCATTTTGTCGCATCTCAAAAAGGAGTGGTCGTGTGTCGGCGATGAGCGCGAAAAACATCGTGATCCGCCGCGATTAGTCGACATTAAAGATGTTGACGCGCGCGTGTTTCAGTCGTTGCAGACGGTCAATCGCGTTGAGAAGCTGCCCGAGATCAAGGCGTGCATTGCACGCGGGCAGCACGTCGTGTTCGATCGCTACTGGCAGTCAGCATACGTGTACGGCTCGCTCGACGGGCTCGACGAAGCGTGGTTGCGCCTCGTGCAGGAGAAGCCGATGCCGCCGGCCGACGTCAACATCTTGATCGACGTTCCGGTTGAAGAGGGCTTCAAGCGCCGTCCCGAGCGGCGCGACCGCTACGAGACCGATCGGCCTTTTTTGGAACGCGTTCGCAGCAGCTACATCGCGTTGTGGACGGCGTCCTCGTCGATGGGCCTTGACGGCTCTTGGTACATCGTCGGCGGTCTCGGTGGCATCAGTGAGGTGCACGCACGCATTCGCGAGATTGTGGAGCGCGAGATGGCGATGCGCAACGGAGAGGTGCACTGATGCGACAGTATCTCGATGCAGTGAAGAAGATCCTCGACGAGGGCACACGAAAGGAGAACCGCACGGGCGTTGACACGATCTCGACGTTCGGCGTGCATTACAACATCAACTTGCAGCAGGGGTTCCCGCTACTCACCACGAAGGCGATCAACTGGAAGAACATCGTCGTCGAGATGCTGTGGTTCCTCTCAGGGCAGACCGACATCTCGATCTTGAAGAAGCACGGCTGCAAGTTTTGGGACGCGTGGGCTGATCCTGAGACCGGCAAGGTGCCATCGGCGTACGGCAATTTCTGGCGGCAGTTTCCCGTGCACAGGGAATATTACCAAGGACAATCTGTTTGGCGGGATCCTGTCTTCAACGATCAACTCAAGTGGGTCGTCGACATACTCAAGCGCGACCCGATGTCGCGGCGCATGGTCGTGAGCGCGTGGGCGCCCGGCAATGCGCAGACGTCGAAGCTGCCGCCCTGCCACTGCATGTTCGTGGTCAACGTGCAGAATGAGTCGCCGCGGGATTTTTGCCCTCGTTGCGGGTTCCAGACGTGCGTGCGAGAGCAAGAAACACATTGCGACAAATGCTCGTGGAGCATTGGCGGTCGGCAGTATCTTTGTCTTCACCTGACGCAGCGCTCGTGCGACATCGCGCTCGGCGTGCCGTACAACATCGCGAGCTACGCGCTGTTGATGCACCTCTTGTCGCGTTTCTCAGGCATTCCGGTCGGCATGTTCTCGCACACGCTCGTCGACGCGCACGCGTACACGTCCAAGCCCGACGGTCAAATGGCAGAGTATGACCACGTGCCGGGGTTGCGTGAGCAGCTTTCGCGCGAAACTCGTCCGCTCCCGAAGCTAGTGATCGACAGGGCAGTGCAGGGTCTAGACGACGTCGAGAAGCTGCTCACGTTCTCGACGGAGGATCTCATGACGTTTTTCAGGCTCGAAGGCTACGATCCGCATCCCGCGATCAACTTCAAGGTCGCGGTCTGATGCGTATTTCACTCATCGTCGCCATGTCGGAGAACGGGGTCATCGGCGACAAGGGACAGATTCCGTGGCGGCTGCCGAGCGACCTCAAGAACTTCAAGAAGCTCACGATGGGTCACACGCTCATCATGGGGCGGAAGACACACGTGTCGATTGGTCGTCCGTTGCCCGGACGCACGACCGTCGTGATGACACGCGGCGCGGCGTACATCCCCTTCGCGCCGTCGGTGCACGTGGTGTCGAGTTTGAAGGAAGCACTCGACGTCGCGTATCGGCTCGAAGATGAAGATGAGCTATTTATCTGCGGCGGCGGCGAGGTATATCGCGAGGCGATGGAGAGCGGTGATGTCGATCGCATTTATCGTACGGTGATCGAGCAGCATATTCACGGTGATACAAAATTCTCGATGGACCTTCTTCGTTACAAGCGAACGGAGGTTACGCATGTAACGGGCGATGATCTGCCTCATCGCTTCGAGATCTGGGAGCGCGCATGAACAAGCTACAGCGTCAGGTGCGTGAGTTTCACAAGACGGTGGTCAAACAACCGTTTTCGCCGGCACAGCCGATGTTGCGTATGCCGGAGTTGCGTTCGATGTTGATCGGCGAGGAAGCGTTCGAGACCATTTGCGCGCTCGTCGGTGAAGCGGCTGCACAAAGCATCATGCAAGCGATGATGATCAAGGTATTGCAGACGCGTGCACAGAAGAGAATGGCGGGAGCAGACCTCGTTGAAGCCATTGACGGCTGCGGCGACTTGCTTGTCGTTACATATGGCACGTTCGAGGCTATTGGCGTCGACGCAGAGCCGTTCACCGACGAGATCATGCGCTCGAACATGGACAAAGTCGGCGGTCCTGTTGACGCGCACGGCAAGATGGGCAAACCGCCTGGCTGGCGTGATGCGGACATAGCAGGTGTGCTTGCTGGCATTTCGCCGTGCACATTGTTCGTTCCATTTTCGTTGATCGAAGGTGCTTGCGAAACGTGCGGCTACTCGAAGGATCGACATCAATGAGCGACGATTGGAAGACGAAAGCAGATCCGGTTGCACGCCCGACAGCACGAGACGCGCTCGTGTACGCAACTGGTGCTGTACACGGGCATTGCACTGTCGTCGCCAAGAGCAAGCGCTTGTCGACGAGCAGTCAGGTGCGGTTCAAGTGCGCGTGCGGCAGCATCTACATCATCGGCGCCAACAATTTTTCGACGATGGCGTTGCGCAACGTGCCTGAGGACAAAGAGCTGTGATTCGTCGGATAGCAAAGCTTGGTGAAGGCAAGTGGCATCGCGTGCTCTGGTATAGCGAAAACTTAGGTTTGTACAGGACTGCGTGTCACAAGGATTTGGAGCCATATACCTCGTCGATGCACACGGTTTCGATCAAGGTCAAAGACGGAGTGCCAACCTGCAAGTTTTGCTTGCGTACGGAGAAATAATCGTGAGCATGCGAGGCGGAGATTCGTCAGCACATCGAAAGTCACGCGAGATCGGCGAAGACTTTGAAGATGTCGTCGAGAAGTGGCACACGATGGCCGGGTTGCGCGGCGCGCTCGCGCACGCGGTTCACAATGCGCCACCGTCGAGAGTTGTGCACGGTCGGCTCATTTTCGAAGAGGCGGGCGTGGCTGACTACACCGGTGTGCTGCATGGCGGCGGTTATCTTGCGTCCGAGGCGAAGTCGGTGAAGCCGGGTGGACGCCTGAAGAAGTCGCGCATTTCGTCGACGCAAATGCTGCACCTCGACGCGGTGACGGCGTGCGGCGGCAACTCGCTCGCTTTCTTGCTTGTCGAATTTCGCGCCGCCAATTCGATCGCGCATCGTTGGTACGCCATTCCCTGGCATCAGGTGCCGTGGAAGATCGTCAGAACCGCGGAGAGCCTAGATGAGCGTGATATCGCCGCTGTATATCAGGTGCCGCACGGAACGGACTATCTCGTTCGCTACCACAAGGGCAGCGATCGGCGGTACATCGTCGGTAAAGTCAAGCACGTCTATCCGAGGGAGTAAGCGCGTGCTCGATTATGATGCCCGAAAGCGCGCGCAACAGATTACGTACATCATCGCTCAGCATTTCAAAGTGACGGTCGACAGCCTCACTGCGCCGCGTAGCACGAAACACGCAGCGTCTCCGATGTATGTAAAGCCTCGACGCCTTGCGATGTTTTTCTTGCGCAAAGAGGGTATGAGTTTTCCGCAAATCGGCGAATACTTCAATCGCGATCATTCGACAGTTATTCAATCGTGTCGAAATGCGGAAGAAGATGCAGATCTCATTGCAGAGCTGCAACACAAGCTCGAACACACCACGATTGCTAACGTAATCGAGACGTGTCCTAACTGTCGTAGATTAGAGTTAGAAGTTGCGGAAATGAGATTACTAGTATTAGAAATGAAGATGCGTTTCGGGTGTGGATAACAGGAGGAACAATGAAGATTTATGTCGCGTCGTCGTGGCGGAACAAGATGCAGTCCGAAGTTGTCTCGATTCTGCGCAATGCAGGTCACGAGGTCTACGACTTCAAAAACCCGAAGGAGGGAGATCACGGTTTTCACTGGAACGACGTCGCGTTGCAGCGAACAGAAAACAACGAGTGCACGCCGGTTGCATTGCGTGAGGCGCTCAAGCACCCGCGAGCAATTGATGGCTTCAAGGCGGACTCTGGTGCGATGGCGTGGGCTGATGCTTGTGTGCTCGTGCTGCCGTGCGGTCGTAGTGCGCACCTCGAAGCCGGGTGGATGGCTGGCGCCGGCAAGTCGACGATCGTGTACGCGCCGACGGAACGCATCGAGCCGGAGTTGATGTATGGGCTCACGCAGGCGCCGCTGTGTGTTTCCGTTGAAGAGTTGATGGATCGTCTCGATTGCCTTGTATTGGCGAAGCCAGATCGGCGCGAACGACTTCCTGATTTTCGTCCAGGGCACACGCACCATTTCATCATCGTTGCCAAGTGTCACAAGCTCAAGTGCGTGGCCGGCAAGGTCGAGGGTACCGACGTGGCGTGCAGCACGTGCGATGGTAACGGCGTCGAGGAGATCGACGGTTATATCACGACCGGGCTCTACCCAGACGGTCGGCTTGGTGAGATCTTCGTGAAAGTTGGTCGTGCATCAGACAAATTTATCATGCTCGATCAGTGGGCCATCGCATTCTCGGTCGCGTTGCAATACGGCGCACCTATGGAGGTCCTATGCAAGAAATTCAGGGGCCAAAATTTCTGGCCGGATGGACCTACCGACAACGACAAGATCAAACGCTGCTCGTCCCTCGTGGACTACTGCGTGCGTTGGTTGATGCTGAAATACGGGACGCCTCCAACGATAACGGAACAAGGAGCGTGATGTATGAAGCACTTAAGAGTCGCGTACACGCCCGAGGACATCAAAAAGATCAACAACGCAAATAGCGCGAACAAGCGTTCGACGAGAGTTGTGCTGTCGCCGAAGATGGAACAAGGTAGCGCCGCCTGCCTCGCGGTGCTCGATCCTTGTGATGAGCTGGTCGATGCGGCCATGTCCGCTGAGTGTGATGCCTGTCGTATTGCGGTCGGTGTCGCCAAGACAGGGGACAAGCCGTGGGAGGGCAAGGCATCATTCGGTGCGAAGTCAGTGCCGCAGTGGGAAGAGCAGCCGATGGCGGGGGCGGAGGACTTGATCGCGAGCGCGATGAAAAATCGCGGATAGTTCTTGACACTCTCCTGAGTAGTATTGCACCTTCACTACTACAGGAGGTTTCAGCGTATGAAAAAGAAGCGTAACAAGCGAGTGGAAACGGAAGCGTTCATCAAGGCGTGGCAGGGCGCGGACAACATCGAAGCAGTCTGCGCGGCGACGGGGATGAAGGTACAGAGTGCGCAGTATCGTGCGCGGCTCTACCGCAAGCGCGGCATCAAGTTGCAGTCGTTCGAGCCGCGTCGCGGCGCTCCGTCACTCGACGTCGCCGCGCTCAACAAGCTCGCCCAGGCGTCGGTTACCAAAGCGCCGAAGCGAATCGCTGCCAAGAAGGCAAGCAAGAAGACCACCAAGAAGAGCAAGAAGAAGTAGGGGGAGGGGACAATGAGCGACAAGGGCTTCGTGACCAAGGGTTCGCCGGAGTATTTCGAGGAACGCCGGCAGCGGATGCAGGCGCATGTTGATACGGCCAACGCCAAGCTCGACGAGATCGAATCCAAGCTTCGCGTCGAGATCGACGAAATCACCACGTATCGCAACGCCATCCGCTCCAACCTGGAGGCGTTCGTTCGCAATCGCGACGCCCTTGTCGCTTCGCGGCAAAAAATCGAAGGGCTCATCGATCAGCTTGGCGGGGCCGTCGCCGTCATCGATACGGAGTTGCCGCAGCTCGATCGACTGCTCGATGACCTCGACGGGGAATACGCCAACCTCGACGTGCGCCTCAACGAGGCAGAGAAAGTCAAGCGCCGGCAGCTACACAAACACGAGCGGACCAAGACGAAATACAAGCTCCGCATCACGCGGCTCGATCTTCGTCAGCGGATCGTCGAGAAGAACCAAAAGGAGGCGGGGTGATGGCGAAGAAGACAGGAGAGAAGTTCGTCGACAAGTACGGGGTCGAGACCTTTCAGGTGTACAAGGCGGATCCCGAGGTGCTCAAGATTCCGCCGAAGGGCCATGTGTTGTATGACCCCACAGCACCGACAGCGTTTGACCCCATTCGCGTCGAGGCGATCGATCGCGATGGCAAGATGACCACGCCGGTCGAGGTCTACACCGATCCCGATACCAAGACGCTGTGGGTGCTCGACGGGCGCGGACGCACGCTCGACGTGCGTGAGGTCAATCGTCGTCGTGCTGAGGACGGTCGTACACCGGTTCTCGCGCTCGTGGTGCCCTTCACCGGCGACGAAAAGGCAGCGGTCGCGCGCGTGCGTGAGAAGAACTATCATCGCCGCACACCGACGTCGAGCGGTATGGCGCTCGATCTCCTCGCGCTGCGCAACCAGGGACATTCCTGGGACGCGTGTGCCAAGGCGCTTCATATCGAGTCGGCCGATCCCGAGCAGTGGGCGCGAAAGCTGCTGCCGTTGGCGTTCTGCATCCCGGAGGTGCAGGCGGCGATTGATGCCGGCGAGCTGCCGAAGGGTGCAGCCTCGAAATTCGGCGGCACAGCGCCAGATGGCTCGAAGGCGCTCGGCAAGAAGGCGCAGGCGGACGCTCTCGCCGAGCTGCGCGCCGGCAAGGAGAAGCCGGTCAAGGAGCGCACGCAGAAGCCGTTGCCGGCCAAGGCTCGGGCTGCTGTGCGTGGCGCGCTTCTGTCGACGCCGATGCTGGAAAAGGACAACGACGTGTGCCTCGCCAGTGCCGTGTTCGCGTTTTTGGCGGGCGACACCTCGGCATTCAAGCGCTGGCCGCGCATCGAGGGCATCGTCGTCGAAGCGCTCATGCCCAAGATCAAGGCTCCCAAGGAGCCGAAGGTCAAGAAGGAGCGCAAGAAGCGCGCGAAGGCTGCGGAAGAGCAAACGGCGGCGCTGCAATGACCGAGTTTGAAGAAGCGACGTTGGCCGAAATGCCGACACTCCGCGATCGATTCGCGATGGTGGCACTGGGCAGCATCATGCAATTGCCGCAGCCGCCAGGTGTGACGGGACTTGCAATGGCGGTGACCGCGTACGAAATAGCCGACGCGATGCTCGAAGCCCGCAAGCACGAAAGTGAGAGTGCGGCGTGAGGACGCTTCTCACTTTCGTGCTGCTCTTTGCCGGCTGCGCGCACGAGCTGTCGGAGCGTCGAGCACGTAGTCTCGGCTGCAAGGAGGCGTGCGCGCGCGAGGCTGTGTTCCTCGGCAAGTCAGGGTCGACGGGTTCGTCGATCGACGACAAGCTGTGCGTCTGTCAGTTTGACGACGGGGTGGTCGACTACACCTGCCGGCGACCGTCGGACTACGGTAGCTGTTCGTGAGCGAGACGTGGGAGACGTTTCTCCGCGTTGAGCCGCTGACGCTGCGTGACGAGGCGCCGCCGCTCGACGATCAGTGGATGATTCAGCGGGGGGTTGATCCGTCCTCACCGGCGGTGTTGCGGCATCTGCGCGATGACGTGGTGCCGCTGGTGAACGACCTGAGACCGGAGCTGTGGCAGTTTTCATTCCTCGTGCATGCGTTTCCGCTCGTGCCGACGGAGGCCACAGACACCGCGCTGTACATTCACTTGCGTTTGGAGTTTCTGGATAACCCGGTGGAGCCGGTCATGCGCGCGCTCGCCGCCAAATGGCGTTTCACGCGGCGTTGGGACAAGGGCGAGATCGCGGGCGTCGACTCGCAGGTGGTCGATGTCGATTCTCGCTGGGATCTTCTTGAGCGACAGTCAGAGTGGCTGCTCAACCTCGTTGAAGAACACAGGGACGCGGACCTCGGTACGCTGGTCAAGCACGTGCGCCAGTACCTGCATTTCTTCGCAAACATGGCGCAGATGAGGGTAGCGTGAGCGCGGAGATAAAAAAGAAGGGACGGCCGGCAAGTTACGAGCATCGCGCAAAACTGAAGCTAATCAATTTCAAAGCAGATCCTGAGACGCTTGTTGCGATCGAGCGCCTCGTCGAAGAGCAACGTACGATGACCCCGGCCGGGGATCTCGGCAAGCTTCAGTCGGCCGCTATTCGGCGGGCTCTCCAGCTTGCCGCGAGCATGATCGGGGCTATCGAAAAAAGGTAAATGCTCGGTACTACCATTTCCCGAATTCTTCAATGCTTTCGTGCGACCTGACTTTGTAGATAATAACCCTTATCGACATTGCCGTCGAGACAGAGCAGGATGAGCAGATGCCGAACGCTGCCGCAGTCTACCTCTCGAAGTGGTCCTCGCGGTCGGACACACACAAGACGATGCGCAAGGCACTCGCGCGGCTCGTTGGCGTGTTGTCCAACGACGTCGTCGAGCCCGAGGAGTTTGGCTGGCACGAGCTGCGCTACGAGGACGTGCGCGCGGTCGCCGCTGATCTCGCCGACGAAGACTACGGTCCCAACACCATCAACCTGTCACTGAGCGCGCTCCGTGGCGTGCTCGAAGTCGCGTGGCGCGCGGGCATGATGCCAGACGACGTCTACAGGAGAATCGAGATCAAGAGCGTGGCCGGCAACAGTGAGAGAGCCGGGCGCGCGCTCTCGCCCGCTGAGATGGATGTCATCGCTGTCGCGCTAGACAAAACAGAACCGCGTGACGCGGCCATGATCGCGGTGCTTGCGGGCGCCGGCTTACGTCGTGTCGAGCTTGTCAGGCTCAGGGGAGAGGACTTCGAACGGTCAACCGGGCGTATCACGGCGCGCGGCAAGGGCAACAAGTGGCGCACGATTCCGGTCGGCGATCGTTGGCTGCCACACATTCAGCGCTGGTGTGCGTCGTTGGAAGGTCGACTACCGATGTTTGCCCTCGGCAAGGACGGGCGCCGGCAGGTCTCGTACATCGTTGAGCGCTTCTGCGCGGCCAACAACCTGCTGTCGTTCACGCCGCACGATTTGCGACGCACGTTCGGTACGCATGTCGAGATGACTGGCGGCATGGCCCTGGCGCAACATCTTCTTGGACACGCAAGTATGCAAACGACGAGTCTATATGTGCGTGTTAACGAAGAACGCGAGCGAAACGCAGTCAAGGATCTCTGATGACTAAGCTCGTCAAGACCTCGAACACAATCGCATCCGTCGACGACTTCTCGAAAGAGCTGTCGAAGGTGATCGATACTGATAGCGGTGAGCAGCGCGGTGAGGGTAAACGAGCGCTAATTACTACGGATGTTAGCGAGTTAGAACTACGCACACTAGCGCAGATCACCATCGAGGAAGCGGAAAAATTAGGTAAAGAATTCGACGAGAAGTTCCCAGGAGCAAAAGACGCGTTCGATTTGATAGCGCGCAACGGTGTTCGACTCGACGGGGTCGTGATCAAGAATGGAGTTGTTGTCGAGATCGACAACATCCCACTCACGCCGCAAATAACTGTTAGCGAGTTTCTGGCGTCTGGTTTGCCTGGGGCGGATGCGCTCGCGAACCTGTACTACGGCAACTTCAAAGATATGCGTCGTGCGATCACTAATTCGTGGATGCGGGTATTTGGTGTCGGTGAAGGTCTCGCCGCAGTGGCACGCAGCGTTGCAGACAAAGCCATCGAACGCGCAAAAGAGCTTGGCATCCCGAGCGATGCCGAAATATCTGTTTCTTTTTGCGGTTGTGTTTGGGCGCAACAGATGGCGTATGCCGACAGCGGCGACGTTATCAATGGTTGTCTTCGCACGTGTGCAATACATTCGCCGAAGAGGAAACAATGACAAAGCTGATCAAGACAAGTAGCGAAGTTCAGGTGCACAACTTCGGTGAGTTGCTCGGTGAGGCATTAGAACGCGTAGAAGAATCGGTGAAGAAGCCGGTTAGGAAGAAGCGCAAAAGAAAGGCGCTTGTGTCTCGACTGGTGCACAATTCCGCGTTTGACGTGCTCGTCACGACCGGACGTACATCGTGCAAAGAGCCCAACATCGCCAACTTACCGCGACGCGGCGACGAACTTCGCGAAATCGAAGCGACGACCGTGCTGTTTAGCGGATTCGGCTGGAGCAAGCTGTGAGCGACGACAACAAGATTATCCGCGTGACGGACCTCGTGACGCCCGCTGACAGCGACTTCGCCGAACGCATCGCGAAAGCTGTTGACGACACGGGAGCGGTTGGTGAGCGCGCGCAGATTCCACCCCCGCCGAGCGGTAATTTTTTGACCTCTGCGCAGGTCCTGGAGTTTGCAGCGAGGCGTGAAAGTGATGCACCTATTGACTACACGCGAAAGCAACCACTGACGGCGAAGAAGCCGTGGACGGTCAATCTCGGTACGCCAGGTAGTACGGTGATTCAGCCGGGGGACAGCATCACCGTTACCGAACAGATGCAGATCGTGTTCAGGGCAAAACAGATCGTGTGTGCGCCGTCAGGCGGCAAGCTCTACATCACCACTGTGCTTGTTGGGCAGCGCATTCAAATGATGCAGTGGAGCGGCAACGGCATGCTCATGGACTTCTTGCGGGAACGTACCGCGGTCGACTTCGATACCGCGCAGCCCGGCATCAACATCGCGTTCAGTGTTGCGAATCGCGGCGATACTCCGGGGACTTTCGATCTCACGCTCTTCGGCGAGGCTGTGTTTTGAGCGACAAGAAAGATCTGATCGTTCGTTCGACGGGGATCGTCCCCGCAGACGACTTCGCAAAGCGGGTCGAAGAAGAGCTGCGCAAACGCGGCGAAGAGCCCGCGCAACGTGGAGAAAGTCGCGAGTGTGTATACGCGTTCAAGTTCGAAGAGAATGTAATAGTGAGGTGCGCTCTAAAGTCAGAACACAGCGACAACCATCAGAACGGCATGGTGTACTGGAGGCAGCGTTGTCTGAGTACAGCGCAAGGCGAACAGTGTCGTTATCAGCGTGATCATGTCGGCTCGCACACGGACGTGCGCGAAGAGATGACGTGGAGTGCGAACACGCCGGCAGAAATCGCCAAGGACGACGACAATTACACAGGTGATGATATTCTTGCAGCTATTGGTGCTGCTGCGAGCAGTCCATTGTTCCAGCAGGCGTTCGCGGACA
>Ga0070686_100000343_pt1 | contig 30108 bp, 23 predicted proteins | sample KBSS23LmetaG_FD_65654 | JGI IMG/M metagenome (GOLD analysis project Ga0070686, IMG submission 65654) | Switchgrass rhizosphere microbial communities from Kellogg Biological Station, Michigan, USA - KBS S2-3L metaG | ecosystem: Host-associated > Plants > Roots > Rhizosphere ... | reverse complement strand
TGCCTCAGGGCTGCCGCACTCGGGGCTCAGCGCCTCGCACAACGCCATGCGGCGGTCCGTGCGGCTCAGGCTCTTGCCGCCGGCGCCCCCGACGAGCGTGGCGCAGAGATCCGCCACCGCGTCGGGGATTGGATCCGGCGGCTGCTCCGACACGACGATGCGGAACGTCTCGACGATCGTTCCGGCGGCCGACTGTTCGCGCGTGTCACACTCGCTGGCGGCGACCGGCATGAAGTCGGTCAGGCACTCGTCGTAGGCCAGGCACAGGTAGACGTCGTGATCGGCGTCGGTCGTCAGTCTCGTCGTGTCGCAGCCGCGCTCGTCGGTGAGCGTCCAAGGATCGACGCACCACTCGCGCGGGACGATGATCTCGTGTCCCACGGCGTCGACCGCGACCCCGCGTCCAACGCAGATCTGCGAGCCACGCGCGTGCACGTCCAGCCCGCACAGGACCCCCACGCCGAGCGTGAGGCGATTCATCAGGCGCCGCTCGCGAATGCCGTAGGCCTGCTCCATCTGGAACTGGAGCACGCCCATCAGCTTCGAATAGAAGTAATGGTTGCGGCGTGGCGCCGGCAGGCCGGATGCGTCGTCGGTGCGATGGTCCATGGGCTGCGTTCCCTCTACGTCAGGACGGTGCCGCGGGCGATGCGGGCCTGGCGATCGACGCGAAATTCCGCCGCGCGATCCCGGTGTTCACCGAGCACCGCATCCACGCCGAGCGCCGCGTCGCCAAGTGACAGCGGCGTCGGGTCGCCGGCAAGGAGCGCATCGATGCCGACGCGCGCCTGGACGCCCACGCGCATGCGCGCATCGACGAAACAGAGGTGCACGTCGGTATGGGCCGGCGTTTCGGCACGCACGATTCGTTCGAGCCGCTGACGCTTCGACGCAGTGACGAATCGCGCTGCGGGCACCAGCACCGTGAACAGATGCGCGGTATCGGTGAAGACCGGCAGACCGAGGTCGGCCGCGGCGAACGGGCCGCTGCCGCCGACGACCGCCTGACCGACCAGCACCGGCTCCGCCGCGCCGCCGCCGTCCTCTGGCAGCGCCGCGCCGGGATCGACGAGTGCATACAGCCGCTCCTTCGGAACGATTTCGCCAACCTGGCTGCGGCTCGACCAGGACAGGCTGATGCTCGACGTGTAGACGGCGTCGAAGTACTCGAGGGTGATCGGGTACCAGCGGCCGCCGGTCAGCGCGATCTGGCCGCTGTTGGCGGCGCGTCCGTGCTCGCGCCAGTCGTCAATCAGCAGCCGACCATTCACCCACAGGCGTACGCCGTCGTCCGACTCGGTGCGAAAGGTGTAGAGCTCGGTGTAACGCGGCTGCACCTGCCCGGTCCAGCGCACCGAGAATCGATCGCTCTCGACCACACCCGGCACCGGGGATCCAAGCTGCCAGTCGCGGTCGACGACGTCATCGATGCGGGACAGCCGAAGCCTCTCGAATCGGGTGCCGCTGTAGTAATCGCCGCGCAGGCCCATGAACGCGGGATCCGCGTAGGTGAATCCGGGCACGACCAGGCCATCCGGCTGCGCGGGCGCGAGTGCCGTATCGAGCCCCAGCGCCGACGCCGGATGCGCGAGCTGCCAGACGCGCCGATCGCGGAACGCCTCGAAGACTTGCGGACGCACACCGGTGTACAGCTCGCAGAGCTCGGCGAAGCCGAACACGGTGCCCCGCCGCTCGTAGAGGCGTTGCGCATCGAGCAGGAGCTGACGCCACTCGTCCGGCTCCTTGTCGTCGGGCAGCGCGAACGCCACCCACTGTGCAAGCCGCGGCAAATCCTCTTCTGGCGAGGCCGACGCGTCGAAGTGCCTGGCGATTTCGTCCAGCGCCTGGTGCCAGTCGCCGAGATCCGACCTGAACAACGCGAGCCAGCGCGCGAAAAAGCCCGTATCCTCGCGCGCGTAGACCGCAGGCAGGTGATCGAGAGAGCTCGTATCCGTCGTCGCCGCCTGGATCTGGTGAACGCGGGGACTGACGTGGGCGTCGGCGCTGGACAGGCGGAGGCGCAGCCAGACGAAGCGGCCGCGGATGCCTGGCGCCCCCGACGCGGCGTCGTGGATCGGGAGGAGCGTGTCGAGCGAACGCGCAAGCCTCGCGGGATCTGCCCAGTCCGTCGCCGATGGTTCATCCACCGGCGTCGTCGGATCCGCGATCGATGGGGCGGCAGTGTAGATCCGCAGCTCTGCGGCCGTCCCGGGCGGGAGCTCGACGTCGACGCGCACGCGCTCCCATTCGCACAGATCGCCGGCGTCGAACGGTCCCGCGATCACCTCGCCGGAGGAGACGTAGGCGGCGTCGGCGGCGAGCCGGACATATCGATCGCCGGCGTCTGGTTTGAGGATCAGGCCGCCCGTCGCGTCGCAGGTCATCGCCGACACCGGCCCGCGATAATCGGCGAGGATCCCGAGCCAGCCGTGAACCGTCTCGTGCGCGTGAATCCAGCCACTGGCGGCGTCCGCGGCGTACAGCCGTGAACCCCAGGCGGCGAGGGCCCACGGCCGCGCGGGCGCGCTGGCGGAAGGAAGCGTCCCGGTGAAGTGTCCCTCTGCGTCGAAGACCAGGACAGCGGCCGACGGCCCGTCGGCGACGAACAGCGTGTCGCCGGCGCCGACCGCGAGCGCCAGAGGCCCCGCGAGATTGGCGTGCTGCGACATCGCCGCGTTGTAGGCCGCATCGGGAGCGCCGCCGCCGTCGAACCGCAGCACCCGCTTCAGACCGGCATCGAGCACGTAAACGCGATCGCGGCTGTCGCAGGCAACACACGTCGGATTCTGGAGGAGTCCTTCCCACACCGCGCGCTGCTCGAGGGTGGCCAGGTGAAACACGACGATGCGTGCGTTTCCGCTGTCGGCGAGGTACAATCGGCCGCCGCAGGTCGCCAGGCCACGGGGGGACTTCAAGTCACCGGCACCATCGCCACCGCCGATCGTGAGCTCCCGGGCGCGACAGTTCCCCATCAGCCAGATCGCCGCATCCGCCTTCGCGTCCGCGAGGTACAGATCGTCATGGGCGGCAGCAACGATTCCTGACAGCTCGACGTTGAACGGCGGCGCATTCACGATCTGCGACTGGCCGTCCGGCAGACCAGGGACGCGCGCCAGCGTCAGCGCGCCGGCCGGCTCCGGCTGCAGCCCCGGCATCTCGACCTCTCTGTCCCAGACGCGGCGATCGCGGAGGACGGCGTAGCGGACGGGTGTGCGCTCCATTCGCGTTACTCGACGTACAGGTTGTAGAGGATGCGTCCACCGTTCGGCTGGTTGCCGGTCTTCGACGGCACGCGCAGCTCGATGAAGTGCTGCCCCTCGGTGAAGTAGATGCCGGGAAGGAAATCGAGACGGATCGGACCGGTGCCCTTGTTCTGCAGTACGTCCGTTGCCCCGCCGCCGTCGCCCAGCCGCGTCTTGTTGCCCCAGTCCATCTGCGCGGCGTCGCTCAGCTGCCGCAGCACTTCAGGCGTTCGCGGAAGCGGGTTCTCGTTTTCCCGGCCGATCCAGATCTCCAACCCTTCGACGAAGGTCAGCGGATCGCCGGCGCGCGCGGAATAGGCTTTATAGGTATCCGCCGTGGGCGTGATCTCGTTCACGCCGGCCGGCTGTGCCGCCGTCGTCCCGAAGGCATGCGTGTGCGCGGAATTGCCGTCGCTCTCCTTGGTCAACTCCGTTTTCGCCGCAGTGCTCCCGTATGAGTGCTGGTGCTGACCGTCGTTGATCGTTCTGAACGGTCCACCTGCGAGGTTGGCATCGTTCGGAACGATGCGCGGATAATCGCCGGAATTCACTTTGTTCCCGGCAACCTTCCAGTCGAAGTGATACTGCGGGCTGAGCGCGACCCTATATGTGTTGATGGATCGGGAATACGAGACGAAGAGTCCCACTCCGGGGAACAGAATGTCGAGAAAGGCGTTCGCCACCGCGTCCGTGTCAGGTTGTTCCAGCAGGATGAAGTCGGCAGCCAGAGCATGGTCATGGCCGGGCTCTTCGTTCTCGGTCGTGTGCCCCGATCCCAGATCGTGCCGGTGCTGGCCGTCGCCGCCCTGCAAGGTGATGTCGAGCGGGTGCGTGTGGCGCCCGACTTCCGTGTACTGCAGCGTCGGGAACTTTTCCGACTTCAAATACAACGTGACGGCGCCCGGCTGACGTCCGCGGATGTGAAAGTAGATCCGCTGTGGATTGTGATCGTCGATGTCGCGACAACCCTCGAGCGCGTACTGCCTGACCTTCGCCGCCGATCCGGCCCCGACGTAGCGGCGGACGCCGAGGTTGATCTGATGCACTTCGCTGCAGGTCTCGTCGAGCTCGACCTGCGCCAGCACGATTTCGCCGCTGCCTTCGTGTGGCAGGAACGCGCGCCAGCAGAAGACCGGCTTCGCCACCACGCGCGACGGACCCCCTGATGCCGGCCGGTTGGCGTGCGATGTGCCACGCGGAGTGCATCCACCGTCCTGTTGCGCAGTCAGCTCCTCGTCGTAGCGGATGGTGAGATACAGGCCCTCGACTTCCGCCTCCGAGGCGGTGCCGGTGTGGAATCGCGCGTCGCCGACCACGTCGACCCGCTGTTCCTCCCACAGGATGATCTCGTGTCCTTCGTCATCCAGGGCGAGGCCAGGGCTGACGACGACGCGCGGCGCCTTGGGCTCGGCGCGGACTTCGAGTCCGCGCGCGATGCCGGCGGAATACAGCGACTTGTTGAGCCACCGGCGTACTCGGATGTGGTACTCCTGCTCGACTTTCAAGTCGCTCGCCTCGAGCCGCTGGCCGTTGTAGTAGTTCAGCCGTTCGAGAACCTTCTCAGTCATCGGCAATGGCTCCCGGAGTCAATCGTGATCTGGTGGATACCGGAAACGACCAGGCCATGGCGGCAGACCACGGCGTTGCCGCACCGGTCGCTCGGGCCGTCTCCCGTCTTGATCGCGACCTCGTCGACATGGCTGACGCCCGGCACATCGTTGAGCAGCGCCATGACTTCCGCGCGATAGACGTCGCGGCCGACCGGCCAGCCGGACCCGTCCGGGCCGCCATGCAGCGGATCGAAAAAGCGCTCGAGCGCGCGGCGTGCCGCGCTGGCGAGATCGCGCGAGTCGGCGCCAGGCCGCGCGTACAGCCGCGCCTGGACCGAGACCGTCGTGAAACACGGCGCGACGACGTGTACCTGCGTCGTCAGCGTGCGCCGCCGTTCGAGATAACAGCCTACGGCGTGCAGCAGAGCGTCGCTCGGGACCGGGCGCGCGGCAGGGCAGTGCGGCACCACCACGACGGTGAGGCTGCCGGCGGCGGGCAGGCATGGCATACGAGGGTCGTAGCCGGCGATCGCGTGTGTGCGAGCGATTGGCGCGCCGGGCATGTCGAGCGCCAGCGCTTCGAAATCAGCGAGCGTGATGGCGCGCGCCGATGTCCGGCGCCCGGCAAGCGCGCGCCCGATGGCCGCGTCGAGCTCTTCGGGCGCTGACCCGCCGGCCGCGGGGTAGGGCTGTGAGACCGCGACGTCATCACGGCCGAGCACGCGGGTCAGCGTGGCGGCCGGCACATTGCCGGATGGTCCTCCGCCGACTTGATACGCCGCGTCGAGGTCGGCGCCGGCCGGCGGAACACGGCCGGCGCGGCCGTCGCCGAACCGAATCTCGCCGCGATCGTGATCGACGACGAACGCGCGGTCGTGCGGCCCGCTCCGATCCCAGCCTGCCACCTCGGACCATGCCGGATCGGCGGCGCCGTCGAACGCGATTCGCGTCGTCCCGGGCACGATCGGCCGGTGCGGAAGGGCGAAGACCTGCCCCGCTCTCCCCGTGCTCTCGGTAATCGACAGCGTCGTCCGATCGACGGCGTGCCGCACCCGCAGGGCGTTGAACACGACGGACTCGATGCGCGGCGGACAGTCGTAGCGTCCGCGTGCGAGCCGGCCTCGGATGAAGAACAGGTTCGACGGCGCCTCCGCCAGGCCGCCTGCGAGATGCGGTGGCGCGGCGGGAACCCTGAATCGGACCAGACCGGAAAGGGTCAGCGAGCGCGTCTCGTCCTCGACGCCCTCGAGCGGTCGCCAGCCGGCGGCGCCCGCGTAATATTCCCATTGCGTCCGCACCCCGTAGTGCGGCCTGATGTCGAACGACAACGGGGATCCGGCTTTCCGCGCCTCGGCGTCCGCCGCTTCCCATTCTTCCTGCAGGCGCGCGCGTGTCCGCCGGTCTTCGTCCTGCGCACCAGTCGACACGAACAGGCCGAGCGGCGCGGTCGTGCGCGCGAGCGCGCGGTCGAAGGCGACATACCAGGCCTCGACGCCTTCGACCGTGGCAGCCATCGCGACGATCTGCGCGCCGGAGACGGCCGTGTCGTCGGTGACCTGGAACGTGACCGTTTCGTCCACATTCGCGACCTGCGCGCCTGCGGCAATGATCGCGCTGGTCGCTGGAGGATTCAGGCGCGCAGCCAGCACCGTGTCGGCCGCCCGCGCGGCACGGATGTCTCCGGCACCGGCCAGACGCAGGAACGCGCGCAGACTCGCGGCCGGCGTTCGATCGAGGCGATAGAAGCCCATCTCGGACAGCCAGGCCAGCAGCTCCAGCAGCGTGATCCCTGGATCGTGGACGTTGTAATCGGTCCATGTCGGCGCGTACAGCGGAAGCAGCGCCTGTCCCTCGGCGACCAGTTGATCGAAGGTGCGGACGTCCAGGCGCGGCAGCGGCAGCGGCACGTCAGTCCACTCCCACGATGAGTTTCAGCTCGTGGTCGCCAGGCGCGACGAGCATGTCCGGCTCAATGGGAATCGAGCCGCCGGCCAACCGTCCTTCGACGGCCAGCCCGATCGCCGTGGCGAAGTCCACGCCGTCGGTCGCCTCGATCACGCTGGCGATCTGCGAAATGTGAACGGTCTCGCCGAAATCCCAGCCCTCGCCTGCGGTGCCGCCGAGCAGGGGATGCAGGAAGCGATCGAGCCTGACGCGCACACGCGCTTCGACGAGTGCGGCCGATGCGGCGACGGCGGGCACGATGTCGGCCGACACGCTGACGCCGACATAGCGTGGCTCCTCCACACGGAGACGGCCGGCGATGGCCGCGGGGACGCGTGCCGCGAGGTAGTCGCGCACGCGGCGCCGAAGCTCGACGGCGGGGCGGGGCCGGGCATCCGAGCTGTGCGGCACGATCAGCACCGTCACCCAGCCGCGCTGAGCGCGGCCGTCCGGGCCGGTGACCGGCAGGCAGCGCGCTCGCGCCACCTCGGACGACGCGTCCCGCGCCATCCATTCGAAGTCCTGAGGCGACACGGCGCGGTCGCGATGGCGAAGGCGCTGCGGTCCGCGCGCGCGCACGGCGTCGATCGACTCCACGCCCGCGCCGCCCGCGGCTGCCACGGGATTGGTCGCGCCGAGAACGAAAGGCACTGCGGTGCGCAATTCAGCGACGGCTCCGGCGGGCAGATTGCCGATCAACCCGCCGCCGCTGCGGTACGAGATCGCGACCCGGCGGCCCGCCGGCGGGATCATGCCGTGGCGTCCGTCTCCGAACACGACCAGGCCGCGGGCCCGTTCGATGAGGTAATGGCGATCGACGGGCGCGGACTCGTGCAGGTGCTCACGGCCGTGCCATCGCACCCACACCGCGGTCGCGGCGCCGGTGCCCGGATCGCGTTCGAAGCGCAGATCGGCGTCGGCGACGTCCTGCACGAACGTACGCCAGTACTCGCCGCGGCCGGTCCACTCCTCGACCTCGATGGTCTCCCCCTCCATCACCGGAGCGCGGCGCGCCGAGAACGTCTGGCGGGGGTTGCCGTCGCTCGTTCCGAGCGGCTCCTGCTCGAAGATCTGGCTGTGGGTTGCCCACACGGCGTTGAGCCAGAGGCCGGCGATCGCCAGCGGCCGTGCGCGCTCGCCGGTCTTCAGCCGCGCGCGAATCCGGTAGAGCGAGCCGTGCTGGCCAGCCGCCGTGACGGCGTCCGCCGGCCCGACGAACTGCACCATGCCGCTGCGCTGGAACCCCAGCGTCTCGTCGAGCACACCCAGTTCGGTCCATCCGCGCGCGGAGCGGTACTCCCAGACGAACGGCGACGATCGCGCGTCAGCGAAATCGGTGGAGGCCAGCGCCACGTCAACGTAGAGGCCGAGCAGACCGACCGGCAGAGGCCGGTCGAAGCCGAAGTGCACCGTGGCGTGGCGATCGGCGACGAGCTGAAAGGGCGTGAAGGTCTGGTCCGGCCACCGGCACGCGTCGGTCCGATCCGCGAAGACGAAATCGTTGTGGGTCAGGCAGTGATCGAGCAGCTCCGGATCCGTCACGTAGGCATAGGCGAGCGAGAGCCGCGAGACGATCGGCGGATGCAGGGTGTCGGCCGTCGGCGCGACGGAGGCGACGCCGCCTGTCGTGGTCACCGCCATGCCGGCAGGGTGGCCGTAGTCGCCGGCCGTGATGCGCGCGCGCAGCCAGTAGCTCTGGACGCCGTTGACGCGCGTCTCGCCCCAGTCGGGCGGGCAGATGAACGTGATCGTTCCCGCCGCGGTGAACGTAGCCGCGCCCTCGTCCGCCTTGAACAACAGACGCCACGACGAACCATCATGGTATTCCCACATCAGCGCCAGCGCGGGACTCGTGGGAGCCTGGCCAACCGTCGAGAACTGCAGGTCGAGGCTGACGCGGGCGCGCTTGCGTTGAAAGACTTCCTTGCTCGCGACGTAAAAGGTGTCGTGCGTCGCCGGGCGCGGCCCGAAGGGCAGGAACGGCTTGGTCACATCCACGGGGACGCTGCCGGTGAAGGCCGTTTCCGGCAGCAGGTTGTTTTTCCCGAAGCTGACGCTGGCGCGGATGTCGTTGACGACGGGCAGCCGGATCGCCCGGCTGCTCTCGAGGGGCAGCAGCGGCGTGATCAGACGGCCGCGCAGCCAGTAGGTGGTGTGCCCTTCGAGCGTCTCCTTCTTCGCATCCGGGCCGCAGGCGCGCCGCAAGGTGATCTCGCCGTCGATGCGGAGTCCGCCGGTCGTGTCTTCTTCCGGAGGGTTTTCGAACGGCAGCCAGCCGCTGTCGGTGAGGTACTCCCACTGCAGCCTGACGCCCTCGTCGCGGCCGGCCGCGACCCGCGACGTCGCGGTGACCGCGTCGCCGAGCGAGAACGCCAGGATGACGGCGATTTCGCCGGCCAGCGCGAAGAGGTGATCGTGGCCGAGATAGATCGCGTGTTCCGTCGGCTGCAGGCCGTCGAAGAGCGTGAAGCCGGCCGCGACGTCGCCCGTGTGATCGGCGAACGCATCGCTGCCGGGGACGATGCTGTAGAGCGAGGCCAGCCGGCTTCGTGTGAGCGTCACCGCCTGATCGGTCGCGAAGACGACCGGATCCGTCGCCAGGTCAGCGCTCCCGACGTCCAGGAGCGACGGCGGCGCCGGGACCACGGCGGCTGCGACCTGGCTGCGCTCCGGGATCGTGACGTCGGCCGGGCTGCCGTCGATGAGACTGAAGACCAGCGGCACACGCGCCGCCTGCGCGGGCAGAAGGTGAACGCCCATCATGTCGAGATAGGCGAGCAGGGCGCGATCGGGGACATCGGCAAGCCCGTCGTGGAGCAGCTCCATGTAGCGCGCGAACACCCGCATCACCGCGCGCGCGGCGCCGGCGCCGGACGCCGACAACTCCGGCGCGTAGCCGGGCAGCCGGCGGAGCAGGTCCTCGGCGCCGCTCACGGCCGGCCCTCCTGCAGGTAGAACGGGAAGACGAGGTTGTAGAAGGTGTTGGTCGCGCGCACGCGATACCGGATCTCGATCCTCAGCGCGTTGCCCGCGGCGCCGTCGGCCGTGACCGTCACCTGCTCGACGTCGATCCGCGGTTCCCATGCAATCAGCGCCTGCGAGACCTGGTGCCGCGCCAGCGCCATGGTCGTCGTATTGATCGGCTCGAACACCAGCGCGCGAAGGCCGGCGCCGAAGTCGGGGCGCATGACGCGCTCGCCGCGCTCGGTCTGCAGGATCAGCAGCACCGCCTGGCGGATGTCTTCTTCGTAGACCGCACGCGCCACGTCGCCGGCGTTCTCGTCCGGGGTGACCGGGAACGCCCAGCCAACGCCGAGGAACGCCTTCGATGGATCGGGTCGGATGTCGCTCATCGCCGCACTAGCCGATCTGCACGTTCATGAATCCGTCGCTGATGCTGTTGCTCGGTCCCACTTCCGGGATCACGTCGCCGACGCGCGCGGCGGGCAGGCCGTTGATGAACACCTTCGCGCTGCCGTTCGCGACGACGCCGCCGACATGCGGTTTGAGCCCCTCGGCCAGCGGACAGGCATGGGCGTCGACGGTGGCGCGCCAGGCCGCGCGCCCGCCAATCCAGACGTTGGGGCTGCCGAGCCCTGGACTGAGCGGCGTCCCATGACTGGTGCGATCTCCCGCGCGCGCGGCCGCCGGCATCACGTCACCTCCTGGCGTTCACCCGATGTCGATCTTCGTGGCCTGGATCGAGCAGTAGCCGCCGCCGTCGATCCGGGCGCTGGAACTGCCGCCGAGCGCGAGATTCTGCGACGCGCTCACGTTGATGGTTGGCGCGTCGAGCGTGATGCTCGACGACGCCTTGATGGTCACGTTGCCGCTCTTGTCGAAGGTGATCGCGGCGGTGTTCTTCGCGTCCATCGCCACTTCGATCGACGCCTCGCGCAGCGTGACGTGCGGACCGCCGACGTGCGTGATCGTGATCGAAGCCGCGACGTCGTCGAACACCAGTTCGTGCCCCTTCGGCGTCTTCAGGACCCACTTGCTCTCCGCGTCGGTGGACGACTCGACCGGCGTCTTGTTCCGGCCATTCCACATACTGCCGACGACGTACGCTTCCAGGACTTCGCCGCGGTTGAAGGCGACGAGCACTTCGTCACCGACCTGCGGCATGAAATAGGCGCCGCTCTTCATGCCGGCCATCGGCGCCGCGACCCGCGCCCACGGCTCGTAGTCGGGCAGCCAGGGCAGCCGCACCTTGACCCGCCCGAGATTGGTCTGATCGCAATTGGCGATGACCTCCGCGGGCGCGACGCCGGCGACCCGCGGGTCGTCGGGAGCCGTGCTCTTGGCCGCACTCTCGACCAGTCCATCTGCCATTCATTCCCCCTGGACCTGGACGCGAACGGCGCCCTGTGCGAGGAGCGGAATTGAGCCGAACCAGATTTCCTTCCGCACCTCGAAATGCGTGTGATACCCGCCGCTGTCGATGGTGTGTGTCGCGGAGGTGATGCGGTAGAGCCCTCCGAACTGTTCGCCGACGCCCTCCAGGCGCAGCACCTTCCCGGCGCGGATGCGCACGTCGCCGATCGTGCTGCCGGTCCCGGTGAGCCGTTCGTTCAGCCGCGCCAGCAGCTTGCTCAGAATCACGCGCGGCGCGGTGAACTGGCTGAGAGGTTCGTTGATCAGCGTGATCGTCTCATCGCCGCGGCCGGCCTTGCCCGGCGTGCCGAACCCGGGCGAGATGCTGACGTCCAGCGAATTGCGGTCCCAGTCCCACGCGACGGCAACGGTGAAGTCGGTCTTGATCTCCGGGAGCCAGAAGCGGGCGGAGATGCCCGCGACCTGTCCGACCGTCGTGATGCGTGGCGTGAAGTCGATCAGCGACTGGCCGTAGCGCAGCGTCACGTCCGGGGCGAGGTGCTCCGCCAGCGACAGGAAGCGCAGCTTGCGTCCGCCGAGCGGCGCCTCGTGATCGACCAGCACCTCCCAGCCGTTCTCGCGCGCGATGCGGCGCAGGAAATCGAAGTCGCTCTCGGACATCTGCTTGCGGATGATGGTCTGCATCGTGTCCGGGTTCCCCTGCGCGATCGCGACCTGCGCGCCGGTGACGAGGAACGACAACGCGGCGCTCACCGGATCGAGAATGGGAATCAATCCGTGCTCGAGGCTCACGATGCCGGCGACGGCGGGGTCGGGCATCGGCCAGTTGCCCCGGCAAGGCACCGGAACCGCGAACCACCGCACCTTCGTCCCCTGCTGCAGGCGGCGCCGGCGGTCCTGCGCGACCACCGTCAACATCGGGGCGCCGCCGGAGGGAAACGTCGCGCTGTGACCGACGATCTCGCCGACGAACATCTGCTGCAGCGGATCGGGCGCGTAGCCCATGAGCACCGCGACCTCACGATCGAGCGCGAGCAGTGGATGATCCAGCCAGCGGAGCTTGTCGTTGACGAGCGTCAGCTCGACCCTGTCGGCCCCGTCCAGGCTGGTCTGGTAGCTGACGCTCGACACCGACGCGCGCAGCAGTGAAGGAACCGCCTGTCCGCCGATGCGGAGCTGAAACTCGGGCGCGAAGCGCAGTGCGGAGGCGAGCGCCATGGCTACTGGTAGACCTCTCCGGTGTCGGGATCCCGGAAGGGCAGCGGCGGCACGATCAGGCGCGCGCCGGGAACGAGGCGGCGCGGATCGTCGATTCGATTCCGCAGCGCGATGGCGCGCCACAGCTTGGGATTGCCGTAGGTCTCCGCCGCGATGCCGCTCAGCGTGTCGCCGTCGGCGACGACGCGGAACGTCGAGAAGTCCACGGTCTCGCGCTTGATCTCCTTCGCCTCGAGGTCGACGTTGCGGAATTCGTTGAAGGTCACCCGCAGCCGGGCCCGCACCGGCGTGCCGTCGGGCAGGAACATCGTGAATTGCTGGCTCGCGCGCGCCAGCACGCAGGTGAACGACAGCGAGGCCCAGGTGAACAGCAGGACGGGCGGCGCGTGCGTCGACGCCTCGATGTTCATGAGGTCCGTGATCTGGCGCATGACCTGACGCACGTCCTCGCCGGCGCGATTCTGCAGGCGGCTGCCGACGCGGTGTTCCTCGTAGGTGTCGAGAAACAGCTCCATCTCCAGTGTCTGCATGTTGCCGCTGACAAACTGGAGCAGCGGCGCCGACAGCCCCGGGATGGCCGTCTGCGCGTAGTTGATGTCGCGGCTGACGGTGTACTCCTCCGGGTTGAACATCACCGCGATCGCCGTGCCGGTGGCCGTGTTCGTGACAAGGGCTTTTTCGAGGCCCATCTCAGATCGCTCCCCGGCGTTCGCGCTGCGCGATGATGCGGCGGTCGATGGCGCCGACGACCTCGTCGGTCAGCTGTCGCAGCTCGCGGGATGACAGGGCCAGAGCGGCCGCGGGGACTCGCATGCCATTCGCGGCCGGCGCGGCCGGCACTGGCCGCGAGACCCCAGCATCCTGGCGTAGGTCGCGAGGCGGCGCCACTTCGGCGCGCGCTGGCGGCGCGGCGTCGCGGCGGCGAAGGACCATCTCCGGGAGCGCCGTGAGCGGGTCGCGCGGCGGCTGTCCCGGCGTGCCGTCGGCATCGATTGATGCCGTGTTCCTCCACGCCGGCGCGGTCCCGCCGATCGTCTCGATCCGGCGTTCGCGCGCGAAGAGGCGCTCGAGCACGCGGACGCGTGCGCCCGGCGTGAGCGGTCCGCCGACCGTTCGTCGGCTCGATCCACCCGCCGCAGCCGAATGCGAACCCGAGGTCGCGTTCCGCGCATTTGCCGCCACCCGCAGCACGAACGACGGGCGGATCGCCAATGTGGCCATCATCTCGAACAGGTTCGTGGCGCTCGAATCGCGCGGGGCGATCAGCGTGAGCTCCATCGGCGCCACCCCGGCGAAGCCCGCCGCGTGGCGCGCGATGACGTCCGCGGCGAACGCCTCTGCGCCCGCCGTCGAGCCGGCGGCGTCGCTCAGAGACACGACGCCGGTCGTCGCGTGCGTCGCGCGGCGCAGGTCGCCCGCAGCCGTTCTGATCGTCATCTCCATCGGACCGTTCCTCACCCCTCGTTCGCGCGGCGGTTGATCCCCGAAATCCTGGCCACCCAGTCACGGCGGTCGGCGTGCTCCATGGCCATGACTTCCTGCTCGGGCCAGTGAAAGTGATACGCGATGAAGGCCACCTCTTCGGCGAGCTGTCCGAGGGGGTAGCCTAGGACCCCCCCGCGGCCGCGACGCCGGCGCGGAACTCGTGACGGCACTGCGGACACACCGCCGCATCGGCGCCGTCGAACTGGTTGATGCGGTTGTAGAGCTCCTGCAGGTACGCCATGTCGGTCGCATACAGGTTCTCGACGACCTTCGGCGTGACGCTGTCGAGGCTCCCCAGCCGCGAGACGACGCGCGACAGGAGGATGACCGCCAGGTAGGCGGGGTTCTTCACGACGCGGGCATCGCGCAGCGGCAGGATTTCGTCGGCGGCGGTGGCGCGCCGCATGACGCCGTCGCGGTGCAGCGTCCCCTCGCCGTCGACGTAGCCGCAGGGCAGGGTGAAGTCGAACTCGGTCTGGAACATGGCCGCTCCTTCGCGCTACGCGCGCTTCAGCCCTTCGTGCGCGATCTCGAGCGTGTCGATCGCGATGTCGCTCGCTTCCGCGCTGAAACTCGGGCCGGTCCACTTCGCCGGCCAGCCGTTCACGAAGTCCCACCGCGCCTTTTCCTGCCCCTGACGGTCGAGGACGACGATCGATCCGTTCTTGCGCGCGGCCGCGGGATCGCCGGTTGCCCACTGCCGGTGCCAGTCATACAGGTCCCGGTCTTCGGACATGCCCCACTTGAGCTGCAGGTTGGAGAACTTCACCTGGCCCGGATACTTGCGCACCGTGATGTTGTCGCCCCCTTCGCGATGCTCGATCACGTCGATCGTCGAGTCGAGTCCGCTGACCTCCTGGAAGGCGCCGCGCAGGATGCCGTCGATCTCGACGCGAAAATTGAAGTTGCCGTAGGGATCCTTGAGAAGCGCCATCGCTGCCTCCTTCGCTGCCGACTACGACTCGCTGATCTCGGAGCCGCCGGCCCAGATGCCGATGCGGACGATGATGAATTCCGCGGGATACGCCGGCCGGATCCCGATCTCGATGTGCAGCCGCCCCAGCGCGCGCTCGGCGTCGGGGTTCAGCACCTCGTCGATGCGCACGTAGAAGGCCTCTTCCGGCTTGTTGCCGAACAGTGCCCCGTCGCGGAACTGCTGCGTCAGGAAGGCGGTGATGGTGCGATTGAGCTTCTTCCACAGCGGCGGGATATTCGGTTCGAAGACCGCCCACCGGATTCCCTCCTCGATCGACTCCTCGAGGAACAGGAACAGCCGCCGCACGTTCACGTACTGCCAGCTGCGATTGGTCGCCGTCGTCCGGGCGCCCCAGACCACGGCGCGTCCGCCGCCCTTGAAGACGCGGATGACGTTGATCCCCTCGTTGAGATTCAGCTGTCCCTGATCGATGTCGCTCATGTTCTGCTCGACGCCGAGGACGCCGTTGAGCAGCGCCTCCTCGCCGGCCGGCGCCTTGAACACGCCGCGCCGGGCATCGGTGCGGGCGAACACGCCCGCCACATGACCCGACGGGGGCACCAGGACGCGCCCGGGTCCGGTCGCCGGAGAGACGAAGAGCCACGGATAGTAAAGCGCCGCGTAGCCGTCGGTGCTGTCTACGCCGTGCCGGTGCTCGACGACGCTGCCGCTGCCCGAGAGCTTCGCGCCGGGCCGCGAGTCGAGGATCGCGAACCGGTCGTGCATGCGCTCGCAGTGCGCGATCATCGCCAGCTGCACGTCGTCGTCCGTCCGGTCGGGAATCGCGATCATGTTGACGTCGTCGATCGCCTCGAGTCGTCCCAGGGCCTCCTTGTAGTGGTGTGCCTGCAAGCTCGGCGGCTGATCCGGTGCGCCGCCGGTGAGCGGGGCCGCGGCGGCGACGGCAGGCCGGTTGAACGGCGCCGGCGTGCTGTTCGGCTCGACCGCGGCCGCGTTGACGCGGCCGAGCGGATCGCCGTTGACGATCGATGCGAAGTAGCGGGGGTGCCCGGGATCCATGGAGAGATCCGGGTACGGTTTGGCGTACGTGCCCTGCGTCACCGTCAGCGTGAACTCCTGGGACGTCACATCGATGGCCGCCGCGGCCGACAGGTCGAACGCCTGCGCGAGTGGCTTCTTCAACTCGACGCGATATGTGGTCAGGCCGGGAGCGATGCGTTCGGCGGTGACGCTCTTGACCACCGCCGTGTCCGTGACGGCGGGGTTGGCGCCGGCCGCCTGCGAGAGCGTGACCACGCTGCCGGCGGCGAGCTTGGCGCCGTTGTCGACGCGGAAGCTGTCGTCCGCGTTGGCCGAGAGGCTGGCCAGCCGCACGGTTGCGGCGTCGGCGGCCGCGTACGTCGTGGCGCCGAGCGTCGGCGTCACGCGAATCAGCGCGCCGTCGACCCGCTGCACGGTGACCGAATTCGTCTTGCCGCCGCCGGCAATGACGATCCGGTTGCCGGGAAGGAATTTCGCCGCGTCCGCCAACGCCGCGGCGGTGACCTCGATCACCTCGCCCGCCGCCTGCGCGACGGCGGCGGTCGGACGGAACAACGTGGTCGACACCGCGTTGGCGTTCGCGATTGCCACGTTGATCTGGTTGCCGGTGTTGTCACCGGCGACGCGCGCACTCACCTTGATCGTCGGCCTGGCGCCGCCGCTGTTGCGATCGTTCAGCACGAGCTTGTCGAAATCGCCGGTGCTGACGCGGTCGATGTAGCAGACCTGGCCGTTGTTCTCGAAGAACCCGCGGACGGCGTACCAGAGATAGAAGCCGTCGAGCGGCTCGGCGCCGAAGGTCGCCATGAAGGACTCCCAGCTGGTGATCTTCGTCGGCGTGTTCAACGGACCGCTGGCCGCGGGACCGAGGAACGCGGCGGTCGCCGTTCCCACTCCCTGGATGGGAGCGCCCGGCGTGAATTCCTCGATATACACGCCGGGGTAGGAGACTTGCACGGCCATGGTGTCAGTCCTTTCTGTCGCGTTGCCGATCGCCGTTCATGCGTAATGCAGGTCGTACTCGCCCGTCGGCGAGGGCACGCCGACCTGGCGCGTCGGTGTCATTTCCCCCGGCCGGACGTCCCGGGCCGCCAGCTCGTAGGTCCCGGCGCGAAGGCCGAGGAACGTGAAGCGCCCCAGCTGGTTCGTTTCCGTCGTCTGCAGCAGTTCCCCCGCGGTGGTCCGTAGCCCGATCCACGCAGCCGCGATGCTGTGTCCGGCCTTGTCGTAGAGCGTGCCGCCGATCTGAATCCACACTTCGGCGCCGCTGGTGCTGCCGATCTGGCGGTACTCGGTGATCCGCGTCGTCACCAGCGGTCCCGACACCTCGCGGAGCAACTCGATCGGCAGCGTGACGATCAGATACACCGCGGGTTTCCACGGATGGCGATCGCCCATCGTTCCCCAGAACTCGGCGAGCTTGACGAATCCGTCGGGCGGCGCGACCACGATCGGCAGGTCGGTGTTCTTGAACCGTTCGGGCCACGCGTCGATGGGCGACGGTGACGGCGGATACAGTTTCGCGGCATTGAGCGCGCCGGTCCGGATCAGGACTGCGGCGGTTTCGTAGAGCAGCGCGTGTTCGTCCAGCACCGGCTCGGTGGTGGGCGTGATGTACTGAGCCGCGCTCCACGCGGTGATGAGGTAGTGGCAATCGACGCGCGCCGGCGCCGCGTCCACGTACGGCACGCCGTTGTCCATGCCGCGCTCGCGCTCGTTGGATCGCAGCCTGCGGTTTTCGCGCAGGTCGACCAGGTAGACGTTCAGCGCGTTCAGCTGCAGGCTCTCGACGTCTTTCGCCCAGTCCTCGTTGGGCGGGCGGAAGCCGACTTGCTCGGCGAGCACCGGCGCGTGCGTCAGCGCCGGCGCCGGCGGAGGCGCGGCGACCGGAACGGCCTGGAGGCTGGCGACGCCTTGCAGCAGGATCTGTCGAAGCAGGTGATCGAGGAGGCTGAGCATCAGTCGACTCGCACGGCGCGTCATTCCTGGATCCGCCGCAGGAACCTGTGGCTCAGGAGCGCGCTTCGCTTCTGGCGATCGGGCGCAACTTCCAGGGCCGCGTCGGGGGAGAGGCCGACCGACGCGCGAAGGGTCTTCAGTTCGTCGATCGCCTTGTCCCAGCCGCCGTAGACGGAGTCGAGCGAGTCGAACGCCCGCCGGACTGCCGCGTACTCGGTGCTCGAGAGATAGGAGGTGTCGAGCTCGTCTTCGATTCGGGCGAAGATCTGCTGCTCTTTCCTTCGGTTCGAGCTGCAGAGTGCAATCAGATCGTCGATCCGCTGCCCGATCCGCGACCGCTCAGCCGGCGAGAGCGCGTCGGGCAGCGCTCGGGCGACGTCCGCCGGCGCGAGGGCGGCCATCTCGCCCCGGATGGCCTCGCGACGTCCGTACGTGAGGCGGAGCATTTCGTTGAGTTTGCCGGGCGTCGTTCCCGCCTGGTGCTGGCGGATGTTGTCGGCGAGCAGTCCGAGACGGTCGTACAGCGCCTGGTATTCTTTCAGCGCGCCGGCAGGGTCGCCGGCTTGCGCCAATTGCCGCGCGTGCGTGGCTGGGTCGCGGGCCACCAGCGCTTCGTACACCGCTCGTTGATCGGCGTTCTCATCGGAGAACTCGAACGCCGCCCCGGTCGCGCCGGCCAGACGTTCCACGTCGCCGCTCCGCCCGCCGGCGCCGGCCTCCCATTCGGCGAGCGCCTTCAGAATGGCGTAGCGGTCGCCCTTCGCGGCGAGGACCTTCTGCCGTGTCCGCTCCCATTCGAAGAGCGCGCCGCCCGACACGCCGGCGTAATTCCACGCGCGCTGCCACTTGACTTCGTCATTGGCGACCTCGAGGACGCGTGCGATCGACGCCTCGTCGAGGACCTTGCCGGTCGTGTCCACCCTTTCCTGCAGGACCCGTTTGTCGCCGCGCGCGACCGAGACGACCGTCGACCAGAAGTGGGCCTGCAGCTGTGAGCGCAGCTGACCGATGGATTTCCCTACATCGAGATGACTGGCCTCGGACTGGGTCACGGCGTCCACGGTGTTCTCGGGGCCGACGGTCCCACGCAGCGTGTCGGTCGTGGAGGCCACCTGAACCTGCTGCGCCGGGCCGACCACGGCCACGCCGGCGGTGCCGCTGCCGGTGACGGTGCGGAATAGCTGACTGCCGCGCTGTTCCGTCTCCTCGGCGAGCGCGCCGCCCTTCTGGAACCTGAAACCAAATCCGAGAAGGGTCACATCGCTGTCGCTTCCGCTGGAGACTTCGTTGCGCAGGCTGCCGCCGGTGACGAGGGCCGGATGATTGGCACGTGCGGCGGCGGCGATCGCCTGCAATTCCTCGAGACTGCCGGCGTCGAGGATGGTCCGGCGGATCGGTTCGAAGTCCTTCCATTCCGGGTCGAGGGTGAATTCGATCGACGCGTCGCGACCCGTGCCCTCAGTAGCGGTGTAGCCGACCGCGCCGCCGCCAAACCCGGCGGACCCGCCGACCGAGCCGGTGGATCGCCGGGTGCCGGTGACGGTGATCACGTCCTTCCCGCCGCTGAACAGGATTCGCTGGCGCAGGCCGGCGCCTTCGCTTCGCTGGACGTGCGCGCCGATGCCGCCGCGGCTCGCGCCGATACCCGCGGCGACGGTTCCCTCGAGGTCGATCTCGACGAATTCCCCTTCGGAGCGCCGTGTGGTCGTGGCGCCGGAGCGGTAGGCGTCGCGCACCTGCTGCAACAGCCGGCCGGCGCTGGCATCGTCCCCGCTGGCGATCAGCTCGACGATCTGCAGTTCCGTCGTCGCACCGCCTTTGCGGCCGCCGATCGCCTGCTGGTGCTGCTCCTTTTCGGCACGGGACATGAGTCGCGAGAACGAAATGGTCAGGCGCCCCGATGCCGACACATTTCCCGACACCGATCCGCGCCGCTCCGCTTCGATCGCGCCGCTTCCGCCCACGTTGAGCGTGATAGCCGTGGTAACCCGGAACGGCTTGTCGATCGCGCCATAGCTCTCGTCATAGGTGACCCTGACGCGTTCGCCGAACTCGGTCTGCACCGACCGACTGATCCTGGCTCCGGCGTGCGGCGTCTGCTCGCTTGCCGGGACCTCGCCTGTTGTCGCGGCGGGTGCCGTTTTCTTCTCCTCCCGTTTCTTCGGAGCTGGCTTCGCCTTCTGCTCTTGCTTGACCGTCTCCTCGGGCTTGGGAACCTGCGAGGGTGTGCTCTGTGCTTCCGTCTCGATCGGCGCGGACTCGGCCGGGGGAACCTTCGATGCCGCGGTGGCCTTCTTCGTGGGCGTGATCGCCGGCGGCGTTTCAGGCGGCTCCTCGGCGACGCCCGGCGCCTTGACCTTGGCGGCGGCCGGCTGCGGCGCCGTCTTCTTGCGCTGGAGCTGGCGGTCCGCGACAGCGATGCTGGAGTCGATCTCTTCGACCTCCTTGACCAGCATCGTTCCCGGGTCTTTCTTCAGCGTCGCGCCCTGGGCCGTCGTCCGCGGCGCCTTTTCGGTGCCGTCAGGCTCCTGCTCCCTGAACACGATCGCGCGGACCGACGTGAGATTCTTGTCCTTCTTGTACTGGCCTAGCGTGACGAAGCACTTGTCGCTGCACACGACCTGGTCGCCGACGACTTCGAGGCGTGCGCCGGCTAGCTGCTTGGCATCGACCTTGGTGTCAATCTCCGCCAGGGCGACGTCCTCGGCGTGGAGTCCCCCGGCGTTCCTGCCGCGGCCGACCGCGAGCAGCTTGCCGTCTTTCCCAATGACCTGGATCACCACGTAGGTATGTTCGCCGCGCCCGGCGAGCGCTCCGGGCGACTCCTTGGAGGGATCGGCCGGGTCCTGGAGCGTCGAGATCGCGAGCTTGTTGTAGAGCGCGTTGGCCTTGTTGTGCGCCACCGTCGCCGGATGGTTGTTGATCACGTCGCGCAGCGCGGTGCGCTTCTTCTCGAGATCTACGAGCTGCTTTTGTTCATCCTGGGTCAGCGTTTGTTTGGCTTGCCTGCGCTCCAACGGTCCGATCGTCTTGTCGAGCGCGTCTCTGTCGGCTTGCAGCTTCACCAATTCTGCGTTTCCCGGGTGCGCGTCGGCGGCCTGTTGCAATTGCGTGTATGCGGCGCGCTTCGCCTCGAGCGCACCCACACCGACGCTGCTTTCGAAGGCGCGCAACGCGAGGACCTTGTTCAGCATGTCCTCGTGGCTCATCGGGTCCTGCGCTTGTACTAGCGCGTCATGCTTGAGGGCATCCGCCTTTTGCCCGGCCTCCTTTTCTTCATTGAGCTGTTTGCGGAGCTTGGCCGGCACGGTCGGGGGCTTGACCTTGACATCAGCCGTTCCGCCGCCTGCCGCCTGTTGTTCCGCTCTCTTCTTCTCGAACTCCCGGCGCTTCGCATGGAGTTCCTGCGACTTGAGCCGCCGCGCCGGGTCCGGCGGCGGGTATTTGAGCGCGCCGGTAGCCGGCAATGGCCCTCCCTCTGCCATGTCGGGTTTCCATTTCGCGACTGCGGCCTTGACGACCGGGTCCTCCGCCTCCTTCTTCTTCTCTTCATCGTCGGGGGTACACGCCACGCCGGGGGCCGAGGACGCGGCGACCGCTATCGGGCCGCTGCCGGCGACCGCCGCCTGTGCCGCGTTGTGGGCGTCGGTTTCGAGCGGTCCCTGCCCGTCCTGGCGCGGCGCCGCGCCGCCGCCGCGCCGCTGCTGGATGACGTGAGCGAGCTCGTGCGCGAGCACGTCCCTGCCACTCGCGCGCTGCGGGTCATAGTGGCCGTCGCCGAACACGATGTGTTCGCCTGACGTGAACGCCTTCGCCGACAGCGCCGACGCCTGCGCGTGGGCCTGGTGGTCGTCGTGGATGCGAACGCCGCTGAAGTCGGAGTTGAAGCGTGATTCCATCTCCCGCTTTACCCCGTCATCCATCGGCGTGCCGCCGCCGACAGTGACGACAGCGCCAACGGCGGCGTTGCCCGCCAGCCGACCCAGATCGATGACGGCGCTGACCGGACCCGAAGTGCCGATGTCGCGGGCGGGAAGGCGCGAGCGATCGCCGCTCTCGCGATGGCCGGGAGCGGGCCTCTTGCCGCGGGCCTGGTTCGACACGACGGTCATGTCGAGGGCGTGCCGCTCACACGCCCACCTCGTGCGCAGCGCCCCACAGCTCCGGGGCGGACAACGTCTTTCCGAGCTTCTGGTATTCACGCTGCGTCGCGTGACGGACGTGCTCCATCGTCACGACGCCGCCGTCGGCGGCGGCCAGGAACGCCGATGCGAGCGCGATGTTCTTGATGTGCCCTCCGCTCAGCTTGAAGTGCGTCGCCAGGAACTCGACGTCCACGTCAGGCGCAACCGGCAGGTCGGCCGGCCAGATCTGCCGCCAGATATGGCGGCGGTGGCTGACATCGGGAAACGGAAAGTGGACGGTGAATGCCAGTCGACGCATGAACGCGTCGTCCAGGTTCTGGCGCAGGTTGGTGGCGAGGATGGCCACGCCCTCGTACTGCTCCATCTTCTGCAGCAGGTACGAGATCTCCAGGTTCGCGTACCGATCGTGCGAGTCGCGGACCTCCGAGCGCTTACCGAACAGCGCGTCGGCTTCATCGAAAAACAGGACCGCGTTTTCCACCGCCGAGAAAATGCGATCGAGATTCTTCTCCGTTTCGCCGATGTACTTGCTGACCACCCCGGCGAGATCGATGCGGTACAGATCGAGCTGGAGCTCACTGGCGAGGATCTCGGCCGCCATGGTCTTGCCGGTGCCCGAGGGTCCGGCGAACAAGGCGTTGACGCCCTTGCCGCTCGACAGCTTGTGATCGAAGCCCCAGGTGTCGAGCACGCGGTGCCGGTGGGATTCGCGCGCGCAGATCTCCCGCAGCTGCGCCAGCGCGTCCGCCGGCAGGACGATGTCGTCCCAGCGGTGCTTCGGCTCGATTCTCGACGCCAGCAGCGCAAGATCGTGGCGGGACTGCCGCCGCGCGGCGGCGAACAGATCGGCAGGCCGCGGCTGCGGCTCGGGCGCGGCCGTGGATGCCGGATCGGGAGCAGACCCGCTCCAACGGACATGCTGGCGTGCGGTCTCGACCGCGTCCTCGATCTGGCGGGGCGAGAGGCGAAAGCGCGCCGCCAGAGCATCCAGGTCATTGTTGGCCAGCGGGATCGCGGCGGCATCCAGCGTGGCACGCCAGTGACGACGCCGCGCCGCGACCGCGGGGATGCCGATCGGCACGGCCAGCACGCAGACGGAGGGATCGGAGGCGGCGGTCATCCACGGACGGCTTCCCGAGAGGATCGTGACACCAGGCTGCTGCGCGAGACCGCTGAGCAGGGCGTGGCGATCGAGTCGCCGATCGTCGCCGCGCAGCGTGTCGAGGCTCTCGAGGTAGAGAACAGCGTTACGGAGCCACGCCTGGCGGAATGCGATGGGCAGCGCCCGCGCACCATCCTCGCGGGAGAGCGCTCGCGCGAGATCGACGATGAGCAGGGGCGCGCCGATGCCGGTCGCGAGTGCCCCGGCAGCGCGCCGGTGCTCTGACGCAAACGGCCCCTCGAGATACAGATGCACGGGATGTCCTGACGTACCGGCTCTTCTGGCCACCGCCAGGAGCGCGCGACGGGCGTCGTCGTCGACGGGCAGGTCATCCACCAGCGAAGCAGGAACGCACCACTCGGCGCAGTGCGCGATTCTGGCGTCAATGCCTGTCTCGCCCAGCAGCGTGCCGACGATCTGCTCGTCCAGCCGGATGATCTGTGCGAGCAGCGGCGGCCGCGCCTGATACGGATCGGCGACCAGTTCGATCAGCCGGTGCCGCAGGAGCGGTGCGTCGGGCGCGAATCTCGCGCGGCGGACCAGCTTCTCCTCGCTCGAGCGGCACAGCAGATTGAGCGCGAGCTCCACGCCGGCACGCCGGCGCGTCACATCGTTCTGCAGAAAGGCGTAGATCCGCTCGTAGCGCAGGTCGAGCTCCGGCGCGAGCGCAACGACGATGACGTCGAGATCGAAGGCCGACACGTCGAAGCGGCGCTGCAGCCAGGCGAGCGGTGATGGCGCGCCGGCGGTGGCCGCTGCAGCGGGATCGGGATCGTCCGCCGCAAGCAGCGCGGCGCCGGGCGCGCGCCCGAGCAGCGCCGCGACCTCGGCTTCGCCAACGTGCAGGCCCTTGAACGGATCGGCCATGGCTTCCGGTCCAAAGATCGTTCGCGTGCGTGCGCACGCGAGCCGCAGAAGCGCGTCGAGACGTGTCAGCGCGTGGAGCAGCTGGTCGAAGCGGCGAGAGACACCTGGGTCCGGCATGGCGAGCGACGGCGGTCAGTATCTGAATCCCCTCTGGGACTGTCATGAAGTTTCGTCATGGTCGCGGCGCGAGAATTGCGCAGGCTCGATGACGGAACTTCATGACAGGAGCCGCCTGCTGCGGCACCCTTCGCCGGCCAAGGCGTTGTGACCGACTCGCGAGTCGACAACGAGACGCTCGCCCGGCGAGCGATCGACGCGATCTGGAATCGCGGAGAGCTGGATATGGCTGACGAGTTCTTCGCGCCCGACTACGTCAACCACGACGGGCTGATCCCTGACGTCGTGCGCGGTCCTGAGGCCATCAAGATGGCGGTCGTGATGTGCCGGCTGGCGTTTCCCGATCTGCGCATCACGGTCGATGGATCGACGGCCGAGGGGAAGGCCGTCGTGGTCCGCTGGACGCTGCAGCGTGGCGCTCCGGCGCCGGCGGCGCGGCCGCGGCATCGGACGATACTGACCGGAACGGCACGCAGCCTCTGGTCGGACGGAAAAGTCGTCGAGAGCTGGATGGAGTGGGATCGCACCAGGACGTTCGTCGAGCTCAAGGACGACGGCGACGACCTACCGAGATGACGATTTTCATTTCGATTGCGGCCTATAGAGATCCGCAGCTCGTCCCGACCGTCGAGGACTGTCTCGGCAAGGCGCGATACCCGGAGGCGCTCCGGTTCGGCATCTGCTGGCAGCACGGCGACGACGAAGGACCGCTGCCGTTCGCGGCGGACGGCCGCTTCCGCGTTCTCGACGTGCCGTGGCACGAGAGCCGCGGCGCATGCTGGGCGCGGTCCGCGATCATGGGCCTCTACGCCGGCGAGGATTACTTCCTTCAGCTCGACTCGCACCACCGGTTCGTGCCCGACTGGGACGTGAAGTTGCTCGACCAGTTCCAGCGGACGGGCAGCAGCAGGCCGATCCTGACCGCCTACGCGACGCCGTTTCATCCCGACGATCCACACCCGTTCGACGTCGAGCCGATGCAGATGAACTTCGACCGCTTCACGGCCGAGAGCATCATCCTGTTCCGGCCGTCCGCCATCGAGGGCTGGCAAACCAGGACCGATCCCGTCCGCGCGCGCTTCCTGTCGGCGCATTTCCTGTTCGCCCCCGGCAGTTTCGTGCGCGACGTTCCCTACGATCCCGCGCTGTACTTCATCGGCGAAGAGATCACCCTGGCGGTGCGCGCGTTTACGTGCGGCTACGACCTGTTCCATCCCGGCGAGATCATCCTTTGGCACGAGTACACGCGCGATTACCGGCCCCACAAGCACTGGACGGATCACCAGCACGAGAACCGCATCGAGATTGCGTGGCATGAACGCGATCGCGCGAGCATGGATCGCGTGCGGCAGCTGCTCCTCGAGCCGTGGGTCGGCGAGTACGGACTCGGCGCCGCCAGGACCCTGGAGGAGTACGAGACCTTCGCCGGCGTGAGCTTTCGTCACCGGAAGGCGCAGGACTTCACGAGGCGGGGTCTCGAGCCGCCCAACCCCGCAGCCCCGCCGGACTGGCAGGCGCGCTCGCGCCGGTACGCGATCGAGGTGAACATCGATCGTGAGACGGTGCCACGCCGCGCCGACGATTACACCTTCTGGTACGTCGGGTTTCACGACGAATCCGGCGTTGAGATCTTCCGCGGCGACGCCGGCCAGGAGGAGCTGGCCGGGCTGCTCGACACGGCGGGCCAGCGCATCCCGATTCGTCGTGCGTTCGAGTCGGAGTTCGAGCCGGCGTCATGGACCGTATGGCCGCACAGCCGCTCGGAAGGATGGCTGACGAAGATCGAGGGTCCGTGGGCGGCGCGAGATGCGCCGACGACGATCGTGACCGCTCTGCTCGACCTCGGCCGAGACGCACTCGCGCCGGCCTTCGCGCGCTGCTTCGACACCCACTATCTCGAGCCGTTCATCACGCTGCTGGCGATCGATACGCCGATGATCGTGCACGTGCATCCAGAGCACGAGGCGCTCGTCTGGCAGCATCGCGATCGATGCAACACCCGCGTCGTTCCCCTGACGGCCGACGATCTCGAAGCAACGGCGTCGTTCGATCGCATCCAGCAGATCCGGCAGGATGGTGCGTGGCGGACGCAGGCCGACTGGCTGGCCGAGAGCCCGCAGGCGAGTCTTCCGCACTACAACGCCCTCGCGTTCTCCAAGATGCGCTGGCTGGCCGACGCGGCCCGCGACAATCCCTTCGGCACGCCGACGATCTTCTGGATGGACGCGGCGCTGACGAACACGGTGAGTGCGACCCTGCTGCACGATCCGAGGCTGCCGCGTGGCCTCGGCGAGATTGGCGCGACGTTCGCGTGGATCTCGTTCCCCTATGAAGGACCCGGCGAGATTCACGGGTTTCCCCGCGCGGCGCTCGAGCGGTATGCCGGCACCCCCGTCTCACGAGTCGTGCGAGGCAGCCTGTTTGGCGGGTCGGCGCGGATCATTCCGGCGGTCGCCGCGCTGCATGAGCAGTGGCTGGAACGCACGCTCGGCGACGGCTGCATGGGCACGGAAGAAAGCCTGTTCACGCTGATCGCGCATCGCTATCCGGAGTTGCACCGCGAATACGGGATCGGCCCCGACGGCATGATGGCCGCGTTCATCCGCCAGGTCGTGGACGGCACGGCGGCTCCCCTTGCGGAGACGGTCGGCGGTGCTGGTGGCGACGGCGGTGCCACCGATGCTCGCACGGGATATGTCGTCATCGACGGCCTCAAGCTGCTGCAGAATCGCCACGCCGCCGCGGCGTTCGATCGGTTGTGGCACCACCTCTCGACGGCAGGCGATGGGTTCGCGCGGGTCATCGAGCTTGGCACCGGCCCGGGCGGACTCGCCGTGCTCCTGAAGCGCCACTGCGAGGCCGTGGGCGCACGCTTCGTTACCTACGACCGGCTCAGCGCCGCCGTCCCGCTCGATAGATTCACCGAGCTGAACATCGACTTTCGCGTCAAGGATTTCTCGGAATCGTTCACGGTGGGGGAGATTGCGCGGGAGCTGCAGCAGCCTGGCGTGTCGGTCCTGCTGTGCGACGGCGCGGATCCCGCCCGCGAGCTGAGCCTGTTCGCGGACTACCTGAAGCCGGGCGATCTGGTGCTCGCGCACGACTACGCGTCATCCGCGGAGGTCTATCGCCGCGACATCGCCGGCAAGCTGTGGTCGTGGTGCGAAGTGACCGACGCCGACCTGGTCGAGGCATCCGAGCGCAACGGGCTCGAAGAGATCTTGACGGAGACCTTTCATCCCGCCGTGTGGACGTGCCGGGTGAAGCGCGGGCATCGCGTGACCTCCGCGCCGCCGATGCAGTGCGCGAACGGAACGCTCGCGCTGTACCTGCAGTCGTTCAACGCGCCTGACCAGTTCGCGCGCTGGATCGCCGCGACGGAGGCCGCCGAGCCACTGTTGCTGCGGCGGTCCCGCAAGGTGCTGTTGAACAACTCCACCGACCGAACCACCCGCGGCGCCTACGACGATCTGGCGGAGCGATACGGGTTCATTCAGGTGCGTCAGGGTAATCTCGGCATATCCGGCGGACGCATGTGGTGCGCACGCCATTTCGACGAGCAGACCGACGACGACATGATGGTCTTCTTTGAGGACGACATGCTGCTGCAGATCGCGCCCGGCGTGTGCCGCAACGGCCTTCCCACTCGCGTCCCGGGATTTGTCGAGCGCGCGATCGAGATCCTGCAGCACGAACCGTCGCTCGATTTGCTCAAGCTATCGTTCACAGAATTCTTCGGTGACCATCGCCAGAACTGGGCCTGGTATAACGTCTCGCCGGGAGACCGCATCGCCCTCTTTCCGCACGGGAACGAAACACGCATCGACGCAATCCGCAGCCACGCCGGCCTGGCTTACGCGGTCGGAGAGTTCCATTACTCGAACTGGCCGCTATTGATCACGCGGCGCGGCAACCGAACGCTGTTCCTCGGCGAGACCTTCCCGTTGGACGAGTCCCATCTGATGGTCCGTGCCCTGACGCTGGCACGCGCGCGTCACCTGCTCAGCGGCGTGCTGCTCGCGTCTCCGATCAATCACGACCGGCAGACGCACTATGCCGCGGCGGAACGCAAGGAGGCCTAGACCGCGCCGATGCCGCAGCGGCGGCGACCGACACCAGCCGCGAAACCGCGGTGACGAATCGGGCTGCCGACCCGGTTGCAGGGTTGCTTGGATCGTGCGCTCCAGCCGCCGTGCAAGAAGAGGCTGTTGATGTCCTTGCCGTGCGAGCGAACATGGCCCCGCCGTACGGATGGCCATATCGCCATTGAAATACCTGCGCGTCCATCAGCTCGGCTTCGGCATCGCGCGCACGCTTGTTCTGCAGGAGCAGCTGTTCCAGGCTGTGCATCAGGAACTGATTCGTCATCTCGCCGATACGAAGCTCGAGGACGCTCGCGGCGTTGATCTTGTTCAGCAATATGCCACCTGCGTGTTGAATGCATCCTCTCCGGCGGCCGCATCAGTTTCCATGTTCTCGGCCGCTAACAAGGTGTTCTTGCCGTTGCTGCGAATGGATCCGACCTGGTGGACCGCCATGCGGGCGACGCTGTCAGCGGCCTGAATGGAGGGGGCAGTGTGGGGCGGAGGACAGAGGTCGGCTTCACCGGGAGGCGTGGCACGGGTTCGAATCCCGGCTTCTTTTTCGAATCGATGTCGCACCCTCGACCTGATGGCCGGGAGGGGCTATGCTGGGATGTATGACACGGCAGGACCAACGCGCCTATGTGCGCCAGTGGGTGGAGACCGGTCAGATCCTCGAGCAGATCCGCTGGCGCGAGCTTCGAGCGCTGGACGCCGTCGCGGCCCTCGAAGCGTCGGATCGGCTTATCGATGCGGCCGTGCGCGTGCCGCTTCCGACCGCCCGACGTGAGTGGTCCGGCCTCGTCGACCTCCAGGACCTGTTTCGCCGCGCTCGCGCCCGGTGAACCCACTCTTTGCTGCAGCCGTCGACATCCAGACCTTCTGTGCCACGCGCGGTTGGCGGTCGTCGATCATCGGAGGTGTCGCGGTCCAGCGATGGGGCGATCCCAGGCAGACCCGTGACGTCGATCTGACGCTGCTCACGGGCCTTGGCGGCGAAGAGGCCTTCGTCGATCCAATCTTGGAACACTACCGCGCCCGCATTCCAGACGCGCGTCGCTTCGCGCTCGAGCGACGCGTCCTGCTGGTCGAGACTCGCGACGGCATACCGCTGGACATCTCACTCGGCGGCCTGCCGTATGAAACCGTGATCATCGATCGGTCTACGCCGTTCGAGATCGAACGCGGGATCACCATGTCGACGTGCTCAGCCGAAGACCTCGTGATTCTCAAAGTGTTCGCTGGCCGAGCGCAGGACTGGCTCGACGTCGAAGGCATCATCGTTCGGCAGGGCGCCGCTCTGGCTCGGTACCTCATCCTCGAGGACGCGCGACCGTTGCTGGATCTGAAGGAAGACACCACGGCTGAACCCAGGTTGCTCGAACTCTTCGAGAAGCATCGCGGCTGACGCCGCGGCTCGCGCCGATGCAACCAGCATTGCTGCGTGGAATCTCTTTTTTCTCCACCGCGCCTGGCTCCCCGTGCCGATCAAGAACGAACCGTAGGCCGATGTCTCTGCAAGCCAGCGATCTCGCCGAAGCCGCACACGGCAAGCTTTCGCGCGCTTCCGCTTCATTTGACGGTCTAATGCGGAAGATGATATTCCATTGGCGTGTCTAATAGAACGACAGCCAAGGCGGACGTCCTGCAAGGGACCCTCGACATGATGGTTCTGCAGACGCTGAATTCGCTCGGGCCACTACACGGCTACGCCATTGCCGCGCGCCTCGAGCAGGTGTCGAGCGGCGCGTTGCAGCTGAATATGGGCACGCTCTATCCCGCGCTGATGAGGCTGGAACAGCGCGGTCTACTCCGCGGGAACTGGGGCATTACGGAGACCAATCGCAAGGCCAGGTTTTATGCGGCCACGTCGGCAGGTCGGCGCCAGCTCGCCAGGGAAAAGGACGCCTGGGACCGGATGGCGGGCATTATTCACACGCTGCTGCACGGCGAGGCATGAGGCAGGGAGACCGCATGCGCGTCGTTCGCGAGTGGCTGCATCGTCTAGCCGGAACGCTGCTTCG
>Ga0070686_100000342_pt1 | contig 30194 bp, 21 predicted proteins | sample KBSS23LmetaG_FD_65654 | JGI IMG/M metagenome (GOLD analysis project Ga0070686, IMG submission 65654) | Switchgrass rhizosphere microbial communities from Kellogg Biological Station, Michigan, USA - KBS S2-3L metaG | ecosystem: Host-associated > Plants > Roots > Rhizosphere ... | reverse complement strand
CCACCGATCCACCGATCCACCGATCCACCGATCCACCGATCCACCGATCCACCGATCCACCGATCCACCGATCCACCGATCCACCGATCCACCGAAAGAACTGCTGGTGTGAGCCCCGCTTTTTCTCTTCGAGCCTCGCGGGCTCAGCCCGGCAACGGCTCGGGGAGCGACAGCAGCCGCCGGGCCTCGGCCGCCACGTGATGGGGCTCCACCGGCTCGAGGAGGAGCGAGTCGTACCCCGCCTCCTGCGCGGCCACCTCGTCGTCGCGCATGGCGTGGGCGGTCAGCACCACGATGGGGATCATGCACGTCGCGGGGTCGGCCTTGAGGATGCGCATGGCCTGGAGGCCGGCGACGATCGGCATCGCCAGCTTCATCAGGATCAGGCCGGGGGCGTGGCTGCGCGCCATCCGCACCCCGGCCTCGCCGTCGGCGGCCAGCAGCACGGTGAAGCCGTGGTGCGCCAGGATGCTCCGGTAGATCTCCTGGTTGCCGGCGTTGCCGTCCACGAGAAGGACGGTCGCGCGCCTGGCCCCGTGCTCCGGTCGTGGGGACGTCCCCGTCTCTTCGGCCGGCGCGCTCACGCGAGCTGCCCGGCGATCCCGCGCACGGCGGCCAGGTAGTCGTCGGTGTCGAAGTGCGCCGGGTCGATCATCGCCTGCACCGCGCAGCCGTGGATCCAGCTCACCGCCACCGCGGCCATCCCGTCGGGCGTCACGCCATGGAACGAGGCCGGCTCGGCGCGCAGCAGCTCTTCCATGATGGAGCGGAAGGCCGCGCGGTAGCGCTCCAGCTCGGCGCCGATGCGCGCCCCGATCTCCTCCTGCCGCTGCCCCAGCATCCAGAACTCGAAGAAGAGCCGGGTATGCCGCGGCTGGTGCGAGAGGCGCGTCATCTCCTGCTGCAGCAGCGCGTGCAGCCGGTCGAGCGCGCGCGGGAAGTGCGCGACGTCGTCGGACACGTGCAGCACCGAGGTGGTGTCGATCAGCCACCCCAGCAGCGCGTGCACCAGCCGCTCCTTGCGCTGGAAGTAGTGCACCACCAGCGCGTGGCTCAGCCCCGCCTCGGCCGCCACCGCGCGGATGGTGAGGCTGCCGATCCCCCCGGCCGAGGCCACCTCGAACGCCGCCCGCAGGATCTGCTCGCGCCGCTCGTCTTCCGAAGCACGCTTTCCCGGCATCCCCCGTCTCCTGTCGCACGCTGCCGCGGGCCGGCGCCCGCACGAATGATTATTGACCGGATGTACAATATAGAGTAACTTGTATTTACCATTTGGTCAATAACTTGATGGACCCGCGCTCGGATCGACCGCCGGCCTCGCCCGGCGGCGGACGCGCACCTCTGGAATGGAAGGCCCCATGCCCGCTCGCCGCACCCTCGGCCTCGTCCTGGCCGCTGCCGCCTTCGCCGCCGGCCTCGCAGCCTGCGGCCACGGGCCGGCGGTGGAGGTGAACGCCGCCGACGCCAACCTGAACAGCCGCTGGCACGCGAGCGTGGCCAGCCCCCGTACCCTGGCTGGCGTGGTGCAGATGACGGGGCTCGCCACCATGGCGCCCGCCGCGGGCGGGAAGACCGGCGTGGCGATCAGCCTGGCCAACGCCACCGCGGGCGGGGTCCACCCGTGGCAGGTGCACCGGGGCCAGTGCGGCGTGGACGAAGGGGTGTGGGGCGCGCCCGAGGCGTACGAGGCGATGGAGGTGGGCGACGACGGGCGCGCCGCCGCCGAGGCCACGGTGCCGCTCCCGTCGCCCGCCGGCGGGCGCTACTTCGTGAGCGTGCAGGCCTCGCGCGAGAACCCGGGGCTGGTGGTGGCGTGCGGCAACCTGGCCCCGCCCACCCTGTGAGCCGCGCCACCCGGACCCGCGCCGATCGCCGTTCTCGCCTGCGGACGCGCCCGTGAGCCGCGCGCCCGCCGCCGGCCGCAAGCGCGCCGCGCCGGCGCCCGCCGCCCCGCTGGCGGTGGTGGGGATCGGCGCCTCGGCCGGCGGGCTCAAGGCGCTGCAGCAGTTCTTCGAGCAGGTGCCCGCCGACGGCGGGATGGCCTACGTGGTGATCATGCACCTCGACCCCGACCGCGAAAGCCGGATCGCGGCGCTGCTGCAGGACCGCAGCGCCGTGCCCGTTACCCAGGTCGACGGCACCCTGCGGGTGGAGGCGAACCATGCCTACGTGATCTCCCCCGGGCACGACCTGCTGATGGAGGGCGGCGAGATCCGGGTGGTGGAGCGCGGCGGCGAGCCGCAGCACCTGCCGGTGGACCTGTTCTTCCGCACCCTGGCCCGCTCGCACGGGGCCGACGCGGTGGGCGTGGTGCTCTCGGGCACCGGCGCCGACGGCACCGAGGGGGTGCGGCACGTGCGCGAGAGCGGGGGGATCACCGTGGCGCAGCTCCCCGCCGAGGCCCAGTACGACGGGATGCCCACCAGCGCCGTCGCCAGCGGCCGGGTGGACCTGGTGCTCCCCGCGGCGCGCATCGCCCCCGAGCTGCTGCGCCTGCGGCACACCACCCCCGCGCTCCACGCCGACCCGCCGCCCCCCGACACCGAGGCGCTGCTGGCGCAGGTCTTCGCGGCGCTGCGCGCGAGGACGGGGCACGACTTCAGCCTCTACAAGCGCTCCACGGTGCTGCGGCGCCTGGAGCGGCGGCTGATGTTCAACGGCGTGTCCACGCTGGAGGCGTACCTCCCCCTGCTGCGCGCCGGGAGCGCCGAGCCGCGCGCGCTCGTGCACGACCTGCTGATCTCGGTGAGCGGCTTCTTCCGCGACGCCGCCGCCTTCGCGGCGCTGGCGGCGGCCGTGCCGGCGCTGTTCGAGGGGAAGGGCCCCGACGACGCCGTGCGGGTGTGGGTGGCCGGGTGCGCCACCGGCGAGGAGGCGTACTCGATCGCCATCTTGCTGCGCGAGCACGCGGCCGGCCTCGAGCACCCGCCGCAGATCCAGATGTTCGCCACCGACATCGACGAGAAGGGCTACGCCTGGGGGCGCGAGGCGCTCTACCCGGCCGCCGCGGTGGCCGAGATCGCCCCGGCCCGGCTGCGCCGCTTCTTCACCCGCGAGACCGGCGGCTACCGCGTGGGCAAGCCGCTGCGCGAGGGGGTGCTCTTCGCCGTGCACAACGTGCTGCACGACCCGCCCTTCTCGCGCGTGGACCTGATCAGCTGCCGCAACCTGCTCATCTACCTGCAGCCCGAGGCCCAGGCGCGGGTGCTGGAGACCTTCCACTACGCGCTGCGCGACGGCGGCCTCCTCTTCCTGGGGAGCGCCGAGGGCGCCGGCGACGGCGGCCTGTTCGCCCCCGTGGCGGCGGCGCAGCGCATCTACCGCCGCGGCCCCGGGCCGCACCGGGTGCCGCCCCGGCTCTCGGCCGCCGACCCGCCGGCCCGCCCCGACGCGGCGGCCGCCGCCGACGCCGGCCCGCAGGCCTTCTCGTACGGCGCCCTGCACCTGCGCCTGCTGGAGGCCTACGCGCCGCCCAGCCTGGTGGTGGACGAGCGGCTGGAGGTGGTGCACCTGTCCGGCCGGGCCGGCCGCCACCTGCACCTGGGCGAGGGCGCGCCCAGCCACAACCTGATCGACCTGTCGCGCGGGGCGCTGCGGATGGAGCTGCGCACCGCGCTCTTCCAGGCGTTCGAGAAGGGGATCGCCACCACCCGCACGGTCGCCGCCGACGGCGAGGGCGGCGACCCGGTGAGCCTGCGGGTGCACCCGCCGCTGGACGAGGCGGGGGTGGGGAAGTTCGCCCTGGTGGTGTTCGAGGACGAGGCGCCGGGCGCCGCGCACCCCGCGCCGGACGCGGGCTCCGCCGGCCCCGTGGAGGCGCTGGAGGTGGAGCTGCGCCGCACGCGCGAGCAGCTGGAGGCCACCAGCGCCGCGCGCGACCGGATGGTGGCCGAGCTGCAGGCGGCCAACGAGGAGCTGCGCTCGACCAACGAGGAGCAGAAGGCGGCGTCGGAAGAGCTGGAGACCAGCCGCGAGGAGATCCAGTCGATCAACGAGGAGCTCACCACCGTCAACCAGGAGCACCAGAGCACCATCGAGGAGCAGAAGCGCACCAACGCCGACCTGCACAACCTGATCGAGTCCACCGGCGTGGGCACGGTCTTCCTCGACCGCGAGCTGCGGATCCGGCGCTTCACCCCCGCCGCCGAGGCGATCTTCAACCTGGTCGCCGCCGACGTGGACCGCCCGCTGGCCCACGTCACCCACCGCCTCCGCTACCCGGGGCTGGTGGACGAGGTGCAGGGCGTGCTCGCCTCGCTGGTGCGCGTGGAGCGCGAGGTGGAGAGCGATGCGGGCGCGTGGTTCGTGGTGCGCGTCAACCCGTACCGCGGCCCCGACGGCGCGGTGGAGGGCGTGGTGCTCACCTTCTTCGACATCACCGCGCAGAAGCGGGTGGAGGAGGCGCTGCGCGAGAGCACCCTCGCGGCCGAGCGGGCGAACCTGGCCAAGGGCACCTTCATGGCCACCCTCTCGCACGAGTTCCGCACCCCGCTCAACGGGATGCTGGGCTACGCCGACATCCTGCACCTGGACGGCCCGCTGAACCCCGCGCAAGCTCGCAAGGTGGAGCGGATCAAGGCCGGCGGCTGGCACCTGGCCGCCATGATCGACGAGATCCTGGCGTTCGCGCTGCGCGACGAGGGGCGCGACTCGGTGCGCGCCGAGCGCTTCGACGCGCGCTCCCTCGCGCGCCAGGCCGCCGAGCTGGTGGAGCCCGCGGCCGAGGCCAAGGGGCTGGCGTTCGTGGTGGAGGTGCCCGGCCACGCGGTGGCGATCGACACCGACGGCGGCAAGGCACGGCAGGTCCTCATCAACCTGTGCGGCAACGCCGTGAAGTACACCGAGCATGGCGAGGTGCGGCTGGGCGTGCGCGAGGAGGGCGGCCACGTGGTGTTCGAGGTGAGCGACACCGGCATCGGCATCGCCCCCGAGCACCAGGCGCGCGTCTTCGACCGCTTCTGGCAGGTGGACAGCGCCGCCACCCGCTCGTTCGGAGGGATGGGGATCGGGCTGGCCGCCGCCCGTGAGTTCAGCCGGCTGCTGGGCGGCGACGTGGAGGTGGACAGCGAGCCCGGCCGCGGCAGCACCTTCCGCGTGCGCCTCCCCCGCCCGCAGGACGAGCCGTGATGTCGGCGCGGACTGACGACGCGGGGACGGGAACGGCTGGAGGTCACACGGAGGAACGGAGGAAACGGAGGAACGGCGTCACCTCGTCCTCTCTTGTCTCCAAGACTCCTTCTCACCGATGCGTGCATGCGGGCCCGCATCCCCCACGCCGGTGCCGCGGAAACGGTGCCCGAGTTTCAGCGTGCGCTGTGGATCGAAATTTTTGAAAGTGGACACGTCTCCCGATCGGCGGGGATTCCGGGGACGCGGGATGAGGGTGAGGCGTGCTCCACCATCCACCTGATCGACGCAGTTGACGATCGTGGCGAAGCGCGGCGCCCGCCCCGCGCGCGTGAGCGGAGGACACAAGCGCGGCCGGTGCACCGCGGAACGGCGTGGATCAGGGGGGTCCGGGCAGCAACGGGCCCCGCGCGCGCAGGCGGGTGTGATGCTGGATGCGAGAGCAGGCGATGCCGAGCGCGGCGACCCGTTGGCGGACCGGACGCAACGAGGAGCGGCCGATGGATGGGGAGGATGGGTGGGGAGGATGGACGGGGAGGATGGATGGGGGGGATGGATAGCGTCGAGATCGAGGTGATGAGGGACGGGGAAGGATGGAGACGGAGCGGGGAAGGCCGCGGGGGCGTTGGACGGCTGCCGCGAACCATGGAGGAGCAGGGAAGATGAAGCTGAGAAAGAAGCCGCGGGTGGACGACATGGAGACGTACGCCCAGGACATCGTGGAAACGGTGCGCGAGCCGCTGCTGATGCTCGACCCCACGCTGCGGGTGAAGAGCGCCAACCGCGCCTTCTACCAGACCTTCCGCGTCACCAGCGAAGAGACCGAGAACCGGCTGATCTACGAGCTGGGCAACGGCCAGTGGGACATCCCTGCGCTGCGCACGCTGCTTGAAGACGTGATCCCCACCAGCTCGGTGTTCAACGACTTCGAGCTGGAGCACACCTTCCCCACCATCGGGCGGCGGGTGATGCTGCTCAACGGGCGCAAGCTGCGCGCGGGGAGCCACGGCGAGCTGCTGGTGCTGGCCATGGAAGACGTGACCGAGCGCCGCGGCGCCGAGGCCGAGCTGGCGTCGATCGAGGCCTATGCGCAGGACATCGTGGACACGGTGCGCGAGCCGCTCCTGATCCTCGACCCCGAGCTGCGCGTGAGCAGCGCCAACGGCGCATTCTACCAGACCTTCCGCGTCACCTGCGAAGAGACCGAGAACCAGCTGATCTACGAGCTGGGCAACGGCCAGTGGGACATCCCCGACCTGCGCACCCTGCTCGACGACGTGATGCGCACCAGCTCGGTGTTCAACGACTTCGAGCTGGAGCACCGCTTCCCCAGCATCGGGCGGCGGGTGATGCTGCTCAACGCGCGCAAGCTGCGCGCGGGGAGCCACGGCGAGCTGCTGGTGCTGGCCATGGAAGACGTGACCGAGCGCCGCCTGGCCGAGGCCGAGGTGAAGGCCATCGAGACCTACGCGCAGGACATCGTGGACACGGTGCGCAAGCCGCTGCTGATCCTGGACCCGGCGTTGCGCGTGCGCAGCGGCAACCGCGCCTTCTACGAGACCTTCCACGTGTCGGCCGCCGAGACCGAGGACCGGCTGATCTACGAGCTGGGCAACGGCCAGTGGGACATCCCGGCGCTGCGCACCCTGCTGGAGGACATCATCCCAGCCAGCACCGTGTTCAACGACTTCGAGCTGGAGCACACCTTCCCCGGCATCGGGCGGCGGGTGATGCTGCTGAACGCGCGCCGGCTGCAGGCGGGGCACCACGGCGAGCTGCTGGTGCTGGGGCTGGAGGACATCACCGAGCGCCGCCGCGCCGAGGAGGAGGTAGCCAAGGCGCGCGAGGCGGCCGAGACCGCCAACCGCACCAAGAGCCTGTTCCTGGCCAACATGAGCCACGAGCTGCGCACCCCGCTCAACGCCATCCTGGGCTACTCGGAGATGCTGCAGGAAGAGGCGGCCGAGCGCGAGCTGAGCGACTTCGGCGCCGACCTGGAGAAGATCGGCGCCGCGGGCAAGCACCTGCTGGCGCTGATCAACGACATCCTCGACCTGTCCAAGATCGAGGCCGGGAAGATGGAGCTGTTCCTGGAGACCTTCGACCTGGCCGAGATGATCGGCGAGGTGGCCACCACCATCCAGCCGATGGTGGAGACCAACGCCAACGCGCTGCGCATGGTGATCGCGCCCGAGCTGGGCACCATGCACGCCGACCAGGTGAAGGTGCGCCAGGCGCTCTTCAACCTCCTGTCCAACGCGGCCAAGTTCACGCACGACGGCACCATCACCGTCACCGCGCGGCGCGAGCCCATGGACGGGCGCGAGTGGATCGTCTTCGAGGTGGCCGACACCGGCATCGGCCTGAGCGCCGAGCAGCTGGTCAAGCTCTTCCAGGACTTCACCCAGGCCGACGCCTCCACCACGCGCAAGTTCGGCGGCACGGGGCTGGGGCTGGCCCTCACCCGGCGCTTCTGCCAGATGATGGGCGGCGACGTGACCGTGCACAGCGACCCCGGCGAGGGGAGCGTGTTCACCCTCAAGCTCCCCGCCGAGGTGGCCATGACGGCCGCCTTCGTCCCCTCCGCGGCCGCCGATGCCGTGGCCGCCGCCGCCGGCCCCGCCGTGGTGGTGGCCGAGGGGGTGGAGGCCGGCGCCAGCTGCGTGCTGGTGATCGACGACGACGCGGTGCAGCGCGACCTGATGCAGCGCTTCCTGAGCCGCGAGGGCTACCGCGTGCTGGTGGCCGCGGGGGGCGAGGAGGGCCTTCGCCTCGCGCGCGAGATGCAGCCGGTGGCGATCACCCTGGACGTGATGATGCCGGGGATGGACGGGTGGGCCGTGCTCACCGCGCTCAAGGCCGACCCCACCCTGTGCGACACCCCCGTGGTGATGCTCACCATGGTGGACGACCCCAACCGCGGCTTTACCCTGGGCGCGGCCGAGTACGCCACCAAGCCGGTGAACCGCGGGCGGCTGTCGCGCCTGCTGCGCAAGTACACCTGCGCCGGCGAGAGCTGCGCGGTGCTGGTGGTGGACAACGACGAGGCCGCCCGCGCCCTGATGCGCACCATGCTCGAGGCCGAGGGGTGGAACGTGAGCGAGGCGGCCAACGGCCGCGAGGCGCTGGACGCGATGGAGCGCGCGCTCCCGCGCCTGGTCCTCCTCGACCTGATGATGCCGGTGATGGACGGCTTCGAGTTCACCGAGCGGGTGCGCCGCCACCCCGAATGGCGCGAGGTGCCCATCGTGGTGGTGACCTCGCACGACCTCAGCCGCGACGAGCGGCAGCGGCTGAACGGCTACGTGCACACGGTGGTGCAGAAGGCGGGCGACCTGCCCGAGGCGCTGCTGCACCGCGTGCGCGACCTGCTGGGCGACTCGGGCACCCAGCGCGCCATGAACATGAGAAAGGGAGGGGAACGGCGCGCGGCTTTCGCGTGAGCGCCGTTCCCATCGAATGCCGATGACCAAGATCCTGCTGGTGGAAGACAACGAGATGAACCGCGACATGCTGTCGCGGCGCCTGATGCGCAAGGGCTACCAGGTGATCCTGGCGACCGACGGGCAGGACGGGGTGGACACCGCCGTCAGCCAGCTTCCCGACCTGGTGCTGATGGACATGAGCCTCCCCGTGCTGGACGGCTGGGAGGCCACGCGGCGGCTCAAGGCCGAGCCCGCCACGCGGCGCATCCCCGTGATCGCGCTGACCGCGCACGCCATGTCGAGCGACCGCGGCAAGGCGCTGGAGGCGGGGTGTGACGACTACGACACCAAGCCGGTGGACCTGCCGCGCCTGCTGGGAAAGATCGAGGCGCTGCTCGCCGCCGCCGCCGCGTCGCCGTCCGTGTCGCCCTCTGCGGCCGAGGCCGCGCCATGAGCGCCGATCCGCCCGGGCGCGACCCGGCCCGCCACCCGGTGCCGGCGGCGCTGCTCCACGACCTGCGCACCCCGCTGGCCCAGATCATCGGCTACACCGAGTTGCTGGTGGAGCGCGCGCAGGACGTGGGCGAGGAGACGACGGTGCCCGACCTGAAGAAGGTGAGCGCCGCCGGCTACCGCATGCTGGCGCTGCTGGAGGAGAACTTCGCCTCCCTCCCCGCGGCGGCCGCGGGCGGCGATCCGGCCATGGCACCGTCCGACCTGCCGGACCCGGCGGATTCGGCTGTCTCCCCGGACCCGGATTCGGTTGACTCGTCCGCCCAGTCGGACTCAGCTGACTCGGCTGATTCAGCGGACTCGGCGGACTCGGCGGACTCGGCGGACTCGGCGCGGGCCGGCCATGTCGACGGGGATGGGAAGGGCGGGGAAGACGGGGCGCCCGCCGCGGGGGGGAAGGGCGTGCGGCTGGCCGACTTCATCGTGGGGAACCGCGAGCCGATCCTGGCCGAGTGGGAGGCGTTCGCGCGCACCTGCACACCGGCCAGCGGGGCGATGGACATCGTGGCCCTGCGCGACCACGCCAACGCGATGCTCAGCGTGATCGCAGCCGACCTGCGCACGCACCAGGGCGGCCACGCGCAGGCCGAGAAGTCGAAGGGGAACGCGCCCGGCGCCGGCCACGTCGCCACGGCCGCCGAGGAGCACGGCGCCGACCGCGCCGAGAGCGGCTTCACCGTGGAGCAGATGGTGTCGGAGTACCGGGCGCTGCGCGCCAGCGTGATCCGGCTGTGGGCGAAGGCGCAGGGCGAGGTCACCTCCGACGACCTGGACGACCTAACGCGCTTCAACGAGGCCATCGACCAGTCGCTGGCCGAGTCGGTCACCCGCTACACGCAGGAGCTGGACGATTCCAAGGAGATGTTCCTGGCCATCCTGGGGCACGACATGCGCACGCCGCTGAGCGCGGTGCTCACCTCGGCCAGGTTCATGCTCGACACGCAGGAGCTGGAGGAGCCCAGCCTCACCCTCACCTCGCGCATCGCCAGCAGCGCCACGCGGATGGTGCACATGGTGGGCGCGCTCCTCGACTTCACCCGCAGCCGGCTGGGCGGAGGCATCCCCATCGAGCGCGCCGCGATGAACATGGGGAAGGCGGTGCACGACGTGGTGGACGAGATGTCGGCCGCCCACCCCGATCGCGACATCGACGTGGACGCGCGCGGCGAGATGGAGGGCGAGTGGGACTGCGCCCGCATCAGCCAGGCGCTCACCAACCTGGTGGGCAACGCGCTGGAGCACGGCTCGCCGGGAACGGTGGTGACGGTGGAGACCAGCGGCGACAGGGACGGCGACCGCGACGAGGTGTCCATCGCCGTGCACAACCACGGCCCGGTGATCCCCCCCGAGCAGCTGGGCGGCATCTTCCACCCCATGAAGCCGCGCGGCGACCGGCACAAGGCCGCCACCGACGGCCCCTCGGGCAACCTGGGCCTGGGCCTCTACATCGCCGAGCGCATCGTGAACGCCCACAACGGCCGTATCACCGTGGAGTCGCTGGAGGCGGAAGGCACCACCTTCACGGTGCACCTGCCGCGGCACGGTTAAGCCCGACCCGGCAAACGACTTGTCTCATACCGGATCCGGCAATCGACTGTGCATTCGGAAGAACCACAACGGAAGAATGTCACACGGAGAACCGGAGGGAACGGAGGAAAACAAGCAGTTCTCCGTTTCATCCGTTCCTCCGTTCCTCCGTGTGAGCCATTTCGTCTGTGGCCGAATGCACAATCATCCAGCAGAATCGGTATCACGCAGAGTCAGCGGGGTCGGCGGAGAACAGCGGTTTTCTCTGCTGACTCCCCGCGCCACGGATGGGCGCACGGGAAATGACCAGGGGCGGCTCCGCGGAGCCGCCCTTCGCCGTTAGCGCCGAATCAGCACTGCCATTCGACGCCGTCTGACAGGCGATGGGCGGACGAAGCCGACCTGCATGCATTTCATAGTTCCATATCCGTCATTCCATCGAGTAATCCATTCGTACTAGTCCTTTCGGACCACTCGCATCATCGGCTTTCACACGAGCGAGTTACCTCCTCTGTACCCGTCATGGGCGATGGCCCGGCAGCACACGAACGTACATTTTTCATGTAATCCTAACGTTCCGTCGCAGCGCGTCGTCGGGCAGTTCCTGCAATTCATGTTTCATCAAACCTGGAGTTTCCCCATGCACGTTCGAGCAGTTCCCCGTTCCCTCGCCTGGCTGCTCGGCGCGGCGCTGGTCGCCGTGTTCCCTGCGGCGTGCGAGCACAGCCCCACCGAGCACGGCGTGGTGGCCACGATCACCGTGACGCGCAACCCCGACACCATGGCGGTGGGCACCGCGCGGCAGTTCACCGCCACCGGCAAGGACGCCGACGGCAACGTGGTGGGCATCAACCCGGTGTGGTCGATCGCGGCCGGCGGCGGAACCATCGGCGCCACGGGCGTGGTGACCGCGGGCGTGACGACGGGCACCTTCGTCAACACCGTCACCGCGAAGGTGGGCAGCATCTCGGGCGCGGCCACGCTCACCGTGGTCTCGGGCGCGGCGGCGACCATCACCGTCAGCCCCACGGGTGTGACGCTGACGCCCGGCGCAACCCAGCAGTTCACGGCGGTGATCAAGGACGCCGCGGGGAACGTGCTCACCACCGTGCCCAACTGGTCGGTGGCGGCGGGCGGGGGAACGATCAGCGCCACGGGCCTCTTCACCGCGGGCAACGTGGCCGGGTCGTACCCCAGCACCGTCACCGCGAGCGTGGGCACCCTGGCCGGCAGGGCGTCGGTCACCGTGACGCCCGGGCCGCTGGCGGCCATCACCGTCACGCCCAACCCGGCGGTGCTGCCCATCGGCGGCACGCAGCAGTTCACCGCTGTGGGCAGGGACGCGTTCGGCAACGTGGTCGCCTTCGGGGCCAGCTGGAGCGTGCAGGCGGGCGGCGGGATGATCGACAACGCGGGGCTGTTCACCGCGGGCTCGGCGGCCGGCACCTACCCCACCACCGTGCGGGCGTGCAGCACGCTGGCGTGCGGCGCGGGGAGCGTGGAGGCCTTCGCCACCGTCACCGTGACCGCGGGCGCCCTGGCGAGCATCACCGTGACCCCCAACCCCACCACCGTGGGCGTGGGAGCCAGCCGGCAGTTCACCGCCGTGGGCCGTGACGCCAACGGCAACGTGGTGGCCACGCAGGGCCTCGCGTGGACGGTGGTCAACGGCGGCGGCACCATCGACGGCGCGGGGCTGTTCGACGCAGGCGGAACCGCCGGGACGTTCGCGAACACGGTGCGCGCCACCAGCGGCGGCATCTTCGGCAGCGCCACGGTGACCGTCACCGCGGGCCCGCTGTCGAGCATCACCGTCACCCCCGACCCCACCTCGCTGGGCGCGGGCGCGACGCGGCAGTTCACCGCCGTGGGCCGCGACGCCAACGGCAACGTGGTCGCCACTCCGGGGCTCGCGTGGACGGTGGTGGCGGGCGGCGGGAGCATCAACGCCGGCTCGGGGCTGTTCACCGCCGGTGGCACGGCCGGCACCTACAACAACACCGTGCGCGCCACCAGCGGCAGCGTCTTCGGCGACGCCACGGTGACCGTGACGGCGGGGCCGCTGGCCACCATCACCGTGACCCCCGACCCCACCACGGTGGCCGCGGCCGCCAACCGGCAGTTCACCGCCGTGGGGCGTGACGCGAACGGCAACGTGGTGCCCACGCCGGGGCTGGCGTGGTCGGTGGTGAACGGCGGCGGCACCATCAACGCCGGCACCGGGCTGTTCACCGCGGGCCCCACCGGCGGCACCTACAACAACACGGTGCGCGCCACCAGCGGCACCCACTTCGGCGACGCCACGGTGATCGTGACCGCGCCGATCCCCGGCGGGGTCGGGCTGGGCTCGGCGGCAACGCACGGAATCCTGGCGGGCACGGCGGTCAGCTGCGCCTCGGCGCCGGGGATCATCAACGCCGACGTGAGCGTGTGGCCGGGGATCGCCATCACCGGCTTCCCGCCCTGCACCATCAACGGCCAGCGGCACCAGGGCGATGCCTTCGCGCAGGACGCCCAGGAAGACCTGACCGTGGCCTACCTGGCGCTCCAGGCCATGCCGTGCGGCACCACCATCACCACCGACCTGGGCGGCACCACGCTGGCGCCGGGCGTCTACTGCTCCAACTCGTCGGTCGGCGTGACCGGCGTGGTCACGCTGAACGGGCCGGCCAGCGCCGTCTTCGTGATCCGCGCCCCCTCGTCGCTCACCACCGCGGGCGCGGTGGTGCTGACCGGCGGTGCGCAGGCGAAGAACGTGTACTGGTGGGTGGGCAGCTCGGCCACGCTGGGCACGGGCAGCGCCTGGCAGGGCAACATCATCGCCTTCACCAGCATCACGCTCAACGACAACGTGACGCTGATCGGCCGTGCGCTGGCGCGCAACGGCGGGGTGTCTCTGGGCACCGGCTCGCTGATCAACCTTCCGTAGACCGCAGCCGGCGGGCGCGGACGAACGCGGCGGCCACCCGGGCCGCCGCCCCGCGCCCCCGCCGGAAGCGGGTCTACCATACCGACGAAAGAGAGCGACCGTGTACAACCGAATCATGAAGGCCACCCTGGCGCTGGCCGTGTGCGTGCCGTCGCTGGCGGGCGCGCAGCAGGGGTGGCCCCGCGGCGGGCCCGACCGCGCGGGGAGCTGGGAGCTGAGCCTGGGCGGCGGAGCGCTGTTCGTGGATTCCAACCTGCGCGACTTCCTGGGCAGCGGCGCGCCCGAGAGCCGCTTCGCCGACTCGTCGGCGCCCGGCAGCGTGACCCCCACGCTGGTGGCACGCGTGGGCTACAACTTCAACCGGCACTTCGGCATCAGCGCCAGCGCCGGCGGGGCGCGCTCGTCGGGGATCACCTACCTGAACCCCACCGCGGCGCTCACCTACACCGCCAACCTCAACGCGGCCACCAGCCCCTTCGTGCTGATCGGCACCGAGCTCACCCGCATCAGCGGCGGCAACGACCGGGTCACGCACTCCACCTGGGGCGCGCACGCGGGGCTGGGAATCCGGCAGATGGTGAGCGACCGCTTCGCCCTGCGCCTGGAGGGCCGCGTGCAGCTCGCGCACTTCGACGAGGTGCCGATGAGCAAGCACTCCACCTTCAGCCCGCTGGCGCAGCTCGGCTTCTCGTACTTCGTGGGCGGCCGCCACGCGCCCGAGATGGTGATGGCGCCGGCCGCGCCGCCGCGGGTGGAGACGATCCACACGGTGCGCGTGGACACCGTCTACGTGGACCGGCCGGGGCGGGTGGTGCAGACGTACCGTCCGGGCGACCAGGTGGTGCTGCGGGTGCAGTTCCGCACCAACCGCTCGGAGCTGCTCCCCGCGTCGCGCATCGTGCTCGACTCGGTGGCCTCGGCGATCAAGGCCACGCCCAACTCGCGCTGGCAGGTGGAAGGCCACACCGACATCGTGGGCACCGCCGCGGCCAACCGCGTGCTGTCCGAAGCCCGGGCGCGCTCGGTGACCGACTACCTGGTGAGCCAGGGGGTGGACCGCGCGATCCTCTCCGCCCGCGGCTTCGGCCCCGACCGCCCGGTGAGCACCAACGCCACGGTCGAAGGCCGCGCGCAGAACCGCCGCGTGCAGCTGAGCCGCCTCCCCGACCCCTCGGGCGAAACGCTCAAGTAGCCGGGCTGGCAGGACGGTCGTTTCCATCGACGGGCGCGGGGCCGGAAGAGATTCCGGCCCCGCGTGTTCATGTCATCATCATCCCAGATCCGGGAAAAGCCCTGTCTCACGCAGAGTCAGCAGAGTCAGCAGAGAAAACCGCTGTTCTCTGCTGACCCTGCTGACTCTGCGTGAGGCCCCCTGGCGAACCTTCCGTCCCGGACGATCCAGCGGGCGCGTCGTAGTGTTCGAAAAACCGGACCGTCAGGTGCCGCCCCCCTTGTGGGCGTAGGCGGCGATCTGCAGGCGGGTGTGCAGCGCCAGCTTCTCCATCACGTTGCGCACGTGGCTCTTCACCGTGTGGGTGGCCACGCCCAGCCGCGACGCGATCTCCTTGTTGCTGAGCCCCTCCGAGATCAGGTCGATCACCTCGCGCTCGCGCGGGGTGATGCGCACGGCCTCGAGCGCCGCCGTCCGCCCGCGCCCCACCGCCTCGCGCGCGATCTGCGAGAAGAGGGTGGAGGTCATCTGCGGCGGCAGCACGTGGGCGCCCTCGGCCACCGAGCGGATGGTGCTCACCAGCTCCTCGAAGGTGGCGTCCTTGAGGATGAAGCCCGACACCCCCGCGTTCACGAAGTCGATGATGTCCTCGTGCACCGGGAGCAGGTCCATGATGATCACCCGCGCCTGCGGGTACTCCTGCCGGAGCGTGGCCGCCAGGCGCAGGCTGTCGTCGTCCCACAGCCCCACGTCCAGCAGGATCACCTCGGGGCGCGCGTCCTTCAGCCGCGCCGGCTCGCCGCTGGGCGCCGCCGCCACCACGCTGAAGTCGGCGGTGCGGTCGAGCATGGCGGTCAGCCCCTCGCGCACCAGCCGGTTGTCTTCGATCAGGGCCACCGAGATCATGCCGCCCATCCAGTGCTGATCATCATCAAAGCGTTCACGCCGTCCGTTCCTCGTTCGACTGCCTCGTTGGCCCGCCCGGATCCGCCTGGGATCCGTTCGAGCCCGGTTATTGACCAGATGTACAATATAGAGTAACTTTTATTTACCGTTTGGTCAATAAGTATGTGCGAGCCGGGTGGCCGCCGTCGCCGTGGGCGCAGGCATCGATGACGTGGGAGGCGGGTGCGCGATGTCTTCGGATGAAGCGCGGGGTATGCGGCGGGAGCCCCCGCCGGCACGGGGCTCGTCCCTTGCATTGGACGCCGGTTCCGGCTCACGCCCCACCCACGCTCCCCATCCCCTCCGATCGCCGGTCGGGCACCCGATCCCTCCCGAGGAGGTGGGATGCACGAAGCGCATCCTGACACACGCGTGATCCTGGTCGCCGAGCGCGACGCGACCGTCCGCGAGCTGCAGCGATACTTCCTGGAAGCCGCGGGCTTCGCCGTCGAGTTCGCCGACGACGGCGAGGCCGCGCTGGAGCGCGCGCGCGAGCTGCTGCCGGCGCTGGTGGTCACCGAGATCCTGATCCCCAGGCTCGACGGGCTGGCGCTCTGCCGCCGCCTGCGCGAAGACCCGCTCACCCGCGGCGTGCCCGTCATCGTGTTCAGCATCCTCGCCGCCGCGGCACGCGCGGGCGAGGCCGGGGCCAGCGCGTTCCTGCGCAAGCCCCTGGTGGAATCGATCTTCATGGCTGCGGTTCAGGAGCTGGTCGCGGCACGGCCAACCGAAGCAATGGAGGAGCAATGGACCACGCAGTGATCCCCGACCGGCGCGCAGCGTTCAAGGACGCGCCCGAAGACCTGGTCGAGCGCATGAGCGTGGGGAACGCCGAGGCCGACTACATCCTGGGCGGCGGCTTCCCCGAGAACTCCATCAACATCATCATGGGCCACCCCGGCTCGGGGAAGACCATCTTCGCCGAGCAGCTGATCTTCCACAACGCCAGCGACCAGCGGCCCATCCTCTACTTCACCACCCTGTCCGAGCCGCTGGCCAAGGTCGTCCGCTACCTGCAGGGGTTCCGCTTCTTCGACGAGATGAAGCTGGGCACGCAGGTGATCTACGAGGACGTGGGCCCGCAGCTGGCCCGGGAGGGCGCGCCGGCGCTGATCCCGCTGCTGCAGAACGCCATCCGCACCTTGAGCCCCAAGATCATCGTGATCGACAGCTTCAAGGCGGTGCACGACCTGGCGCCCTCGGTGGCCGAGCGCCGGCGCATGGTGTACGAGATGACGGCGCTGCTCACCGCCTACGGCACCACCGCCTTCCTGCTCGGCGAGTATACCGAGGAGGACATCCTCCTCTACCCCGAGTTCGCGGTGGCCGACGGGATCGTGGAGCTGTCGCGCCGTCGGCTGGGCAACCGCGACGAGCGCTACTTCCGTGTCTACAAGCTGCGCGGCAGCCGCTACCTGGAGGGGGCGCACGCCTTCCGCATCACCGACTCGGGGCTGGACATCTACCCCCGCCTGGTGAGCCCGCGCATGCCGGAAGGGTACGAGCCGGCGTCGGAGCGCATCTCCACCGGCGTGCAGGGGCTGGACGAGATGCTGGACGGCGGGCTGTGGCGCGGCACCACCACGCTGCTGGCCGGGCCCTCGGGGGCGGGGAAGACCACCATCGGGCTGCAGTTCGCGCTGGAGGGCGCGCGCCAGGGCGAGCCCAGCCTGTACATGAACTTCCAGGAGAACCCCACCCAGCTGATGCGCACCATCCGCGGGCTGGGGGTGGACCTGGAGCAGGCGCAGGCGCAGGGGCTCGACCTGGTCTACGCGTCGCCGGTGGAGCTGCAGATCGACAGCATCATCGTGGACATGTTCCGCCGCATCCAGCAGCGCGGCGTGCGCCGGCTGGTGATCGACGCGCTGGGCGACCTGGCCAGCGCCGCCACCGACCCGCAGCGCCTGCACGACTACCTGTACGCGCTGGTGCAGCACTTCGCGGTGAGCACCATCACCAGCGTGCTCAACTTCGAGACGGCGGGCAACACCATCTCGGGGAACGGCCTGGGGATGCAGAACCCGATGAGCTACCTGTCCGACAACGTGCTGCTGCTGACGGTGGAGGGGAAGGAGCGCACCCGCCGCATGCTGCGCGTGCTGAAGACGCGCGGCAGCGCGCACGACACCCGGGTGCGCGAGGTGGAGATCAGCGCCGCCGGACTGTGCGTGCTGGAATGAGCCCCTCCCCCGCGTTCGGCTCGCTCGACCCGGCGGTGGACCCGGGGCTGGCGCAGCTGCGCCGGCTCACCGAGATCAGCCGCGCGCTCACCTACACCACCTCGCTCGAGCAGGTCACGCGGCTCACCGTGGAGCGCGGCGCCGAGCTGCTGGGCGCCGCCGCCGCGGTGCTGATGCTTCCCGACGCCGGGGGGCTGCTGCACGTGCGGGCGGCGCACGGCATCGACGAGGCGCGCGTGGCCCGCTTCCGCGCGCCGCTGGGCGACGAGATCATCGGCCGGCTGCAGGGGCTGCTGGAGGTGCCCGACGACTGCTTCGTGGCGGTGCCGCTGGTGGTGGGCGGGGCGGTGACGGGGCTGGTGGCGGTGGCCATGCGCCGCCCCTCCACCGCCGCCGACGAGTCGCTGCTCTCGGCGCTGGCCGACCAGGCGGCGGTGGCGCTGGAGAACGCGCGGCTGGGCGGCGAGGTGCGGGGGGAGCTGGAAGACCGCCTGCGCGCCAGCGAGGGCGCCACCACCGCCAAGGACCGCGCGCTCTCCACCCTGGCACACGACATCCGCTCGCCGCTGGGGGCCATCGACGGCTACTGCGCGCTGCTGGAGGAGGAGATCTACGGCCCCGTGAACGACCGCCAGCGCGAGACGCTGGGGCGGGTGCGGATGAGCGGCCGGCACCTGCTGTCGCTGCTCGACAACGTGATGGACATCGCCCGGATCAACGCCGGGGTGGTGCGGGTCGACTCGGAGCCTGTGAACCTGGCCGAGGTGGCGCGCGAGGCGGTGCACATGCTGATCCCCGCGGCCGAGGTCAGGCTGCAGAAGCTGGAGCTGGGGAGCCTTCCCGGCGTGACCGTGACCGCCGACCACGCGCGCGTGCGGCAGGTGCTGGTGAACCTGATCGGCAACGCGGTGAAGTTCACCCCGCAGGACGGCACCATCACGCTCACCACCCTGGAGCGCGTGGCGGCCGAGCTGTCGTGGGGCGAGGTGCGCGTGAGCGACACCGGCCCGGGGATCGCCGAGGCCGAGCAGGCGGCCATCTTCGAGCCCTACTACCGCAGCGAGGGCACGGCCGGCGAGCCCGGCGTGGGGCTGGGGCTGGCGATCTCGCACGCGCTGGTGCAGCAGATGGGCGGCGCGCTGGAGCTGGAAAGCGAGCTGGGCGCCGGCTCCACGTTCATCATCCGCCTCCCCATCGCGCAGAGCCCGCCGCCGGGGGCGTGAGGCGGGAGAGCGGCGGGCGGGTCGATGGGTTTGGATGATACCGAATCCGAAATGCATTGATCACACGGAGGCACGGGAGACAAGCAGGCAACTCTCTGTGCCTCCGTGCCTCTGCGTGACCAGATCCGGGAAAAACTTGTCTCACGCAGAGTCAGCGGAGTCAGCAGAGAACAGCGGTTTTCTCTGCTGACTCTGCTGACTCTGCGTGAGGCTTCGCTGTTGGCCTTGCGATCCGACTGGTCCGACAGCCGAAGCGGCCGTTCGCCTCTCGCTCAGCTCCCCGTCCGCGAGGCGGCCCGCCGGCGGCGGCGCACCCGCACCGCCAGGCGCGCGATCAGGAAGATCGTCACCGCCATCAGCACCAGCGCCAGCAGGGGGGCCAGAAAGCCGAGGGCGATGGACGCGATGGCCGCCACGTCTTCGGCCACGCTCAGGACGGGGTTGCCCATGCCGGCCGTGGTGGCCGTGCTCCCCAGGCGGGCGGTGGCCTTGGCCGAGTGCACCCCCAGCGCCAGCGGCGCGCCCAGCACGATCGCGATGGCGACCGAGTATTCGGGCGCGAGCTGGTAGACGAATGGGGCCGCCGCCAGCACCGCCAGCACGGGCTTGGTGAGCAGCTGGATGCCGTCCAGCGCATGGTCCACCACCGGGATCTTGTCTCCCAGGATCTCCAGCAGCGTCGCCACGCCGAAGATCAGCACCGTCTGCGGCTTCTCTAGCCACGCCATCCCGGCGGGGAGCGGCAGGTCGGTCAGCCACGCGGCAAGGCTGGCGCTGAACACCGGGAGAAAGGCGCGCAGCCCGGCCGTGGCGGCCAGCACCATGCCCAACGCGGCGGCGGAGAGCGCGTCCATCAGCGCGGCGTCGTCATACCGGCCCTCGAACCATGGTCGCCCTCCGCATCGCCCTCACCGCTTCTTCTTGAGCATGGTGCCCCGGCAGCCCGCGGCGCCGCAGCGGCACGGGAAGCGCCGCTTCTCGGCCGCGGTGTGCCGGCCCTGCACGATCATCTGGTAGTCGAAGGTGAGCTCTTCGTCAGGCGCGATGTCGCGGACGCTTTCGATGTAGATGCGGCGATCCTCGATCAGCGACGTGCAGTTGGGATCGCAGGAGTGGTTGATGAAGCGGGAGGTATTACCCCGCACGCCGCCGTCCACCAGCAGGTCGTCCTCCACCGTGAACAGCAGCGTGTGGTAGGGAACGGCGTCGTCCCACGGGTAGCGCCGGTCTCCCTCTTCCTGGGTGATCCGCTCGCCCGTGTACTCGATCAGCCGGGTGCCCGCCGGGATCGGCTCCCGCGCGAACACTCCCCGGCCGTGGATCCCCGACCGGCGCACCGCCAGGCGCTGGCGCACGCGGAAGCTGTTTCTCGTCATGGCTGGCATTCTAGAGGCGCCGGGTTCGCCCGGAAAGGCAGTGGGTCCTGTTCGTCTCCCTCCCTCACCCCATGAACTCGGCGAGGTACTTCGCCGTGCGGCTCCGCTTCGCCCGCGCCACCTTCGCGGGCGGGCCGCTGGCGACCACCGTCCCGCCCTCGTCGCCCGCGCCGGGGCCGATGTCGATCACCCAGTCGCTGCCGGCCACCACGCGCATGTCGTGCTCCACCACGATCACGGTGTTGCCGGCCGCCACCAGCCCGTCGAGCTGCACCACCAGCTTCTCCACGTCGGCCGGGTGCAGCCCCGTGGTCGGCTCGTCGAGGATGTAGAGCGAGTGGCCGCGCTGCACGCGCTGCAGCTCCGTCGCCAGCTTGATGCGCTGCGCCTCGCCGCCCGACAGCTCCGTGGCGGGCTGGCCCAGGCGCAGGTAGCCCAGCCCCACCTCGCGCAGCACGTGCAGCGAGCGGCACACCGGCGCTTCGCTGCCGAAGAACTCCCACGCCGCGTCCACCGTCATCCCCAGCACCTGGGCGATGTTGCGGCCACGGTACTCGATCTCCAGCGTCTTCGCGTTGTAGCGGGCGCCGTGGCAGGTGGGGCAGGGGGCGTAGACGCTGGGGAGGAAGAGCAATTCCACCATCACCCAGCCCTCCCCCTCGCACGTCTCGCAGCGACCCTTCGCCACGTTGAACGAGAAGCGGCCCGCGTCGTAGCGCCGCTTCTTCGCGGCGGGCGTTGCGGCGAAGAGACGGCGGACGTGGTCGAAGAGCCCTGTGTACGTGGCGAGGTTGGAGCGCGGCGTGCGCCCGATCGGCTTCTGGTCCACCCGCACCAGCCGCTGGATCCCTTCCATCCCGCCCGCGATCCGCCCGCCCAGCGTCACCGCGGGCGCCGCTTCCAGTCCCCCGGCTTCTTCCTCCGCCGCCACCTCGTGGCCCAGGTGCTCGGCGACCAGCTCCACCAGCACCTGGCTCACCAGGCTCGACTTGCCCGAGCCGGAGACGCCGGTGACGGTGGTGAACACGCACAGCGGGAACTCGGCGCTCAACTCATGGAGGTTGTTGCGCGTGACGCCTTCCAGCCGCAGCCATCCGCTCGGCGCGCGCTCCTCCCTGCGCGGAAGGCCCTGGGCGCCGAAGAGATGGCGGCGCGTCTGCGACTCTTCGATCGCCGCCAGCCCAGCGGGGGGACCGCTGTAGAGGACGTGGCCGCCGCCCTCGCCGGCCGCGGGGCCCACGTCCACGATCCAGTCGGCGTGGCGGATCACGTCCAGCTCGTGCTCCACCACGAACAGCGAGTTGCCCGCGGCCTTCAGCCCCTCCAGCGCGCGCAGCAGCGCCACGGTGTCGGCCGGATGCAGCCCGGCGCTCGGCTCGTCCAGCACGTAGACCACGCCGAACAGGTTGGAGTGCACCTGCGTGGCCAGGCGCAGGCGCTGCAGCTCGCCGGGCGACAGCGTGGGGGTGCTGCGGTCCAGCGACAGGTAGCCCAGCCCCAGGTCCAGGAGCACGGCCAGCCGGGCGCACAGGTCTTCGGCGATGCGCTGTGCGACGAGCGCCTTCTCGGGGTGCTCCGCGTCCTTCTTGCCGCGTCCCGGCCCCGTCCCCTTCACCCACGGGCGCAGCAGCGCGTCCACGCGCGCCAGCGGCAGCCGCGACAGGCTGGCGATGTCGAGCCCGGCGAAGGTGACCGACAGCGACTCGGCGCGGAGGCGGCGGCCGTGGCACAGCGGGCACTCGGTGCCCAGCATGTACCGCGCGGCGCGCGCCTTCATCGCCGCGCTCTGCGTGTTGGCGAAGGTGTGGAGGACGTGGCGGCGGGCGCTGGTGAAGGTGCCCATGTAGCTGGGCTCGTCGCCGCGCTTCACCGCGCGCCGCGTCTCTTCCGGCGTGAGCCCCGGGTAGACGGGCACCACGGGCTGCTCTTCGGTGAAGAGGATCCAGTCGCGCTGCTCCTGCGGCAGCTCGCGCCAGGGACGGTCCACGTCGTAGCCCAGCGTGGTCAGGATGTCGCGCTGGTTCTGCCCGCCCCACGCCTGCGGCCAAGCCGCGATGGCGCGCTCGCGGATGGTGAGCGAAGGATCGGGTACCATCGATTCTTCCGTCACCTCGTACACGCGGCCCAGCCCGTGGCAGCGCGGGCATGCGCCCTCGGGGGTGTTGGGCGAGAACCCCTCGGCGTAGATGATGGACTGGCCGGGCGGGTAGACGCCCGCGCGCGAGTACAGCATGCGCAGCAGGTTGGAGAGCGTGGTGACGCTTCCCACCGACGAGCGCGTGGTGGGCGACCCGCGCTGCTGCTGCAGCGCCACCGCCGGCGGCAGCCCGTCGATGGAATCGACCTCGGGCACGCCCAGCTGGTGGAATAGCCGCCGCGCGTAAGGCGACACCGACTCCAGGTAGCGCCGCTGCGCCTCGGCGTAGAGCGTGCCGAACGCGAGGGACGACTTCCCCGAGCCCGAAACGCCCGTGAACACCACCAGCGCGTCGCGGGGGATGTCCACGCTTACGTCCTTGAGGTTGTGCTCCCGCGCCCCGCGCACGCGAACGAAGTGCGAGAGTGATCTCTCGTCGGCCCTTCCCGCGGTCTTTTCCACCGTCTCGTCTCCGCGTGGATGGACTGGTCAGCGCAGCGTGGTGTTCGCGAGATGGGGAGCCAGAGTCGTGCCCGACGATCCGGCGGCCTCCCGTCCTGAGCCTGGCGGCGCCTGTCCCCGTGAACACCCCAGCGCGTCGCAAGGATATCGACGTTCGCGCTCTTCAGGTCGTGTTCCCCGCACCGGTGCGCGAGCCCACCACGCCCTGCATATTCACGGCCCGATTGCTCGTCCCCGAATCGTCCCGCGAAGACGCTCATGACCCGAAGCCACGACGCCGTCACGCAGTCGCAGTTCGGCCCGCGCGCCGCCCTGTACGTCACCAGCGCGCTGCACGCCTCGGGCGTAGACCTCGACGCGCTGGAGGCGATCGCCGCGGAGACGCGGCCGGGGCGCGCGCTCGACCTGGGGTGCGGGGGCGGGCACGTGGCTTACCGGCTCGCGCCGCACGCCGGCGAGGTGGTGGCGTGCGACCTTTCGCCCGACATGCTGGCCGAGGTCGCGAAGACGGCGGGCGAGCGGGGATTGGCGAACATCCGGACCCGCGAGGCGGCCGCGGAGCAGCTCCCGTTCGACGACGCCTCGTTCGACCTGGTGGCGACCCGCTTCAGCGCGCACCACTGGCGCACCCTGGATCCGGGGATCGCGGAGGCGCACCGCGTGGCGCGGCCGGGCGCGACCGCGATCTTCATCGACTCGATGTCGCCGGGACGCGCGCTCCACGACACGCACCTCCAGGCGGTGGAGCTGCTGCGTGACACCTCGCACGTCCGCGACTACACCGTGGCCGAGTGGACGGCCGCCGTGGAGCGCGCCGGCTTCACCGTGCAGCGCGTGCGCCGCCACCGGATCCGGATCGATTTCGGCACGTGGATCGAGCGGATGCGAACGCCCGAGACGATGGTGGCCGCGATCCACGCCCTGCAGGCCGCCGCGCCCGACGAGGTACGGGCGTACTTCGAAGTCGAGCCGGACGGCTCCTTCCTCCTCGACGTGATGATGCTCGAGGCCATCGCCTGAACGTGGAAGACGGGAGATGCGCGTCCTCCCGCCCTGCCGCTGGCGATTCTCATCCGGCGAGTCGCGAGGTCACGCAGGAACGTAGGTCAGCCTGATCACGTCCCCGGCGATCCGATCATGGGCCACGAGGCGGAGCGGCGGCCGGGGTCCGGCGAAATAGGGCGTGCCGCGACCCAGCACGACGGGGTGCAGGTAGATGCGATACTGGTCGATCAGGCCGAGTTCGGTGAGGCTGTGCGCCAAGGCCGGGCCGGCGACTTCGATCTCGCCGTCGCGCCCGGCCTTGACCGCGCGGATCGCGGCCTCGAGATCGTCCGCAACCAGCGTGGCGTTGTCCGGGATGCGGCGGTCGGCAAGCCCCTGCGTCGCGAGCGAGATCGGCCCCGGCGAGACCTTGTTCGCCGGGGCCGAAGCGTTCGGCCGCCGGTGCCGGGGAGCGCGACGGAGGCCACTGCAGCGGTCACATCGCCGCTCATGATTGCCTCGTCAGACAGGGGATGAGATGCGTGGCCCGGGTGCCCGTGGTGACCCGGTGCGGCGGCCGCAGCGCGGTCCCGCCCGCCGGCCGCCAGGGGACGGCATGACCCGCTCGGGGGCGGCCCGGCCGGTGGCCGGGCCGCTCCATCCGGGCGGGGGCGTGGAGCCTCCGGCCAGGGTCAGAGGTTGTTGGGCGGGTACGAGGGGACGCCGCCGATCACGAACGCGGTGACGTCGTTCGACGGGACAGTGCCCTGTAGCACGGGCGGTGCGAGCGTCACTGTGACCGTGCCGTCCGACTCGGACGAGTCGACGCTCTGTACCGAGTAACTTTGCGACGCACCGCCGAGGGGAATGAAGCCGAGCAGATTAACGGATACCGCCGACTGCTCCTGGAAGTCGGACTGCACCAGGCTGTTGTTCGCGTTCGTAAAGGTGATGGAGGTCGTGGGAACCTGGCTGATGACGTACGTCTTGAGGCGGGAGAAAGCGCCGCCAGGGCCGAAGAAGCTGGCCGGGAACTCGCTCCCCTGGATCTGGTAGCCCGTTACCGTGGACCCCTTCCCCATGTTGTTCACGGCCTCAGTGAGGATGTCGTTGTCGTACCAGCCCAACTGGTAGTCACCGTTCAGATTCCGGGGCGCCGCCGCGATGATGGTGACCCCCGGGTAGCTGATCGTGATGTCGACGGTCGAGGACGACGACGCGTACCGGGAAAGGTCGTAAGAGGCCGAGCCTCCGAACGAGACGATGAAGATGTACGCCAGGGCGAAGCCTCCCTGCGCCGCTCCGTTCACCGACAGGTTGCCCGACGATTCGCTGAAGTCGTCGAGGCTGAGGCTGACCGACACCTGGTTGCCGGCGTCCTGAAGCCCGCTGTTGATCACGTTCTGGGCGGGCATCCCCGTGTAGCCCACGTAGTAGGTGCTGTCGCCCGTCAGCAGCCCGCCGTTCGACGCACTTGGGCTTTTCGTGTTGTCCTGTGCGGCCTGCAACCTGTGCCACGCCGTGTTCGACGCCACCATGATGGTGTTACTCTGGATGGCGATCAACTGGTAGTTCTGGTACGCGTTCGCGAACGAGGCGAGGGAGGTGGGAATCGTGCTGACGTCGCCCCAGTTCTGCTGCACCTGATCCGTGATGTAGCCGAGCTTGGTGGGCGGCAACGCGCTGTCCATCTGCGCCTGGGTGATGGTGCCGAAGTTGTTCTCCCACTCAGTGATGACCGACGAGATCTGCGACGCGGCAGCATCGGCCTCCTGCTGGATGATCGCTTTGTCCGCATCCGAGAGCACGTAGCTCACGTTGTTCATGACCTCCAGATACATCGTGGAGAAGTTGGTACCCTCTAGGGTGAGTTGGCCGTTGCTTGCGACCGTGAGCGGAAGGTCGAGGTCGTGAAGGGCCGCCTCGTTGTAGTAGTTGTCGGGGCCGAACTGGATTTCCCAGTGGAAGCCAGCGGGGTAGCCGACCACGGCGAACTCGCCGTCGAGTTGGCTGGACAACGCGCTGTTGACCTTGTCTTCGAGTGCGGTGACGAATGCCTGCTGGGCCGCCGTGGGCGCTGTGATGGTATCGGTGGTCATCGGTCTTCCTTTGTGCGGGGGTTAGGCTGCGCGTGAGCGGTGTGTGGAGCACGGCTGCTAGGGTGGCGGTTCTACCCGTTGCACTGTATGACAGGTGTAATCTGCAGAGGCGGGCACGCTTTACTCGGGCACGCTTGACTCGGGCACGCTTGACTCGGGCACGCTTGACTCGGCTGCTGCGGCGGCGGCGGCGCGCCAGTTTCCGTCTCAGTGTCCGTCTCGGTGTCCACAATATCCGTTATACTGTAGCCGATGATCGTGCCCGGCCTCGCATTCGCGTGCGTGGTTGCGAACGACTGGATCGACAGCTCCTCCAGCCTCAGCTTCAATTTCTGCGAGTTCATGTCCGTCTCCCTTGTTGGTATGAAGGTGTGAAGGCGGTTCGCGTGCTTGCCGTCTGCCGGTGTGCGGCTTCACTCCCGCCATGCGGCCCGTCGTCACCAGTCATGTGAATCTCTCCTTGTGTGGATGAATGCCATCCGCGGCTCGCCGCAGGATGAGGAGCCCGTCGCGGCCGGCCCTCAAAACAGGCGGCTTGCGCTGGTCCCGACCGCGCGATTAAGGTTGCACACCATTCATCCACCTCCCGTCCATACCCAGTCCCCACAGTCTCCACCTCTCTTCCATGTTCACTCTCAACTTGTTGGGCGGAGCGGCCTTCCACGGCGTCAGCGGCCCCGTCGAGGGGCGCGCCGCGCACCGCAGGCGGGTGGCGCTGCTCGCCATCCTGGCCGTGGCGCGGGGGCGCACCGTGGGGCGCGAGCGGATCGTCGGCATCCTCTGGCCCGAGCAGACGGCCGCGCGCGCGCGCCACCTCCTCTCCGAATCGCTGTACGTACTGCGGAAGGAGCTGGGGGCCGGCGCGTTCATCTCGGCCGGAGACGAGGTGGGGCTGAACGGCGGCGTGGTGACCAGCGACGTGGAGGAGTTCGAGGCGGCCGTGGAGGTGGGCGACGTGGAGCGGGCGGCCCGGCTGTACCGGGGGCCCTTCCTGGACGGCTTCTACGTGGCCGATGCCCCCGGGTTCGAGCAGTGGGCCGAGGGCGAGCGCGCCCGCCTCGCGCACGCCCACGCCCGTGCGGTGGAGTGCCTGGCCACCGCCCGCGAGCGCGAGGGCCGCCCCGCCGAGGCCGCCGAGTGGTGGCGCCGGCTGGCCGTGCTCGATCCGTACAACTCGCGCGTGGGGATGCGGCTGATGCTGGCGCTCGACGCCGCCGGCGAGCGCGCCGCCGCACTCTGGTTCTCCGACGCGCACGCCGCCTTCCTGCGCGCCGAGCTGGGCGTGGAGCCCGACGACGACTTCCAGGAGCTGGTCGAGCGCCTGCGCAGCGAGCCCGTGCGTGTGCCGCGGCCGCCGCTCCACCCGTCGGCGCCGGCGGGGGTGGCCGCCAGTGCGGAAGAGGACGTGGAGAGGGGCGAAAGCGACAGCCGGGTAGACGCGGCGGTCGTCCCGGCGTCCGTCATTCCAGCGGAAGCGCCCGCCCCGCGGGATACGGAAGCGGAAGCGGACGCCGTGGCCTGCGAGGCGCCGGACCGGGAGGCGTGGGAGGGTGCCGTGGTGCCGGAGGGGGGAGGGGGGCGGGTCGCGGCGGGCGTTGAGGAATGGGCGGATCCCCCGGGCTCACCCGCCGCGACGCGGCGGGTCGACGCGGGACCCGAGCCCGGTCACCGCCGCGCGGGGGCGACCCGGGCGGGAAGGTGGTGGCCGCGCGCTACGCGGTTCGCGGCGCTCGCGGGGGTGATGGCGGGGATCGCGATCGCGCTCCTGGCCGCCTCGCGGCCGCGCGGGGCGCCGAAGGCGCGGCCGGCCGGGTACGACCCGCGCCGCATCGCGGTTCTCTACTTCGACGACCACAGCCGGGGCGGCGAGCTGGGGTACCTGGCGGACGGCCTAACGGAGATGCTGATCCACGAGCTCGGCCAGGTGGAAGCGCTCGACGTGATCTCGCGCAACGGGGTCAAGCCGTACCGGGAACGGGCGGTCCCCTTCGACTCGCTGGTGGCCGACCTGCGGGTGGGGAGCGTGGTGGAGGGAAGCGTGCAGCGTTCGGGCGACGAGGTGCGGGTGACCGTGCAGCTCGTGGACGCCGCCACGGACTCGCACTTGGAGAGCCGCACCATTGTGCACCGGATCGGCGACGTGTTCGCACTGGAGGATGCGCTGGCCGACTCGGTCTCGGTCCTTCTCCGGCGCCGCCTGGGGAAACAGGTCGAGGTGCGCCGCATCCGCGCCGAAACGAGCAGCCCGGTCGCGTGGCGGTGGGTGCTGGAGGCGGAACGCGCGCGCGACGAGGCCGCACGGCTCCTGCGCGGCGGCGAGGGACCCGGCGCCTCCCTGCAGCTCGCGCACGCGGACTCGCTCCTGGCCGCCGCCGAGCGCGAGGACCCCGCGTGGACACGCCCGACGGTGCTGCGGGGGTGGGTGGCGTACGACCTCCGGCGCTCGTCACCCCGCAGCGCCGCAGACGCCGCGCGCGCCTTCGCCGAGCGGGCGCTGGCGCGCGACCCCGTCGACCCGCTGGCGCTGGAGCTGCACGGGCGGCTCCTCTTCGCCCGCGCGGTAGACGGCGGCGACAGCGGGGCGGCAGCACGCGCCGAGGGGGAGCTGCGCGCCGCCCTGGCCGCCGATCCCGAGCTGGCTTCCGCATGGGCGACGCTGAGCCAGCTCCTGCGCTACCGCGGCCGTTTCACCGAGGCCGCCGCCGCCGCCCGCCGCGCGCTGGAGGAAGACGCGTACCTCGACGGCGCGCCGGACATCCTGAATCGCCTCTTCTTCGGCGCCCTTCTCACCGGCGGCCTGGCGGAGGCCGACACGCTCTGCCGGCACGGCCACGAGCGCTTCCCGGGGGACTGGAAGTTCGTGGAATGCCGCCTCTTCCTCCTGCGCGCCGACACCGCGCGGTCCGCGGACGCCACGCTCGCCACGCGGCTGCTGGCCCAGCTCGACGCGATGGACCCGCCCGAGCGGGCGCGGGGCGACGGGCGCCCGTACACCCCCCTCTTCCGGCAGGCGGTGGCGGCGGCCGTGGTGGCCCGCGCGGGGCACGCCGACAGCGCCCGGGCGATGCTCGCCCGGGCGCGCCGCGCCGCCGGGGGCGACCCCGAGCTGCGCACGTCGCTCGCCTACGACGAGGCGTACGTCCGCCTGGTGCTGGGCGAGCCCGACACGGCGCGCGCCCTCCTGGCCTGGACGCTGGCCCACCGCCCCGCGGTGCGCCCGTTCGCCGCGCGCGATCCGCTCTTCCGCGCGCTGCGCGGCCCCCGTCAGCCGTTCTGACCCTCCGCTCCGCGTTCCGCGCGGAGAAGCTCGGCGAGCGACCTCGCCAGCACCGATCCATCCTCCTTGTGGTAGAGCAGGTGCAGGTCGCTCCCGATCTCGTCCCCCTCCAGCATGACGTAATCGGAGGTGGGGAGGTGAGCCAGGGCGAAGGGGATCGCGTCGGCGGGCAACGGGTCCCCCTCCGGCGGGTTCACGACGACGGGAACGAAGCCGTACCAATACCGCGAGAGCACGGCCAGCACGTGCGCCGCCATCCAGTACGACTTCGACGCGTAGTACGGGAGCACGAACTTCTCCACCGAGGCCTCGCTCCAGAACACCGCGTCGTACTTTTCCAGCACCTTCGCCTCCTGCATCTCCTTGGTCCTGATCGTCACCTCCGGCACGGCCCTCAGCGGCTGCTGGAAACGCGTGTCCAGCTCCATGATCGGCGCGGGGGAGAGGTCGGAGGGGACAGCCAGCGGGTCGGTGGTGATGGACGCTCGCCCATCCGCGAACACGTACCGATCTGCACCTCGCAGGCCGGAGGCGGCGTCGGCGAAATGCCTGAGCTGAAGCGCGTTCTGGATGACCGGGTCTGCCATAATCTCCTCCTTGGATCCAATGCGGCGGATGGCTCCGCCTGCGTGGCCGGACGTGCCGACCGGGATGTGAGGAGAAGGATGGGCCACCGGGCTCAACCTGCCTTCCCATCGTTCTCAACCGGTGGTGGCGGCGCGACTTGCATACGCGGCGAGGTTGCCGGCCCGCCCTCGCCGTGATCCGCAGCCCGAACGCGTCGCCTCGGACCCGCCCCCCCGCCGCCGCACGCCC
>Ga0070686_100000339_pt1 | contig 30235 bp, 20 predicted proteins | sample KBSS23LmetaG_FD_65654 | JGI IMG/M metagenome (GOLD analysis project Ga0070686, IMG submission 65654) | Switchgrass rhizosphere microbial communities from Kellogg Biological Station, Michigan, USA - KBS S2-3L metaG | ecosystem: Host-associated > Plants > Roots > Rhizosphere ... | reverse complement strand
GCGCTGCCGCATCTGCAGTCGGGCGCGGCGATCATCGTCACCGGATCGGAGACCGGGTTCGAAGGACCCGAGATGCTGCCGGACTATTCGGCGACGAAAGGCGCGATTCACACGCTGACGAAGGTGCTCGCCAAGCAGCTCGCCGAACGCGGCATCCGGGTCAACTGCATCGCGCCGGGGCCGGTGTGGACGCCGCTGAACGCGGCCGACGAAGGCAACCCGCCGGAGAAGGTCGCAAAGTTCGGCGAGAAGACGCCGCTCAAGCGCCCGGCGCAACCCGAGGAGCTCGCGCCGTCGTACGTCTTCCTCGCCTCGGACGCCGACTCCAGCTACATCACGGGCGAGATTCTGGCAGTGATGGGCGGCGGCACGACGCCGGGCTAAAGCAATTAAGAATTTGGAATTTGGAATTAAGAATTCGTACCAGTCATCCCGGCACCCACGTTTTATTTCACGAATTCTTAATTCCTAATTCTTAATTCTTAATTGCCAAAGGCGGCGAGCCTGCGGAAGGCCTGCACCTTCTCCGAGCGATCGATGGCGGAGCGATTGATCGCCTTGTTGAGGATCTCGATCGTCCGATCGTAGGTGATTCTGTCGACTGGAAACGGCGTGCCGTCCTTGCCGCCGTGCGCGAACGAGAACCGCGCCGGATCGCGCATCGTGGCCGGTGTGCCGTGGACCAGTTCGGAGGCGAGCGCCAGCGCCCGGAGTGTTTTCGGGCCGACGCCTTCGATGCCCAGCAGCGATTCGAAATCGCGCGGCGCCCGCTCGTAGGTCTTGAGCAGGATCTTCTCGAGGTACGGCGTCGCGACGTCGATCTCCGGCAGCAGCGGATGCCGTGCCGGCATGTCGAGGAACGGCAGCTGGCCATCCGTCGTGTCTGGCTTCAGCCGGACCGTCGTGCGCAGCGCCGCGAGCGTCAGCTCGGGTTTCTGCGCCGCCAGTTCCGCCGACCGAGATCGAACGCGATCGTTTTCATGGGCGACGAGGTTCAGCGTTTCGCCGCGCGCGTCGCAGCAGACCGCCTGGTGCGGCTCGTCGACGAAGCTCGCGACGGTATCCGATAGCCAGTGATACCGCCGCGCGGTACGGGTGGCGTCGCTCATGCCCTGCTGCACGACGCACCAGTCGCCGGCGGCGGTGAAGAAAAAGACGTGGTGATACAGCTGGTAGCCGTCCTGCACCGCGGCGCTGTCGACCTTCGCGGCGGTGCGGCTGGCGTAGACCAGCGGCTGCGCCTCGCGACCGATGCGCTCGCACGCATCGGCGATCTGCTGCGGCGTCTTGCGCGACACGCCGCCCTTGCCGCCGGCGGCGAAGAACCCGAGCTCGCGATCGATGTCCTTCAGCCCTTCCTTGATCGCTCCGCACACCGTCGTGGTGACGCCGCTCGAGTGCCAGTCGAAGCCGAGCACGCACCCGAACGCCTGAAACCAGAACGGATCCGATAAGCGCCGCAGAATTTCGCCCGTGCCGTACTCGCTGGCGAGATAAATCACGATCTCGCGCGAGAGGCGTACCATGCGCCCGAACAGCCATGCAGGCGCTTTGCCGCCATGCAATGGAAGCGACGCGAACCCTGTGTGCCTAGACATGACCTCACGTAGCGCAGGCCTTCAGGCCTGCCGAACCGGCTCGTTGGGCAGCCCTGAAGGGCTGCGCTACCGTGATCGCCCTACTGTGCCGCCGTTGACGTCGTCTTGAGCGCCGTGGTCATCTTCGCGATCACATCGTTCAGCGCCTTGTCGTTCTTGATCCAGCGGAAGACGGCGACGATGTCGTTGTCCCAGTCGATGTAGATGATGTTCGAACCGTTGCCGACGAAGCGGACCGCCGTTGCCGGCGCCGCGGGCAGCGGTTTCTGATCGGTGTTGAGATACCAGTTCGCGTAGCCGTAGGTCTTGTTGTCCGACCCTGGCGTGCGCGCCATCTGGATCCACTTCTCGGACACGATGGTGCGGTCCTTCCACTTGCCGTTGCGCAGGAAGAGATAGCCGAACCGCGCCATGTCGTAGGAGTTGATGAACATGCCGGCGCCCCAGTGGCCGCCGCCGCTCACCGACTGGACCTTCTTGCCGTCGATGTCGACCCACGCGTTCTCGTAGCCGTACCACCGCCAGGTCGACGAAGCGCCGATCGGCTCCATCACTTCCTCGCGCAGCACGTCGGGCAGCGCCCGCCGCCACACCTGCAGCGCCGCCAGCGCCATCACGTTGACGCGCACGTCGTTGTATTTGAAATGCGTGCCCGGCTCGTACAACTTCCGCTTCGACCATTCATCCGGCGTTTCGCCGACCGGACGATCGGCCCAATCAGGCTTGCCCCACAGTGTCCCCTGCCAGTCGCTCGTCTGGCGGAGCAGGTGATCCCATTTGATCTTCGCGTTGTGCTCCGACTCGAACAGGTCGACGTGCGGCGGCATGTAGTCGCGCGCGTAGTCGTTGACGTCGTGAATCAGCCCCTTCTGCCACGCCAGGCCGACGACGGTGGTGAGGAACGTCTTGGTGACGCTGTTGGTGATGTCGACGCGCTTCGGGTCGCCCCACTCCGCGACGATGTAGCCGTGGCGTGTGATCAGGCCGCTCGCCGGACCGCGATCCCTGATCGGGCCGATGATCGTGCTGAACGGCTCTTTGCCGAAGCTGTTGTGCAGGAACAGCGCCATGTCGTGCGTGCCGGGCGTGTCGGCGGCGATCGCGAGCTGCACGGCGTCGGCGAGCGCGCCGGTGGTCATGCCGACTTCTTCCGGCTTCTTGTGCTGCCAGTCGAAGCGCTCCGGGAAATACGACGGCTCCTGCGCGATGACGCCGCGCTGCGGGTACGTCGGCGGCACCACTGGCGTGCCGCGCACGGCATGGTTCTGGGCCAGCATCGGGGCGACGACCGCGGCGGCGAGAACGACTGGAAGCGCGCGCTTCAGCATCGGATATCTCCTTGCGAAGCTGCAGTATAGTGCAGCAGAGCCCTCCGAGCAGCCGATGAGATCACCCGCGTGTCGAGGACGCCACGAAGACACGAAGGCACGAAGATCTTCCTGTACCACTTTGTCTTCGTGGCTTCGTGTCTTCGCGGCGGCTCCCCTCGTTGCGCTCCTGGGTGGCGCCACGCTGCTGGTCGCAGCGCCGCCGCCGGGCGATCGCGTGCCCCTCGACGAACTCCTCGACCGCGCCGCCTGGTACCTCGACTACTTCGTCGACGAGTTCGAGAACGTGGTCGCCGAGGAAACCTACATCCAGGACTCGTCGACGATGCTGCCCAGTTTTTCGCCGATGCCCGGCGGCCGCGGCGGCGCGTTTCCGCCGCCGCCCTCGCCGTCGGACGCGGCGCGCGCCCGGCACCGCGACCTGCGATCCGATTTCCTGCTCGTGAAGTCACCCGACACCGAGGCGCTGGTGCCGTTCCGCGACGTGCTCGAAGTCGACGGCGTGCCGGTCCGCGATCGTGAAGCGCGGCTGGCCAAGCTGTTCCTGTCCGGCCGCCCCAGCGGCAGCATCATGGAACAGGCGGAGCGAATCGGCGCCGAAGGCGCGCGCTACAACCTCGGCAACATGCGCAGCACGCTCGGCAACCCGGTGCTCGGACTCGGCGTCCTCCAGCGCAGCTACCAGCCGCGGTTCCGGTTCACGTCCGGCAAGGACGACCGCACCGCCGGCCCGTCGGCGATCGTGATCGACTTCAAGGAGACCACATCGCCGGCGATGATCCGCGGCGAAGCGGGACGCGATCTGATGGCGCACGGCCGCGTCTGGATCGACGCGCCGACCGGCCGCGTGCTGAAAACCGAACTGCAGGTCGAGCAGCCGGCCATCCGCGCCGTCGTGACGACGATCTTCCGGCTCGAAGAGCGTTCAGGCATCGGCGTCCCCGTCGAGATGCGCGAGCAGTACACGCTTGCGAACGGCAACCGCATCTCGACGGTGGCCACGTATGGACGCTTCCGCCGCTTCGACGTCAGCGCGAGCGAAGACATCCGCACGCCGATTGCCACCATCAGCGATGAGTGGACCGGCATGACGCTCGTCGAACTGCCCGCCGGACGCTTCACGATGGGCAGCGGCTCGTCGGAGATCGGCCGCAACGACGACGAGGTGGTCCACGACGTCGAAATCAGCCGGTCGTTCCTTCTCGGACAGTTCGAGGTCACGCAGCAGGAGTGGCGCACGGTGATGGGAACGACGCCAAGCCACTTCAGCACCTGCGGCGCACGCTGTCCGGTCGAAAACGTCAACTACGCCGAGGTGCAGCAGTTCCTCACCAGGATGAACGCGCACGTCGCCCCGGCGCAGTCCAAGGCGCCGTCGCTGCGCTATCGGCTGCCAACCGAAGCGGAATGGGAATACGCCTGCCGCGCGCGAACGACCGGACCGTTCTCGACCGGCGAGAACCTCACCACCACGCAGGCGAACTACAACGGCAAGTTCCCGTACGCAAGCTTTCCCGCCGGAGAATTCCGTCAGAAGACGACGCCGGTCGGCATGTTTCCGCTGAACCCGTTTGGCCTCGGCGACATGCACGGCAACGTGTGGGAATGGACGTCGGACTGGTACGCGCCTTACAGCGAGCTCGGCTCGTCGAACATCGACCCGCACGGCCCGCCGTCGGGCGACAAGCGCGTGATTCGCGGCGGCAGCTGGTACTTCGACGCCAACAGCGCGCGCTGTGGACTGCGCTACACGCACGCCCCGCAGGACAGGGGATTCAGTCTCGGGTTTCGCGTCGCCGCCGACCGGGTGCGCTGACGCTGTCTCAGCTGGGGGCTGGGGGCTTGCTGTCGCCGCGAACCTCCAGCCGCAAGCCTCCAGCCGCAAGCCACAGTAGCCCGCGTCCGCCAAGCCCCTGTAGGATTCAGGCAATGAACGCGTACTGCAACTGGTCCGTGAGCTTCCCGTCTTTCACCGCGCTTTTTCTCAGCCGGGCTTCGAGGACATAGCCGGCTTTCTCGAGCACGCGGCACGACGGAGCGTTCCAGGCAAACGGCACCGCGTAGATCCGCGTCAGCCCGTGCTGCTCGATCGCGAACTTCGTCACCGCACTCAGCGCCTCGGCGGTGATGCCTCTGCCCCAGAACGGCTCCGCCAGCCAGTAGCCGATCTCCGCCGACACGCGCTCGACGTCACGATGCAGCACGAAGCCGATGCTGCCGATCGGCTCGTCGCCGACGGCGATCGCAAAGGTGGTTTCCGGCGTCCGCGAGCGGATCGCGCGGATGAACTCGCGCGCGTCGTGAATCGTGTACGGGTGCGGGAACGCGTCGCGCAGGTTGATCCAGATCTTCCGGTTGTTGGCGTAGCGCGCCAGCGACTCGGCGTCGGCCGGCCGCCACGAGCGCACCACCGAGCGTTCGAGCGTCAACTGCACTGGCTCACTCCGCGCGCAGGGCGACGAGCGGGTCGACGCGCAGCGCCCGCCGCGCCGGAACCACGACCGCGGCGCACGCGACCGCTGCGAACAGTGCCAGCACCGCGGCGTAGGTCAGCGGATCGGCCGGCGAAACGTCGAAGAGCAGCGTGCGCAGCGCCCGGCTCGCGGCCGCCGCGGACACCGTGCCGGCGATCATCCCGGCCGCCGTCACCGCGAACCCTTCCCGCGCCACGAGCCGCAGGACGGCGCGCGGATCGGCGCCGAGCGCAACCCGCACGCCAATCTCCGTCGTCCGCTGCGCGACCGTGTAGGCGATCACGCCGTAGACGCCTGCCGCGGCAAGCAGGAGCGCGATCACCGCGAAGCCGCCGAGTAATGAGGCGATCAACCGTTCGGTGGCAATCGAATCGGCCAGCGCCGCGTCCATCGATTCGATCCGCGTCAGCGGCAGGTTCGGATCGACCTCCTGCATCGCCGCGCGCACCGCGTTGACGAGCGCGATCGGCTCGCCGGCAGCGCGCACCGCGAACTGCATCGCCGGCCACGGCCGCTGCGGGTACGGCGTGTACATCGCGACAATCGGCTCGCGCGCCAGTCCGTTGTTCTTCACGTCGCCGACGACGCCGATCACGTCGGCGAAGCCGGGGAACCGTCCGACCAGCAATTTCTTGCCGAGCGGCGACTCGTTCGGCCAGACGCGCTTCGCCAGCGCCTCGCTGATCACCACGACGAGCGGCGACGCCTCGGTGTCGCGATCGGTGATCGAACGGCCGGCGACGAGCGGGATGCCGAGCGTCGCGAAGTACCCAGGCGTGATCGCCGACCATTGCCCCACGGGCCGTTCGCCGATGCCGACGTTCGGCTGCCCGCTCGCCAGGTACGGCGCCATCGTCGTGATCGCCGGCGGCAGCGCCATCGACGCGGCAACCGCGGACGCGCCCGGCATGCGCTCGAGACGCGGGATCGCACGCGCCATGAACGTCCGCATCGCCGCGGGATCGGGGTAGCTCGAGGTCGGCAGCGAGATGCGAAACGTCAGCAGCCGCTGCGGATCGAAGCCGACCGGGACATGGGTGAGCCGCGTAAAGCTGCGCAGCAGCAGCGCGGCGCCGACCAGCAGCACGAGCGACAGCGCGATCTCGGCGACCACCAGCAGGCGGCGCGGGCCGGCGTGGGCGCTTACCGCGCCGCGCGCGCCCATCCGCAGCGCGTCGACGGCGCGCTGACGCGTGACCAGCGACGCCGGCACGAGGCCGAAGAGCAGGCCGGCGGCGAACGTCACCGCACACGAAAACACCAGGACGCGGAGATTGACGGCGACCTCGGATCCGCGCGGCAGGTCGCGCAGGATCGTCGACGCGAAGTCGACGCTCCAGAACGCAAGCAGAATTCCCACGGCGCCGCCGGCGGCTGCCAGCAGCAGGCTCTCGCCGCATTGCCAGCGCGCCAGATCCCATCGGCTCGCGCCGAGCGCCGCGCGCACGGCGGCCTCATGCGATCGGGCGGTGGCCCGGACCAGCAACAGGTTCGAGACATTCGCGCACGCGATCAACAGCACGACGCCGACGGCACCCATCAGCATCAGCAGCGGCGACCGCGACGACCCGGCAGCGCGGGCGCGAACCGGCGTCAGGCGAAGCGTCGCATCGGGATCGGCGTCGGTGTTGGTCGGATGCGCGCGCGCGTAGCCATGGGCGATCGTGTCGATCTCCGCCTGTGCGCGCGAGACCTCGATCGGCGGCGGCACGCGTGCGACGGCCGACAGATAACCGAACCCGGCGTTAATCAGCGCCGCCGAGAAGCCGCTCAACTCGTCGACGTGAGGACTCCAGATGTCGACGTTGTCGAAGGGCGGCGGCAGGTCGATGCCGAGCGCGCCGACTACGGTGTGCGGCTCGCCGTTCAGGATCAGGCTGCCGCCGATGGCGTCCGCGCCGCCGTTGAAGCGGCGCAGCCAGTAGCGACGGCCAAGGATCACGACGCCCGGGCTGCCGGCGGCGTCATCGGCGGCGACGAACTTGCGGCCGGCGGCGACATCCACGGCGATCACGTCGAAGAAGCTCGCCGAGACGCGGGCGCCGGCGAGCTGCTCGGGCATGTCGCGACCGGTAACGTTGAAGCGTTCCGGCGCGATCCCGGCAAGCCCGTCGAGCAGCCGCACGCGCTCGCGCAACTCCGTGAGCTCCGGGTACGAGAATGGGCCGTCGACGATCGCCCGCTTCGGGTTGGTGCCGGAGACGAGGAACAGGCGATCGGCATTCCTGAACGGCAACGGCCGCAGCAGGGCCGCGTCGACGACGCTGAACACGGCAGTGGTCGCGCCGATGCCGATGCCGACGATCGCGACCGCGATGATCGTGAACTCGCGCGCCTTGAGCAGCGACCTGACTATTTGCCGCATCTCAGTCGTTCACCGTGCAATGGTCCACCGCCAGTTCGGTCCCTCGTGTCAATAGAGCTGCGGCGGCCGTCCCTTGCGATCAACCACGGCTCTGACGTAGCCCTCCCACTTGCCGATGATGCCTTTCCATTCCGCGGCGGCGACGTAGTCGTCAACCGCCTGGTCGAGATCGAACTCTGGCATGTACAGGCCGACGACCCCGTGCTCGAGGATTCCGTCGGCGAGGACGCCCTTCTCGCGAAGAATCAGGACCGGCAACCCCAGTTGATAAGCCATCGCCGGCTCGATATGCGCCCACGGCGTCGTCAGCCAGCGGCCGTCGACCGATTCTTCTTTCAGAGTCTTGATATCCGTCCGCAGTCGAGCCGTTCCCTTCTCGATGTACGTCCGGCGGAACGCAATCGTCAGCAGCCCATTCGACTCGAGCATCAGCCGCCGGATCGCCGTCAGCGGCGCGTCCATGTCGTAGTCGGTGACGCCGAGCGTCCGCGGCTCGAAACCTCGTTCCACCAGTTGGCCGAAGATGCGGTCGACAAACGCCTTCTGGCTGCCGAAGCACGGTTTGGGGTAGCTCAGGAAGATTGAAATCGACATAAGCCCCTATACGAAGTACCGCTCGCCGGAAACGAGCCCCGCGGCAAACCGCTCGGCCGCAAACGGGCGGAGATCGAACTGCGGATCCCGTCCGGCGATCACATCGGCGAGGATCCGTCCGGCCGCCGGCGAGTGTTGAAAGCCGTGACCGCTGAAGCCGTTGATCAGGAACAGCCCGTCGACGCCGTGAGCGGGCCCGATGATCGGGTTGGCGTCGGGGGACACTTCGTAGAGCCCCGCCCACGCGTGCGAGATCGAGGCCTCGGCGAGCGCCGGCAGCCGCGTCACCGCGACCTCGATCACCTGCGGGAGAAAATCCCACTGCACCGTGGTGTCGAACGTCGGCGTCTCGTTCGGATCGCCCATCCCGAACAGAATCCCGGCGCCTTCGCGGTGGAAATAGAACGTGGTGTCGAAATCGATCACCATGATGTGCGTCGCCGGCGTCGTCGCGCCGCCTTTGTCGAGCGAGGCGATGAAGATGTGGCGGCGGAAGGGATCGACCGGAACGTCGGTCCCGGCCATGCGGCCGATCTGGCGCGCGTACGGTCCCGCCGCGTTCACAACCGCCGGCGTGTCGATCGTGCCGCGCGACGTGTCGACGCCGGAAATCCGCCCGCGATCGAGACGGATCCCGGTGACCTCGGTGTCGCGCTCGACTGCGACGCCGCGGGCCTGGGCGGCCCTGGCGAAACCCATCGTGACCCCGTTCGGATCGGCGATGCCGTCGCGCTCGCAGAACGTCGCGCCGACGATGCCGTCGGCGTTCAGCCCGGGCGCGAGCCGCTGCGCCGCCGCCGCGTCGAGCCATTGCACGTCGACGCCGAGGCTGCGCTGCAGCGCCACGTTGCGGCGGAACGTGTCGACGCTTGCCGGCGACGACAGCACGAACAGATATCCGTCCTGATGAAAGTCGATGGCCTGCCCGACCTCGTCTGCGAACCGTTCGAGCAGCGCGATCGACTCGATCGAGAGCCGGATGTTCGCCTCGTTCGAGAACTGATGGCGGACGCCGCCGGCGTTGCGGCCGGTGGATCCGGTGCCGAGCATCTTCTCGCGCTCGACCACGACGACGTCGGTGATCCCAACGCGGGCGAGGTGGTAGGCGACCGACGCGCCCATGCACCCACCGCCGATCACGACGACGTCAGCCGTTCGCTTCATCCAGTCAAGTGTGGATCACGACGAGGGCGCGCTGAAAGCGCTGCCCTCCGTGCAGGTCCGGCCTTTCAGGCTGGACGAACGCCGACGTATTTCGCGCGCGGCCGCAGGATCTGGCCGCTCGCGTACTGCTCGATGGCATGGCCGATCCAGCCGATCGTGCGGCCGAGCGCGAACAGGACCAGCGGCGATCCCGCCGGCAGCTGCAGGACGCGCGCCAGCGCAGCGAGCGCGAAGTCGATGGTCGGCTGCTCGCGGATGACCGCGGTGGCGGCGGCGGTGGTATCGAGCACGAACGCCAGTTCCGGCGAGCGTGGGAACGCCTCGCCGAGCAGATCGAGAACGGCGGCGGCACGCGGATCGCCGTCGCGATACAGCGGGTGGCCGAATCCGTCGATCGGTTCTCCGCGGCGCAGCCGTTCGCCGAGCGCGGCGCGAACGTTGCGCGTGCGCCGCAGTCCCTGCAGCTGCGACTCGACACGCAGGCTGATGCCGCCATGGCGAATCCCTTCGAGGGCGCCGAGGCCGGCGCTGACGACGGCGTACGGGTTGGCGCCCGCCGACGCGACCGCGCGGGCGGCAAACGTCGAGACGTTCAGCTCGTGATCGGCGCACAGCACCAGCGCGGCCCGGATCGCCGCGATCCCGCGGTCGTCGACACGCCATGCACGAGCGAGGCGCGCATCGATGGGCGCCGGGCGGCTCCGTTCGGCGGCGACGGTGGCGAGCAGCGACAGGATGCGCCATCCGGTATGCGCGACACCTTCCGGGCACAGGTCGCATGCCGTCGGCTCGTGCACCGAGGCGATCGCCAGGGCGGCCTGTGCTTTCGCCGCGAACGGCAGGCGTCGTTCGCCGGCGGCCGCGTTCGGCCGAGCTGCTGACGCGTCGCCGAAGGTGCGGTCGAAATCTCCCGTCCAGATGAGCGACGCGACCTCTGCGACCGACCGCGAACGTGCCAGCGTGACGGCGTCGTGACCGCGATAGTACAGATGGTTGTCGGCAATCAGCGTGATCGACGACTCCAGAACCGGCAGGCCCCAGCGCAGTGTTTCGGCGGCCGCCGCATCAGGGTCGCGCCGCCCTTCCTTCCGCTGCCGCAGCCGCTCGACGTCGTCGCGCGAGTAGCGCCGCTGCCGCGAGGCACTGCGCGTCGACTCCGAGCGCACGTAGCCGCGGCTGACGTACGCGTACAGCGTTGCCGGTGTGACGCGGAGCATCCGGCAGGCGTCGGCCGCCGACATCCACGAGCGGTCGGCTGTCATCTTGATTGTCGAATCAACATTGACACAACGAAGAGGCGGCCGCTACGTTCGAGACATGGTGCAGAGCGGCCTCGAAGGCGTCGTCGCGGCGACGACCCGTCTGAGCCTCGTCGACGGCGAGCGCGGCGAGCTGATTATCGCCGGATTTCCCGTCGCCGAGCTCGCCGCCCGGGCGAACTTCGAGGAAACCACCTGGCTGCTGTGGCACGACGCGCTGCCGACGGCGGCCGAACTGACGGCGTTCCGCGCCCAACTCGCCGGCGAGCGGGCGCTGCCGGCGGCAACGCTGGCGCTGCTGCGCGAGTCGGCACGCGCCGGCGCCGACGCGATGGATGCGCTGCGCATGGCGGTCGATACGGTGTCGATCGCCGGCCGCACGGCCACCGCCATCGTCGCGCGCTGCCCGACGATCATCGCCGCCTTCTGGCGGCTGGCCCGGCGTGAGGAGCCGATCGCGCCGCGCGCCGATCTGTCGCACGCGGCGAATTTTCTCTACATGCTCGACGGCGAGACGCCCGATCCGGCACGGGTGCGCGGCCTCGAAACCTACCTGAACACGGTCGTCGATCACGGGCTCAACGCATCGACGTTTACCTGCCGCGTGATCACGTCGACCGGGTCGGATCTGGTGTCAGCCGTGGTCGGGGCGATCGGCGCGCTGAAGGGACCGCTCCACGGCGGCGCACCCGGACCGGCGCTCGACATGGTGTTCGAGATCGGCGAGGCGGCGCACGCCGAAGCCGTGTTGCGGCGGAAGATCGAAGCCGGCGAGAAGCTGATGGGGTTCGGCCATCGCGTCTACCGCGTCCGCGACCCGCGCGCCGACGTGCTCTCGGCGGCGGCCGAACGGCTGTATACGCGCGGCGGCGACATGGCGCTCTACACGCTGGCGCGATCGGTCGAAGCGACCGCACTGCGCCTGCTCGAGGAATACAAGCCGGGCCGGCGGCTGCAGACCAACGTCGAGTTCTACACGGCGCTGCTGCTGCACGGCCTGCGCCTCGATGTGCCGCTGTTCACGCCGGTGTTCGCGATGAGCCGCGTCAGCGGCTGGATCGCCCACGCCTTCGAGCAGCAGCGGACCAACCGCATCATCCGGCCGCAGTCGGAATACTCGGGCCCGCGCGATCGTGTGTGGGTGCCGGTGCAGGATCGTTCGGCCGCGCACACGTAGTGTCCGCCTTCAGGCGGACCCAGGCGCGCCGAACTCCGCCCGCGACACGCTCGTAACAGCCGGGTGCTCGCGAGATCAGAGCGGGAACGCAAAGAGCGCGAGGAGCGCAGAGGCACGAAGAAGAGAGCGCGTTCGAGCTCTAATGCCGCAACCAGCCGACGCGACGCCGCCGGTTATCGTTGCGCCGCGGCGACTTTCTCCACCTGCTCCATCACGCGCAGGATGTTGCCGCCGAGAATCTTCTCGATGTCGGCGTCCGAATAGCCCTTCTTGATCAGCGCGTCGGTGATTTTCGGCAGCTTCGACGCGTCTTCCATGCCGATTGGCATCGTCGCGCCGTCGAAGTCCGAGCCGAGGCCGACGTGGTCGGCGCCGGCGACCTTCACCGCGTGATCGATGTGCTCGACGATCTTCTCCCAGCTCACCTTCGGCAGCTCGCCTTTGGCCATCGCCTCGTGGTCGATCCGCTCGCTCTCCATCGTCGTGCACGCTTCGTTGCCGCCGCATTTCTTCGACATCGCCGCCATCGACTCGGCGACCGGCCCTGACCGCTTCTCGCTGGCCACGCGGAACTCCTCGCTCAGAAAGGCCGCGTGGTAGTTGATCATCACCACCCCGCCGTTCTTGGCCACGCCGCGCAGCATGTCGTCGGTCATGTTGCGCGGGTGGTTGGCGATGCTGCGCACCGACGAGTGGGAGGCGAGCACCGGCGCTTTCGTGGTCTCGATCGCATCCCAGAACGTCTTGTCGGCGACGTGCGAGATGTCGACCATCATCCCGAGGCGGTTCATCTCGCGGATGATGTCCTTGCCCATGGCGGTGAGCCCGTTGTGGGCCGGCTTGTCGGTCGACGAGTCGGCCCAGTTGTTGTTCTTGAAATGCGTCAGCGTCATGTAGCGGACGCCGAGCGCGGCGTAGATGCGCAGCAGCCGGACGTCGTCGTCGATCATGTGGCCGCCTTCCATGCCCATCAGCGCCGCGATCTTGTGCTCGGCGGCGGCGCGGCGGATGTCGGCGGCGGTCGTCGCCAGCATCAGGTCGTTGGGGTGGAGACGCGCCGCCTCACGCACGCAGTCGATCAAATCGAGCGCCCGCTTCACCGCCGGCGGGCCGGTCACGTCGCTCGGCACCCAGATCGAGAAGAACAGCGCGTCGAGGCCGCCTTCGCGCATCCGCGGCACGTCGATGTTGCCGTCCTTGTGCCGCACGGTGATGTCGAAGTTCTTGTCGAACAGCATCCGCTGCGTCGTGTCGTCGTGCGAATCGATCACGATCGCGCGATCGTGCAGTTGCTTGGCGCGAGCCGAGACCGGCGCGTCCTGCGCGGCCGGCGTCCCATGCAGAAGGAAGCAGAAGGCCACGACGAGCGCGGCGCCGGTCAGATGTGCTTTCATGCGCGCCATCTTAGCGCGAGACGGACAGACAGCACGCGGCGCAGCCCTTCAGCCTGCCGCGGCGTGGGGGCAGGCCTGAAGGCCTGCGCTACTCGTAGCGCAGCCCTTCAGGGCTGCCCGGCTTCATTCGTAGCGCAGCCCTTCAGGGCTGCCCCGCTTTATTCGTAGCGCAGCGCCACCATCGGATCGACGCGCATCGCCCGACGCGCGGGGATGTAGCTGGCGACCAGCGCGGTCGCGACGAGGATCAGCGCGATCGCGGCAAACGTCGCCGAATCGGTTGGCTCGACGTGAAACAGCAGCGCGCGGATCGTCCGCGTCGTCGCCAGGGCGCCGGCGAGGCCGACGCCGACGCCGACGCCGGCGAGCACGAGGGTCTCACCGAGCACGAGCCGGAGGACATCGGTTCGGCCGGCGCCAAGCGCGGCGCGGACGCCAATCTCGTGCGTCCGCTCGGTGACGGCGTAGGACATGACGCCGTAGATGCCGATCGCGGCGAGCAGCAGGCCGACGGCCGCGAAGATCGCCACCAGCGTCGTCCGGAAGCGCGGCGCGGCGACCGACGCCGCCATCAGATCATCCATCGTGCGGACATTGGCAACCGGCAGATCCTTGTCGAGCGCGGCGACGATCTCGCGCGCGGCGCTGGCGATCGTCCGCGGATCGCCAGTCGTGCGGACGACAACGTATTGCCCGGTCTCTGCCGCCTGCCGGAAGGGGAAATACACGGTCGGCTCGGGGGCGGTGTCGAGGCCGGAATAGTTCACGTCGCCGACGACGCCGACAATCGTCATCCACGGGTTGGTCGGGCGCTCGGGTCCGCCGTTCTTCAGCCGCTGGCCGACCGGGTCCTGTCCGCGGAAATACTGCCTGGCGAGCGCCTCGTTGATGATCACCACGGCGGGCGCGTCGCGATCGTCGCGCTCGGTGAAGAACCGCCCGCGCACGAGCGGCGTGCCGAGCGCGGTGAAATACTGTTCGCTGACGAACAGCAGCGGCCCGACCGGGGCGGCCTGGTTCGGCGGCAGCGTCATCCGTTCGGTCATGAAGTTGTCGGTCATCGACAGCAGGTGCGGCGGGAGGCTGACCGTCAGTCCGGCGGCGCGCACGCCGGGCAGCGCTTCGAGCCGCTCGACGAGCGACAGATAGAAGCGCTGCACCTTCGCGGCCGTGTCGTACTGCACGTATGGCAGCGAGACGCGGAACGTGAGCAGGTGCGACGGCTCGAAGCCGGGGCTCACCCGCTGCAGCGCCGCGAAGCTGCGAATCATCAGCCCGGCGCCGACCGACAGCATCAGCGCCAGCGCGATCTCCGAGACGACGAGCAGCCGCTGCGCACGCCGGTGGCCGATCCCGGCGCCGCCGCGGCCGCCGTCCCTGAGCGTCTCGACCAGCGCGGTGCGCGATGCGCGCAGCGCCGGCGCCACGCCGAACAGCACACCGCACGCCGCCGAGATCGCGAAGGCAAACGCAAACACCGTCGTGTTCATGCCGACTTCGGCGAGGCGCGGAATCCCTTCCGGCGCGATCGCGAGCAGCGCGCGCGTGCCCCAGGCGGCGACGATCAGGCCCGCGCCGCCACCGAGAAGCGCGAGCACGAGGCTCTCGGTAACCAGTTGCGCGGCGATGCGGCCGCGGCCGGCGCCGAGCGCGCCGCGCACGGCGATCTCGCGATCGCGCGCCGCCGCGCGGGCGAGCAGCAGGTTGGCGACGTTTGCGGTCGCAATCAGCAGCAGCAGCGCCACCGCGCCGAGCAGCGCGTAGAGAATCGGCTTGACGCTGCCGACCAGTGACTCCTGCAGCGGGATCGCCGTCAGCACCCAGTCGGTCGGCCCCGGGTAGTCGCGTTTGAGGCCGTCCGAAATCGTCGCCAGGTTCGCACGCAGCTCCTCGAGGTGAACGCCCGGCTTCAGGCGTGCGATGCCGGTGCTGTAGAACGGCCCGCGCCGCGTCGGCGGGTCGATCGTCAACACGCGCCACAGATCGACGGCTGTGTCGGGGAACTCGGGAAACCTGAAGCCCGCGGGCATCACGCCGACGATCGTGTGGCTCCGGCCGTTGAGCGTGATTGCCCGGCCGACCACCGCCGGATCGCCGTGAAATCGCCGCGTCCACAGCGTGTGGCTGATCACGACGGCCTTCGGTGCACCTGGTCGATCGTCGCCTTCCTGCAGCACGCGGCCGAGCAGCGGGCGCGCGCCGAGGACGTCGAAAAAGCGATCGCTCGTCACCGCGGCGGCGACGCGCTCAGGCGGGCCATCGCCGGTCAAGGTCGCGCCTTCGGTTTCGAAGATCGCGACCGCGTCGGCGGTCCGATTTTGACCCCGCCACGCGACGAAATCGGCGTCGGGCAGCGGGAACGTCGCCCCCTCCCGGCCGACGATGTGAACGTTGACGAGTCGTTCGGCATCACGGAACGGCAGCGGACTCAGCAGTACCGCATGAACGACGCTGAAGATCGCCGTCGTCGCGCCGACGCCGAGCCCGAGCGTGAGAATGGCGACCACGGCGAATCCGGGTCGCGTACGGAGCAGGCGGAAGGCGTAGCGCAGATCATGGGGCAGCGTAGGCATACGCCGTTAGACGGCATGGCGGCGCGATGCGTTAGTAGACGCGGGTCCGGCGGTGCCTTACACTCGAACGATGCCGATCGACCGCGACGACCACGACGAGCGCCTGGCGCGGAGCGAGCAGATGCTCGAGAATCTCCGCCGTGAGGTCTCGCGGTTCAGCGATCTGCACCAGCTGGCGGCGGAAGAGGGGCGCCTGATTCGTGAGCGATCGAGGAACGCACGAGTGGAGCTGCGCAGGGCGATCGCCAGCAGTCGGGCCGCTCGCAAGCGTCGCTAGAGCGGCTAGGCCTCTTCCCAGCGGAAGCGCGTTGCCGCCACGGCCATGAAGGCGGCGGCGAACGCGATCAGCACCGCGATCGGCATCACCGCTCCGCCAATCCCGATGCCGCGCCAGGTCATCGCGTCCAGTCCGTCGACCGCCCAGCGCACCGGGACGATCAAGGTGAACTGCTGCATCCAGGCGGGAAAGACGAACGCCGGCACCCAGGCGCCGCCCAGCATCACCATGATCAGGATGGCGAACGTCGTGACGCCGCGCGCCGAGGCCGGCGTATTGCCGAGCGCGGCGACGAGCAGGCCGAACGCCGCCGCCATCGTCGCGACGCCAATCGAGATGCCGACGAAGCCGAGGACGCTGCCCTCGATGCGCACCTTGAAGACGATCATCGCGAAGGCAAACGACACCCACAGCGTCATCAGCGAGATCAGCGTGCCGCTCAGGCATTTCGCGCCGAGCAGGGCGACCCGCGACACCGGCGCGCTGCGTACGCGCTTCCACAGACCCTTCTGCCGCTCGAGCAGCATCTCGATGCCGAGGTTCGCCATGGCGAACAGGAGGAACTGAATCCCCATCCCGGCGAACGAGTGCGCGTAGCCGTTGTAGGCGACGTTCGAACCGGCGGTGATCGCCTCTTCGTGCACCGTGTAGGGCATCGTGATGCCGCGGCTCGCCGTCGACCCGGCGGGGCGCGACGGCGACTGGTTGTAGAACTTCTGCACCGAGCCGAGCATCTCGACGAGCAGCCGCTTCTGATCGTCGGGCATCGCCGAGCCCTGCACCTGCGGCAGCGTCTGCTCGATCAGCGCGCGGCCCTGATCGCCGCCGAACATCTCCTGGCTGACCGCCTGCATGATGTGCTCGGTCATCACGCCGCGGACCATCGCCAGTTCCATCGCATGCGACGGGTCGTAGAGCATGCCGAGCGGCGGCTTCTCGCCGTTGGCGAAGAACGCCTTGCCGGCGGCGTCGCCGAATCCTTTCGGGATGATCACCGCGGCCATCGTGTTGCCGCGCCTGACTGCGTCGCGCGCGTCGCTCTCCGGCGGCGTCGACACCTTCAGGTTCCTGTCGGTGCGCGCCGCGGCGACGATGCCGCGCGAAATCGCGCTGTCGTCCTGATCGACGATCGCCACCGCGATCCGTGCCGGCTCGGCGTTGCGCGACGGCCCGGAGAAGATCGAGCCGAAGAACGAGGCGATCGCGATCGGCACCAGGAAGCTCATGATCACCGCGCGGCGATCGCTGAAGAACAGCTGCAGGTCCTTGCGGACCATCGCGACGATTGGTACGAGCGCCATCAGTCCCGCAGGCTCCTTCCGGTCAGCGTGAGAAACACCGATTCGAGCGTCGCCGCGGCGCCGGCGACGGCGGCGACCCGCGACTGCAGTCCGGGCAGCGTGTCGTCGGCGACGACCGTGCCGTGATCGACGATCACGATCCGATCGGCGAGACGCTCGACTTCCTCCATGTAGTGCGTGGTGTAGAGCAGCGCCTTGCCCTCGGCCTTGAGCGTCTCGAGGTTGTCGAAGATCGCGTTGCGGCTCTGCGGATCGACGCCGACGGTCGGTTCGTCGAGGAGCAGGATGTCGGGATTGTGAAGCAGGCCGGCGGCAAGATTGAGGCGGCGTTTCATGCCGCCGCTGAAGGTCTTGACCGCGTCGCGCGCGCGGTCGGCCAGGCCGACCAGCGTGAGCGCGCGCTCGATCGCCGTGTCGAGCGTGCGGCCGGTCAGGCTGTAGAGCGCGCCGAAGAAGCGCAGGTTGTCGCGCGCCGAGAGCTCGTCGTAGAGCGCCAGGTCCTGCGGCACCAGGCCAATCCGCCGCTTCGACGGATCGGTGTCGCCGGCCAGCCGCCGTCCAGCGATCAAGACGTCGCCGCCGTCGGGGGTCAGCAGCCCGGCGACCATCGACACCGTCGTCGTCTTGCCGGCGCCGTTCGGGCCGAGCAGGCCGAGAATCTGCCCGCTCGCGACCGAGAACGACACATCGTTGACCGCTCGCACCGTTCCAAACGACTTGCGCAGGTTCTTGACTGTCAGCATCGTGATGGCGGCATCTTGTCATCGTGACGGCGATCGCCGGCGACTTTTGCGATGAACGGTCCCACCGACGCGATGAAGGGTCACGTAGCGCAGGCCTTCAGGCCTGCCAAATCGGCCGCGCCGGCAGCCCTGAAGGGCTGCGCTACGAGGCACCGTCCGGCAGGCGAAGGGCGGCCGTGGCACCGGCGACGAGAATGGCGGCGATCGCGAACAGGCCGGCGGCGAAGCTGTGCGTGGCGTCGTTGATCGCGCCGAGCAGGTACGGACCGACGAACCCGCCAGTATTGCCGACCGCGTTGACCAGCGCGATCGACGCGGCCGCGCCGACGCCGCCGACTTCTGACGTCGCCATCGCCCAGAACGGGCCGAACATCGACGCGAGCGCCGCCATCGCAATAGTCAGCGTCGCCACCGTCCACATCGCGGTCGACGACAGCGTGCTCGCCGCCAGCGCCGCCGCACAGACCAGGGCCGGGATCGCGAAGTGCCAGCGCCGCTCGCCGGTGCGATCGGAACGGCGCCCGACGATCACCATTGCGACGGTCGCCGCCGCGTACGGGATCGCGGTCAGCACACCGACGACGAAGTCGTTCGCGCCGCTTGCCGTCTTCAGCATCTGCGGCATCCAGAATCCGATGCCGTAGAGCGTGACCGGGATGATCACGTGAATGAGCGAGATCGCCCACGTGCGGCGGTTGCGCAGCGCGCGGCCCGTGGTCTCGACGCGCTGCCGCGCCGCGTCCTCCTCCAGCGCGGCACCGATCACCGCCCGTTCCTCGGCGGTCAGCCACGCCGCGGCCGCCGGCCGTTCGTCGAGCACGCGCAGGACGACGACGCCGAGCACGATCGCCGGCAGCCCCTCGAGCAGAAACAGCCACTGCCACCCGGCCAGGCCGCCGGCGCCGTGCATCGACAGCAGCGCGCCCGACAACGGACCACCGACAACGCCGGCGAAGAAGACGGCGGTCATGAACGCCGCGACGGTGCGCGCGCGCTCGCGCCGAGGGAACCACAACGTGAGGTAGAAGATGATCCCGGGAAAGAAGCCGGCCTCGGCGGCGCCGAGCAGGAAGCGCAGCGCGTAGAACGCGGGCGCGGTGCGGACGAACATCATCGCCGCCGAGACGACGCCCCACGACATCATGATCCGGGCGATCCACAACCGCGCCCCGATGCGCGCCAGCATGATGTTGCTCGGGATCTCGAACAGCGTGTAGCTGAGGAAGAAGATGCCGGCGCCGAGACCGTAGGTGGTCGACGAGAAACCGAGCGAGGCGTTCATCTGCAGCGCCGCGAACCCGACGTTGATGCGATCGAGGTAGGCGACGATGTAGAGCAGGAACAGGAACGGAATCAGCCGACGGCGCGCGCGCGCGAGGACGCGGCCGGCGTCGGCGATCGTCCCGGTCCGCGTCGCCATCGGCGGATTATATGCACGCGAGCGCGCGAAAAGAAGCGGCGGCCGGCGCGAAGCGGCGGCGTCACTCGGCGAGCGCCACGATGGGGTCGATGCGCGTCGCCCGCCGCGCCGGGACGGCGCACGCAGCAACCGCCACCAGCGCGAGCAGCGCGGTGACGGCGGCAAGCACCAACGGATCGGCGACGCTGACGCCGAACAGCTGGCTCTCGAGGCTTCGCCGCACCGCAAACGCGCCGATCGCGCCGAATACGAAGCCGGCGAGGATCAGGATCAACCCTTCGCGGAGGACCACCTCGAACACGCCGCGGGTGCTGCTGCCGAGCGCGATGCGAATGCCGATCTCCTTGGTCCGCTGGGTCACGAGGTAGGCGAGCACGCCGTAGATGCCGATGGCCGACAGAAACAGCGCCACTGCGCCGAACGCGACCGACAACACCATCGGCGACCGCCGGGTGACCAGCGACTTGTCGGCGCGCTCCTCCATCGTTTGCATGTCGTAGACCGGGAGTTCGCGGTCGAGCGCGGCGATCGCTTCGCGCACCGACCCGGCCTGAGCGGCCGGATCGGTGGCGGTCCGCAGCGCGAAGGTGAGCAGGCGCGATCCGTCCTGCGCGATCGGGAAGAAGTACGAGCCGCTGGCACCGTTGCCTTCCACCAGGCCGGCCAGCTTCAAGTCGCGGATGACACCGACGACGGTGATGAAGACCGTCTTGTCGGTGATGGCCACGAGGTTGTTGATGTCGTCGGGCAGGTACATCCGCCGGCCGATCGGGTCCTGGTTGGGCCAGAAGCGATGCGCCAGCTTCTCGTCGACGATTACCACCCTCGGCGCGGTGGCGCCGTCGCGCTCGTCGAAGAACCGGCCGCGCACCAGCTTCGCGCCAATCGCCTCGAAGTAGCCGGCCGACGCGGCGATCTGGTTCGGCGAGATCACCGACTCGCCCGGCTTCATCTGATACCCCTCGGCGAGAATGACGCTGTCGCTGTGATTCGATCCGAACGGAATCGTGTCGGTGGCGCCGACCGCCGTTACGCCAGGCAGGGCGCGCAGCCGCTGCAAGGCTTCGGCGGCAAACGCGCTCTGCGCCGCCTCGTCCTTGTAGCGCGCCGCCGGCAGACTGACCGACGCCGTCAGCACGCTTCTCGTCTCGAATCCCGGATCGACGGCGAGGAGCTGCCGGAAGCTGGCCAGCAACAGGCCGGCGCCGACCAGCAGCACAAAGGCGAACGCCACCTGCGCGACGACGAGCACACGCCGCAGCGATCGCGCGCCGCGGCCGCTCGTCCCCGAGCGCCCCTCCTCGCGCAGCACCGCGGTGATGTTGGCCGGCATCACGGCGGCAACCGGAATCAGGCCGAGCAGCAAACCGATCGCCGCGGCAATCGCCAGCGTGAAGCCGATGACGACCCCGCCGATCGCGATCTCGCCGCCGCGCGGCAGGTCCTGGATGCTCAACGTGCCGAGCAGCCGCAGCGCCGCATAGCCGACTGCGAGACCGGCCGCGGCCGCGGCCAGCGTCAGCAGAACGCTTTCCGTGATCAGCTGCGCGGACAGACGGGCGCGGCCGGCGCCGAGCGCCAGCCGCGTCGCCAGCTCCTTCAGCCGCGACCGCGACCGCACCAGCACGAGATTGGCGACGTTCACGCAGCCGATCAGCAGCACGAACAACGCACCACCCCACATCAGGTAGAGCGTCGTCCTGATGTCGCTGACGAGATTGGCCTGGAGACCGACGACGATGGTGTGGAACCGCGCGTTGATCAACAGCTGCTTGTATTGCGGGAAGCGATCGAGGTTGGCCTTGTTCAGCGCGTCGACCTGGGCCTGCGCCTGCGCGATCGTCGCGCCCGGTTTCAGCCGCGCGATATTACGATAGTTGTTGCTGTGCCGCTGCTGCTTGCGCGCGGGCGTAAAGGCGAGCGCGCGCCACAGCATGATGTCGTTGGTGATGAAGCGGAATGTTCGCGGCATGACGCCGACGATCGTGTAGGCCTGGCCGTCGATGCGCAGGTCGCGCCCGATCGCGCCGCGATCGCCGCCAAACTGCGTCTGCCACAGCGCGTAACTGAGAACGACCTTCTTTTCCTCGCCGATTTCGCCTTCCGCGTCGGTGAACGTCCGCCCCACTGCCGGCGACGCCTCGATGACCCGGAAGAACGACGGCGTGACGTTCATGATCCGGACCCGGGTCGGCGCGCCGTTCTGATCGACGCTGACGTCGCTCGAGTTGTACATCGCCTGCTCGTCGTAGACCGTAGTCTCGCGGAGGCGGTCGTAATAGTCGGGCGCGCCCGAGTTCTCGCCGATGTCGACGCCGGCCCCCGGATAGGCGTTGCCCATCAACACGATACGGTCGGCGTGCGGAAACGGCAGCGGCCGCAGCAGGACCGTGTAGACCACGGAGAAGAGCGCCGTGTTCGCGCCGATGCACAACGCGAGCGTGACGCCGGCGGTCAGCGTGAATGCTTTGTCTTTCCACAGGAGCCGCAACGCGACCTGGACGTCCTTGGCTATTGTCGACACATCGCCTCCCACCAACGAACGATGACTGAGACGAAGAGGCGCTGGTCCAGGTTCGCCTGCCGTAGCGCAGGCCTTGAGGCCTGCTCAACGGCGGCGGGGCAGCCCTGAAGGGCTGCGCTACGAACGAGCCGCGTGATGCAACGCGGTTTTCCTCTATTCGGTGCGGAGCGCCTGGGTCGGCTGGACGCGCGCCGCTCGCGCGGCGGGAATCACGTTGGCGATCGCGGCGACCGCCATCAGCGTCGCGGCGGCGACCAGCCACGACACCGGATCGGCCGGCGTGATCCCGTAGAGGACGCCGGCGATCGCCCGCGCGGTGGCGACGGCGAGGAGGCAACCGACGATCAGGCCGGCCAGCGCAACCGCGAGCCCCTGCCGCATCACCATCCGCACCACCGTCGCGCGGTGGGCGCCGAGCGCGATGCGAATCCCGATCTCGCGGGTGCGGCGCGCGACCGAATACGCGATGACGCCGTAGAGACCGATCGCGGCCAGCAGCATCGCGACCAGACCCACTCCGGTCACCAGCCAGGCGCTGGCCCGCATCGGCAGCAGTGTCGCGTCGACCTCCGCCTCCATCGTCTGGTTCTCGATGAAGACGACGTTCGGATCGAGGCCGACCAGCGCGCGCCGCATGTCGCGCAGCAGCGCGGCGGCGTCGCCGCGTGTGCGCGCGACGACGGCCGAGTACGAGGACGGACGCTGCGATCGGGCGACATGGAGAAACGGGGTCGGTCGTTCGCTGAGCGTCAGCACTTTGTGGTCGGCCGAGACGCCGACGATGCGAAAAGCCGGACCTTCGCCGCCGCGGGTGTGGAAGATCTTGCCGATCGGGCTTTCGCCAGGCCAGAAGCGGCGCGCCAGGGTCTCGTTGACGACCGCGACCCGCGGCGTCTCGGGACGATCGTCGTCGGTGAACCCGCGGCCTTCGACGATCGCGACGCCGAGGGTCTTGAAGAACGACGGCGATACGGTGGTCACCTCGACGGTGTCGCCGTGATCGCCGGGGCGATCGCGTCCGGGAATCCAGATTTCCCAGCGGTTGGCGTTGACCTGCAGCGGCACGCGTGAGGCGAGCGCGACCGATTCGACGCCGGGAATCTCCGCCACCTTCGCCACTGCCTGATCGAAGAACTGCCGGCTGCGGGTGTCGTCGTAGCGGAGCGTCGCCGTGTCGGTGGACACGGTCGCGAGCCGCGTGGCCGCGAAGCCCGGATCGGTGCGCTCGGCGGCGACGAGGCTGCGCGTGAGCAGTGCGGCGACGATCAGCAGCAGCGCGGTGATCGCCATCTGACCGGCGACGAGCGCGTCGCGGATCGACCACCGGCGGCCGGTCGCGCGCGACAGCGGCGCATCGCCGCGCAGGTCGTCGGTCACGTCGGGCTTCAACGCCTGCAGCGCCGGCGCGAGCCCGGCCAGCAGGCTGGCGATCGCCGTCGCCGCCAGCGTGAACCCGAGTACTCGCGAGTCGACGTGGACGTCGAACGAGAGCGGGATCGGCAGCGGAATCGTGATCGCCGCGATCGCCGACGTCAGCCACCAGGCGAGCACGGTCCCGGCGACAGCGCCAATCAGCGACAGCACCACCGCCTCGGTGACCAGCTGGCGGACGAGCCGGCCGCGGCTTGCGCCGAGCGCCAGCCTGATTCCGATTTCCTTCTGCCGACTCGAGGCGCGCGCCAGCAGCATGCTGGCGACGTTCGCGCAGGCGATCAGCAGCACCAGCCCGACGACGCCCATCAGACCGGCCGCGATCGGCACGACGATCGGATCGTAGGCGGGGTGGAAGTGGACGTCGCGCGTCCGCCTGAGCGACACCCGCCGGCCGCGGTTCGTGGCCGGGTTGTCGGCGCTGATCGCCGCCATCACGACGCCAAGATTGGCGCGCGCCTGCTCGATGGTCGCGCCCGGTTTGAGCCGGCCGCGGATGAACAGCCAGCGATCGGCGCGGCGATCGAGGCGCGTGGTGCCGGTCGGCGACGGAATCGTGTCGTGCATTCCCACCGGCTCGACGTCCAGCGACGCCGCGACCGGCACGAAGAGCTCCGGCGCGAGCACCGGCACCATGCCGTTGAACCAGCGCGGTGTGACGCCGACGATCGTGTAGGCGGCGCCGCGAATGTGGACGAACCGGCCAATCACATCGGGCGTCGAGCCGAGCTCGCGGGTCCAGTAGCGGTGCGACACCATCACGACCCGCGGCGCGCCCGGCGCGTCGTCGGCCGGCACAAGCGTCCGCCCGATCGCGGCCGGAACGCCGAACATCGCGAAGTAGTTGCCGGTGACGATCTCGCCCATCGCCAGGCGCGACCGGTTGTCGAGGTTCACCGCCGCCATCATCGGGCTGTAGCCGACGACGCCGTCGAACACGTCGTTGCGCGCCTGCAGATCGCGGTAGTCGAGGTAGGACGAGGTGCTGTACTCGACGCTGCCGCTCGAATCACTCGTGAACACGTCGACGAGCCGGTCGACGGCGGCAACCGGCAGCGGCTTGAACAGCAGGGCGTCCACGATGGTGAACAGCGCCGTGTTGAAGCCGATGCCGATGGCGAGCGACGCGATCGCGACCAGCGCAAACGCCGGGCTCTTGCCGAGCCAACGCAGCGCGAAACGGATGTCGGCGAGCAGCGAGGAGAGCAAGGAGTCACGATTATAATCCGCCGATGACGACGCGCTTTCTCACTGTTCTCGCCGCGTGCACGCTGGTGCACGTCGGCGCGCGTGCTCAGCCGGCGACGGCGTCGTTCACGCTCGAGCAGGTGCTCAGCTTCCCGTTCGCCGACAATCTCGTCGCTGCGCCGGCAGGCGCGCGGATCGCGTGGACGTTCAACGAGCGCGGCGCGCGCAACGTCTACGTCGCCGACGGCCCGGCATTTCAACCGCGCCGGCTCACGCCGTACACCGTTGACGATGGCCAGGAGTTGACCGGCCTGTCGTTCTCCTCCGACGGCCGCACCATCGTCTACGTGCGCGGCGGCGACCACGGCGCCAACTGGACGGCTGAAGGCAACCTGCAGCCGAATCCGACGAGCGTGCCGGTTGCCGCGCGCATGCAGGTGTTCGCGATCGCGGCGAGCGGCGACGGAGCGCCGCGGCTGCTCGGCGAGGGCGACGAGCCGGCGATCGCGCCCGGCGGCGATCGCGTCGCGTTCGTCCGCGAGCGGCGCATCTGGATCGCGCCACTCGACGGTTCGAAGGCGGCCGAGCCGGCCTTCTTCGCGAGAGGCACGAGCGAGTCGCCGGTCTGGTCACCCGACGGACGGGCGCTGGCGTTCGTGTCCGATCGCGACGATCACTCTTTCATCGGCATCTTCACCGATGCGGTGACGCCCATTCGCTACCTGGCGCCCTCGACGTCGCGTGATTCGGCGCCGATGTGGTCGCCGGACGGACGCGAGATTGCGTTCGTGCGTCAGCCGGGACGCGGCGGCGCGCCGCGATCGCCGCTCGTCCAGCAGCCGCAGCCCTGGTCGATCGTCGTCGCCGACGCGAAGACGGAAGCCTCAAGCCCCAAGCCTCGAGCCGGCTTCGAGTCGTGGACGAGCGGCCGCGCGCTGGTCGACTCGCTGCCGCGGACCCAGGGCGAGGCCAACCTGCACTGGGCCGCCGACGATCACCTCGTCTTCCTGTCGTACCAGGACGGCTGGCCGCACCTCTATTCGATTCACCATCCCGGCGAGGGCGGCACGCCGACGCTGCTCACGCCCGGCGCGTTCATGGTCGAACACGTGTCGCTCACGCGCGACGGCAGGTTTGTCGTCTACAGCGCCAATACCGGCGCCGATGCGCACGACATCGATCGCCGCCACATCTTCAAGGTCCCGGTCGATGGATCGGCGCCGCCCGCGCCGCTGACGCGCGGCGTCGGAATCGAGTGGAGCCCTGCGATCACCGGCGACGGACGGACCGTCGCGTTTCTCGGATCGACGGCGCAGCGGCCGTCCTTGCCGACGGTGATGGCGATCGACGGCGGCGAGCCGCGGCCGATCGCCGCGAACCGCATTCCCGCGGCGTTTCCGCAAGCGCAGCTGGTCACGCCTGAAGCGGTGACGTTCACCTCGAGCGACGGCCTCGCGATTCACGGACAGTTGTTCAAGGCAGCGGCCGGCGCGGCGCGGCGGCCGGCGCTGGTCTACGTTCACGGCGGGCCGCCGCGGCAGATGCTGCTCGGCTTCCACTACATGGACTACTACGCCAACGATTACGCCGCGAATCAGTACCTCGCCAGCCGCGGCTTCCTCGTGCTGTCGGTGAACTACCGGCTCGGCATCGGCTACGGGTTCGCCTTTCACAACGCCGAGCACGCGGGTCAGCGGGGCGCCTCGGAGTATCTCGACGTCGCCGCCGGCGGCCGCTATCTGCAGTCGCGGCCGGACGTCGATCCGGCACGCATCGGGATCTGGGGCGGCTCGTACGGCGGATATCTGACGGCGCTGGCGCTCGGACGCAACTCCGATATCTTCTCGGCCGGCGTCGACATCCACGGCGTCCACGATCGCATTCCGGCGGTGAACACCGAGGCGCTCGCCCGCGCCATCGCCGGCGACGGCATCAGCGAAGCCGAATATCGCGAGGGGTTGAAGGTCGCCTACGAGTCGTCGCCGATCGCCGCGGTGCCGACCTGGCGATCGCCGGTGCTCCTGATCCATGGCGACGACGATCGCAACGTGCAGTTCCACCAGACGGTCGATCTGAAACGGCGGCTGCTCGACCGCGGCGTCCGCGTCGAGGAACTGGTCGTGCCCGATGACATTCACGACTTCCTTTTGTTCCGCAGCTGGAAGGCCGTGACCACCGCGACCGGCGAATTCTTCGAGCGCCAGTTCATGCGTGCAGCGCCCTCACAGCCTTAACAGATCAGCTTTCTTGAAATGTTTGACCGGGTTATCTTCGGTACCGCAATGACGACTTCGTCGATTCAAGTGAAGCGCGTCTACGAGCCGGCGTCCGACAAGGACGGCGTGCGCGTGCTCGTCGACGGGCTGTGGCCGCGCGGCCTGTCGAAGACGGCGGCGGCTGTCGACCTCTGGCTCAAAGATATCGGACCGAGCCGCGCGCTGCGGCAGTGGTTCAACCGCGACCCGTCGCGCTGGGCGGAGTTCAAGGCGCGCTATGCCGCTGAACTCGACGCGCTCGCCGAACGGTCGCCGTCGGTCAAGGCGCTCGCCGGCGCGGTCCGCCGCGGCAAGGTGACGCTGCTCTTCGGCGCGCGCGACACTCGTCACAACGTCGCGGTGGCGCTGCACGGCTACCTGGAGCAGCGACAGCTGAGCGTCTGAGTTCGGCTGGACTTCGCGTCCTGTCGACTGCTCGTCGTCGAACCGCCTTGCGCGTTGACATATGTGGCAGCCACACATATGCTGCCGCCACATGTCAGCCGACAGAGAGCTGCGCAAGGGCAGCGCCGAAACGATCATTCTCGCGCTGCTCGACGAACGCGACCGCCACGGCTACGAACTGGCAAAGCTGATCGACCGGCGATCCGACGGGGCGCTGAAGCTGCACGTGGCATCGCTCTATCCGACCCTCTACCGCCTCGAGCGCCGCGGCCTGATCCAGGGCCGTTGGGTCGAGCAGCCGGGTATCCGCCGCCGCCGTTTCTATCGCCTTACTCCTGATGGCCGGCGGACGCTGCAGGCGCAGCGCCGCAGCTGGAACGCGTTCTTCACCGCGCTCAACCGCGTGGCGAAGTTCCGTCATGCCTGATTTCCATGCGCTGGTCCGGGCCCGGATCGGCCCGCTGGCGGTCGACCCGGCGCGCGCCGCCGACATCGTCGACGAGCTGGCGCAGCACACCGCCGACGAGTACACGGAGCGGATCGCCGCCGGGATGAGCGAGCGCGAGGCGCTCGCCGCCGCGCTCGCCCCGCTCGACGCGCACGGCACCATCGCGCGCGATCTCGCGCGCGCCGATCGCGTGCGCATCAGCGCGCCGACGCCGCCGGCGCCGGCGGGATCGCCCGCCGCCGACGCGATCCGCGATCTTCGCTATGCGGCCCGGCTCCTGATGCGGACGCCCGCCTTTGCGTCGGTCGCGATCCTGACGCTGGCGCTCGGCATCGGCGCCAACACCGCAATCTTCAGCGTCGTGCGCACCGTGCTGCTGCGGCCGCCGCCCTATGCCGACGCCGGCCGCCTCGTCACCATCGGCAGCTCGACACGTGACGGCTCACCGGGCAACGTCGGCTATCTCACCGCCGTTGACTGGCGCGCACGCACGCACAGCTTCGCCGCCATCGCGCTGATGCGCTCGTGGTCGCCGACGCTGGTCGCCGGCGGCGAACCCGAGCGCGTCAACGCGGTCCGCGTGTCGGCGAATTTCTTCCAGATGCTCGGTGTAACGCCGGCGCTCGGCCGCGACTTCACCGCCGGCGACGACACGCCATCCGGGTGGCACGTGGTCCTGCTCAGCGATGGACTGTGGCGGCGCCGCTTCAACGCCGATCCGTCGATCGTCGGACGCGCGGTGACGATGAACGATCAGCCGTACACGATCGTCGGCGTGCTGCCCGCGTCCTACGAAGCCTTGATCTCGGAGCGGTACTTCCGCCGCGCCGAACTATGGGCGCCGATCGGCTACGAGCGCTCGCAGCCCTTCGCCTGCCGAACCTGCCAGCATCTGAAGGCGTTCGCGCGTTTGCACCGCGGCGTATCGACCGACGCCGCACGCGCCGATCTGGAGAGCGCGCAGGCACGACTGCGCGCGGAGTTCGCGGCCGAATACCCGCCGGGAACGATGGCGGTCGTGCCGCTCGCCGACGAGCTCACCGGCCGGCTGCGGCCGGTGCTGCTCGTGCTGATGGGCGCTGTCGGTTTCGTGCTGCTGATCGCCTGTGCGAACGTCGCCAACCTCCTGCTCGCGCGGGTGGCCGGCCGCGCCCGCGATCTCGCACTGCGGGCGGCGCTCGGCGCTCGACGCCGGCACCTCGTCGGTCAGATGCTGGCCGAAAGCGCGCTGCTGGCGTTTGCCGGGGGGGCGGCTGGCGTCGCCCTCAGTGCGGTCCTGGTCCCCATCCTCGTCGGTCTGGCGCCGGCAACGACGGCGCGGCTGGGCGAGGCACACGTCGACGGCGCCGTGCTCGCCTTTTCGTGCGGGCTGTCGCTGGCGACGTCGATCGTGTTCGGGCTGTGGCCGGCGCTTCGCGCCTCGCGCGTCGACGTCGGATCGCTGCACGGCGACAACCGCAAGACGCGGCGGGCGCCGGCATCGCTCGCCCGCCGCGTGCTCATCGCCGCCGACGTCGCGCTGTCGGTCGTCCTGCTCATCGCCGCCGGCCTGATGGTCAAGAGCGTCGCCCGGCTGGTCAGCGTCGATCCCGGATTCGATCCGCGACACGTCCTGACGCTGCAGATCTCCATGGTCGGCAGCGCCTACGCGAGCAACGACGCCGTCGCCGCCCGGACCGACGAGATCGTCGCCCGCCTTCGCGCGCTTCCCGGCGTCGAGGCGGCCGCGGCCGCCGGACAGATCCCGCTCGGCGGCAACGACGACGGGTGGGGATTTCACGTCCAGGGTCGCGCACCTGGCCCGCAGGATCCCGAGGTCGAGCGTTATGCGGTCACCCCGGCGTATTTCGCGGCGATGCGGATTCCACTGCACCGCGGACGCCTCTTCACCGACGCCGACCGCGCCGGCAGCGAGAACGTCCTGATCGTCGGCGCCGAAACGGCGCGCGTCGTGTGGCCGGACGCCGACCCGATCGGCCAGCACGTTCGCATCGGCGGCCTCGACGGACCGTGGCGCACGGTTGTCGGGATCGCCGGCGACGTGCGCCATCGCGAGGTCGCGTCACCGCCGACGATGCAGATGTACATGCCGCAGGCACAGGCGGCCGATTCGTTCTTGACCCTCGTGCTGCGCGCGGGCGGCGATCTCGGCGCGCTCGCGCGCGAGGCCCGTCGGACGATCCGCTCGGTGGCGCCGGATGTGCCGGTATACGACGTCGCTCCAATGGCCGCGCTCGTCGCCCGGTCGGTCGGACCGCGCCGGTTCGTCGCGATCCTCCTCGAGGCGTTCAGCGCGATTGCGCTGCTCATGACCGCT
>Ga0070686_100000338_pt1 | contig 30239 bp, 34 predicted proteins | sample KBSS23LmetaG_FD_65654 | JGI IMG/M metagenome (GOLD analysis project Ga0070686, IMG submission 65654) | Switchgrass rhizosphere microbial communities from Kellogg Biological Station, Michigan, USA - KBS S2-3L metaG | ecosystem: Host-associated > Plants > Roots > Rhizosphere ... | reverse complement strand
ATATTCTCCCGGCGCTCCTGCGCCCGGATCGAAAGCAGGAACCTGCGCAGCGCATCGCTGTTGGCGAAGGAGGTGAGGCCCTGCGTCTCCGCGCGCTGCTGCGCCGCGGCCGGCGCGACGGGCATCGCGATCGCAGCGATCGCCAGAAGCAGATTGGCCAGGCCGGCCGTCGCCCGATTGAACATTTGGTCGCCCCTTTTTCTTGCCCCTCGCGGGGCTTGGAAAGCGACCTTAAGACGAGTTGTGCAGATTCGCCAAGCGCCAACCGAGCCAGAGCCAACCCGCGATCATCAGCGCGCCGCCGATCGGGGTGATCGTGCCGAGCCAAAGCGCGCCGGTCAATGCCATCGCATAGAGCGAGCCGGAAAAGACCAATGCCCCCGCCGCTAGCATCATCGCCGGCCCGCTTTTTCCCGCAATCGGCGCCGCGCCGATCGCCACCAGACCGATCGCGTGCCACATCTGATACTGGACCGCCGTCTGCCACCAGCCCAGCGCCTCGGGCGGGAGCGTGGCTTTCAGGGCGTGCGCACCGAACGCGCCCAGCGCCACGCCGGCCGCGGCCAGCAGAGTGCCCGCGGCGAGGGCGAAGCGCGATCCGGAAGACATGGGTGGGGGATAGATCGAAAACCGGACGTTAACCATATCGCGCCATCATGGCCGCATGCAGGACGCCCGCCATGCCGCGATGCGCGCCGGCCATCACGCCGCGCTCTACCGCCTGCTCCTCGCCGGGGCCGCTTCGGAGCGCCTGATTCCGGCGGGCACCGAGGGCGCGATCGGCCGCGCCGAATCCTGCTACGACGAGGATCCGCGAGCCTCGGCGCTGCTGCGCGAGATCAACGTCGTGGTCTTCCGCCTCCGCCAGTCCCTGCTCGCCGGAGACGAGGAGGATTGCCGCGCCCAGCGCGACATGCTCGCCCGCCTGGCCGCGGAGTGGCTCTATCATGCGCCGCTTCACCACGTCGCCGCGCTGCTGCCGCCAGAGGGTATTGCCTGACTTCCAAATCTGCTGCGCTTGCGGCTATCGGGCGGAATGCGCGAGATCGCCAACATCGTCATCCTCACCGGCGCGGGCATCTCGGCGGAGTCCGGGCTCGCGACCTTCCGCGGGCCCGACGGCCTCTGGGAAGGCCACAGGGTCGAGGACGTGGCCACGCCCGAGGCGTTCGCGCGCGATCCGGTGCTGGTCCATCGCTTCTACGATGCACGGCGGGCCAATCTCGGGCGGGTCGAGCCCAATGCGGCGCACCGCGCGCTTGCCAGGCTCGATGCCGAATGGCCGGGCGAGCTGCTGATCGTCACCCAGAATGTCGACGACCTGCACGAGCGCGCCGGCGCGAAACGGCTGCTCCACATGCACGGCGAGCTCAAGTCCGCCTGGTGCCGCGCCTGCGACGCCCGCTCGCCATGGGATGCCGGGATGGGCGACGGGCCGGCCTGCCCCGCATGCGGCGCCGAGGGGCGGTTGCGCCCCGACATCGTCTGGTTCGGCGAGATGCCCTACGAGATGGACCGGATCGACCGCGCGCTGATGAACGCCGACCTCTTCGTCTCGATCGGCACCTCGGGCAACGTCTATCCCGCCGCCGGCTTCGTCCAGACCGCGCGCTATGTCGGCGCGCGCACGCTGGAGATGAACCTCGAGCCGAGCCTCGGCTCCTACCTGTTCCATGAAAGCCGGACCGGTCCGGCAGGCGTGCTGGTGCCCGCGTGGGTGGAGCGCATGCTGGAGGAGACAGGCGGAAGGTAGCGATTGCCGTTCGCTATCTCCTGCCTACCGTGGCTGCACAGGCGCTCAGCAGCTGGTTGCGGACGTCGCCCGCGGCCGTGGAGGCGGTCGCTTCGGCCATGCAGCGGGTCAGCGCGTCCGCGCGCAGCGCGTCCCGTTGGCCTTCGGTGAGGTTCTGCGAGGCGACGCCGGTCGAGAAGATCCGGCCGAGCCGCAGGCCTGCCGTTCCCTGCGCGGCGTTGCCCGGGGCCGATGCCGTCCCGTTCGAATCGAACGTGCCGTAGACGGACAGCGCGTCGCCGCGTCTGTTCGAGGATTGGCTGATGATCTTCTGGGCCCGGGCGGCGGCCCTTTCCGCATCCGCGGCCGCCTGTTGTGCGGCCTGCTGCGCCGCCGCTGCGGCGGGCGCCGGCGCGGGTGCAGGCTGGGCCGCCTTCGTGCCGGGGTTGACGGGCGGGGTGCCGCCGTTGCCGTTGCCGTTGCCGTTGCCGGGGACAGGGGCGTGGTCGTCATCGTCGCTCGACTGCGAATCGCCGACGTCGTTATTGCCCCGAACGAGCACCAGGCGGTCATTGCAGGTGGTGCGATTGCCGAGCTCGCAGGGCCGACCGACCACGACCGGGATGTAGGCCGAGTCGTTGACGTTCATCCCGATGTTTAGGTTGAGCCCGGGAGTCTCGGGCGTTCCCGCCGCGACATTCACGCCGACCTGGGCGCGCGAGGAATAGACGAGCCCCGCCTGGCTCAAAGGCGCACAGCCGCCGAGACAGACGAAGGCGGCCAGGGCCGCGCCGGATAGCTTCCCGTTCATCATTTCCCTCCCGTTTGACATAAGGCCTGATCGCCCAGCTGTTCGACCCAGGCGCGCCTCTCCGCCTCGGCTCGCGGCAGATCGAAAAGTACCACCCGGCAATCCTCCGGATGATAAGCCAATATGGCCTCTTCCTGCGCGAAGCCGATCGTCGCGCCGTTAGTGCCGGGGACAATCCCGACTCCACGAATACGCAGGGAAACGGATCGTGCGCCCGGCGACGGCTCAATCTTCAATATTCCGAAGTGAACCGAAGTCGATGGACTTCCGCCCTGGACCTGCACGATTGTGCATCCGGGCAAGGTCACGGACACAAGAAGTAAAAGTGCATTGCGAAACATGCACGAATCGCCCCCTTCCACATGCTTATGGCGGGATGAGGCTATTGGCAATTCGTGGTTAAACAAAAACTTGGCTAGTCGACCCAATCGAGCCCGATCTCGCGATAGAGGCCGCGGTCCTCTTCCCATTTCGGGGCGACCTTGACGTGGAGGAAGAGGTGGACCTTGCGGCCCAGCGCGGCGGCGATCTCCAGCCGCGCGGCCTCGCCGATCGCGCGGATGCGCGTGCCGCCCTTGCCGAGCACGATCGCCTTCTGGCTGTCGCGCGCGACGAGGATCTGCTGGTGGATCGCGACCGAGCCGTCCTTCCGCTCCTCATATTTCTCCGTCTCGATCGCGCTCGCATAAGGGAGTTCGGCATGGAGCTGGTGATAGAGCTGCTCGCGCGTGATCTCGGCCGCGTTGAGCCGGTCGCTGGCGTCGGAGACCTGGTCCTCGGGGAAATGCCAGGGCCCTTCCGGCACACGCGCGGCGAGCGCGGCCTTGAGGTCGGCGACGCCGTCGCCGGTCGTCGCGGAGATCATGAAGACCCGCTCGAAGTCCGCCCGCCCGTCGAACTGGGAGACCAGGGTCAGCAATTTCTCCTTCGGCACGAGATCGACCTTGTTGAGGATCAGCAGCTTCGGCTCGCTGCGCTCCTTCAGCCGGTCGACCAGCTCGGCGACGCCGCGGGTGATGCCGGTGGCGGCGTCGACCACGAGGGCGATCAGGTCGGCGTCCTGGGCGCTGCCCCAGGCGGCGGCGACCATTGCCCGGTCGAGCCGCCGCCGCGGCTCGAAGATGCCCGGCGTGTCGGTGAGCAGGATCTGCGCATCGCCCGCGATCGCGATCCCCATCAGCCGCGTGCGCGTGGTCTGCGCCTTGGGCGCGACGATCGCGACCTTCTGGCCGACCAGGGCATTGACCAGGGTGGACTTGCCCGCATTCGGGGCGCCGACCGCGGCGACGAAGCCGCAGCGGGTCATGGCTCTTCGCTCTCGATCATGAGCCCTCCCCATCAACGGGAGGGCCTTTGAAGCCGCGGCCGCTCATTCCACCTGGTCCAGCAACGCCTGGGCGGCGGCGGTTTCGGCTTCCTGCTTGGTGAGGCCCTCGGCCTCGGCCTCGCCGACGCCGCGGATCGAGACCTTGACGACGAAGGTCGGCGCGTGCTGCGGGCCCGAGCGGCCGGTCACCTCATAAGCGGGCGGCTTGCGGTCGTTGGCCGCCGCCCATTCCTGGAGCGCCGACTTGGGATGCTGGGGGGCGCGGTGCTGGCGGTTGACGCGCTCGCCCCAGGCGGAGCGGACGAAGGCTTTCGCCGTCTCGAACCCTGCCTCGAGCCACAGCGCGCCGAGCAGGGATTCGACCATGTCGCCGAGCACATTGTCGCTCTCGAACGCGCCGTCGTCGCGCGCCTGCTTGCCGAGCCGCATATGGGCGGCGAGATCGATGTCGCGCGCCACCTCGGCGCAGGTCGAGCGCGACACCAGGACGTTGAGCCGGCGCGAGAGCTGGCCCTCCGCTTCGGCGGGGAACAGCTCGTAGAGCCATTCCGCGATGGCGAGGCCGAGCACGCGGTCGCCGAGGAATTCGAGCCGCTCGTAATTCTCGTCGCTGCGGCTCGAATGGGTGAGCGCGCGCTCGAACAAAGCGAGGTCGATGGGCCTGTGTCCGGTATTGGCCTCGATCCAGGCCGCGAGATCCGCCATCAGCCGGTCCGCCCGATCCGGCTCCAGCGCGCCGCCGTGAACCAGGTCCAGGGCTTGATCCATTCCGCCGAGCCGTCGGTCGACCAGAAGGTGACGAGCACGCGGCCGAGCAGATTATCGACCGGCAGCAGCCCGACCCCGCCAATTGCGGTCGGGAAGCGGCTGTCCTCGCTGTCGTCGCGATTGTCGCCCATCACGAACAGCCGCCCGTCCGGGACGATGATCGGCGCGAAGTCGTCGCCGGGGCTGTTCGTCACCTGGTCGAGCACGTCGTAGCTGGTCCCATCCGGCAGGGTCTCGCGGAAGCGGGGGATGGCGCAGATCGAGCCTCCGCCCTCGGTGGGCAGGGTGCGCACGGCGCCCGGGGCGCCGCGGCAGGGGCTGTTCGGGCTGATCGGAATGGCGACGTCGGCGATCCGCTCGCGCGGCAGCGGGCGGCCGTTGAGGATCACGACGCCGCCGCGCACCGCGACCGTGTCGCCGGGAAGGCCGATCACGCGCTTGACATAGTCCTCGTTGCCGGCGCCCGGATAGTGGAAGACGACGACGTCGCCGCGCGCGGGCAGGCCGCCGAACATGCGCCCCTCGAAGCCCAACAGCCCGAACGGGAAGGAATAACGCGAATAGCCGTAGGACCATTTCGAGATGAACAGATAATCGCCGACCATCAGGCGCGGCAGCATCGATCCCGAGGGGATGCTGAACGGGGCGATGATGAAGGTGCGAAGCGCCAGCGCGCCGAGGAAGAGCAGGACGAGGAAGCGCAGAAGGCTCCCCCAGCTTTCCTTTTTCGGCGCGGGACCGGTCTCGGGCGCGCTGGCGGGTTCGATGGCGGCGTCGCTGTCCATGGCCGCGCTTTCGCTTGAGGCCGGGGCCGGGTCAAGCGTCAGAGGCAGGCGGAGAAGAAGCCCGACAGCCAGATCATCGTCGCCTGCTCACGCCACAGCCAGAGGCCGAAGAGGAGCAGGGGCGCCAGCGCGAGCGGCGCGAGCATGAACTTGGTGCGGCGGCTCATGTGGGCTGCAGCCGCGCCACCGGGGCGTCGCGAATCGGCAAATGCACGATCGCGGCGAACAGGGCGAGTGCGATCGAGGCCGCCCAGACCGTGTCGTAGGAACCGGTGCGGTCGAAAGCGAGGCCGGCCGCCCAAGCGCCGAAGAAGCTGCCGATCTGATGGCTCAGGAAGACGATGCCGTAGAGGGTTGAAAGATAGCGCACGCCGAATATCCGTCCGACCAAGCCGCTGGTCAGGGGCACCGTGCCCAGCCAGAGGAAGCCCATCGCCGCGGCGAAGACGAGTGCGCTCATCGGGCTGAGCGGCAGCAGCAGAAAGGCCGCGATGACCAGGCCGCGGGCCGCATAGATGGCGCCGAGCACATATTTCATCCGCCAGAAATCGCCCGACAGGCCGAACAGATAGGAGCCGAAGATGTTGAACAGGCCGACCAAAGCGAGCGCGCTTGCGCCGATGCCGAGGCCGAGCCCCTTGTCGTCGAGATAGGCGGGGAAATGGGTGGCGATGAAGGCGAGGTGGAAGCCGCAGACGAAGAAGCCGGCGTTGAGCAGCCAATAGCCGCGATGGCCGGCGGCTTCCGCGAGCGCGTCGCCGAGCGACTGGCGCCGGTCCTGCCCGGCAGGTGCGGCCGGCTTTCCCGCGACGCCGAAGGCGAGCAATGCGCACAAGGCCACCAGGCCCGCCAGCGCAATCAAAGCGAGCCGATAGCCGAGCTCCGAGAGCAGCATCTGCGCCACCGGCACGACCAGGAACTGGCCGAGCGAGCCGCCGGCGGTGACGATGCCGAAGGCGAGGCCGCGGCGCTCTGGCGGGACGACGCGGCCGACTGCGCCGAGCACGATCACGAAGGTCGTCGCCGCCAGCGCAATCCCGACCAGCACGCCGAAGGTTAGGTGCAGGCCGAGGGCGCTGCCCACCCAGGCCGCACCGCAGATGCCGGCAGCGTAGAGCAGGCCGCCGAAGAAAACGATGCGGCCAGCGCCATGGCGGTCGCCGACCGCGCCGAGGAAGGGCTGGGCGAGCCCGAAGACGAGGTTCGAGATGGCGATCGACAGGCCGAAGCTTTCGCGCCCGATGCCGAGCGACACGCTCATCTGCGGCAGGAACAGGCCGAACGCCTGCCGCACGCCCATCGCCAAGGTGACGATCGCGGCCGCGGCGGCGATGACGATCCAAGGCCGCTTCATGCGCGTAACTCCTCGACCCGGTCGAGCAGGACGAACAAGGCTGCGCGGTCCGGACCCAGTTGATCCTCGATCCGCTGTTCCGCCTCTTCCCAGCTCGGCTGTGCGCGACGCATCGCCGCGCGCCCGGCTCCGGTCACCGAAACGATGCGGGCGCGCTGGTCGGCGCCCGGCGCGGAAGCGACAAAGCCGGCCATTTCGAGCGGGCGGAGGGTCCGGTTGAGCGTGGTGCGGTCGTGCCCCGAGGCCTCGGCCAGCGTGGTCAGCGAGCAGGGCCCCGCACGCTGCAGCATCCTCAGCAACCCGAACTGCGCGACGGTGAAGCCGGCGGGGGCGAGCGCGGTATCGTAAAGAGCGGTCACGATCCGCGCCGCTCGGCGGAGCTTGGAGCAGGCGCAACGCGTTTCGAGCATTTACGTGCATATGCACGCATATCTGGCATCGTCAAGCTGGGCTTTGTCGCGATGCCACCCTAGATAAGCCGCGCCATGACTGAATCTGCCTGGACCGAGCTCGCCAACGCGACCGCCCAAACGCTCGCCGACCTGTTCTCCGCGGAGCCCGACCGGCTCTCGCGCTTCGTCGTGGAGGAAAGCGGGATCCGCTTCGATTTTGCCAAGACGCATCTCAGCCGCAGCCTGCTCGAGTCCTTCCTCGCGCTCGCCGGCGAGTGCGGCCTCGCCGCGCGGCGCGATGCGATGTTCGCCGGCGAGATCGTCAACGCGACCGAAGGCCGCGCCGCCGAGCATGGCGCCGAGCGCGGGCAGGGGGCGCCGGACAGCGTCGCCCGCGCCGCCGGCCTGCACGCCCGGATGCGGGCGTTGATCGACGCGATCGAGGGTGAGGCGTTCGGGCCGATCCGCCACATCCTCCATATCGGGATCGGCGGCTCGGCGCTCGGACCGCATCTGCTGATCGACGCGCTCGGCCGCGAGGCGGGCCGCTACGATGCCAGGGTCGTCTCCAATGTCGACGGCGCGGCGCTGGAGGCGGCGGTCACCGGCTTCGACCCGGCCGCGACCCTGGTGGCCGTCGCGTCCAAGACCTTCACCACGACCGAGACTTTGCTGAACGCGCGCTCCGCCCTGCAATGGCTCGAGCAGGGCGGCGTCGCGGATCCCTATGGCCGGATGATCGCGCTGACCGCGAGCCCCGAAAAGGCGATCGCGTTTGGCGTGGACGAGACCCGGATCCTGCCATTCTCAGAGACGGTCGGCGGGCGCTTCTCGCTTTGGTCGTCGATCGGCTTTCCGGCCGCGCTCGCTTTGGGCTGGGACGCGTTCGAGAGCCTGCTCGAAGGCGCGGCGGCGATGGACCGCCATTTCCGCTTCGCCCCGCTCGAGGCCAATGCCCCGGTCCTCGCCGCCTTCGCGGACCTTTATTACGCCAATGTCCTTGGCGCCGAGACGCGCGCAATTTTCGCCTATGACGAAAGGCTGCGGCTGCTGCCATCCTACCTCCAGCAGCTCGAGATGGAATCGAACGGCAAGAGCGTGCGCCTGGACGGCGCGCCTGCCGGCCGCACGGCCCCGATCGTCTGGGGCGGGGTCGGGACGGACGCGCAGCACGCGGTTTTCCAGCTGCTCCACCAGGGGACGCACCTCGTGCCCGTCGAGTTCGTCGCGGCGATCGAGCCCGGCGACAGCTTCGACGAGGATCATCACCGCCAACTGCTGATCAACTGCTTCGCGCAGGGCGCCGCTTTGATGAGCGGCAGGCGTGCCGAGGATCCGCATCGTTCCTATCCGGGGGACCGCCCCTCGACGACGATTCTGCTCGACCGGCTCGATCCGGCGGCCCTGGGGGCGCTGATCGCCTTCTACGAGCACCGGACCTTCGCCAATGCGGCTTTGCTCGGGATCAATCCGTTCGATCAGTTCGGGGTCGAGCTCGGCAAGGAGATGGCGCGGGCGCTCGACGGGGAGGGCGAGCTCGACTTCGATCCCTCGACCCAGGCGCTGATCGCGCGCGCATTCGGAGACGACCGGCCATGACCGCAAGCTACGACTACGACCTCTTCGTCATCGGCGCCGGATCGGGCGGAGTGCGCGCGGCGCGGGTAGCCTCGGCGCACGGCGCGCGCGTCGCGATCGCCGAGGAATATAAGGTGGGCGGCACCTGCGTGATCCGCGGCTGCGTGCCCAAGAAACTGCTCGTCTACGGCGCCCATTTCGCCGAGGATCTCGAGGATGCCGCCCGGTTCGGCTGGAAGATCAAGGGCCGCAGCTTCGACTGGCCGACGTTGCGCGACAATGTCCTCGCCGAGGTCGAACGGCTCGAAGGCATCTATACCGATATCCTCGACCGCCACGACGTCGAAATCTTCGCCCAGCGAGCGAAAGTGACCGGGCCCAATCAGATCAGCCTCGCCGACGGGACCAAGGTCAGCGCCGCGACCATCCTGATCGCGTCCGGATCCCACCCGGTCATTCCGGACGTGCCCGGGGCCGAGCATGGCGTGAGTTCCAACGAGATGTTCCACCTCGACAAGATGCCGAAGCGGGCGGTGATCGCCGGCGGCGGCTATATCGCCAACGAGTTCGCCGGCATCCTCCACGAATTCGCCTGCGAGGTGACCATCGTCAACCGCGGCGACCGCATCCTGCGCCATTATGACGAGCAGGTCCGCGACCGCCTGCTCCAGATTTCGCTGATCAAGGGGATCAACTTCAAGTTCAACGCGCCGTTCGAGAAGGTCGTGAAGCGCAGGGACGGAAGCCTGCGCATCCACCTTCAGGGTGCGAGCCCGATCGACGCGGACCTCCTGCTCTGGGCGGTCGGCCGCGATCCCAATACGATGGGCCTCGGCCTTGCCGAAGCGGGAGTGGAGCTCGGCAGGAACGGGGCGATCCTGGTCGACGAGGACAATCAGAGCTCGGTGCCGAGCATCTATGCGATCGGCGACGTGACCGACCGCATCCAGCTCACCCCGGTCGCGATCCGCGAGGGCCAAGCCTTCGCCGACACGATCTTCGGCAATAAGCCGACGCGGGTCGATTATGCCAACGTGCCCCACGCCGTGTTCAGCCATCCTCCGATCGCGTCGGTCGGCCTGACCGAAGGCGAGGCGCGCGACAAGATCGGCACCTACAAGACCTATGTCTCCGATTTCCGGCCGATGAAGAACGTGCTGGCCGGGCGCAACGAGCGCTCGCTCTACAAGATGATCGTCGACGAGGAGACGGACAAGGTGGTCGGCCTCCACATGATCGGCCCCGACGCGCCCGAGATCCTCCAGGCCGCCGCGATCGCGGTCAAGGCCGGCCTCACCAAGGCCCAGTTCGACGAGACGGTGGCGCTGCATCCGACCATGTCGGAAGAGCTGGTGCTGATGCGCTGACCCGGACCGACGTCATCCCGGACTTGATCCGGGATCCATGAACACGGACTGCGAGAACCTGCACGCTCCGCGTTCATGGATCGTGATTTTCATCAGGATGACGCTGGGCGGCTAGGTCGGTGACTGGCCGTTGGCCGTGAGCACGGCCCCGGCCAAATAGAGCGATCCCATGATCAGCACGATTGGCGGCTGGTTGCGGTCGGCGTGGCGAGCGATCCAGGCGATCGCGTCCTCGACACTGGACGCGGTCATCGCGCGCATCCCGGCGTCGCGGGCGCGCGCGGCAAGCTCGGCCGGCGGATGATGCTCATGGTCCGGAACCGGGATCGCGTGCAGCGTCAATGAGCGGCCGCGGAAGGGGTGAAGCACGCCGGCCGCATCCTTGTTGGCGAGCAGGCCGAAGATCATGTGGAAGGGCCGCTCGGCGCCGCGGAAGTGATCGGCCACCGCCCGCGCCGCCGCCGGATTGTGGGCGCCGTCGAGCCAGAGCTCCGCCCCGGGCGGAAGCAAAGCGTGCAGCGGGCCGGGGGCGAGCTTCTGCAGCCGGGCCGGCCATTCCGCCCAGCCCATCGCCGCCCTCAGCGCCGAATCCCTTATGGCGAGCGCATGCTGGTGACGGAGCATCGCCACCGCCAAAGCGGCATTCATCGCCTGGTGGGTGCCGGCGAGGCGCGGCAAGGGCAGGTCGAGGGCGCCGCGCGCGTCGCGATAGCGGATCGTCTCGCCCTCGACCGCGGCGTCCCAGGCCTCGCCGCGCGGCAGCCAGATTGCGCCTGTCCGCTCCGCGGCCTCCGCGATCGGCGCCGCGACATTCTCCGGATAATGCTGCGTGACCAGAGGCACGCCCGGCTTGGCGATCCCGGCCTTCTCGGCGGCGATCTGCTCGATGCGGTCGCCGAGGAAGGCGGGATGGTCCAGGCCGAGCTGGGCGATGCCGCAGACGATCGGCGCGGCGACGACGTTGGTCGCATCGAGCCGGCCGCCGAGCCCGACCTCGACGATGCAGGCGTCGGCGGGGGTGCGCGCGAAGATGAGGAACGCGGCCGCGGTGGTCGCCTCGAAGAAGCTGAGTTCCATGTCGCCCGCGGCGTCGAGCGTTTCGGAGAGGATCGCCGACAGCGCCGAGTCGTCGATCAGCTGGCCGGCGAGGCGGATCCGCTCGTTGAAGCGGGCGAGGTGCGGACTCGAGTAAACGTGGGTCTCGAGCCCCGCCGCCTCGATCGCCGCGCGCAGGAAGGCGCAGGTCGAGCCCTTGCCGTTGGTCCCGGCGACGTGGAGGACGGGCGGCAGCGCGCGCTCGGGATGGCCGAGCCGGTCGAGCAAAGCGGAGATGCGCTCGAGCCCCAATATGTCGCGGCCCGGCGAGAGCAGGGACAGCCGGTCGAGCTGGGCCTGGACGCCGGGATCGTCGGAACGGGCGCGATCGGCCACCTCGGCGCCAGAGACTAGGCGGCCTCGCGCCGCGGCGTCAGATAGTCGAGCAGCAAGGCCAGGCGGACGCGCAGATCCTTTCGGGGCACGACCATGTCGACCATGCCGTGATCGAGCAGATATTCGGCGCGCTGGAAGCCTTCGGGCAATTTCTCGCGGATCGTGTTCTCTATCACCCTCTGGCCGGCGAAGCCGATCAGCGCGCCGGGCTCCGCGACATGGACGTCGCCGAGCATCGCATAGGAGGCGGTGACTCCGCCCGTGGTCGGATCGGTGAGGATGACGATATAGGGAAGACCCGCCTCTTTGAGCTCGGCGATCGCGACCGTGGCCTTGGGCATCTGCATCAGCGACAATATGCCTTCCTGCATACGCGCGCCGCCGGCGGCAGTGACGATGACGTAGGGCGCGCGGTCGGCCAGCGCCGCGCGCGCGCCGGCGACGAAGGCCGCGCCGACGGCCATGCCCATCGATCCGCCCATGAAGGCGAAATCCTGGACGCCGAGGACGAGCCTGTGCCCGTCGCAGGTGCCGCGCGCGTTGATGAGGGCGTCGGGCTCGCCGGACTTGGCGCGCGCCGCCTTGAGCCGCTCGGTGTATCGCTTCGAATCGCGGAACTTGAGCGGGTCCTCCGTAACCTGCGGCGGCGGTAGCACGCTGTAGCCAGGGTCGAGCAGCATATCGAAGCGTAGGGTCGGCCCGATCCGGCCATGATGGTCGCAGCGCGGGCAGACGAAGAGATTGTCCTCGTATTCCTTGGTGAAGACCATCGCCTCGCATTCGGGGCATTTGTGCCAGAGATTGTCGGGCGTCTCGCGCTTGGGCAGGAACGGGATGGAATTGCGAACCCTGGTCAGCCAGCTCATGTCTTGCTCCTCGGCGGCGCGGGATAGGCCTCGGCAGGAGTGAAGTCCACCGCGTGGTGGGATTGGGCGTTGGGAGTTGGGGATTGGTGCTTATGTCCAAGTCCCCGACCCTAATCCCCAACCCCTAACCCCTAGGCTCACAGCGTCGCAGCGATCGCCCTCGCGGCCAGATCGGGATCGGGGGCCTGGGTGATCGGACGGCCGACGACGAGGATCGAGGCGCCGGCGTCGAGCGCCTCACGCGGCGTGACCACACGCTTCTGGTCCCCGGCCGACGCGTCGGCCGGGCGGACGCCGGGGACGACGAAGAAGCCGTCCGGCCAGGCCTTCTTCGCCGCGGCGACCTCGGCACCCGAGCAGACGATGCCGTCGAGCCCCGCCTCGCGCGCGAGCGCGGTCAGCCGCGCCACCTGCGCGTGCGCATCCGCGGCGACTCCGATCGAGGCGAGATCGTCCTCGTCGAGGCTGGTGAGCACGCTGACCCCGACGACTCTCGTGCCCGAAGGGGCGGCCGCCTTGGCATCCTCCATCATCGCCCGGCCGCCGGCGGCGTGGACGGTGAGGATCGCGGGCAGGAGCGGATGCAGCGCCTGCACCGCCTTGGCGACAGTGTTGGGGATGTCGTGGAGCTTGACGTCGAGAAAGATGGGCAGGCCGAGCCCGGCCATCTCGCGCACCCCGTCGGGACCGTTCGCCGAGAAGAATTCGAGGCCGAGCTTGATCCCGCCGACATGGTTCCTGACCTTGGCGGCAATGGCCTTGGCCGCATCGAGATCGGTCGTGTCGAGGGCGACGTAGACCGGGCTGGTCATTCGGCGGGCCACGCCTTGGCATCGGTCGCCTGGCGATCCGGATTGTTGGTCGCCGGCGTGGCCGGGCGCGCCGGCGCCGGGCGGCTGACGACATGGGCGGTCGCCTGCGTCTCGAACCGCCGGCGGAGCGACCAGAGCCGGGTCCGGTGGACGATCAGGATTGGCACGAAGCCGAGCAGGAAGGCGCCGATCACCAAGACGGGCAGCTTCACGTCCGCCTCGAGCCCGCCCCATAGGATCAACGTCACCGGATGCCAGTTGGTGATGCCGAACAGCACGATGACGACGGCGAGCACCACCCAGAACAGGGTCTTCAGGAACTGCATGGCCGCTCTTTCGTGGAAAATGGGCCCGGCGTCCAGTGGGGGGCTTGGTAACGGGCTGCCCTTTACCGTCATGCTGAACGTGATTCAGCATCCATGAACAGGGTGGTGGCATTTCTCGCAGTTGGTGTTCATGGGTCCCGGATCAAGTCCGGGATTGGGGCAAGCCTAACGCCCGAGCAGATGGTCGACGAGCTGCGCCAGGGTGCGGAAGCCGGTGAGGCGCATCGGGCCTTTCTCGCCGGCGAGGGCGGCGGGGATCAGAGCGCGCTCGAAGCCGAGCTTGGCCGATTCCTTGAGGCGCAGGCCGGCATGGGCCACGGGACGCAGCTCGCCGGAGAGCGCGACCTCGCCGAACGCGACCGTCTCCGGCGCGACCGGGCGCTCGGACAGCGCCGAGACCAGCGCCGCCGCGACGGCGAGGTCTGCGGCGGGATCGGTGACCCGGTAGCCGCCGGCGACGTTGAGATAGACTTCGGCGGTCGAGAAGCTGAGCCCGCAGCGCGCCTCGAGCACGGCCAGGATCATCGCCAGCCGCCCCGAATCCCAGCCGACCGCGGCGCGGCGCGGGGTGGCGCCGCTGGCGAGGCGGACGGTGAGCGCCTGGATCTCGACGAGGACGGGGCGGGTGCCTTCGAGCGCCGGGAAGACGACCGCGCCGGGCACCGCCTCGCCGCGGTCGGTGAGGAACAGGGCCGAGGGATTGGCGACCTCGGCCAGGCCCTCGTCGCCCATCGCGAACACGCCGATCTCGTCCGTCCCGCCATAGCGGTTCTTGGTCGCGCGCAGGATCCGGTATTGGTGGCTGCGCTCGCCCTCGAAGGAGAGGACCGTATCGACCATATGCTCGAGCACGCGCGGGCCCGCGATCGCGCCATCCTTGGTGACATGGCCGACGAGGACGATCGCCGCGCCCGATTCCTTGGCGAAGCGGATCAGCTCGTGGGCGGCGGCGCGGACCTGGCTGACCGTCCCCGGCGCGCCCTCGATCAGGTCCGAATACATGGTCTGGATCGAATCGATCACGACCAGGGCCGGCGGCGCCGACTCGCCGAGCGTGGTCAATATGTCGCGCACCGAGGTCGCCGCCGCGAGCCGGAGCGGCGCCGCCCCGAGCCCCAGCCGGCGCGCGCGGAGGCGAATCTGGTCCGCGGCTTCCTCGCCGGAAATATAGGCGACGGGAAGGCCTTGCGAGGCAATCCTAGCGGCGGTTTGCAAGAGAAGGGTGGACTTGCCGATACCGGGATCGCCGCCGATCAGGGTGGCCGAGCCGGCGACGAGGCCGCCGCCCAGCGCCAGGTCGAACTCGGCGATGCCGGTCGCGACCCGCGCCGGCAAGGCGATCTCGGCCTCGAGCCCGACCAGGTCGACGCGGCGGCCGCCGGTGCGGAGATTGTGACGCGCCGAGAAGGGCGTCACCACCCCTTCGGCATCCTCGACGAGGCTGTTCCATTCCGCGCACTCGACGCACTGGCCGGTCCAGCGGTTGCTCACCGCGCCGCAGGCCTGGCAGACATAGCGTTTCTTGGGCTTCGCCATGCGGCCCGCATAGCGGAACATGACGGGAACATCCAGCCCATTTTCCGGCCTGCGGAACGTGTCGGTCCCGCCCGGCATTATTCCTCCCGAGATACAAAGCGGAGGCAGGCATGTTCGTCCAGATCAGCACCGACAACCAGATCAAGAGCGACGCGGAATCGCATGCCCGGCTCGAGGAGCGCGTCCGCGACCGGCTGAAGAGGTTTGAGAAGAGGCTCACCCATGTCGAGCTTCACGTCGAGGACGTGAACGGCCACAAGGGCGGCGACGCCGACAAGAGAGTGAGCCTCGAGGCGCGCCCGGCCGGCCACGAGCCGATCGCGGTCCATGCCGAGGCCGCCCGGGTCGAGAATGCGGTCACGCTGGCGGCGAACAAGGCGGTCAAGGCGCTCGAGCATGCGCTCGACAAGGGCAGACGCTGAGATTGCGCTGAGCGGCCGCCGGCTCCATCAGGCGCCATGATCCGCGTCGCCTCCTACAATATGCGCAAGGCGATCGGGACCGACCGGCGGCGGCGGCCCGAGCGCACGATCGAGGTGCTGAACGAGCTCGGCGCCGACGTCATCGCGCTGCAGGAGGCGGACCGGCGCTTCGGATCGAAGGCGAGCGCGATCCCGTTCGCGATGCTCGAGGCGCATAGCGACTATGAGCCGGTGGAGATTGACAACCGCCCGGGAAGCGTCGGCTGGCACGGCAATGCGCTGCTGGTCCGCAAGGGCCTCGAGGTGCGCGAGCATCATCTCTTCCGCCTGCCCTCGCTCGAGCCGCGGGGCGCGGTCCTCGCCGAGATCGTCGTCGGTGGCGTGCTGATGCGCTTCGTCGGCATGCATCTCGATCTTTCCGGCCTGTGGCGCCGACGGCAGGCGCAGGCGATCCTCTCCCACCTCCACGAGCATGAGGGTAGCGAGCCGCCGACCATATTGATGGGCGACCTCAACGAATGGAGCACGCGCGGCGGGTGCCTGCGCGAGTTCGGCGCCGACCATGATTTCGCGCCCTGCGGCGCCTCCTTCCATGCCCGCCGCCCGATCGCCGCGCTCGACCGGATCATGGTCAGCCGCGATCTCGCCGTGATCGCGAGCGGGGTTCACCGCAGCGCCTGCTCGCGCCGCGCCTCCGATCATCTACCGATCTGGGCGGAGTTGAGTCCGGTTAGGGGTTAGGGGTTAGGGGTTAGGGTGCTCTACGGGCTTGGGTTACCCAATCCCCAATCCCCAAAACCCAATCCCCCTCAGCCGCCCTCATTCTCGGCATGAACGGCATTGCCATTGTCCTCGCCCGGCCCCTCCGCCGGCGCGTCCAGCTCCAGCCAGTCGCGGAAGGGGAGGCGGTAGATCATGTCCATCACCTCATATTCGATCGCATTGGGGCGCGGGCTGGCCGAGTTCCAGAGCACGACCACGCCCGAATGGAGCGCGGGATCGAACAGGATCATCGAGCGGTAGCCGCGCACGCCGCCATGATGGCCGATCACGCGGTGGCCCGCATAATCGAGGATCCGCCAGCCCAGGCCATAAGCCGAGCCCGGCGTGCGCTCGCGAAACTTGCGGCGGCGGAAATTCTCGCCGGGCGTGCGGATGCGCGGCGTCTGCACCGCGGCGAGCACGGGCGGCGGCAGCACGTCCGCGGCGAGGCCCATCTGCGCCATCATCCAGATCGTGAGATCCTTGATCGAGCCGTTGATCCCGCCCGCCGCGGGCACGCGATAATAGATGTCGGTCACCTCCTCGGGGCCGAGCGGATGGCCGCCGACATGGGGCCGAGCCCAGCTCGGCGAGCCCATCAGCCCGGCGCGGCTCGCGCTCGCGCCGCTCATCCCCAAGGGTGCGAAGAAGCGGTCGTGGACGACTTCGCCATAGGGCCGGCCGGTGACCCGCTCGACGATCTCCGAGGCCGCGTCATAGGCGACGTTCTGATAGGCATGGCAGGTGCCGGGCACGCATATATTATGGAGGGTGGCGAGCGTCCCGCGCAGATAATGCGGCTCCATCCCGTCCTCGAGCTTGCCATCCTGGGCGTGGCCGAACAGGCCGAGCGTGTGCGAGAGCAGATTGGCGACGCTCGCCACCTGCTCGTTGCCGCCGGGCAGGCGCAGCGACGAGGCCCAGCGCCCGACCGGATCGTCGAGCGAGAGCCGCCCGTCATTTGCGAGGCTGGCGACCATGTCCGCGGCGACGCCCTTGGAAAGCGAGGCCCAGCGGAAGACGGTGTCGGGCGTGACCGGCTCGCTGCCGCCCGCGACCGTCGTGCCATAGCCCTTGATGAACCTGATCTGCCCGTCCTCGACCACCCCGACCGCGAGCCCGACCATCGCCGGATCGGCCATCAGCCGCTGGAGCCGCTCGTCGAGCCGCCGGTAATCCACCCGGTGCGGCGCTTCCGCATCCTGGCCGACGGCGACGTCGAACCGGCGCGGCGGCTCGGACGGTAGCGGCGAGGAGAATCTCAGCGCCGCGGCCCAGAGCCCGGCCGCGAGAACCAGTCCACCGACGAAAAACCAGGCGAGGCGCCTCAACTGCACGGGGCTTAGAAATCCAGCTCTTCCAGGCCGGTTCCTTGAGCAGCGCCCGGCGCGCCGCCTTAACCGGGCAAAAGTGGGAAAGGAAGCGCGCTCGCTCGACACTTCGTCGTCATGCTGGCACCAGATGTCGCATGCGGGAGAAGGAGCTCCGGATCGCCCTGGTCTGCTATGGCGGCGTCAGCCTCGCCGTCTACATGCATGGCATCACCAAGGAGATCTGGCGCCTCGCCAAGGCGAGCCAGCTGGTCCATTCGAGCACGCTGCGCGAGGCCGGTGGGCCGCTGCCGGACGACGTCTATTCGACCCTGCTCCGCACCATCGCCGGCGAGGCGGACACCGATCTGCGCATCCTCGTCGACATCCTCGCCGGCGCCAGCGCGGGCGGGATCAACGCCATCTTCCTCGGCCACGCCATCGCCAGCGGACAGCCGCTCGATCCGCTGACCGACCTCTGGCTCGATTCCGCCGACGTCGACGCCCTGATCGACCGCGACCAGAGCGCGGTCTCCCGCTTCGCCAAATATAGCGCGGTCCCCTTCGCCTGGGCGCTGTCCTCGCGGGTGGGCACGGTCGACAAGACCGTCGAGCCCGAGCACCGCGCCGAGGTGAAAGCCAAGCTCGCCAATTTCGTGCGCGCGCCCTGGCTGTCGCCGCCCTTCGGCGGACCCGAGCTCACCAACCTGCTCCTCGCCGCCTTCGACGCGATGGAGAAGGGGCCGACCGGCGCGCCTTTGCTGCCCGATTACCAGCCGCTCGACCTGTTCGTCACGGTCACCGATTTTCACGGCCATCCCGAGCAATTGCGGCTGAACTCCCCGCCGGTCGTCGTCGAGACCGAGCATCGGCTGACCCTGTCCTTCCAGGATCCGGGCGGCCAGGGCCGGCTCGCCGACACCGCCGAGCTGGTCTTCGCGGCGCGCGCGACGGCGAGCTTCCCGGGCGCCTTCCCGCCCTTCCAGGTGCACGAGCTCGACGCCTGCCTCGCCAAGCGCAAGCGCGACTGGCCTGGCCGCGCCGCCTTCCTCGCCCGCGCCCTGCCGCAGCGCGCGGCGGTGGGCGAGGCCGACAAGGCGGTGCTGATCGACGGCTCGGTGCTCCACAACGCGCCGTTCAGGCCGGCCGTGGCGGCGCTCGAGAAACGGCCGTCGCGGCGGGAAGTGGACCGGCGCTTCATCTATATCGATCCCAAGCCCGGCATGAAGAGCGTGCGCTTCGGCGGCAATGGCGAGGCCGAGGCGCCGGGCTTCTTCGGCACCATCTTCGGCGCGCTCTCCGACATTCCGCGCGAGCAGCCGATCCGCGACAATCTCGAGACGATCGACCGGATGTCGGCGCGGATCCGCCGGCTCAGGCGGATCACCGAGACGATCCGCCCCGAGGTCGAGGCCGCGATCGAGCGCGCGGTCGGATCGAGCTTCTTCCTCAACAGCCCGACCCCGGCGCGGATCGCCGGCTGGCGCGCCAAGGCGCACAATCTCGCCGCGCGCGAGGCCGGCTACGCTTATGCCGCCTACGGCCAGCTCAAGATCGCAACCGTGGTCGAGGAGATGGTCGACTGCCTGTTCCGCTTCGGCGGCGGCGGCGATACCGCGCGGCGCAGCCTCGTCCGCCGGGCGGTCTGGCGGCACGTCCGCACGAGCGGGCTCACCGACGCCGAGGCGGTCACGGCGCGCGGCGCGCGCGAGGACGTGATCCGCTTCCTGATCGACTTCGATCTCACCTTCCGCACGCGCCGGCTCCGCTTCGTCGCGCGGCGGATCACCGAGACCACGGAGACGATGGAGGCGCCGCGCGAGGAGCAGGAGCGGATGCTGCGCGAGCTCCACCTGATGATCGCGCGCTATCGCAGCCGCGGCCCCGATCCGGCCGACGCCGCGGCGCGTCACGCCTTCGCGAACGTCGACAAGGATCCCGCCGCGGCGCTTGCGGCGCTGGCGCGGCTGCTCGATCTCGCCCCGCTCGACGAGGAGGCCGATGCGATGCTGAGCCGGGCGCTGCTCGCTCTGCCCAAGGCGGACCGCCGCCCTCTGCTCCTCTCCTATCTCGGTTATTCCTATTTCGACATCGCCACCTTGCCCCTGCTCCAGGGCGAGGGGCTCGACGAGTTCGATCCGATCAAGGTCGACCGCATCTCGCCCAACGACGCGACCGCGATTCGCAAGGGCGGCCCGCACGCCACCTTGAAGGGGCTCCAGTTCAACAGCTTCGGCGCCTTCTTCAGCCGCGCCTATCGCGAGAACGACTATCTCTGGGGCCGGCTTCACGGCGCCGACCGGCTGATCGACATCGTCCACTCCTCGGTGCCCGAGGCGAAGCGCCTCTCCGTCGAGGCGATCGCCGCGATGAAGCGCGCCGCCTTCCGCGCCATCCTCGCCGAGGAGAAGGAGCGGCTGACAAACATCGACACTCTGTTCGAGCAGCTCGACCGCGAGATCGGGTGAGTCCGACCGCGGCTGGTAATTCCGCGAGCCTTCCCCCGAATCGAAACCTCCTTTAGGCAGCCATGCATGGGCCTCACCGCACTCGACATCCTCGTGATCCTGCTGATCGGCGCCGGCGGCATCTTGGGCTGGCTGCGCGGCTTCGTCTGCGAGGTGCTCTCGCTGCTCGCCTGGATCCTCGCCATCGTCGCCTTGCGCTATCTCTACGAGCCCGTGCACGCCTTGCTCGTGGGCCCGGTCGGCACCGGCGCGTCGGTGGTCGCCTTCCTGCTCGTCTTCGGCCTGGTCTTCCTCGGCGGCAAGCTCGCCTCGCGGCGGCTCGGCTCGCGGGTGCGCCAGTCGGTGGTCGGGCCGCTCGATCGCGTGCTCGGGGCGGGCTTCGGCGCGCTCAAGGGGCTGATCGGCGCGACCCTGCTCTTCCTCGGCGTCAACATCGTCTACGACACGATCTGGGGCCGCGCCGCGATCCGCCCGGCCTGGATGGAGCAGTCGCGCACCTATCCTTTGCTCAAGTCGAGCGGCGCCACCGTCGTCGATCTCGTCGAGGCGCGGCGCGGGCCCGCCCCGGCCGCCGGCCAGACCAACATCTCGAACGGCCAATGACCCAGATCCGGCTGCACGACACGATGGCGCGGGAGAAGCGCGTCTTCACGCCCGCCGATCCGAGCCGAGTGACGATGTATGTCTGCGGTCCGACCGTCTACAATCGCGCCCATATCGGCAATGCGCGGCCCGCGGTGGTGTTCGACGTCCTCGCCCGGCTGCTCCGCCACGTCTATGGGCGGGACAGCCTCGTCTATGCCCGCAACGTCACCGACGTCGACGACAAGATCATCGAGGCATCACGCGCGGAAGGCGTTGAGCCGTCCGTCATCACCGAGCGCTACGAGCGCTTCTACAACGAGGATATGGGCGCACTCGGCGTCCAGCTGCCGACGCTCGCGCCGCACGCGACCGGGAATATCGGCCCGATGGCCGCGATGATCGCGCGGCTGATCGAGACCGGCAATGCCTATGAGGCGGACGGCCATGTCCTCTTCCACGTGCCGAGCGATCCCGGCTACGGCGCGCTCGGCCGCCGCGACCGCGAGGCGATGATCGCCGGCGCCCGCGTCGAGGTCGCGAGCTACAAGAAGGATCCGGCCGACTTCGTCCTCTGGAAGCCTTCGTCCGACGACATGATCGGCTGGGACAGCCCCTGGGGCAGGGGTCGGCCGGGCTGGCATATCGAATGCTCGGCGATGATCGCCGACCATCTTGGGGCAACGATCGACATCCACGGCGGCGGCCTAGACCTCATCTTCCCGCATCATGAGAATGAGATCGCCCAGAGCCGCTGCGCCCATGAGGGCGCGCCGCTCGCCCGCTATTGGGTGCATAACGGCTTTCTCTCGATGGCCGGCTCGGAGAAGATGTCGAAGAGCCTCGGCAACGTCGTCCTCGTGAACGAGCTTCTCGAACGGGGCCATAAAGGCGAGGTGCTGCGTTTCGCCCTGCTCTCCGCCCATTACCGCCAGCCGCTCGAATGGTCGGAAAGCCTGGTCGCCCAGAGCAAGGCGACGCTCGACCGCCTTTACCGCGCCGCCGGTGAGGGGGAGGGCGAGGTGGATACGGGCGTCCTCGATGCGCTCGCGGACGATCTCAACACGCCGCTGGCGCTCTCCCGTCTCTCGGCAATCGCGGACGGCGGCGCGCTGCGCGCGTCGGCACGGCTGATGGGGCTGCTCGAAGCGGAGACGAATGCCTGGTTCCGGGGAGAAGGGGATGCGCGCGTGGAAAGCCTGATCGCCGAGCGCGCCGAAGCCAAGGCCCGCCGAGACTTTGCCGAGGCCGACCGCATCCGCGCCGCGCTCGCCGATCAGGGCATCATGCTCGAGGACGGGCCCCAAGGCACGATTTGGCGTCGGGCCTGAGCCGCACTAAGTGGGGCTCATGCCCGCCGCGCTCTACAATCGCGACATCCTCCGGCTCGCCGCCTCGATTCCGCACCAGCGCCGGCTCGCGGAGCCGCAGGCGTCGGTGGAGAAGAGCTCGCCGGTCTGCGGCAGCCGGGTCGTGGTCGATCTCGATGTCGACGCCGAGGGAAGGGTGGCAGCGCTCGGCCAAGAGGTGCGCGCCTGTGCGCTCGGCCAGGCTTCCGCCTCCCTGATGGGCGCGCATGCGCTCGGGCGGTCGGCCGCCGAGCTGGCCGAAGCGCGCGACGCGCTCGCTGCCTATCTCACCGGCGGTCGGGACGACCCGGGCGGCTGGCCCGGCCTGGTCGTCTTCGCGGACGCGCGCCGCTTCACCGCGCGTCATCCCTCGATCCTGCTTGCCTTCGAGGCCGCGGCGGAGGCCGCCGCCCGGGCGGCGCGCGCCGATGCCGCCTGATCCCGCCGCCGCGACCAGCCTGCTGCTGCGCGACGGGGTCATCATGCTCGGCGCGGCGCTCGCCTTCGTCATGGCGTTCCGCCGCTTCGGGCTGGGCGCGGTGCTCGGCTATCTCGTCGCCGGCGCCCTGATCGGGCCGCAGGGGCTGAGGCTGATCAACGCGCCCGCGGAGATGCTGCACATCGCCGATTTCGGGATCGTGCTCCTCCTCTTCCTGGTCGGGCTCGAGCTCCATCCCGAGCGGCTCTGGCGGCTGAAGCGCGACATATTCGGGCTCGGCACCGCCCAGGTCGCGATCAGCGGGCTGGCGCTCGCCTTGCTGGTCCGTCTCGGCGCCGGCTTCTCCTGGCCCGCCTCGCTCGCCATCGGCCTGCCGCTCGCGCTCTCCTCGACCGCGCAGGTGCTGCCTAGCCTGCGCTCCGACGGCTCGATCAACACGCCTTCCGGCGAGCGCGCCTTCTCGATCCTGCTCTTCCAGGATCTCTCGATCGTTCCTTTGATCACGATCATCGCCGCTCTGTCGCGCGCGCCGTTAGATCCCTCCGCGCCGCCGGGCTGGCAGCTCGCCCTGTTCACCCTGCTCGCCATTGCCGGCCTGGTCGCGGCGGGCCGCTTCCTGATCAACCCGCTCTTCCGCCTGGTCGGCCGCATCTCCGAGCGGGAATTGTTCATCGTCGCCGGCCTGTTCATCGTCCTCGCCAGCGCCGCGGTGATGGAGGCGCTCCACCTCTCGACTGCGCTCGGGGCCTTCGTCGCCGGCGTGATGCTCGCCGATTCGCCCTACCGGCACGAGCTCGAGGCCGACATCGATCCGTTCCGCTCAATCCTGCTCGGCCTGTTCTTCCTCGCCATCGGCATGATGCTCGACCTGCACGCCATCGCCGAGCGGCCGTTCTTCGTCCTCGCCATGGCCGCGGGCCTGATCGCGACCAAGGCCGTCCTGCTGTTCGGCCTCGCCCGCCTGTTCGGCATGGAATCGCGGCGCGCGGTGAAGCTCGGCCTGCTGCTCAGCCAGGGCGGCGAGTTCGGCTTCGTCCTGTTCGGGGCGGCCCAGGCGGCGATGCTGATCGAGCCCGAGGCGGCGAGCCTGTTCGCGGCGATCGTCACCGTCTCGATGGCGACGACGCCTTTCCTGATGCGCTACAATGACTGGCTCGACCGGCGCTCGACCCGCGGTGACGGCGACGGGCTCGACGGCCCGGAGCTGTCCGCGACCACAGAGGCGATCGTCATCGGCTATGGCCGCTTCGGCCAGACCGTGGCGCAGATGCTGATGGCCAAGGGGATCACCGTCACCCTGGTGGATTCCAAGCCCGCCCAGATCGAGCTCGCCGGCAGTTTCGGCATGAAGGTCTATTATGGCGACGGCTCGCGGCTCGACCTGCTGCGCCTCGCCGGCGCCGCCGACGTCAAGGCCCTGCTCTTCTGCCTCGACGGGCCGGCGATGACTGCGCGCAAGCTCGAACCGATCCTCGAGGCCTTCCCGCAGGCCGCGATCTTCGTGCGCGCCTATGACCGCGTCCATCTGATGGAGCTTTCGAAGGTCGACCTTCGCTACACCGTCCGCGAGCTTTTCGAATCGGCGGTGGCCATGGGCCGCGAGGCGCTCTCGCTCTTCTGCATCGACGCCGAGGAGGTGAACCGGGTCGAATGCGAATATCGCGCCCGCGATCAGGAAAGGCTGGTGAGCCAGACCGCCTCGGGCGATCTTCACGCGCTCGCCGAGCGCATGTTCACCCCGGACAATCCGCTTGGCGAGCGCCGGGCTCCGCGTGCCGACGGGACTTCAAAGCCGCGATGATCTGATCGACGGCCCTGTCGTGGGCCCTGGCTCCGCAGCGGACATGGATATGGGCCTCGGCATAGACCGGGTTGCGCAGGGCAGCGAGCTCGCGAAGCCGCTCGAGCGGATCCTGGCCCTTGAGCAGGGGGCGGTGATCGCGCCTTCCGACCCGCTCGGCCAATATCTCCACCTCGACGTCGAGCCAGATGGCGGTGCAGCGCGCGAGCATCAGCGCCCGCGTCTCCGGGTCCATGAAGGCGCCTCCGCCCGCGGCGATCACCGAGGGCGGGCCTTCGATCAGCCGGGCCAGCACGCGCCGCTCTCCATCGCGGAAATGCGCCTCCCCGTAGCGCTCGAAAATGTCGGCGACGCTGAGCCCGGCCGCCGCCTCGATCTCCTCGTCGGCGTCGACGAAGGGGAGGCCGAGCCGCCGCGCCAGCCGCCGCCCGAGCGTCGACTTGCCCGCGCCCATCATCCCGATGAGCGCGATCGATTTTTCGGGGCGGGAAGGGCGGCGGGCCATGTTCGGGGCTATACAGAGCGCGCTTCGCTGGGGCAAAAGGCGCGCCATGCCAAGAACCAGCTTCGCTCCGACCCGCCGGCGCCGTTCGCCGGCCCGTTTCATCCTCCCCCTCATCGGCCTCATCATCCTCGCTCTGCTCGTCTATGCCTGGGCGAAGAACAAGGAGGTGGCCCCCACTAGGATCGAGCAGGACGTCACCAATGAGCTGGCGCACTAGGGCGCTCCTCCTCGCGGGCTGCGCCGCCCTGCTGGCCGGGCTGCCCGCGCTCGGCCAGGAGCAGAGCGCGCCCAAGAGCCTGCTGCCGCCCGGCTTCGGGGACACGCGCGATCTGCCCCCGCCGGCGCCCAAGGCCGAAACGCCGCGCCCACAGCAGCAGCAGCAGGGCACGCCGCAGCAACCGGCGCAGCAGGCCGCGCCGACCGCGAACGGCAACGCTGCCGAGGCCGCCCTTTCCGGCAATGTGCTGAGCGACGTCGAGGAGGTACAGCTCGACCAGGCGGCGCTTCCGCGACCCACCAATTATTTCAACATCCCCGCGGGCCTCGCCCGGCCGACCGATCGGGTGGGGCCGCTCCTGCCCGGCAATTTCGGGCTCGCGGAGAATGCCTTCGGCGCGGAGGGCGGGCCGCTTTATGCGGGCCTGATGCGCCGGCTCGACGCGCCGCTTCCGTCGCGCTGGACCTCGATCCTGCTGCGCCGCGCCTTGCTGTCTCGCCTCGCCGCGCCGGCGGGCGTCGACCCGGTCGATTGGGTCGCCGAGCGCGCCGCCTTGCTGCTGCGCATGGGCGAGGCGGACGCGGCGCGGATCCTCGTCCAATCGGTCGACGTCGAGAATTACACGCCGCGCATGGTCGAGGTCGCCGCGCAGACCGCGCTCGCCACCGCCGACCCCTCGGCGCTCTGCCCCTTGGTCGCGCCGGCACGCCGCTGGTCGAACGATGCCGTCTGGATCCTCGCCGACGGCATGTGCGCCGCGCTCGAGGGCGAGTCGGCGCGCGCCACGGCCCTCATCGACCAGGCGCGCGATCAGGCCGGCACCAGCGTCGACCTGCAGCTCGCCGAGAAGGTGGTGGGCGCGGGCGCCGAGACCCAGCGCGCGGTCGACATCCATTGGGAGGGGGTGAACGAGATCAACCCCTGGCGGTTCGGGCTCGCCAGCGCGGTCGGGCTTGCCATCCCGGACCGCCTGATGAACGGCGCCAGCCCGCAGATCCACGCCTATCTCGCCCGCGCGCCGATGGTGCCGCTCGATCAGCGCCTGCAGGCAGCTTCGGCCGCCGCGACCCTCGGCGTCTTCTCGTCCCATAGCCTGGTCGAACTCTACAGCCTGATGCTCGACGAGACCGACCCGGCCGAGGTCAGCGGAACGATCGGCATCCGCCTCCGCGCCGCATGGATCGCACCCGACATGGGCGAGCGGATGAACGCGATCAGGGGCCTGTGGACCGAGAATGTCCCGGCGCAGGACCGCTATGCCCGCCTGATCCTCACCGCCGGCGCGGCCGCGCGGATCGCCCCCTCGTCCGACTATGTGGCCGACGCCGGCGATCTCGTCGCGTCCATGCTGAGCGCCGGCATAGACCGCGAGGCGGCGCGCTGGGCGGGCGTGGTCGAGCAGGCGGGGCAGGGCGACCGCGCCTGGGCCTTGCTCGCGGTCGGCGCGCCGCGGCCCGTTGTCGGCGACCGGCTCGATGCCTATGTCTCGGCCGACGACAGTCCCGGCCGTCTGCGCTCGCAGATGCTCGCCGCCGCGCTCGCCGGGCTCGGCCGGATCAACGCCGACCAGGCGACGCGCGCGGGCTTCAGCCTCGGCGCTGAGGATTCCTGGACGCGCGGGATCGACCAGGCGGCGCGCGACAATGCGCCTGGCGCGGTCGCCTTGCTCGCGGGCGTCGGCATGCAGACGGAAAGTTGGCGGGGCGTGCCGCCCGCTTATCTGTTCCGGATCGTGCGCGATCTGCGCGCCGTCGGGCTCGAATATGAAGCGCGCATGATCGCCGCCGAGGCCGTGGCCCGGCTGTGACCCCCCGCGCGGAGCGCGAATCCGACCGGGCCGGGGATCGGCGCCTTATCGCGGCCTTCCTCGAAATGATGGCGGCCGAAGCGGGCGCGGCGCGCAACACCCTGCTCGCTTATGAGCGCGACCTGCGGGGCGCCTCCGAAACGCTCGAAGGCCGGCTGGCCGCGGCCGACGCCGAGGCGCTCCGCCCGCTCGCCGAGGCCTGGCTGCCGCTCAAGCGCGCCACGGTCGCGCGCAAGGCGGCGGCGCTGCGCCGCTTCTTCGGTTTCCTCCAGGACGAAGGCATACGCGCCGACGATCCCTCCGCCGCGCTGCCGCGTCCGGCGAGCGAGCGGCCCCTGCCCAGGATCCTCGATCATCGCGCGGTCGACGCCTTGTTCGCGGAGATCGAGCGCCGCAAGGCCGAGGGCGGGGCGGCAGCCTTGCGCCTCTCGGCCCTGATCGAACTGCTCTACGGATCGGGGCTGCGCGCCACCGAACTGGTCTCGCTCCCCCGCAATGCCGTCTCGCCGGATCGGCCCTTCCTGATCCTCAAGGGCAAGGGCGGGCGCGAGCGGCTGGTGCCGATCTCGGACCGCGCCCGCGCCGCCGTCGCCGACCATGCCGCGCTCGTTCCGCGCGACGCGCTCTACCTCTTCCCGTCGGGTCGGAAGCATTTGAGCCGAGTCCGGCTCTATCAGCTCGTCCGCGAGCTTGCCGCCGATGCCGGCATCCCGCCCGACCGGATCAGCCCGCACGTGCTTCGCCACGCCTTCGCCACCCATCTGCTCGAGGGCGGGGCGGACCTTCGCGCCGTGCAGATGCTGCTCGGACATGCCGACATCGCGACCACCCAGATCTACACCCATGTCGACTCGCGGCGGCTGATCGATCTGGTCAACCAGCGCCATCCGCTGGCCGACCGCGGCCGCGTTGACGCGAAGCCGAAGCCGGCCTAACCCCTCGCGCCTCATGGCGACCTATCTGGATTTCGAGAAGCCGATCGCCGAGCTCGAGGCGCGGATCGTCGAGCTTCGCGAGACCGCCTCGGCGAGCGAGCCCAATATCGCCGCCGAGATCGCCAGGCTCGAGGAGCGCTCGGCGCGCCAGCTGCGCGACACCTATGCGAAGCTGACCCCGTGGCAGAAGACCCAGGTCGCCCGCCATCCCGAGCGGCCCCATTTTTGCAATTATGTCGAAGGTCTGGTCGAGGATTTCGTGCCGCTCGCCGGCGACCGCAATTTCGCCGACGACAGCGCCGTGATCGGCGGGCTCGGCCGGATCGGCGGGCGCCGCGTCGTGCTGATCGGGCAGGAGAAAGGCGACGACACCAACAGCCGCCTCCGGCACAATTTCGGCATGGCCCGGCCCGAAGGCTATCGCAAGGCGATCCGCCTGATGGACCTCGCCGACCGCTTCGGCCTGCCGGTGGTGACCCTGGTCGACACGCCCGGCGCCTTTCCCGGCGTCCAGGCCGAGGAGCGCGGCCAGGCGGAGGCGATCGCCCGCGCCACCGAAAAGTGCCTGGAGATCGGCGTTCCCCTGGTCACCGCGATCACCGGGGAGGGCATGTCGGGCGGCGCGATCGGCATCGCCGCCGCGAACCGCGTGCTGATGCTTGAACATTCGATCTATGCGGTGATCTCGCCCGAAGGCTGCGCCTCGATCCTCTGGCGCACCGCCGACAAGGCGGCCGATGCCGCCGAGGCGATGCGGGTGACCGCGGGCGACCTCAAGCAATTGGGCGTGATCGACCGGATCGTGCCCGAGCCCGTCGGCGGCGCCCATCGCCATCCCGCCGAGGCGATCGCCATGCTCGGCGAAGCGATCGGGGAGGAGCTCGAGGCGCTCGCGCCGCTCTCCCGCGCCGAGCTGCGCGGCCAGCGCCGCCAGAAATATCTCGATTTGGCTTAGTCCAGGATCCTCCCCCTGCAAACGGAGGGGAGGTTCCGATCGCGGCAAGCCCCGCAACGAAAAGGGCGGCGGAATTGCTTCCGCCGCCCGTTTTCGAACTCTCCTCTGAACGAAGAAGCTTACTTCATCGCCGAAGAGACGTTGTTGAAGGTCGACTTGAGGCTGGTGCCGAGGCCCTGCATCGCGGTGATGGCGGCGACGGCGATCAGGGCGGCGATCAGGCCATATTCGATGGCGGTGGCGCCCTTGCTGCTCTTGATAAGCTTGCGAATGAACTGCATTTCCGGTCTCCTTGGTTCCACAATCCTTGCGGAAGTCCACACTTCCTCGTCGCCCGCGCTTGGTTCATGGGTCGACTAGGATTGGGCATAAGGGAGGGAGGTTGAGAAACATTTAATGCGGCGGCTGCGACGGAGCTCGAAAAACCCGCGCGCGTCTTAAGGAAAAAGACACCAACACGCGCCGTCCCGATATGAAAAGGACGGCGGAGTCCATCCCGCCGTCCCTTCCGCTCGAGCCTTCCGGCGCGTCTTATTTCATCGACGACGACACGTTGGTGAAGGTCGAGTTGAGGCTGCTGCCGACGCCCTGCATGGCGGCGATCGCAGCCACCGCGATCAGGGCGGCGATCAAGCCATATTCGATGGCGGTTGCGCCCCTGTTGTCTCCGATGATCTTACGAATGAACGACATTTCCGGTCTCCTCGATTCCACTCGCGGAAGCGCGCCGGCAGGATGTCCCGCCGGCATGCTTCGGCGTGATCGACCAATCCGCCTGTCGGGTTGAGAATTCGTTAAACGCCGCGCGGGTTTGACCGCAGGTGGCGCGTCCCTGCCGGGAGGGGCACGCACGTCAGGTGTTGTTCCTGACCTCGCTGGAAACATTGTTCCACATGCCGGAGGTGACCTGGCCCACGGCGACGACGCCGCCGATCATGGCGAGGAAGATCAGGGCGAGGATCAGGCCATATTCGACCGCGGTCGCGCCCTTCTGGTCTTTCGAAATCTCGAACGGATGCCGCATCGCCTCACCCCTGGCATTGATCAGGCGCGGATAATCCGCCACCCTTAACGAAACCCTACCAAAAGGCGCCTTGTTGCAAAAAATCCCGACAATGACGGTCGTGGCGGCGGCGCTGGCGGATGGGGAGGGCAGGGTCCTGCTCCAGCAGCGCGCGCCGGGCCGGGCGATGGCGGGCCTCTGGGAATTTCCCGGCGGCAAGATCGACGAGGGCGAGCGGCCCGAGGCGGCCCTGGCCCGCGAGCTTGAGGAGGAATTGGGCATCGCGGTCGCCGAAGGCGACCTCATGCCCGCCTGCTTCGCCAGCGCGCCGCTGGGCGCAAGCCATATGATCCTGCTCCTCTATCTCTGCCGGCGCTGGCAGGGGGAACCGCGGCCGCTCGATGCGAGCGCCCTGCGCTGGGAATGGCCGGAGCAGATGCGCGCGCTCGCCATGCCGCCAGCCGACGAACCGCTCGTCAATCTCCTCGCAGTCCTGCTGGGGGGCGGCCAATGAGCAAGCAGCCGATGAGCGAGGGGCGGCTGCGCATCCCGGCGATGACCGTCGCCCTGCTCTTCCTGTTCATCGCGGTGACCGCGCT
>Ga0070686_100000337_pt1 | contig 30331 bp, 27 predicted proteins | sample KBSS23LmetaG_FD_65654 | JGI IMG/M metagenome (GOLD analysis project Ga0070686, IMG submission 65654) | Switchgrass rhizosphere microbial communities from Kellogg Biological Station, Michigan, USA - KBS S2-3L metaG | ecosystem: Host-associated > Plants > Roots > Rhizosphere ... | reverse complement strand
ACGTGTTTGGCGGCGGCGTGCAGGCGGCGTTGGCCGTCCACGCGATCAACAGCGATAACAGGAAGGCTCTCATTGAAGCCCTATATTCGCGCTGCCGACCAACATGCTGTTGGTGAAAAGGTGCGTGTGCAGATAGACAAAGCTCACCGCGTTGGCGTTGGTGCGAATTACAGGCTGATTGCCGTCGGCCCACGCGACGACGGTGTTGGTGAATTTAGGCGTCCACCCTCCAGTGGCGTCTTGCTGAAATCCCACGGTGAAGAACATGTTCGTCGTCTTGTTGGGCAACCCGGTGAATGTTGAGGTGCCGAACAGACAATGATTCGTCAACGTGAGCGTGTAGCTCATGTTGTTCGTCGTGCAATCGAAGCCTGTGATGTTCGTGCCGGAATAGGCCAGCGGGGTGACTGCCGTGCTCACGCCCGTCGTCGTTACCGTCAGGTTCGTCCCGCTCATCGCAAGCCCGCTGCCGATGCCGACGCCCGCCAGCGTGTTGCTCGACGTGAACCCGGCTAAGCTCGTCGCCGTGCCGGTGTTGTTCGAGATCGCGACCGCGCCATTGGCGTCCACGCTGAACCAGTTCGTGTAAGGATTAACCGTCGCCGCTGTCGTCCGGGCCTTCGATGTGGCGATGTAGAACGTGCCGCCTGCGCCGGTGCCGGTGCCCTGTCCGCCTTCGAGCGTGAAGTTCGCGCCTGCCTTGTCGGTGCCGGAGCCGTCTGCCGCCTTGAGTGCCTGGTTGACCGGCGTCGCTGCGTCCGCACCCATCTGAAACACCGCTGCGGCATCACGACTCAGTTGAGTATCGTACCCTCCGCCAAGCGACGTGCTTGAAGTAAACCCATAGGCACCGTCAGAAGTCGCGGCGAAGAACGTGGTGTGCAGCGCGCCGCTACTCGCAATTCGGACTCTTTCGGTTCCATTGAGAGTGAAGCCTATCGTATCGGCAGCCTGACGAAATAAGCCGGTGGCAGCGCCGTCTGCATCCTCAAGGAAACCAATGCTAGGATTGGTCTGGCTACCTCTTTGCAGAAGGAACTGCCCGTTCGAGTTGACCTTTGAATAATTCGTGCCTGCGCTCGCCATCCACTGCATCAAATCGTTGGTCTGCCCTGAAGCGCCCACAGCGACGAATGGCACATCGGCAGCTGTGCTTGCAGTGTTCGTTAACGGCCCAGTCATCGCGTCGCCCGCGAGTCGCACATGATTGTTCCAGGCGGCACCGGCATAGTATTCGCTTCGTCCAGTCGTTGTATTGAACCGGGCCATGCCATTTGTGGGGGCGGATGGCCGTTGTGCTGTGGTCCCTTGCGGCAGGTTGAATGCGCCGGTGCCGCTCTGATAGACGTTCGTGCCGTCCTCGTAGAGCATGGAATTGGTGATGACCGATGCGCTCAGGAACTTAGTGAGCGTGTTTGCCGTGCCGCTGCCTGTGACCGTGCCTGCGCCGCTGCCAACCGCCACGCCATTCCGCATCAGGTTCGTGCCGTTGTCTGTGTAGCGATTGGTGTTGCCGGACAGCCGGACATAGTTGGCGAAGGTTGCCCCCGCACCGGGGAAGAAATAATTGTAGGCCGAATCGCCGAGCACGTAGTCATTGCTGTTGGTCGCCAGCGCTCCACTGCCGAGCATGAAGATGTGCGACTTGCCGCTCAGGCTCAACGCGCTTCCGGCACTGGTGCCGAAGGCGTAGATATCCGATACGTTCGTCAGAGTCGATGTCTCCAGCGCCCCGTCGCCATAAGCGTAAACTTCGGACGATGCGCTTACCTTTGCATGATCCAAGGCCGAATCGCCATAGCCGTAAATCTGCGAACTGTTCGTGACTTTGGCGGCAAACAGAGGCCCGTAGCCGAATCCATAAATGTCCTGTGAGTTGGTGATGACCGAGCTTGAAAGGGCGAAATGGCCTATCCCGAATAGGTCGGTGCCGGTCTGTATCACCGCCGAGTTGAATACCGAATGGCCTACGCCTATCAGATCGGAACTGTTCGTCACGGTCGTACTGTCGAATAGCGAATCCCCAAGCCAAACGAGCTGACTGGAGTCTCGAAACAGGCTGTTCCCGCCGCCGCTAATGCCTAAGCCGTAGAATCCAAAAAGATTGCTGGCTCCCACATCCGCGAGCGATCCCACAACGAAAATCGACGAGCTGTTCGTGAAAGCTGAGGTTTGCAGCGCCGTCTCGCCAATGGCCACCACGTCGGAGCTACCCGAAAGCGTGGTGCCAGCCAGCGAGCCGTTGCCCAAGCCAATGGCGCTGGCGGTGTTCGTAATCGTCGAATTGCCCAGCGAGTTCGTCCCGGTCCACTTCGCCAGCGTGTTTGCCGTCCCGGTGCCCGAGTTCGTGATGCCGCTGCCGGGTGCGTTGGTGAGCACGTCTGCGCCGTTTAGTTTGAGCGAGTTCGTGAATTGGCCATTGTTCGCCTTGAGCAAATTCACATTCAATTCATCCGTGAAGAAGCCAATGCCGTCCCAGAGAAATTGGTTATCACCGTAGATGGATGAGTTGGTCTGCGTCCCGCGCGAGAGCAGATTCGTTACGCTGGCGCTGCTCTTGATCGCGATTTTATTTCCGTTGGTTGCGAATTGCGTCAGGTTGAAGTCCTGAAAGGCCGGATTAGCCGCCCGCACCGCAAACGGCAGCAGGAGCAAAAGATAAAGTAAGCGCATAAAATTAGACCCACGCCGCGCCGTCCCACTGGAAAAGCGTTCCGCCGCCCGTGGGATAATACAACGCCGGAAGCAACGGATTGTCGGGTGCTGCTGGAGGTGCGGCTCCGGTGTAAACCTGAATCGTTCCGCCCCCACCACCGCCTGTGATGTTGCTCACCGCGCCGAGGATGAGCAGAGGCACATCGCCGGGTTGCACGGCACATTTGAGACAACTTATCTGAGCCATGAGTTCATTGACATCGGTTGGCACTGGACTCCCTTCTCCAACGTCGATTAAAGCGGCGAGGACGGCATACATCATGTCGCCTTGCGGGACACAGCACCACGGCTGCGCTTGGTCGATTAAAGTTTGCGGATCAAGAACTGCCATTTCAATTGACGTTTGCTGAGTTTATCCGACAATCGCAGTGAGCGCCCGTTGATGCGGGTCGCCCACCACTTCCGCAGGCCCCATGATGAGCGGACATAGCACCAGTATTTGCGAATGTCGATGTGGCAACATTGTCACGGTTCGGAACGACAAATTGAGGAGCAAGCATACGCAATCCTGCGGATGCTTTCGCTTGGAGCGCCTCTGCGATGCCGTCAAGCCACACGGGCAAAGCCATGTGAAATCGCGGACTTACGAGTCGTGGTGCAACATGATCCAGCGTTGTACCAACCCCAAGCACCCCGATTTCGCCTCGTACGGAGGAAGCAACGTTATGGTTTGTTCGCGTTGGCGAGAATCTTTCGCGGCGTTCCTTGCAGATATGGGGACTTGTCCGCCAACGCTGGAGATTGATCGCTGGCCCAATAACAAGGGCAACTACGAACCCGGCAATTGCCGATGGGCTACGCGCACACAACAAAATCGAAACAAAGCGAATAATCGCGTTATAACATTCAACAACTTTACTGGTTGCGTGGCTGAAGTGTGCGAGCATTTTAATGCTGATTACCGACTCGTTCGCCAACGCTTATTGCACGGTTGGTCTGTTGAGCGTGCCTTTAGCCTTCGGCAGTGATGGCGCATTGCAGGAACAGCAACGCCTTCCGAAGCACCTTGAGCGGCTGGCATCGCAGGCAGGTCACCGCCGCAAGCAATTCATTCACGGTATCCGGCGCACCGACCGTCGCGTCCTGCAACAGCGCCAGTTCCTCCGCGGACATTTCGTTGTGGCCGATGCTGATGATGCCAACCGAATCGGCAATGAGCGCGTCGAAGTTGGTCGTGTAGTTTGTGCCGCCCGCCGTCACTAGCTGGTAGGCTTTGAACAGGACAGCGATGGCGAGCCGGTCCGCCTCGTTGACGCAGTAGTTTTGGAAGCATTTCGCGGCTTCTGCGATGTCGCTTGCTGTGCAGGTGAGTGGCATAGGTCAGGTTTCCATTGCGTAGTTGTCCATCTCCGGGTCGCGTCCGCCGCGGTCAGCCCCGCCGCCGCCGCCGTAGCCCGAGAACACGACTTCAACTTCGCCCGCGTCCTCGTCCACGTCCGTCACGGTAAAGGTCAGCTTCTCGCCGGGCTTGCACTTGCGGTCGCCCAGCACGCTCTTGGGAATCGTGATGCTGTCGGCGCCTGTCTCAACGTCAGGCTCGGGCATAGGCATAGCCATAAGATGAAGCCGACACGGGACGGTTGTGAAGCGCCCCGCGCCGACGATGAATTATGTGAGCTCTTGGCAAAACGGATTCTGCTCAAAGTTTTGAGGAGCGTACGTGTCTGGACAAGGAGTACACCGCGGCGAATTACTCAGACACCCAGGCTCGCGCAAGTGCAGGATGCCGCGCACCAGCTCGGGCCGCACAAACTTGATGCCCGCCTGCATGTCGGTCCACCACAGCCCCTTGTTTCCGGCCGTGTTGTCGATGGTGCAAACGTCGCCTGTGGACGGGTCGGTCGCGACAAAGCTGCGGTCGCGGTTGCCGCCAAGGAAGTACCATTTGCCAAACAGGTCGCGGTTGAAGAACGGCGCTTCCGGCGACACGCTCCGCAACGACGGCACCAGCGCAATCATCGCGCTCGGATGCCAGATTGGGCTGTACTGAATGCAGGCTTCCTCGTACGCCTGATCGAACTGGCGCTTGATGCCGATGGTCGCCGCCGTGTTCGTGTAAGGGAACACCCGTCGCAGCACGCCGCCGCCGATGTGATTAAACCGCATAGGGAACACGTCATAGGCGATGCCGAAGTTGCCGACCGCCGTGCTCATGCCGTACTTGAACAACTCGCCGCCCTTGGTGAAGTCCGTGAAGCGGTACTTCTCCGTGAGCGCTGGGTTGCCCTGCTCAAGCTGCCACGCCACAATCGGGTCGGTGATAAGCTTCATCATGCCGTTGGGCACGAACTTGTATTTGAAGTAGCCGTTGTATTGAAGCGGCGCCCACTGCCGTTGCAGGTAGGGAATGGTCAACTGGCTCTGCGGCACGTTATCAGCGCTGCCCAGGTCAATCTCCGTGCAGTCCACGTTGAATGTGCTGCCGTCAATCGCGATGCTCAGGTTGCGGTCGTCGGCGATGTAAATGAAGTCGGCCTTCTGGAGCGAGTTGCGCCGCATGAAGTCGCTCTTGTACATCTTCACGATGTCCTTGAGGCCGTCCACGATGCTGCTCACCTGCTGTTCGGCGAGCGCCCGCGTGTTGATCTGGTCGAAGCACAGCGGCAACGTCTTCACGCGCTGCCTAGAGTACGTGTAACTCTTGCGCGTGCTGCCCCAGCTAACCGTTTTGCTCGCCGGATCGCACGCGTTGTCCACGCACTGCTCGTCCTCGAAGTTTACTTCCTCCCAGCACCCCGTCAGGTCCGGCGTGCCAACATGCACCCGGTCCCACGTGTGCGACGTGCCGGTGCGCGGCTCCCACTGCATCATCTCTACTTGCCCAACCCACGCGTCGTCATTCGGCCACCAGTCCCTCTCCACACGAGCGTCCCAATGGGGAGTTCTGTCAAAAAGATAATCGAAAAAAGCAGAGCAATTCCACATACTTCATTATCAACGGTTTACGCATGAGGCGGCGGTTGCACGCGATCACGCGAGGTTTACTATGTGGAGGAGGCCGTTCCTGCTGGCGTTCGCCAGTTTAGCGGTAGAAGAACCGCAAGCCCGAAGCATTTCGACGCCTCGTTCGTCTCGCCCGACCAACGAGAACCACTTAGGTCGGAGTTGAAGCCTGTGAAGGCGACGGCGTCAAGGAAGCACCGTTTTGAATGGAAGTCAACTGTGCGTTGGTTTTTGAAAACGATTTGAATGCGCCTTTCGCTGCTCGGTCATAAGCAGCAGCCGCTTCTTCTTCTGTGGCGAATATGCCCAAATGCCTACGTTTGCTTTGTACGAAGATACGCGCACGCCACTTGTTTCCGACAGCCTGCACGCCTTTGAAAGCGGACGTGGCGGGCCGTATTGGTTTTCGTGCGTTTTGGGTATTATTCGCACGAGTAGCCAAGCGCAAGTTGCTTTTAAGGTTGCGTAATCCATCGCCATCGTTGTGGTCCACGTCAAACTCGGCAGGGGCGTTTAAGATGATGCGGGCCATGGGTACTTTTAACCGTTTGCCGTTCACGTAAAAGCAAGTACGAGCATAGCGGTAGGTCCGATTCTTCTTCTTGCGCGTGTGCAAATGCCAACGGTACTCAGATAGGAATGGGAAGTCGGAGTCGTCCACCAGCGTTACGCGAGCGGAGTTACTGAGCTTAATGATCTTCATACGACAAGGGGTTTGGCCAATGCGGTCTGTGTTCGCGTGTACTCTTCTACAATAGCGGGATCAGGCAACCGAATAAAGGGCCATTTAAGCACGGCGATATTATCCTTGAACGGATCAATCCCGCCATAATCTTGCCGCAGTGTACGAAACTCAGGGAACGGATTCCACCACAGGCCGCGATAGATTGCGGCCATCTCCTCCTCGGGCAAGAGCGGCTTGGGCGCTTTGTCGTCATCGGGGCGGGCGATGATGTTGGCCCGCAGTCGATGGTGCTGCATGCGGATCGCGCCAATGAGCTTCCAGACGTAGAGTGGTCCGCCGATGCCGTCCCACCACGATTGGGCGAGCATGATTTCGGTGCGTTGCTGGAACTCGCGAATGAGGGCGTCGAAGTCCACCGCGCCGATGAGCGCATCGGTGTCGAGCAGCGCCAACAAGTCCCACTCTTTGGCGTGGTTGAGCGCATAGGCCATCGCGGCGGTCATAGCGCAGAGCGACAGTTGGTTGTAATGAACGTCATAGGGCGCATCGGATTGGATGCCCGCGTTGATGATGGGCACGCTGGGCGGTAGCGGCGACAAGGACGGCTCGGACCAAGTGCCGCAGGCGACGAAGCAATGCGTCGGCGACAGGTAACGGGTGACGCGCTCGTGCCATGAGCGCAGCCCGAACAGGCCGTCGCCCTTGGCCTGCGCGTCGGCGGCATCGTTCCAGTGCGACATTGTGAATGCCCACAATTTCAGTCCCATGTGAGTCCTCGCTTGGCGAGCCACGGGCCGGCCAGATTGCGGTTGTGCTTGGCGGCAGGGTCGCCGCGATGGCTTTGCCACCAGCTTGCATGCTCCTCGTGGGCGATGGCGGCATGAAGCTCGATGCCGCCGTTCGCTGCCATGAGCTTGCGCAGTACGAGGTCAACGGCTTCGCAGCCCACGACCATGTCGGGCCACTCGGGGCGATGCCGCGCCCACCATCCCGGCGTCATGGCAAACAGGTCAGCGCCGGGATGCTTGCGACCGCTGATGATTTCGATGCAGGACGGCAATTGCGGCAGGCGAATGAACTCCATGCGGCTCGCCCAAGCGGCGTGCTCCACACGTAGCAACGTCGCCGTGAGACCTTGCGCGAATACAACGTCGTCGTTGGTGAAGACGATGAGGTCGCGTGGTGAGGCATGGCGCATGGCCGCGTCCAGCAGATCGCGCAGGAAGGGCAGCGCACGCGGGTCGCGCAGGACGCTCTTAGCGGTGCGTTGCGGTGCGCTGATGGGCAACCCGCGCCAGTGCCCGCTGGTGTACTCGCGCCTCCAGCTTGCCTTAGCAAGCTCATGCCGTCGCTCGTCGTGGCCCCAGCGCTGGCGCTGACTCCAGACATGCACCAAGAATCTCGACGATGCGGCCCTTGTTCCTGTCGAATTCGCGATAACGGATGCGGAGACGCTGGCCTGCATAAGCGGGTGAACCGTGCCATGTCGTGGGGTGCGAGGCAACCAAAGCGATGACGGCCAGCGAGGGCGTAGCCTGCGCCAAGTGCAACAAGGCGCTGTCAACGGTAACGAGACAGGAGGCACGCTCGAACAATGCCAGCAGATCATAGATGCGTTCGGCTCGCACCGCGTCCATGGTGACGAGTACGGCATCGGGAAAAGCGTCGGCGACGAGCGCTAGCAACTCGTGGCCCTGCGGAAACGGACTGGAGAAGCCGCGGGTGGCGACGAGGATGATGGGCGCGCCTTCTGGCAATGCGGCGACCAGCGCCGACTCGCGCTGCGGATCGCGCCTGTCAAATCGCAATGGCAGCGGGAACAGCGGCAGCTTGTTCGCAACGCGATACATCTCCTTAATGAAGCTATCGGTGACGTGCTGCACCGGCCAGCCATCGGTGCTGTATTGCTGGAGGACGACGATGCGAGGCCAGTCATGGACGACGCTGTCATAAGCGGCGCGGACATGACGCCAGTCGCCGTCCCACACGATGCGAGCAACGCCGGCGCCATCCAGCACGTCAGCGTACTCGCGGCTCACCATAACGCAGGCTTTGCGGCCGACAGCGGCCTCGTGCTGAACGATGGGGAGTGCGCCGAGGATGTCGCCGGTGCGCCCAAGGATAAGGTAGAGTTTGCCGTCCATAATCGGTCTGCCGTGACGCCTGCATCGACCCACGGCAGGAAGGCTCGCAGATCGCGCACCGGCCAATCGCGATTGGTTTGCAGCCGTCGCCAGTGCAGGACGGCATCGCGGTAGCCGTAGAAGTCTTGCTTGTAACGCACCTGCGATTCGAGCGCGTAGCTGTAATGGTCGAACACGAGGCCGACATCGCGGGTTTCTTCGCGGGAAGCGCACTCGCCTGCGATGCCGCTCATCAGCGGCGGTTCATGCGACAGGACGCGAAGCTCCGGCGTCCAGCGCCAGCAACGCGCCCATTCGGTTGGGCGATTGCCATAGCTGTGCGTCGAGGTAATCAGGATGTTGACGCCGACGAAGTAGCGGCAGAAGAAGTGCGCGGAGCCGAGCGAAGGGCGGCGCTCAAACAGCGCGAGCAGCGTTTCAAGCTGGTGCGGCAGCCAAAGCTCGTCGGCGTCCGCTTCCAGCACGATGCCGGGTTGCTTGAAGTCAGCGAGGCAGGTGCAAACCATGTCCACTTTGCCCATCCATTTCGCGCGCTGATGCACCGTGATTCGCGGGTGGGCACGCAGGCTATTGAGGAAGTCGGTGGTGCCGTCGTTGCTGAGGCGCGGTCGCTGGGTGCGGCACCATTTCGTGCAGTTTACGTTCATGGCCGCGCCCTCGGCAATTGACCAGTGCCAATCGACGCTGTCAGGAAGTCGGTTGTAGTTCGCGAACTGCATCGGCAAGAACGGAAGGCCGTCCAAGACGATGGTGAAGATGTGCAGACGCATTAAACGGGGGGCGTTGGAATGAAGCGCACTCCGCAACGTGCAATCTCATCTAAATGCGCCTGCCACTCGCGCTCCACTTGTTTCTGTGGCAAGCCCTGCACCTCGCCGATAGCGCGGTCTGCGGCTCTCATGGCGCGGTGCATAGCTAGATTTTCACGCGCCTCGTCCATGTCGCACGTCTCAATTTCAACTACGATTTGTCGCCTTGGAACGGCATCGCGCATGACCGCTTCAATCCGCACGCGATTCTGTGAACTGCTCCAGCCGATAGAAGCGTCCATAACTAGATCTCCATCTGGTAAGCGGCCATTTCGTCAGCAATGTCCTTGTAGTCGCCCACTGGCACGGCGTCGGCTTTGGGCTTCGGCTTGCCGGGCGCACTGCCGCGCAATTCCTCGATGGTCTTGTTCGCGGCAGCAAGTTCAGCCTTCGCCGCGAGCAGTTGTTTGCGCGTGACACCAAACAGCGCAGCCCGGTGCAGCACGCTCGCCTGCAAGCCCACCTTTTCCGCGAGCGTCAGGTTGCCGTTACCGCCAAATAGCTTTTGCACCGGCCCATAGCCCTTGGCCAGCGTCTCCTTCATTTCGGCGTCGTCCGGGTCGATGCCCAAGTCCTTGTAATACTTGGCCTGCGTCTCCTGGTTGGCGATGCGCCACATGCGGTCGGCGGCTTCACGCTCCTGTGCGGTGCGAGCCTGCGTCTGCTTTTCCTCGTCGGCACCGCGGTTGCGATAGTCGGCGATGGCCTCGCGCATGTCGTCCTGCTGCTGGTGCAGTGTATGATAGTGGTTCATCACGAGCTGCGCCGAGTCGCCAAAGACGCGCTTGGCGTGGGCGTAGGCTTTGCCAGTGGGCAAATTGTAGAGTTCGATGAAGTCGGCGTCTGTGGCAGCGCGAGTACGCGGCGTCTGCGTCTCCTCGTCCACGCCCTCGATGTATTCCAACTGGCGCACGTCATTGAACGCGCGGGCTTCGGTGCGCTTGAACGGCGCGAGGTGCTTCGTCTTGAAATCGTCGCTTTCCTCGTACGCCTTCAGTCGCAGGCGGCCTTCGTAATCGTCTATTCGCTTTTGGGCAGCAGCCAACTGCTCAGCCAAAGGGCCACTATCTGCTTTTGCATGCGAGGCGACACTATCGAGTTCAGCGATGCGCGCTTCAAGTTCTTGTGCGCGCGCTGTGAGCTGTTTGTTCGCTTTCTTGGTCGTTTCATAAGCCTTCTTGAGTTCGCGGTTGGTGCGGAATACCGGCTCGGGCGGTTCGTCGGCGGGCTTGGGCGCGGTGACAGGAGCTTTGTCGTCGGCCTTCGCGGGTGGCGCGTCGTCGGGTAGCGCGTCGTCGTCGTCCTCCTTCTTGGCTGGCGCAGGCGTCGGGTCAGCGTCCACTGCCGCAGGCAACGCGTCCTCGTCCTCGAAGAAGTTGCTGCGTTCGCCAGCGCGACCCGGCGCAGGAGGCACCGCCGCTGGCTTCGGTGCAGGCGAAGGAGCAGCGGCGGCGGGTTTGGGCGGCGAAGCAACAACGGGCGCGGTGACAGGGGCGGCGACGGGTGCGGCAGCGACAGGTGCAGCGGGCATAGGCTATTCTTTCTTCATGCGGCGAGCGGCGATCTCAGCTTCGACGTTGTAGTTTAAGCGCGGCGGACTCGCAACGCTAATTGCTTCGGGCGTCTCGGCGCAGTTGAGCAGGAGGACGAGGAACTTCTTGGCACCGGCCATCTCGTCGGCGGTAGCGCCGTCCCAAGCCAGCTTGGCGAGCGCGTGCGTGGCCGCTTCGTGAAACATGCGCTGGCGTGCCTCGTCCTTCCACGGCGAGGACAAGTCGGAGTTGTCGCGGAACAGGTCAACGGGGGCGAAGGAGATCATTTGTTCATGTAACGATGGTTGCGCTTGCGCTGCGCCTTCTCGTGGGCGACGTGCTCAGGCAGGTTCTTGGGCACGCCGTACTCGTGCGCCCAACGCTTGGCGATTTGTGGGTGGTGGACGAACATGTACCCCTTTTGAGCTTTGGATTTGAATGGCATAAGCGTTATGGGTGGATAAACAAACCGGCTTCGTGAAACTCGCGCACGGCCTTCTTGCCCTCGGCACCGTTCAAGCCGCTTTTCTTCATCTCGCTCATCAAATACTTACCGCGTTCAGGCAGCGGCAACTGGCGAGCGTGCTTCTTCCAATAGTCGATGTAAAGGTTCACTTCGCGAGCGCGTTTGATTTGCGCCTCGTCCTTGTTGTATGGCTCAATCTTCTGGCCGACTGAGGACGCAATCTGACGCGTGATGGTGCCAGGCTTGGGCGCTGGCACCTTACCGCCCGAGACGCGATTGGCAATTTCTTGCGCGATGGGCTTCGCGCCAATGGGAAGCGGTACGGCGGCGAATCCGGCTTCGCTCGCCACGTCCCAACTGCTGGGCAACTTGGTGCCAATGGTATCTTCCTGCGATGCGACGATGGACAAGGCGCGTCCGATTGGCCCGAGCTTGTTCTGCACAATGCGGGCCGCAGCGCCAATCTTGGTTGGTTCTGTGTGCGAGTAGCGCAACAGGTCGTGGGTTACTTCAGCGAACACAGCCAGCGGCGAAAACCAGAATCCCTCACTGCCGCCCAGCGGGTCAGGAATGAACGCGTCGAGCTTGTGCCCTTCCTCTTTGTTCTCAAGTGTGCTGTGTCCGCGAGTGATGTAATTGAGCGCTTGCGTAACAGCTACATAAGCGGCGAGGCCAGTGCCGACGGTCTTCGCGGTTGTGCCAAGTTGGACGCCTTTGCCGCGTGCTCCACTGACGACAGCTTCCGCAGTTTGGCCCACTGCACGAAGCTCGCGACGCGCCAGCGATTCCACCCATTGCGGCGCGAGGAAGGCGATTTGCATGAGGTCGCGGATGGCTGGATTCTTGATAATAGATTGGCGTTGCAAGTTACCGAAGATGACATTTACGTCGCGGGCCACCTGCTTGGCGACCGCGTTCAAGGATAATTCGGGGTTCGCTTTGCCGACGCGGGCGAACTCGGACATGAACGTTTCAGCCATCGCGCCACGCGTCAGCTTCTCAAACAACCACTTACTAAAAGGATTCGTGCCGACGGTGCCCTTCGCGTCGTTGTAAAGGGCGTCGGCAAAGCGCCCCACGTTGAGACCATTGCGCATTCCTGTTTGGAGAACGGTGCGCGGCGTAAGTTGTAGAGTCTTGCCGCCTATCTCAAAGGGCTGCGGCGTCTGCACCCACTTGGCCATTTCCGGCGTCACGAGTTTTCGTTGGACGGCATCACGCAACGCACGGTCAGAATACTCAAGGACGCTCAACCCGCGATTGTAGCCAGCGCTGCCGCGACTCGCCAAGCTGGTCTCCATCGTGCGGACGGCATGGAAGCTGTCGAGCAAAAGCAGCTTGTGCTTGAGCCAGCCAGCGCTGGTTAAGGCAGCACGGCCAACAGCAGACTCGCGTATCTGGCTCGTGCCCGTGAGCGCGTTAAACAGGTGCCCGTAGCCTTGGCGCACGGCGATGCGAACGCCGGGGATGATCTCCTTCACAGCGTAGCCTTGCGGAGCGCTGAATTGCGTGTCAGTCGTGCCGTCCGGGCGCTGAATCTTGCGGGTAATGAGGTCCGTCATTACCGGGTCGCTCGAATAGGGGTCGGCGACGCCTTTGAAACCTTCCGCCCACAGCTTTTTGTTGACCAAGCGCTGGCCGCTTCGGACGCGGTGCTCGACGAGGTCGGCGATGTCCAAGTTGCGCGGTTTGTAGCCCGCTTGAATGGCGCTGGCGTAATCAAGGAACACCTTCGCCTTCTTGAAGGAGGTGCCTGCGATGCCGCCGCCCGTCTCGCCAAACAACACGCCACGGTCAGTTAGGATGTTCTCGTGACGCTGCGGCACGTAATGATTCTCGTAATTAGTGTCGATGCCGTTGCCCTGCTCGTAAGCGATTTGCTCGTCGAATAAGAGCTTGGTGCGAGCCGCCAACGGCTGGAGCGCATTCCAGTTGGCTTGGGCGTAGCGAACGGCGGCTTCCGCGTCCTTGTTGCCCTGGACCTTCACAAGATCGGTGGCGAGCTTGCCGAGGTCGCCGCCTGCTTGGACGACGAACACCACCGCCTTTCGAGCGAGCTTGTTGTCAACGACCTTGCCTTTGACCACGCTGCGACTCAGCACGCGCAATTCGTTGCCTGCCTGCCGCCCTTTATTTGCGGGAATAGTGTCGATCAGGGCGTCGGCCAACTGTGCCATGTCCCGCTTAACGCCGCGCCGCTGAAAGAGCGCTTTAATGTCCTGCGCGAGATTGTTCATGCTGCGGGTGAATGCGGACTGTTCAGCAGCGCTTGTGCTCGGCAACGGGCGTGCGGCTCTGGAAAGGGCTGACGTCGCGGTCTCAGGTGCAGGGGCAGGTGTGGCAGGCGGCTCTGCCTTCGCTTCAGCCTTTTGCGATGCTGTAAACGTCGCCGCACGCAGCGCCTCAGACTGCTTGCGAATGTCTTTCAAGTAAGGCGTCACTTCCTTGCCAAAGGCTTTGACCATTTCCGCCGTCCACTTAGCGATGTCCGTGATGCCGCGCTCCAGCAACGCGACACCCTTGACGGCGTAGGCCGCGAGCTGCACGGGATCAATGCCAGCGCTAACGCGACCGCGCCCCTCGGCGATGGTGCGGTCGGCCCATGCTTCGAGGCGACTGCCTGAAACGATGCCAGGTCGGTCTTCCGACAGTCGATTCTCCGTCAGCGCCTTTACCAAGCTGGCCTTCGTGATGCGAAGCTGATTCTCCGTCATCGGCTTGCCTGGATGCACCTCGTTGATGATGCCCTCGGCAATCTGGCCTGTGACGGCTTGGCCAGTGGCTTCGGCTCGGGCTTTGGCGAAGTCCGTGACGCGTCGCATCGCATCGCCCAACGCTTCCACGCGACGGAGCGCTTCGCCACGCTCAACGCCTTGGCGCGTGAGTTCGTTCATGGCGACTTCCTTGAGTTCGCCTTCGGGCAGCAAGTCGAGCATGTCAGCGACGGCTTTGGCACCGCCCTTGGCCGTCTCGGGTAATGCGTCAGCAGCCATGCGCAAACCCGACGACTCTGGTACGGCGGGAATGTTCATTTCGCCCAGCGGAACTGTCGCTTGTGGCTTAGGCACAGTCGGCAACTTGGGCAATCCTTCAGGGGCGATAGTGCCCGCTACAATTTCAGGCTGTTTTGGTTGGCCAAGCGGAACGGGTTCGGCAACATCAGCGGGCTGCGGCAATGCTTCACCAGTGCGTTCGACGGCTTTTCCTTCCGCTTCAATAAGCTGACGCATCTCAGCACTTTCACCACGAAGCAGTTCGTTGATGGCAAGCTGTTCAATAGTGGGTGTCGGCAATAACCCCAACGCACCCTCGGGTGCTGCCACACCACCCTTAGCCTCTACGGGCAGCGTTTCAGGTTGAAGCTCAAGTCCAGACGGCTCGCGAAAGGTTTCGCCACGTATTACTTCTTCAGCAGGTGGCAAAGATGCGGGCGTTGGCTCTGGCAATCCTTTAGCAGGCACCGTTCCCTTTGGCGTTGGCTGCGGCTCTGGCTTCGCCCAAATGTCAGTCGACACCACCGGCATTGCTTGCGGTCGATTCAAACCGCCGACTTGGTAAATGTTCTCAGGCACTTGATGGCGTATGCGCCCTTCGCCGACCTGCGGCAACGATGCCTGCAACGCCTTTTCGCGGGCCAACTCCGTCAAAGCGACTTCGCGTGGGTCAGGCCCAATAACGTGTTCCTTTGCGCCTTTGCCGCCACCCAACAGCAGGGGCAAGCTCAGCACGCTCTTGCCAGCGCCCGCGCCTGCGACACGCGGCTCGCCTTGTTCGATGCCATGCACAAATTCGCCGCCACCTTCACCGAGCAGCTTGGAACCGAGTACAAGGCCCAGCGCGGGGCCGATATAGGGCAGGCTGAACAAAGGATAGGTTAACTGGCCTTCGCGGCTCGTCATGCTCGATAGCCCACCAAGGACCGATTCTTGAGCACCGCCCGCGAACTCCGACGCACTCCGTAACGCCGATCCTTCGCGTCCAAGCGATGGGATGCGCGGGATGCCAGCGGGACCGGGAAAGTCGTCAGGGGCTAACAATTCCAACGCGGGCTGCTGAAACGATATACCACCGTCGTCGGGATGCGTCGCGTAGTATTGCGAAATGGGCGGCAACGGTAGCAACGGGTTCTGCGCGTCCTCGAAGCTAATCTTACGGGGCCGCGTTACTTCCTCGAAACTGAGCGTCTTGGGCATTGCGGATCACTGTGAATAGTCCAAGAAGTTCTCGCCGTCCCACTCCAACACGCGATTCTGCCGGTCGCGGTATCGCTTACCTTTGACGAGTTCTTCTTTCGTGGCGGGTATGGGCAGCACCGCACTGTTATCAACTTCGCCGGGCATTCCGACTTGGTCGAGCGTGCCGCGCACACTGCCAATGGCGACGAATGGATTGGCGGGGTCATACACGTTCTTGACGACGGTGGGCGCTTTCTCCTTCGCCGCCTTTTCCCGCTGAAAGTCCAGCATGTCGCGGTTGTGCTGCTCAAGTTCGTTGTAATGCTTGGTGCGCAGGGCCAGAGCGGTTTTCTGCTGGTCGAGCCGAGACGTAGCCAACTTGTCGAGCGCTTCCTGCCGCTTTTCCGCCGTGTCGGCTCTGGCCCAATCAACGGCGAGCCTGGCTTGGGCAGACTTGAACAGGCGCGATTCTCGGGCGTTCTCGTAAGCCTGCTTTTGTGCCAAGGCTTGGGCGTCCTGGGCAATCTTCTGCACGTTGAGCAGGCGCGTCTCCTCGAACTCGCGCTGGCGCTCGGCTTGCACGTCAGCGCGTTCCTGAGCCTGCGCTTGTCGCTCTAGCTGCGCCTGCGCCATCGCCTGCGCTCGAAGGCTCTGGTCGCTCAGCGCGAGGCCGACATGCGCCCCAGCTTGAAGCGCCTGCGAGAACAGGTTCGGCGTGATGTCGAGCCACGGTAATGACGTTGACAATGCCATGCGTCAGAAGTCCCACTCAGGGAAGTCAGGATAGATGGGCTGCAACGCCATGTCATCGCCCCAGTTGCCACCAGCGAAGCCTGCGCCCGCACCGCCGCCGATGAACGGGTCGTTAAACCAGTCCATAAAGCCACCGCCGCCCGGTGTCGCGTAGGAGCCGCCTTCGGGTCCGGGGAAGCCACCACGCGTGCCGCTCCACAAGTCTTGTGGCGCACCGCCTTGAGCACCCCAATTGATGCCAGTGCCCGCATAGTAAGGCGTCGTGGGTATGCTGCCCCACACGCTGTCGCCGGAGAACGGTGCCCACGGACCGGCGTTGAAGTTGGCGGGCGCATTCAGGTTGCGCGGCGCGCCACCGCCACCACCGCCATAAGAAATGCCACCACCGCCGCCGCGCTGCGTCTTGGCCAAGTACGCGTTGAACAGGCGCTCGGCTTCGCGTGCTGCGGCCTGCGGATCGGGTGCGGCGTTGAAGGTCGCGTTGCGATTGGCCACGTCAAGCTGCGTCTCGGGCGACACCGTCAGCGTCTTCGCCACGGTCGGCAGCGCTGCGAGAAGGTCAGCCGCGCCCTTGGATTTCTGCGCCTCGGCTGTTAGCCCGAGCTGGCGCAGCCCCTTGGCACCCACGAACGGGCTGAGCGGAACGCCTGCGCCAATGCCGAACTGCGCGGCCGTGTTCTGGAGCATGGCGATTGTCTCCGGGTCGAGTTCGCCTGACAACTCGCTGCCGATGGTCGCCGACAGCTTGCCGAGGTTGCCGCTCAAGCCGGGGAAAGCGCCCGCCACGTCATTGTAAACGTTCGGCAGGCCAATGGCTCCTGGCACAAGCCCAAACGGGCCTTGGCCGGTGCGTGGCGCGGCGTTGAGGTTGAAGGGCGACGTCCCGCCTGTGAATGGCAACGGCGTGAAGTTGAAGTCTCCGGTGCGTGTGCTGGATGAACGTGGCATAGGCTAAACGAGGCAACCGACCCCGACGCTGCGGGGCGTCGCGCTGCCGAACGGCTCGATGGCAATGGGAATTTGGTCCTCGGGCACATGCAACCGAAGCTCAAGGTTCAGTTCGTGGACAGAGCGCGCCTGTAGCGCGAGCGCTTCGCTGGTGCTGCCTGCGTCCTCGGCGCGAATGGACAACATCATCAGCTTGAGCGCGGTCCAATTCGGAATGAGCACCTCGTCGTCGTCGGTCTCGACGGCGATGAAGCGCAGCTTGACGAGCGCCTCGATACTGGTGAGGCCGTTGCAATTGGAGACGCCTGCGAGCGTGACGCGTCGCAGACCGCGAATGGTGCTGTGCAAGAAGGCGGGCGACCGTTCGCTAGGCGCGTAGTAAGCCATGTCCTCCATTACGTCGTGGACGGCGTCATAGGCATAGAGACGCACCGGACCCATCGTCGCGTCCTTAAGCACGCGGGTCACTTCGCGCACAAGGAAGGGCGTGCCGACGAAGGGCGACGCGAGCGTGAGCTGGACGCCGGGCTGCCATGTGCCGTCATCCCGCTTCGTCATTATGACTTGCCCGTTATCGTCGATGCCAAAGATGATGATATGCTTGCCGAGGTCAGCTTGATAGGAGGCGAAGGCGCGAATGTAACGCGGGTTGCCGCACGTCAACTGCGCCTGCACCGGCACAGGTCCGTCGTGCAGGATGACAACGTTGCCGCAGCTACCGCGCCCGATGCCACCTGCGCCGAATGTGCCCCAGCCGCGCAAGCTGCCGAAGTCCGCACCGTTCATCGGAAGGAATTGATACCAGTAACCGCTGTTTGCGACAGGCGTGCCGCAAATGTTGGTCGCGAGCACGGTGTCAACGGCGCGAGGCCATACGATGGCGCGGCACCGGACGCAGGTGCGCAGCTTCGTGACGGTCGCCCAAAAGTTCCCCCTCGTCATCAGCCGAGAGGTGGCCTCATTGGTCAGGGCGCGAAACGTCTCCTTGTTCGAGCAGACGCCCACTACGTCTGACGCCCGCGTTTGTCGAAGTTCGCCGAAGGTCATGTTGCAACGTCCCAGAGACGCGTCGTGGGTTTGATGATGTAAACGCCGATGGCCTGCGGAGGTCCGGGCGCAGCGTCGTCGAACACGTCCAAGGCAGTGAGCGGCGCGATGGCGACGGCACCAACGCCGATGGGCCACTTGTCGGTGAAAGCGGTGTCCTGTTGCCAGAAGGGGCCGGTCGATTGCGACACCGTGCCGCTCTGACCGCCGTCATAGGTCTCTAGCTGGAGCAGCGTGCCGACGAAAATGCGCCGCTCAAAGGTGGGAATGACGCCGCCGGGCCAATGGTTCTTGGTCCACTGCCCGACGACGATGTTCCACTCGAAGTAGCCAACGGACTGGCCAGTGGACGCGTCAATTTTGTTCCACGTCATCGACCGCTGCTCGACGGTCGGTTGGCTTGAACTCTTGATGGTAAGCGCGAACTCACCAGGGAAGAACACTTCGAGCGACGCGGCGATGTCGTCGGCGAACTGTTGCTGCGACGCTGGGCAATAGCCGGGCGGGAAGGGGCTGACGGCGGTTCGCAAGATGATGTCATCGGTGGGCATCGCACAACCAATGCGCCCATTTGAGGCGAATGGCAATAGGGAAAGCAAAAGAGCGCCCGCGGTATGCAATCGCGAGCGCCCACTTTTCACCAAGGTTCCCGAGTTTAGGACGGCTGGCCGGGGAGACCAGCGCGGGCAGCATGAGGCGGACGGCGGGCGCTGTCAATACTCCTCGACGGCGATGGTGGGCGCGATGGCGGTAAAGGACAGAGCGGTCGCGTTGAGCGTGATGACGCCGTTGGTGACGAGGCGGAAGTGGGAGCCGGCGAGCGTGAGGCCGTCGGTGACGGGGGCGAAGATGCCGCGCAACATTTCGGCGCTGGTATCGAGGTCGGCGGAACGCGTAAGCACCCAAGGCGTACCGCCACTGCCAAGGGAGGTGACGACGTAGCTGCCGTTGTTTGCGCCCGTCGCCTCGTCCTTGACCAAGACGCGGTCGGCGACGGACAAGGCGATGCCGTCGATGGCAGGCAACGCGCCGTTGGCATTCGCGGTGAGGACATTTAGGACGCGGGTATTGGCTGGCAGCGCAACGGTCGTGGCAACTCGCCACGCGGTTTTCTTGCCGAACATCGTCCAGCCGACCACGTCGGAGGATAAGACGAAGGTGCCAGCGGGCGCGTAGCCAGCGCCGCCAAGGCCAACCCACGAGACGACGTTGCCCTGGACGGGGTGGAGGTAGGTGACGGCGAGAATCCACGCACATCCGGTGGGCGTCGCTTGGCCAGCGGTGTCGTGATAGACCTTAACGGCGGCGGGCGTGTCGAGGAGCGCGCTATTGAGCTGGAACGGCGCAAAGCCGCTGGTGACGCGCCACTCGTAATTGACGTAGTTAAGGTTCGGCTCGAACGCCGGAAAGGTGCCATCCCAAAGGGTGCCAGCACCAGCGGCGCAGCCGGAGAATGGCGTCAGGCTGGTGAGCACCGACGCGAGATTGACGATGCGAAGCTGCATCGCTTGGTAGTCGAGCGCGGGCTTGCGGATGCGCGTGAGACGCCAGTTGGATGCGCCGGAGTTGGGTGCCCAGGTGGTCTGCACGTCGATGAAGATGGTCGCGCCGAGGCTCTGGAACTGGATGGTGCGCCCCTGTGGCGGCAAGAACCCGCCTGCGGTGCCACAGCCCACGGCGTTGCCGTCGAAGTTGGCTTCGAGATCGGCCAAGGAGGCTTCGGCGCACTTGCCCCAAGGCAGTTCAAGGCGCGTGGTGCCGTCATGGACAAGCTGGGCGTTGCTGTCGGGCGGCCCGGCGAAGAACTGCGGGTTGACCAGCCACGGCGACGAAGGGCCGGAGCCGAGCACCGGAAAGTTGGAGGCGACACCGCCGCTGACGTATTGCACGGTGTAGGTGCCGATCTTCAGGCTCGTCCACTGAACGGTGGCGGTGGAGTCGAATGTGTTCAGGGCGCGGTCGCCGAAGCTGGTGTTGTCGCTGACGCCGAGGTCGCAGGGCACGTCAGTCGAGACGGTGAGCCGGAACACGCGCTTGCACACAAGACGCCTGCCTGTGACGGGTTCGGCTGCGCCTGTGGCTTGCGCAACGAACGTGAACAGCCCCGACACCATCGGCATACCGGAAATGACACCATCAGCGGACAGGCTCAAGCCACCAGGCAAAGTGCCGCCAACCACCGTCCACACGACGGGCGCGAGTGCGCCGGACTGTTCCAAGGTCGCCAAGTAGTCGGTGCCGGAGAAGGCTTCGGGCAACGTGCCGGGCGTGGAGATGACGCAGTTCGGGTTCTGGCGGGCGTGCTGCGCGTTGTAAGCGGCGGCTTCGCAGAGCGCGAGGTGCTGGGCGGCGGTATCGGCGATGCTTTGCGCGGCCGCGTCGAACTGCGCCTGCGTGAAGCCCAGCGGCAAGTAGCGCACAAGCTCGACGCCATCGCAGCAGGTGAAGCGTAGCGGGTTGCCTCCGGTCGGCGGCGTGTAAGGAATCGCGCCGTCAGGAATTACGATGTTGTGTGGGTAGCGACCACTGTCACAACTGAACCCTTGGGGACAGTCGAGCACGAAGCCCGTCTGCGCCGACAAAAATGTGACCCCCTGTGTGTAAAACGGAGGCGCTGGTACTGGGCAGCAATCCGGCCCTTCAAGGCATTCTACTTGTGTCGGAGTGCCCATGATTTTCCTTTTGCTCGCGCCTCGTAATAATAGCGAAGCCCTTCAGCGCTTTGGCATTGCCTGCAAGATGATGCCAGGCCGTCCACCCACAATTCTACGTAGCCATCCTGTTTTGTGTGCCTTCCGGCTTTCCAATGCGGACAATCGGGTCCATGTTTCATCGCTTCGTAGTAACAGCGACTACTGCAATAGCGGCCAGCTTCACGGCACCGCTTAAACTGTTTTCCGCAAACTTCACATACAAACTCTCGCCATGGCATACTCCACCAAACAACCAACTCTCTCACCGCAAGCTTCGAGGAAGTTGTGACGCGACCATTGAAGCCATTGGTGAGAGAGTCGGAAAGTTGATTCAGCCGCGTCACACCGCCATTAAATTGATAGCGTGGCAGCATGTCAACTCTGGTTCTCCTGTAGTACGCAGAGCGGTTTCGCGAACTTGGGCATGGGCACCAGCGACGACATGAACGACGCGCCGAAGAACCTCGCGTGGCCTTGAATCAGGAGGCGGAACTGGATACGCCTGCCATCGGTAAGCGGGCGGTCGTTGATTTCGTCGCACAAGCTCTCGGGCTTGCCAAAGCCGATGGGATCGCGGATTTGCGGCGGGACGTTGGTGATGCGGGCGCAGCCGGTGAGCGGGTCGGCTTCGCAAGAGGCGCGTTCGGCGCAGAGCGAAAAGCGTGTCCATTGGTTCCAGCACGGGTATTCGTCGGCACGCCAATACACCGTCACGTCAACGCGTCCGCGCACGTCGTAGAAGTAGCCTTCACCGTCTTCGAGGCGGTTGATGAAGTGGCGCGGGTCAGTGTTGTGGAAGTCAAGCGCTGCGGTCTCCAGCGACCAAATGAGTGGCGTCTGGTCGTTGTCCTCGATGACATCGGTTTCGCTCTTGAGCACTTCCCACAGTTCGATTTCCTGTGCGGCATTTAAGACGAAGGCGAAGCAGCGCTCGACGCCGTTGAACATGCCTTTGACGAACTGGAGGACGCTGATGCCGGTGTCAACACTCTCCCACACGGTTGGCGCTTTGCCGCGCAGGCTGCTAATGAGGTCGAAATTGAGCGCGACCCAGCCGCGATGCAGGACGCCGTGCTGAGTGAACACAGGCGAGACGGTCATTAGCAAGCGGTTGTCGAACACGACGGCACTGGAGTACTGGAGCAATGCCGGGTCGTCCTTGTCGAGCACGTTGGATACTTCGCGGCTCATGGGCACGTTGCCCCAGGTGGCGAAGTCGCGTCGGCCAAGGATGAGCGACCAGATGCCGACGGTGCCGCGATACCAGAGGTCGCCCTTCGCGACCACGGTGCTGTATTGGGATAGGCCACCGCTTTCGACCTGCGACACGGTCAGGATGGGGTTGGTGACGGTCGCCCAGTCGGCGGTCACGGTGGGCGCGTTGCAGGAGAAGACGATTTCAGGCGTGAGGATTTGCACTGGGCCTTGACCAAGGGACGCGTCGAGGGTGGGCACGCCGCGAATGGCGGTGATTTCGCCCACGTTACCGGGGACGTAAAAGACCTTGTTCGAGGCGAGGTAGGTATTTTCGGTGACGTGCAGGACGGCGTCGCGAAACTGGTATGCTGCTGTACCGCTCGCACCGCCAACGGCATCGCCAGCGATGAAGGTGCGCCCATCGGGACCGGCCTGCCACACGCGCCCAAGCCAGTAGGTGCCCATGCGAGCGATGGGAAGCTCGGGGTTTGCGCCGACGAGCACGGAGCGTCGGCTGGTCGCGCCGTCGAAGAAGATGGGCACGCTTTGGCCGTCGTTAATAATCATCCACTTCTCGGCCTGCCAAAGCCACGCTTGAGTGCGCGAGGCGGGGTTCACGTCCCAGAAGGTGAGGACGGCGCCAGCAGCGACGAGCGGGCCAGGATCGTCGATGTTCTCGACCGTGAGCACGGTCGCGCTGTCCACCGACACGATGAGGTAATTGTGGTTGCCGATGCGGATTTCGTAATTGGCGGCGAGGTTCGCCGTGGACAGGACAGTGATGGTGACGGTCGCGCCGATGGCCGGCACGGCGAAGCCCACGTCAACGATGGTGTTGTGGGCGATGGTGATTTCGCGGACCGACGCGCTCTTAGCCGCGGGTGTGAACTGGAACAGGCGCCCGCCGATGGACGCGATGATCGAGCCTTGGCCGGAGTCGGCGCGGTAGTAGGCGCTGCCTTGAAATCTTGCGTTCTGTTGACGCGACTGCAAAACCGCGTCGCCTCCCCAATCCAATGCCAACTTGCGATTCGGTGCGCGAGGAGTAGCATATCCCCCGCGCACGCTAACATTCGTGGCATAGGCCAACTGCGTGCGAGGAAGCTGGGAAGGGAGCATCCCAGAGTTCATCCCGTCTGGGAACGCGGCAACCGAATCAAACAGGTAATTTACTTTATCAGCCAATCCACTCACTTATCCGCTGTTTCAACGGCGCTGTAAAGGCTGCTTCCGGTGGCCACCCAAGGCGCAGGCGTTTCTCAACGACTTTTACGTGGAAGTGGGCGGCTAGGTCAGTCATGCAACCTTTAACGCCCGCAATCTCGAAAACCCGATTAGCGCGTCGGTTCCTGTTGGACTCAGCCATCGTCGCCCAACGCACATTGCCGGGTTCATAATTGCCGTCGTTATTCGGCCAACGGTCGAGCACCTTCTTCGGCGGGCGCTCTCCCATGTCTGCCAAGAACGCCCCAATCCTTGAACTGCGGCAAATTGATGTTGGTGCGGCGTTGAATCATCTTCTGCCAACTGCGGTAAGTGGACGTTCCGGTATGCCCATGCTTCGTGATGCTCTCCTGCCATAAACAACCACAAGACCCTGTTCTGCCAGCGGTCGGGTTGCAGTTGAGCACCAAAACAAGGTTGCCACAACTACACTTACACTGGCTTTGCGCGTACTTCCTTCCAGCAGCGTCAACATGGATTGGCGCATCAGCGACGACTTCAAGCCTTGTAAAAGTGCGGCCAACGAGGGAGATTCTTTTAGACATAGCGTTGTGTTTCCAATGCTTTGTTTAGCGGCGGCGTTGGGCTGTTAAACCAACGTCGCTGCGAATTGTGAAGGAGCGGGCGTCCCCGTCAAGCGTGAAGGAACACGGCCACAATCTCGCACTCGACAATGGTAATCGTCGTGCCGCCAGATGGGTCCGTGTCAATCGCCACCATCATTTCAATGATGTCGGTCACGCCAGCCGTGGAATACATCACAGGCGGCACAACCAAGTCGATGGCCGTAGATGTTTCAGCGGTGACGACGCGAGTCTTGAACGCAGTGGCAGCGTTAGCCACGTCGCCTGGCGTGTTGTTCTGCCTGTGCAACTTTAGGCTGACGGTGCGCGATGCAGCAAATGTGCTACCCGTGTAATCGACGCGTGCTCGCGCATAGAGCATCCACGCACCTGCGGTTGTCAGCGTTATTTCCTCAGCGCCACTGGTTCCAAACGTGACTTCGGCAAACGCCGCACCAGTAATGACGTGTCCGGTGCCGCTGGCGTACTTAACGACGGCGTTGATAGCGGGCAGTGGAGTGACGGCGGGCTGCCAACCAGATGGGGAAACCTTTTCACCAGCAGAAATCGTATCGCCAGCGTGCGTGTTGCTTTCCCAATCAGGACTGACCACGCTGAAATGGGTGCTGTCGATAATCGCGTCAACGAGAAAGAACAGACCGCCTGGAATGAAGATTGGCTCCCCGTCAGCCATCCAACTTGTGTTTTCCACTTCGACAGTTACGGGTGTCGCACCGTCCGCAGGTGGCACAACGAAGTCGGCAGTGGTGAAGGTGAAGGCGCTGACGCCGTTGGTACCGTTGGTGCCGTCGGTGCCCGGCGGCCCTTCCAAACCCGGTATCGAGACCGTCTCTGGAGTTGGACATACTTGGCAGCAGTCCTGTAATCCGAAGCTCATAAAGTGCCTTTCGTTGGCCCGCCGTTCGGGTATTGCCTACCTTATGGGCTTGCTGGCGACCAGAGTCAAACGTGTTTCCAAGTCTGCCGCGTAACCACTTGCTCTATCGCCCACGGGCGCACGCCAAATATGCGAGACAATCGCAGGAAACTGGTGTAGCCCGTAGCGTAAAGGTAACGAATTAGCCGGACGCGCTCATCTGTCAGTTTCGCGCGTTCATGGGCTTCGCCTCTGGGCACACGCCCTTTTTGAACGGCGTCCAAACAATTGCCCAAGTTAGTGGACACAAACAAATGACCGACCCTGCTCCGTGTACGGACGTGGTGAGCAATGCCGTTTTCCGTTGGGTAATAACGATACGTGGTAGGGCATAGGGAATGAAAACCCGTTGCCACACAAAAGCCGTGTCGGCTCAGTGCGAGCCGCAATCGCGTAGCAACGGGCAAAAGGTTGGATGTCTTCACGCTCACGGAAGCGTTGCACGTTTCTAACAATCGCCTACGCTGCCGTCAACAACGATGCAAACGTTATTGAAGTACGGCCACCACTGGAAAGCGGGCACGCGAGCCATCGACATTGAGAAATGGTGCATCCGGCAGGGCAAAGACCTGTTCACGCATTACCGGGCGCTGCACTCGCTATTGTGGGAGGACGAGCACAACAAGTGGAGCGACTTGGCGTTGCGCGAGTTCACGGACTGCGTCGAGTTTCGAAAGCGCGGCATGGTGGGGTTGCTCGGACCGGGCAGCAGCGGCAAGACGTATTACGCGAGCAAGTTCGTCCTGTCGCATTACTACGTTTACCCGGAGGAGACGACGATACTGCTGACGACGACGACGGTGCAGAAATTGGACCTCGGCATATTGGGCGAAGTGAAGAAGCTGCACAAACAGGCCAAGGCGCGGTGGGACGATTTGCCGGGCGTGGCGCTGGACTATAAGCGGTGCATCATCACGGACCGGAGCGAGGACGGCGACACGCGCGACTTCCGCAACGGGATCATCGGGATCGCGTGCTACAAGGGCGAGCATTGGGTGGGCATCGGACCGTTCGTCGGCATCAAGAACAAGTGGGTGTTCCTCGTGGCGGACGAATGCAGCCTCATGCATATTTCGTATTTGCGAGCAACGTCGAACTTGGACAAAAACGAGCGCTTCTTCTTCATCCCAATCGCGAACCCGGTGAACGGGGAGCACTCGCCGATGGGCCAGTCGTGCGAACCGGAACTGGGCTGGGGCAGCGTGCGCGACATCACCAAGACGACGATTTGGCCGACGAAGTACGCGAAAGGCAAGTGCATCAACTTTGTCGGGACAGACTCACCGAACTTCGAGGGCGACGGGCGGCACTACCCGTTCCTGATCGACCAAGAGCGCATTGACAGCACGCTGCGGTTCTACGGGCCGCATAGCGAGGAGTTCAACGCGATGTGCTTGGGCATCATGCGGCCGGGCGAAGACTCGCAGCGAGTCTTGACGAAGCAGCTTTGCACAATTCACAAGGCGTTTGAGAAGGCGACATGGAAAGGCGTGAACCGGACGAAGATTTATAGCGTGGACGCGGCGTACGGAGGCGATAGGTGCGTCGGGGGCTGGATTGAGTTCGGCGACGACGTGGACGGCAAGCAGATTGTGCGCGTCGAGAAGCCGCACGTTATCAAGATTGGCATGAAGCGGGGTGCGGAGCCGGAGGACGAAATTGCCGAGCATGTGCGCGACGAGTGCCTGCGTGAGGGCATTCCGGTCGAGAACGTGTTCTATGACTCGACGGGGCGCGGGACGCTGGGCGCAGCGTTTGCGCGGGTGTTCGGGCATGTAATTCCAGTGCCGGTGGAGTTCGGAGGCAGGCCAAGCGCTAGGCCGGTGCGTCTGGACCTGTTCGTTGTGGATCAGCATACGCAGCAGCGCAGGTTGAAGCGCGCCGACGAGGAATACCAGAAGCGGGTGAGCGAGTTCTGGTTCGCGGTGCGCTGGCTAGTGGAGAGCGAACAGTTGCGGGAGTTGCCGGAGTCGGTCGCCCAGGAGTTCTTCATGCGGGAGTTCATCTTTGTCGGCGGCAACAAGCGCGACGTGGAGCCGAAGGACAAAACCAAGCAGCGCATCGGCAGGTCGCCGGACGAGGCGGACTGGCTGGCGACGGCCGTGGAAGGGGCGCGGCAACGCGGTTTGCAGATAGCCAAACTGGGCGCTGACAAGTTCATCGAGGGGGGCGGCAAAAGCTGGCTGGAAGAACTCAACGACCGGCACAGGAAGCTCATCGCCAGCATGCGCCTCAAGACTGCGGCTTGACGGAGTGCACCGGGGGGTAGATAAGGGGCACAGTGCCATTACGCAACATTCTGGTCGTGCCCCCTGGCGGCTTTCGCTACACGCAAGCGGCGACGGACCGCACGCCCGCGAAGAACTTCCACACGATGAATGACGCGTGGAGCTTGGCGGTGCAGGTGGCGAACTTCCGGGCGGGCAACGGGCTGGAGCGGGCAACGCCCAAGGAAGCGCTGAAGGACATCGACGACGCGCAATGCGAGCGGCTGCATAATGATCCGGCGCACTGCATCGACGCGGATAAAAAAAAAGGCGTTCGAGCAGCGATAGACCGCCGGTCAAGAAGTGTCGGACATGCGGCGGTCGGCGGTCGCGTGTTGATTGAGTGGCTAGGGGAGGGCGCAGTGCCAGTTCCCATTGAAGTGGCACAGCGACGGGCCAACGTGTGCCTGGAATGCCCAGAGAACCGCGATGGGCACAGCCTTTTGCGGCTGACAGCGGACGCCGTGCGCGCCATCGCCGAACAGCTAAACGCGAAGGAGCATCTAAAGCTGCGCGTCGAGGGTGAGGAAAAGCTGTACTCGTGCGCCGTCTGCCGGTGCGCCTTGAAATTAAAAGTGCATGTGCCCATCGGCACGATCTTGAACCACACGGACCAAGACACATTGAACGCTTTCCCGGCATGGTGCTGGGTGACAAACGAACGACCCCAAATGATATGACACAACCTCTAATAGTCGCGTTGCCGACCCACGCAGGCGACATCGAACAGGCCGAGACGCTGATGAAGTGGATGGTAGAACTTGGCCCAATGCGCGAGCACAGCCTGTTGGTGGGCGCGGACGCGGGCATCCCGCAGGAGCGCGTGAAGGCGCTTCTGGATGTGGCGCGACCGGCATTCCATAGCGTGCGGGCAATGATTATACAGACAGGCGCGAAGGGCTGGCCACTGGCAGCGAACCTGATGTTTCGGGCGGTGGCGCGGCAGATTTACGAGGGCTACAAGTTGCCGTGGCTGTGGGTGGAGCCGGATTGCGTGCCGCTGCGAGCGGGCTGGCTGGATGATTTGGCGGGCGCGTATCGCCTATGCCCGCGGCCGCTGATGGGGCATGTGATTGACAACCCAGACGCGCCGGAAGGTTTGCCAAAGCGATACGTGAGCGGCATCGCGGTTTATCCGCAGGATTTGTTCGGACTGCTCAGCAAGCGATGGCAGGAAGCGAAGTTCACCGGGCCGACGAGTCCGGTGCGCCGGCCGGGACAGCGCGAGGCACCCGCAGTGGGCGCGTGGGATATGACCTTCGCGGACACGCTGACGCCGCGGGCGCATCACACGCCGCTGATACAGAGCCATTGGGGGACGGCTTACAGCACGCCGCCTGTGTTCAAGACGCTGCGGACGGAGGCGGACCCGGCGAACGTGGTGACGTTGGACTTCATCAAGCGCGAGGCGGCAATCTTCCACCGGGTGAAAGAGACGGAGGACTTTCTGACGATGTGGCGCGTCGGCTTGGAGCACAGGAAGGCGCTGGCGGTAGAGGCGCTGAAGCCAACCGGAGCGAGCGCATACGTGCTGGACAAGGCGCTGGAAGCGGGGCTGATCGAAGCACCTAAGGCGTTGCCGACGGCAACGGAGCCTGCACCGACGCAGGAAGGCGAAGCGGTCGTGGGCAAGCCCGGCGAGGCGAACCCGAACTTCAAAGGCGGCGACACAACACTCGCCGAACGCCGCAAATCCGCCGCACAACGCAGCAAGGAATACCAGGAGGAGGCGAAGCGCAAGGCGCAGCAACAGGCGACCAAACAGCGTGAGCCGATGGCTGTGATATGAGCGCCACGCAGCAGAGCCAAAGAAAGATGGAGTATCGTCGCCGTCGCTGGCAATCCATGACCGAGGCGCAGAAAGCCGAAGTCATCGAGAAGCAACGCCGTTACCAAGCCGAATACCACACAAAAAACAGGGAGCGCAGACTTCGACGAGGCGCGGCATATTACAAGGCAAACCAGGAGCATGCAAAACAGCAGGCAGCTTTGGCGCGTGACGTAATAAAAGCCGACCCTCACAAACTAGAGCAGCACAAACAAAAGAGGCAATCGCGAGGCATCGTTTACAGAGAAGCCAACCGAGAAAAGCTGCGTGAGCAGGGCGTTGCCTATTACAAAGGACACAAAGCAGAGAGTTTCGCCCGCGTGCAAAAGCGAAACGCGTTAAAGAAAGCGGCCACAATCAACATGCAAGGCATTATAGCCTTCGTGCGGAGCATAAAGGCAAAGCCCCTTGCAACCTGCTACTACTGCCAAGAGAGAGTTTCTACACGCACCATTCACTTCGACCACATCATCGCGCTTTCTAAGGGCGGACTGCACGCAGTCGAAAATCTGTGCGTTTCCTGCGGACCTTGCAATCTTAGCAAAGGTGCCAAATCGCTAATTGAGTGGGCGGCTTACCGTGGAGCACAACAACTCTTGAATCTATGAGCGACACATCAACAGCCACCAAAGTTGGCGAGGTGATTCAAAGCATGCGGCTCGCGGACGAGATTCGGGCGCGTAACCGCGTGCTCATCCAAAATCAAGCGAACGGGTTGCCGCCTTTTACTGACGCGCAGATGGCGGAGAACAAACTGGATGTCAACTTTTCGACCAAGACCTGCTCAAATCTGCTCGCGACGGCCCGAAGGCAATACGAGAACGCCTTTGGCAAGACGGCGCACTACTTTAACGTTTCCCTTGAGGATGCCCCGGTGGATAAAGCGCTAGAATGGGGGCAAATCATTACCAAGGAGGCGAATCGACCATTGAAGCGCTCGCGAGAGTACTGGAGCTTGATTCGTGAGACGGGCGCGTCAGTGATGCTCAACGGCGTAGCCATCAAGATGTGGTTCGACAAGGACCAACTGATTCCTGACTTCATCGCGATTGAAGATTGGCTGTGCCCCACGGATACGCCCGTTAGCTTGAACGGGATTTCCCACTTCTCGGTGCGTCGCGGAATGACGCCGTATGAACTTTACCGCAAGACGATTGCCAAGGACGAAAACATTGATCCGGGATGGAACGTCAAGATGGTGAGGCGCGTTCTGCAAGCCATAAAGAAGGACGACACATCGGACCAAGCGTACGATTGGGTAAACTATCCCGAAAAGGCGGCAGAGCTTTACAAGCAAAACTGCGTTTACTGGCAGTCCGATGCCGTGCCCAAGATATGGTGCTTCGACTTCTACTCGCAAGATGACGAGACCGGCGAGTGGAACCTGCAAATCGTGTTGGACCGC
>Ga0070686_100000336_pt1 | contig 30396 bp, 25 predicted proteins | sample KBSS23LmetaG_FD_65654 | JGI IMG/M metagenome (GOLD analysis project Ga0070686, IMG submission 65654) | Switchgrass rhizosphere microbial communities from Kellogg Biological Station, Michigan, USA - KBS S2-3L metaG | ecosystem: Host-associated > Plants > Roots > Rhizosphere ... | reverse complement strand
TAGCCATATTTGATATGTGCGTCTCCGGGCGGTGACTCGAAGAGAAGCTCTCCCACCGGTGGGATGACGGCCTTGCCGGACGAATAGGCGATGAACGCCTGTTCCATGGCTTCGATCAGGTCGATCCTGGGGAGCGCGGCCTCGATTTCGGGCCGCGTTATGACACGTGTCATGTCGGGTTCCTCGAAAGACGAAGGTGGATTCGGGCCGCCACGAAGACCAAGCAGCCGATCGCCAGCCAGATGCTGATATATCGCCAGGTGATGGGCGGCAGGCTGAACATCAGCCCGAAGCAACTGAGCGCGCCCATGATCGGTATCCAGGGATAGAGCGGCACGCGAAAGGTCCGGGCGGCATCCGGCGCCCGCCGACGCAAGGCGACGACTGCGACGCAAACCGAGGCGAAGGCGATGAGGCAGCCCATCGACACAAGTTCACCGAGCAGGGAGATCGGAAAGAGACCGGCGATCAGCGCTGCAGCAAGGCCGATGATCAGCGTGCCGACGGCCGGCGTCCGGGTCGTGGGATGGACGACCCCGAAGGCGCGCGGCATGAGCCCGTCCTGCGCCATCGCCAGGAAGATACGCGACTGGCCGTAAAGGCTGATCAGGACCGCGGACCCGAGACCGAGCACGGTGCCGACATTCACCACAGTCTCCAGCCATTGGAGGTTCGCACCGGATCCTTCGATGGCGGCCGACACCGGCGAGGCAACGTCAAGGCGCGAATAGGGAGTGAGGCCGGTGAGGACCAGGGACATGGAGATATAAAGGACCGCGCAGATTCCGAGCGCGGCGAGCAACGCTATCGGCAGATCGCGCTCGGGTCGCCGGGCCTCCCGGGCCGAATTGGACATCGCCTCGAATCCGGTGAAGGCGAAGAATGTGACGGCGCCGCCGGTGAAGATCCCACTCCAGCCATATTTGCCGAATTCGCCGCCATTGGGAGGGACGAAAGGATGCCAGTTGGCCGGCTCGACATACAAGGCTCCGACGCCGACGACGAGAAGGATGACGGCTATCTTGATCGCGACCATCGCCGAATTGAACAGGACCGAACCTCGGATCCCGCGCATCAGGACGATCGCGCACAAGAGGACGATGAAGATCGCGGGGAGATTGATGCCGCCGGAGGCCCAGCCAAGCGACTGGTCAGTTCCGACTTCGAATGCCGAACGGGTGAGAAATGGCGGGAGCATGATCCCGAGGTCGGCCAGGCCCCGGGCCGCATAGGAGGACCAGCCGACGGCGACGGTCGCGCCCGCGACGAGATATTCCAGGATCAGGCACCATCCGACGATCCACGCCCAAAAAGGTCCGAAGGCCGCGGCGGCGTAGGCATAGGTTCCCCCGGCCGACGGAATGAGCACGCTGAGCTCGGCGTAGCACAAGGCGGTGAGGAGGCAGACCAGGGCCGCGATGCCGAACGAGATCGCGATGGCGGGCCCCGCATGTTGCGCGGCGGCCACGCCCGTAAGCACGAATATGCCGGCGCCGATGGCATTGCTGACTCCGACGAGCGTCAACGTGACGGGCCCCATTGCCCGCCGCAATTCCGGGGTCCCGGGAACGACGTCTGGCATTCCATCGGCGGCTGATCCCTGCGCGCCCGCGGGAGAGTTGCGGTCGGGAGCTGGAATGGTCACGGTGTGGCCAAGGCTTCGGCAAGACGTTGTCCGACAATCCGTTCCTGCCCATCGAGCAGGGTGTCGACCGCGACAATCAACCTGTCGCCATCAAGGATGGTCGCGACGATCGGGTCGCCGCCTTCGAGCTGAGCCCATGCCGTCCGCGCATCCGGTCGCCGACCGGCCTCGAATTCGATCACGAGGGCATTGGGCGTCGGGCTCTCGATCAGATCCTCGCTCATCGTGAACAGACGAGCCGCCGCCGTCACGCCGGGAAGCGCAGCCAAATCCCCGGCAATCGATTGGATCTCGCGCGCATAGCCGGCCCAGCGGGCGGAATGGTCGAGCGCCATCCATTCGCGCAACGCCAGCGCGGTCGCGGCGACGTCATAGCGGCTCATCTTGAAGGCGCGGCCGAACCCCCGATAGCGCCCGCTTTCGAAACGGGTGAAATCGAGGCCCTCGACTGCGTCGACCAAGGCGCGGCGGCCAACCACGAACCCGCCGGAATTCGGACCGCCGAAATATTTCGCGCTGAAGCAGACCAGGTCCGCTCCCGCGTCGGCGTAAAGCGACGGAAGAAGGGTCGGATAGATCATGTAGGCGGCGTCGACGACGACGGGAACGCCGGCTTCATGCGCCATGGCCACGACGTCCCGGAGCTGCTCCGCGCCTTCGAAGCCGTCCAGCAGATGGGCGGGTACGAATATACAGGTCGTGCGAGGACCAACGGCCTTTCGAAGGCTGGCCAGCTCGAAGCGATTGGCAGGCCCCGCCGCGACGAACCTCGCGCCGGTTATTCGCGTGCAGATCGCATATTTGTAGCTGGCCAAGTGCGAGGCCGCGATGACGACCTCGGACCTGAGCCCCGTGGTGTCCGGCAGTTGCTGCCAATGCTCGCCCCGGTTCCCCGTCATCGTCGCCGCAACCGACAGGGCGATCGCAGCGCTCGCTCCCGGGGTAATGCGGGCAGCCTCGAAGCCCGTGAGCCCGGCTATCATTCGGCCGGCCGCGTCCAGAAGGTCGGTCATACGAACGAAGGCGCCGTTCAGCTCTTCGAGCGCGTTCCAGACCGTCGGCGAAAGGACCGAGCCTCCAAGGTCGGTATAGATGCCGCAGCAGTTGACGACCGGCCTTACGCCGAAGGCAGCAAAGGCATTTTCAGACCGGGTCTCGTTCGCCGTCACTGCCTCATTCCCTCACCAGGACGAGGGCGTCCAGTTCGACGGCGACACGGCTGGGCAGGGTCGCGCATCCGATTGACGTGCGCGCATGGCTTCCGATCTCGCTGCCGAACACATCGACGATGAGATCGGAAGCACCGTTGATCACCGCGGGAACCTGCTCGAATTCCTCCACGGCGTTCACGAAGCCCCGCACCATGACGAACTGAAGCACCCGGTCGAGATCCCCATCGCAGGCGAGCTGAAGGTTCGCGATGAGATTGAGCGCGCACAAACGCGCGGCGTCCTTCGCCTCGGCGAGGTCGATGTCGCGACCAACCTTGCCGATCGCGGTGTAGCGGCCGCCTTCACTGGGCGCCACGCCCGCCAGCTGAACGAAGCCTCCGGCCCGCATGAACGGCCGAAAGTTTGCCGCCGGCCTGGGCGGACTCGGCAATTCCAGGCCCAATTCCGCCAGGCGAAGATTTATCAAGCCCTTCATCCTTGCCTCCCCTCTTCCTCCAGGATCGCCTCCAGCCCCAGCCCGAGGTCGAGCAGTTCGGCGTCCGCGCCGAACCGGCCTTCCAGCAATGCTCCGACCGGCAATCCATCCTCCGCGACACCCATGGGCAGGCAAAGGCTCGGCAGCCCGGCCAGCGAGGCGAGCAAGGTATTGCGCATCAGCCTCTTGCTGGGCGGCGCTCGATCATTGCCCATCGCGACCGCGCTTTCCTCGCCGATCCGCGGTGCCGCGATCACGACGGCCGGATAAAAGAGAGCGTCGCAATCATGCAGGGCCAGATAATCGTCCGCGAATCTTCGCAGACGGTACATGGAACCGAGCGCCGTCTGCTGTTGCCCGAGCGCGAATGCACCGTCGAGCGAGACCATATGCTGGAGGCGGCTTCGCACGATCGGGTCCGCCACCTGGTCGATCAAATCAGGAAGCCGAATGCCGCTTCCGCTCTTGAGAAGGTAGGTTTCGAGATGCCGCGGCATGTCGAATTCGATATTTGCGGCATGGGTTGCCCAGAGCGCTTCCGGATCGATCGGCGGGCTGAACCAGTGCAGCTGGATGCCCGCCGCCTGAAGCCGCCGCACCGCCTTCTCGAAGACTGACCTGATGGGGGCCGACACGCCGGCCTGCGCGAGCGCGGAGGGTATGGCCAAGCGTGGCGGGCGGGACGAAGCAAGCGTCGGCCGCTCCGGCGGCGCCAGCACGCGATCGATCTTGATGACGTGCTCGACACGTCGCGCGAGCAGGCCGACCGTATCCCGGTTGAGGGAGATCGGCACCACGCCGTCGGCCGGATATCGGCCGAGGCTGGGCCGAAAGCCGACGACACCGCAGCACGAGGCCGGCATCCGGCTGGATCCCGCCGTATCCGTACCGAGAGCGACATCCACCATCCCGACGGCCACGGCAGCGGCCGATCCGCCACTGCTCCCTCCCGCCGTGTGATCGGGGCTGTAGGGGTTGATCACCGTTCCGAAAGTGGGATTGATCGAGGTCCCTCCGAGCGCGAGCTCATGCAGGTTCGCCTTCGCGACGACCACGGCCCCCGCTTGCTTCAAGAGGCGAACGGCCGCCGCGTCCTGCCTTGGCCGGTGGCCGGCCAAAGCGGGCGTTCCGGCCGTCGTCGGGAAGCCGGCCACGTCGATATTGTCCTTAACGACCAGGTCCAGGCCGGCCAGAGGGAGTTTTGCCGGGGCTCGCCCGGCGGAGGCCGGGCCGTCACGATCCGCGACGCTGATGAGGGCGTTGAGCGCGTGCGCGGCCGCTCTTTCCGCAGGCGCTTCGATCGGAAGTGAGTGCCGGGCCATGCGGGCGCCAACTAGGCCGTGCAGCCGACGTCGAGCGCCTGGTCCAGGTCGGCGATGAGGTCGTTCACATCCTCTATGCCGATCGACAGTCGAAGCAGATTGTCGGGGAGAACAAAGCCGGTGCCCGTGCCACGGGTCTGAATAGGGGATGAGGCACGGTGCTCGATGAGGCTCTCGACCCCGCCCAGCGAGGCAGCCCGGGTGAACAATTTCACCTGCGCGGCGACGTCAAGCGCCGCCTGCCGCCCGCCCTTGATCGCGACGGACATTATGCCGCCATAGCCGCCCGGCATCTGGCGACGCGCGACCTCGTGGCCCTGCGCTGAAGCAAGGCCGGGATAGAAGACCTCCTCGACCTGGGGGTGGGCGTGCAGGTGGCGAGCGAGGATTTCGGCGTTTCGGCAATGCGCGCGCATCCGAAGCGGGAGGGTTCGCAAACCCCGATGGACCATCCAGCAGTCAAAGGGTGAGGGCGTCACCCCGACATTTATCTGAAAGGCGCGGGCGCGGTCATAGAGTTCACCCTGCTCGCGGAAGACCGCGATCCCGTTCACGACGTCGCTGTGCCCGGAAATATATTTGGTCGCCGCATAGATCGCCACATCCGCGCCCAAATCCAGCGGCCGCTGAAGGACATAGGTGGCAAATGTGGAATCGACCGCCAGCCAGAGGCCTCGAGCCCGGGCGAGCTCCGCAACGGCCGCTATGTCGGTGATGCGCATCAGCGGGTTGGAGGGGGTGTCCACCCAGATCATCCGGGTTTGATGACCGAGTCTGGCGGTCAGTTCGTCGAGCCTGGTCGTATCCGCAATTTCGACTTCGATCCCCCATTGTGCGGCCTGGTCATTTAGGAGGCGCGCCGTGCCCTGGAAGAGATCGGGAGGCACGATGATCTGGTCGCCGGGGCGCAACGCGCTGAGCGTCGCTGCGATCGCACCCATTCCGGACGCCGTCGCCACCGCTGCCGCCCCTCCCTCCAATTCCGCCATCGCTTCCTCGAGCCAGGCGCGATTGGGATTTTGGAACGTCGAGTAGGCAAAGCCGCGCGGATAGGTTCCGTCCGCTTCGCGTTCAAAGTTCGTGCTGAGATGAATCGGAAGCGAGAGAGCTCCGGTCGCCGGATCGGTGCGGCGACCGGCATGCACGGAGGCCGTGTCGACATGGACTTTTCTCATGGAGCCACTCTCGACAGCGCGGACACACTGTCAATCGTAGCCAGTGACGGCAGGGGAAGTCTTGCAGCCGGTTAGCGGCTTGTCGGCGATTTAGCGGGCTTTGGTTGATTGTTCTCTTCTCGACCGACCGAAACGCTGCGACAGGACCCGGCGAGGTCCTCTTCACGTGATTGCAGCAGGGATTGCAAATGCGTGTAGACGGCGATGACGCGCGGGTTCCGGCGGACGCGGTCGTTGACGAGCAAGCCCAATTCAAGGCGGCCGATCCGATCTGCGTCAAAGAGGCGAAGCAGGTCCGGAGCGGCGTCGCCGACGATGCACGGCAGCAACACGCAGCCCAACCCGGCCCGCGCGGCCGACAGCCGGGCGTGCAGGCTGTTGCTGCGAAAAACGATCGCCGCCTGCTTGCCACCAACCCGCGCCCAGCGGGCCGGCGCAATGTGTCCGGAAGAGTTGTCGAAGGCGATCAGCCGATGGCCAGCGAAATCGTCGATGTCCAAAGGTATTCCGAAGCGTGAGAAATAATCGTGTCCGGCATACACGCCAAAACCCACCGCATAAGATGATTGGAGGGAGAATTCCGTTTGCGGCGACGCGTCAAACCGCAATGCGATGTCGGTTTCCCGACGGGAGAGCGCGGCCATCGGGTTCCCGGCGACCAATTCGATCCGAAGCTCGGGGTGGCGCAGCCCCAGCTCATTGATGCTGCCCGAAACCACCTCCACGAGCATTTCGGGCGCGGTCACCCTGACGTCGCCTCTCAGCCTGGCGACATCCGAGCGCAGCGATCTTTGCGTATCCTCGACGCGCGCCGCGATCTCCTGTGCCGCCTCGAAAAGCACCTGGCCGGCCGGGGACAGTTCATAGCGCCCCCCGCGCTCGTTGAACGCCCTGCATTCCATGGCTCGCTCGAGGCGCCCGACATGTCGCCAGACGGTTGCCTGCGAAACCGCTAGATCGCGCGCCGCGGCGGCCAGGCTTTTCCTCGTCGCCAAAGCGAGGAAGAAGCGAAGATCCTCCCAATCCATGCCCTATCCTCGAAATCACCCATTTCATTTTTATACGCTGGCTCTGCAATTTTGAGCAAGTAGGCTGGTTGCGAATGCGGGGAGGCAGATGGTCGACACGCCGGCGCGAGGCCTTGGAATGAGAGCATTTCCACTGCCTTTGCAGATGCTGTGCGGGCTTGTCGCCGGCATCGTCACAGGCCTTGCCTGGCCCGCTTTCGGAAGCTCCCTCCAGCCGGTCGGCACGGCTTTTATCAAGGCCATCGGGATGCTGGTGATCCCGCTCGTTTTCTCGACCGTCACGCTGGGCATCCATCTCATGGGGAGCAATCTGCGCCGACTGGGCCGGGTCGCGTTCGTCACCTTCGGGTGGTTCTATCTCGCAACAATCCTGCTTGCGCTGCTGGCCCTCGGCCTCAATGGCCTGCTCCATCCCGGTCGTGGCGTCTCGCTCGTCCCCTCGGGCCAGGTCCCTGCTTCACTTGGCATTTCAGTGGATTGGGTGAAGTTCGCGCTGGATCTCATTCCAGGCAACGTCCTTTCCGCGATGGCCGAGCAAAAGGTGCTCCCCACCCTCGTCTTCGCGATACTGCTCGGGCTTGCGCTTGCGCGGATCGGCGACGACGCCCGGCCGATCCTCACCATCCTGCAGGCCCTGCAGGCCGTGATGTTCAAGCTCATCCGCTGGGTCGTCGCCCTGGCCCCGGTGGCGATATTCGCCCTCATGGCCTGGCTCTTCGCCACCCAGGGCGGGGCGGTGGTGATCGGCTTGGCGAAGATGATCGGGATCATGTATCTCAGTCTGGCCGCCGTCGCGGCGGCTTTTTGCGGCATAATCTACCTGCTCGGGGAATCGCCTTTCTCCGTTCTCCGAAAGGTCGGCGAACCCGTCATCCTCGGTTTTGCCACCCGGTCGTCGGAAGTGACGCTTCCCGTCCACATCGAGACCTTGGCGAGGATGGGGGTCCCGCGCAGGATCGTGGCGCTCGTGCTCCCGCTCGGCTACAGCTTCAATCTGGACGGAACGGTCCTTTACCTCGTCCTGGCGACCACCTTTTTGGCCGAGGCCTACCACCTCGCGCTGTCCTGGTCGGCACTGGCCACCATCCTGATCACCGCCGTCATCGCGAGCAAGGGCGTCGCGAACGTCCCGTCCGGCGGCCTCGTGGCCCTGGCAACCGTCCTGACCGCGGTCGGGCTCCCCGTCGAGGCCATCGCGCTGATCGCCGGCGTCGACGCGCTCATGGACATGGGCCGCACGGCCATCAACGTCTTCGGAAATACGGTGGCCGTGATGCTGGTGCGAAAGTGGGGTGGCCCTGTCGAGGAGACCGGCTCCGACCATCGTGCCGGTGCGCCTTATCCGAATGAATCCCCCGCCATCGACGACCCTCTCATCGAGGTCCGCGATGTCTGAGAATCTGACGACCGAGCGGCCGACCTTCGTCACCCACCTCGAGTGCAGCCTGACGGGCGAGCGCCGCCCGGCGGACCGGCTCGCGGGGCTTTCGTCCGCGGGCAAGCCCCTGCTCGTGCGCTACGATCTCGATGCCCTCGCACGAAGGCTGACGAAGGACGACCTTGAAGCCCGTCCCCAGGATATCTGGCGCTATCGGGAGTTCCTTCCCGTGCGCAGCTGCGGCGATATCGTCTCACTGGGCGAGATACGAACGCCCATCATCACGGCCCCCCGCACGGCGGCTCGGATCGGCGCCGGCGAGCTTCTGGTCAAGGACGAGGGCCGGCTTCCGACGGGCTCGTTCAAGGCCAGGGGGCTGGCGGTCGCCGTCTCGATGGCCAAGGCATTCAGCGTTCAACGGATCGCCATCCCCTCCGCCGGGAATGCCGGCGTCGCTCTGGCAGCTTATTGCGCGCGCGCCGGCATTGAAGCCTATGTGTTTTACGCCGACGATCCGCCGCGGAACGCGGCTTCGGATCTCACTGTCTGCGAGATCCCGCTTTTCGGTGCTCATGGCTACGCGGTGAACGGCGTCATCACCCAGATCAATCCCCTGATCGAAGAAGCTCGGGAGCGCATGGGCTGGTTCAATATGGCGACGTTGAAGGAGCCCTATCGAATCGAGGGCAAGAAGACGATCGGCCTGGAGCTGGCGGAGCAGTTCGAATGGGATCTGCCCGAGGTGATTTTCTACCCCACGGGCGGCGGCACGGGCCTGATCGCAATGTGGAAGGCCTTCGAGGAGTTGGAGCAGATCGGATGGATTGGTCCGAAACGGCCCCGGCTCATCGCAGTCCAGTCCCAGACCTGCGCGCCCATCGTAAGGGCGTTCCACGAAGGCGCGGAGTTCGCGGCGCCTTGGGAGGATGGCTATACGGCGATCCCGGGCGTGCGCGTGCCGGCAACCGTCGGCGACTTCCTGATCCTGGCCGCCCTTCGGCAGAGCCGGGGCAATGCCATCGCCATCGACGAGACGGCGGTCGAGGCGGCGCGAGCGGAAATGGCCGCCTCCGACGGGATCCATCTTTGTCCGGAAGGCGCCGCCCTCCTGGTGGCGTGCAAGCAGGCGCTGAACGACGGGATCGTAGGTAAGGACGAGCGCATATTGTTGTTCAACAGTGCGTCCGGTCTCAAGTCTCCCCCTGCCTTCCGGAAGGAACGCGTCGATCTGGCAGGTCCCAACCCCTTTCTCGGGAGCTGAGCCGATGCGCGATCAACGGAACCGGCAGGGCCTTGCTTCTAGCGGTCCGACGCGGTGACCGGAAAAAGCCTTTCAGAAAGCAGCCAGGACAGTCCAGCCGCGCGGCCGAGCCCGACGAAGCGCGCTCACGGCGTCGTCAGGGAACATTATGCCGGATTGCTGCTCACGGTGCTGACGACACTCGCCGCCGCCTACATATCCGATCATTACGGTGTCCCAATCACGCTCATCGCACTGCTCATGGGATTGGCATTGAACTTCCTTGGCGACGACGAGCGGCTGGCGCCCGGACTGACCTTTGCCTCTCAAACGCTCCTGCGCGTGGGCGTTACCCTCATCGGCCTGCGGGTGACGGTTGCGAAAATGCTCGAGCTCGGTCCGATTTCGCTGGGCGGGGTCGTGCTTATCACAACCGCTACGATAATGTTCGCGCTGCTCCTGTCGCGCTGGTTGCGGGTCAATGCGGCGCTTGGCGCCGTCGCGGGGATCGCGGTGGCCATTTGCGGCGCTTCCGCGGCCATGGCCCTGGCAAGCCTGATCGGCGAGCGACATATGAGCAGGGCTCAGCTGACATTCGTCCTGGTCGGCATCTCGGCGCTGAGCTCGCTCGCGCTTGTCGTTTATCCCCTCGCCGCTCACGCCCTCGGTTTCACCGATCTCCAGGCCGGCTTCTTCATTGGCGCGACCGTCCACGACGTCGCGCAGACTCTGGGTGCAGGCTATTCCTTCTCGGCCGCCGCTGGGGACGCTGCCGCAATCGTCAAGCTGACTCGGGTGGCCCTGTTGGCGCCGGTTCTCATCATTCTCGTGCGGCTGCTGCCCAGGAGCGGAGCGGACCCTGCGCGCACGATAGGCATTCCATGGTTCGTTATCGGCTTCTTTCTGGTGGCCGCCGTCAACTCCACAGCCTGGCTGCCCAGGCAAGTGACGGACATGGGTCAATCGGTGGCTGCAATCCTGCTGGCGTGCGCCGTTACCGCCACCGGGATACGCTCACCGATGCACAAGCTCGTCTCCGCAGGATTTCGGCCGCTTCTGGTCATCGGCGGCGCGTCGATCCTCGCCCTGATCCTGGCGGGCCTCGTCGCGATGGAATTATGAGGCTGACACGGCCGGGATCAGCTCAAGTCGCGAAGGCCCATATGCGGTCGACATAGGATTTGGGAAAACCAAGCTGCGCCGCCGGCGTCGCGATGCGGGCGACATAATCGGGATCGACAGGGCCCGGCCGCATATCGAGGGAAATATAGCAAAGCGCGGGGCGGATGTCGCCATGACGCAGTTGCGCGATAACGGGAAAGGGCTGGTAGACTTGGCCCAGGACGCGATGAGCATGGTCGCGATAAAGCCGCTCGAGATCGCCGTGCGAAACCCGAGTCAGAATCCCCCACGCGATATGCTCGGCAGCAGGCCGCAGGTTGGCGCGAGGAGCAATGATCAGCTCATAGCCGGCGAGTGTCGCGACCTCGCAATTGTCGAGGTGAATGCCCGACTGCTCGAGCACTCCCGCATTGATGTAGGATCCATAGAAAAAGACCGATACCATCGGCGCAGCTCCGGCCTAACCGTAAGTCGATCGACGATAGCCGCATCTGCCCCTGGCGACGACGACCATTGCAGCGCCGTCAGGTCGTCCTTCCCGTTGCTGCCTGGCGGACCCATCTGTTGACCGGGCCCCCCGGTCGTTCGAACATGAGCTCGACGATCTGGCCGTTCCGCTCCAGCGTCCTCAGCTCAAGTCGCGTTCCCGTCAGCAGATCGAAGGTAAACAAGGCCTCTTCCTGCAGGTACCAGAATGGCTGCCAAGCCGCGTAAGGAACCGGCGATACCTTGATCGGGCCGGCAAGCGACGCAAGCCGGACGTCTTCGCCGGACGGCGCAAGCTTGCCGTCCTGCCAGCTGAAGCGTGCTATCACAGGACCATTGGCGAAATCGAACCTCATGGTGGTCAGAAACGCTCTCGAGTCGAGGCGGAATGTGCCCAGCACGGTCGCCCCTCGCATCTGCCCATGGGCCGCCATCGCATTACGCCAGCTCGCGACGAACGCGTCAGTTTCGGCCGGGCTGCCGATGAAGGCCGCTAGCGCGGCTGCATCCTGCACGCCCAGTGCCCTGAGGAACTGATTTGCCCGATCATTGAGGGATTGCGCTTCGGTGACGGCAGCGTCTCCCTGGCGGGCGTTGAACAAGGCTACCGCTTCCTGTCCGTTCGCGCCGACTTCCAGATAGCCGTGAGAGGCGCGCACAGCGATCGTGCTCCCGTTGCCGACGAACAGCCCCTCGGCGTTACGCAGATCCGCCGGCGCAACCGTTCCTGTTAGCGGCGGCAATGGTACCGTCTCGCCGCGAATGATCCGACGGATGTTCGGGACTATGAAACGTCTGCTGCTGGCTCCATTGAGCCGGTTGTTGGCGAGCCACGCGATGGAGGCCCTCTGCCCCGGATAATATCCGATCCAGCCATTGAGGCCGTCAGCAGGCGAATCGGAGGCGTGGCCGTATGGGCGCTCAGCCGAGTCGGTTGTTTCGATCTCCCAGTCGAACCCCCGCGCAAGCCGGGGGTTGAGCTGATGGTAGGGCGTGGTCGCAAGCACGACCTGGTCGGCCGGGATGACCGAGCCGGACCGGAAGAACCGCTCCCATCGATAAAGGTCAGCCGCGGTCCCGATAGTCCCGCCATTGCCCATCAATATCCAGCTCGGGCCGTTGGCCCGACGCAATCGCTCCAGCGGAGAGCCATGATCGACCGGATAGGTATAGGTATGCGCGACCAGTCCCGGGTCCCAGGGAGGCAGGGTGTATCCCGTGGTCGTCATACCCGCTGGCAGGAATATCCGTTCGCGCATGAAGGCTTCGTAGGACTTCTCCGTCACCTTCTCGATGATCGCGGCCAGCATGCTGAAGCCCGCATTGGAATAACGGTAGGTGGTACCAGGAGGGCCTTCCAGCGTGCTAGAGAGGACAAGCCTGATCAGCTCCTCGCGTCCGACGGAGTCATAATCGTCTCGATCGGGGTCAAGGATCCCGGATGTATGCGACAGGAGGTGTTCGAGCCTCATCCCCTGCTTGTCTGCCGGCACATTCTCGAAGAAGCGGCCGATCGGATCCCTGATGGATAGCTTCCCCTCCGAGGCGAGCAGAAGGATGGCTCCGGCCGTCATCGTCTTCGTCGTCGAGCCCAGGTCGAAGAGCGTGCGGACCGTATTTGGTTCCTGGCGGGCGAGGTTGGCAAAGCCATAGCCTTGGTGCAGCACGGGGACATCGTCGATCGCCACGAACGCGGTGCCCCAAGCTCCGAACGCGCCCGCGCGCGTAAGATAGTCATGGAGGCGCGCCCCGACCGGACCGTTAACGGTCGCCGCATCGATAGAGTTTCGGCGGCTCCTTCCCGGCGGCGGGACCGTCGCGCACGCGGAAAACCCGAAGGCGTAAGAGGCGCCCAGCGAGGCCAGCAAGGTGCGGCGCGTGAAATGCCAGGTCATGGGCTCTCTCTGGATGGGGGCCAGAATGAGATTTATTGCGCAGGCGGGCTACCGTCTTGCACGGGATTAGCTCCTTTTCAGTCCGTTAGCCCGGATCCATAGAAAAGAACCGATGCCATCGGCCCAGTCCGGCCCGCAATCAGTCGGTCGACGTTATCCGTATTGGCGCCTGCGGCCGACACTCTGCTGCAATGATCAGGTCATCGTTCCCCTCCCGGCCTGGCGGACCCATCTTCTGGCCGCGCCGCCGGGTCGCTCAAATCTGAGCTCGACGATCTGGCCGTTCCGCTCGAGCGTCCTCAGCTCCCGCCGCGTCCCTGTCAGCAGATCGAAGGTGAACAACGCGCCTTCCCCCGGATACCAAAATGGCTGCCAGGCCGCATAGGGCACGGGCGAAATCTTCAGAGGACCGGCCAGCGAGGGAATGGAAAGATCTTCGCTGGAAGCCACGATCTTGCCGTCCTGCCACTCGAAGCGTGAATGCACCGGGCCGTTGGTGAATTCGAGCCTGATCGTCGTGACAAACGCCCCCCTTCGGTCGAGGCGGAACGTGCCGAGCACTGTCGCGCTCCGCAGGGTCCCGTGCGTCGCCTGGGCGGCGCGCCAATTCGCGACAAAGGTCTCGGTTTTCGTTGGACTGCCGATGAAGCCGGCAAGCGCCGCCACGTCCTGTTGGTCAAGCGCGCGCGCGAACAGTTGCGCCCGGTCGTTCAGCGACCTCGCTTCGCTTACCGCGACCTCCCCCTGTCGGGCATTGAACAAGTCGAGGGCGTCCTGCCCATTGGCTCCGATTTCCAAATAGCCATGAGCGGCGCGCACGCCGATCATGCTGTGATCGCCGACGAACTCGCCTTCGGCCTTTCGCAGGGCCGCTGACCTAACTGGTCCAATGGTCGGGGGAAGCGGAATTGTCTCGCCTCGGATGATGCGGCGAAGGTTTGGGATCAGGAAACGCCTGGTGCTCGCGCCATTGAGGCGATTGTTTGCGAGCCAGGCGATGGAGGCCTTTTGCGTCGGATAATATCCAATCCATCCACTGAGACCCTCATAGGGAGCATCTGAGCCATGGCCGTAGGAACGCTCCCCGGATTCAGCGATTTCGATCTCCCAGTCGTATCCCACCGCGCTACGAGGGTTGCGCACGAAGCGAGGCGACGTTGCCATCGCGACCTCGCTGGCCGGGATTACCGAGCCGGAGCGAAAGAATCGCTCCCATCGGTATAGATCTGCGGCGGTCCCGATCAGCCCCCCATTACCCATCAATATCCATCCCGGACCATTGGCGGCCCGCAATCGCTCCAGCGGAGAGCCATGATCGACCGGATAGGTATAAGTGTGCGCGACCAGTCTCGGGTCCCAGTGGGGTAGGGTGTATCCCATTGTGGTCATACCCGCGGGCAGGAATATCCGTTCGCGCATGAATGCTTCGTAGGGCTTTTCCGTCACCTTCTCGATGATTGCGGCCAGCAAGCTGAAGCCCGCATTGGAGTAGTTGTAGGCCGTCCCGGGAGGGGCATCGAGGGTGCTGGCGAAAACGAGTCTGATTAACTGCTCGCGCCCGATCGGGTCGTAATCAGTATTGGGAGGGTCAAGGATCCCGGATGTGTGCGTCAGCAGGTGCTCGAGCCTTATCCCCTGCTTGTCTGCCGGCACATTCCGGAAGTAGCGACCGATCGGGTCGCCGACAGATAATTTCCCCTCCGACGCGAGCAGAAGGATGGCTCCAGCCGTCATCGTCTTCGTGGTCGAGCCGACGTCGAAGAGCGTATGCACGGTATTTGGTTCCCGACGGGCGAGGTTGGCAAAGCCATAGCCCTGGTGCACCACGGGGATATCGTCGATCGCGACGAGGGCCGTGCCCCAGACTCCGAATGCGCTCGCGCGCGCCAGGTAGTCGTGGAGGCGCGTCCCCAGCGGACCGTTTATGGTCGCCGCGTCGATGGAGTTTCGGCGGCTCCTCCGCGGCGGCGCACCCATCGCGCGCGCGGAAAACCCGAAGGCGCAAGAGGCGGTCAGCGAGGCCAGCAGAGTGCGGCGCGTGCAATGCCAGGTCATGGGGCTCTCCGGGTGCGGGCCAGAATGAGGCGTACTGCGGGGCCGGGCCATCGTCTTGCACGAGATTAGCTGCTTTTCAGTCCTTTAGCCCGGGCATGATTGCCTGACCGGCGCGACGCGACGTCTGTCGTCACCTTTCCCTGGCGCCGGCCGCGCCTTCCGACATCTCGCGCGGCTCTAGGGATTCGAGTTTGTCTCCTCGCCGGTCCGGTTTCGAAGGCATGCGATGACCTCGATTCCGACCAGGGCCCCAAATGGCAGCTGCGCCTGAGGTGTGCTCCGGGCCGGATAGGGTGCCGTGAACATGCGGGAATAAACATCGTTCATCGCCTGGAAGTCATCGATGCGCGACAGGTAGACGGTCGCCTTCACGATGTCAGTCAGGCGGAGGCCCAACTCGCCCAATATCTCTTCGACAATTTCAATGCATCGCTCGGTTTGGCGGGCAACGTCCCCCCTGATGAGTTGTCCCGTCTTCGCGTCGCGCGCGATCTGCCCGGCCAGAAACGCAAGGCCTCCCGCAAGGACTGCGTGGGAATAAGCGCCATAGGCTGGAGGAATAGGCGTGTGCTCGAAGGAATGATGGGTCACGAATTTTCCTTTTTGCGGCTAGGAGGCAGATTGCCTCAGGGTTTGCGAAATTCGCGGCATGGAGGGGGACCTCATCGTCAGTACGTCTGCCGTTGCCAATCCTGTCTCACCGCGTTTCCTTGGCTCGTAACATCGCGATCGGGTCATCCCGGCCGCAAACAAACGTCAAAGCGGTGCCGCCAAGGCGGGTCATGCAGCATCTCACCCCAACGCTCTTTCGAGATCGGCGATCAGATCCGCTTCGTTCTCCAATCCGACCGACAGCCGGAGCAGATCGTCCGGAGTGCCGCTCCCCGGCGGTTCGACCGAAGCGCGGTGCTCGACGAGGCTCTCCGGCCCGGCAAGGCTGGTCGCGCGGCGGAACAGGCGGACGCGGCCGGCGACGTCCAGCGCCGCCTCGCGGCCTCCCCTCACCCTGATCGACAGCACGCCGCCGAAATCCGCCATTTGCCGCGCGGCAATGGCGTGGCCCGGATCGGAGGGAAGGCCGGGATAATGGACCATGCTCACCTTGGGATGGCCGGCGACGAAATCGGCCAGGGATCTGGCGGCCGCACTGTGGGCGCGCATCCGGATGGGCAATGTGCGTATGCCCCGCAGCACCAGCCAGCAATCAAAGGGCGAAGGCACCGCCCCGCCAAGGTCCTGAAGGCTGCGCAGACGATCGACGAGCGGCTCGCTTTCCCGCGCGATGATGGCGCCGCCAGTCACGTCATGGTGGCCTCCGAGATATTTGGTGGTGGAGTGCAGCACGAAATCGGCGCCAAGCCATAATGGCCGCTGCAGCGCGGGGGTCGCCCAGCTATTGTCCGCCAGGACACGGGCACCGGCGCCGTGGGCCAGCGCCGCGGCGGCGGCGATGTCGGTCACCGTGATCAGAGGGTTTGACGGGGTTTCGATCCACACCAGCTTGGTCGGTCGCGCCAGCGCCTGCTCGAGCATATCGAGGCGCGACATGTCCACAAAGGTGAAGTGCAATCCCCATCGTGAGAATATCGTGAGAAGCTGCTCCCGCACCGCATAATAGCAGCTGGCCGGCGCGATCACGTGATCGCCGGGGTCCAGGCATTGCAGGACGGCCAGCGTGGCCGCGGAGCCCGATGCGAAGGCGATGCCCACCTCGCCGCCCTCGAGCTCGGCGAGGCAATGTTCGAGCATGACGCGATTGGGATTGTTCGACCGGCTGTAGATATAATCGCCGACCAATTTCCCCTGCTCATCTCTTGCGAAGGTCGTCGACAAGTGGATCGGCGGAGTCAAAGCGCCGGTGGACGAATCGGCGATGGTGGCATGAGCCGCCAGGGTGTCGAAGTGAAGGCCGGCGCGATCGATTGGCTTTTCCGAGGCGGGCGCAGTGGCGCTCATCTCGACTCCCTGTATGCTTCGACGGACGATGGGATGTTTATCGTGCCTTCCATCACCTGGACGGCGCCACCTGCAACCGACGCTCGAACCAGCGCGCCGCCGTCGAAATCGGCCCGAAGGGTGAGCAGGCTCGGGCGGCCCATTTCGATGCCTTGCTCGATGCGCCAGACGCATTGCCCGGAAGGGGAAGCCGCGCCTCCGTTCGCCGCCAGATATCCGGCGAAGGCAAGCGCGCCGCCTCCGGTGGCGGGGTCCTCCGCGATACCCGAAGCCGGCGCGAACATTCTCGCTCTGAAAGCGTCCGGCGACCGCTCGGCGAACATGTACACATGGGCCCCCGCAGTGCCGCGGAGCCGCGCCGCCCATGCCGGGAGGTCCAGCCGGCAACGCGCCAGCGTGTCGAGGTCGCGGAGCGGCACGAACAGCAGCGGCACCCCGGCCGAAAATGCGGCGACGGGCAAGTGCGGGTGCAGATCGGCTTCGGTGAGTCCGAGAATGGATGCGGTCGTGCCGCGTTCGATCTCGAGAGCGGCCTGGTGGGGCAGCACCGGTGAATCGATCTCGATTTCGAGCGCCCCCTCGATGACATGCGGGCAAACGGCGACGCGACCCGCCAATGTCTCGAAATGCAGGCCTGGCCGTTCCGGCAGCCGCCCGAGCCGGGCCAGCAAGTGGGCCGCACCGACCGTCGGATGACCCGCGAAAGGGAGCTCGACCCGGGGCGTGAAGATCCTGAGCGCGCAGACATTGGCCGGATCGCGCGGAGGCAGGATGAACACCGTCTCGGACAAGTTGAACTCGGAGGCGACCGCCTGCATCTGCGCTCCGTCGAGGCCGCCCGCCTCGGAGAACAAGGCGAGCGGATTGCCGCTCAGCAGCCTGTCCGTGAACACATCGAGCGTGTGATAGCGAAACCGGTCAGCCATTGTCCGTGTTCCCATCCGTTGCGAGCATTGTCGGTAACTGGCAATTTCGCGGCCGAAGCGTGATGGCCTTGCGAATCGCGGATATGTCACTATAGGAGATAAATGTCTACTTTAATAGACAATGATGCGCAAGTCTCTCCACTGGGGGAGCAGCTGAAGTCCGAACGGATTAGGAGAGGCTGGGCGACCGACGAGCTCGCCCGCCGCTCCGGCGTCTCCCGCGCGATGATCAGCAAGGTGGAGCGTGGCGAAAGCAGCCCGACCGCCTTGCTCCTCGGCCGCCTCTCGGCGGCGTTCGGGCTCACCATGTCCCAGTTGATGGTAAGGGCAGACGGGCGGCGGGGGCTGAAGAGCAGCCGGGAGCAGCAGCCCGGGTGGATCGATCCGGAAACCGGCTTCACGCGGCGCAATCTCACGCCCGACGAGGGTCCCGCGACTCCGCTCGAGCTCAGTTGGGTCGAGCTGCCGCCGCGAGCGTCGGTCAGTTATCCGGCCGGCGCCTACGCATTCATCGACGACCAGCAGGTCGTCGTCATCGACGGAGAGCTCAGGGTCGCGCAGGGAGACAAGGCCTACGACCTCGCAGCCGGCGACTGTCTGCGGCTCGGGCCGCCCGCAGATTGCACATTCTCGAACAGAGGCCGCGGTCAGTGCCGCTACATGGTCGCGGTGCTACGCAGTGGCTGACCAGGAGCGCACAATTCCCCTATGCAGATGGCGTCTTGGCGCGCGGTGGAAGGGGGGCCAGCGAACAGGCTCGGCGCCTTGGCCCATTCCAACGGAATGAGCCGGGCGCTCCCTCCGCGACGGAGCCTGCCGGCCCCGGTATACGGAATCCCGCTTCTCTCGAACGAGGTCCCGCGTCGGAAGCGCCCAGTGCCCCGGCACGGGCGAGTCGGTCAGAAGTCGACTGTAAGAGACCCCAGCACCTGGCGCGCGCCTCTCGGATTATAAATGCCGGGGCCGACCGTTGATGGCACTTTGTTGTCCAGCGCATTCTGAGCCTGGACGCGCAAGCTTGCGTTCCGGCTCTCCAGCCTGAACCCGTAACGGCCCCCGAGATTGACGTTCAGGCGCGGCGGGATGAACACTTCATTGTCGGTCGTCGCGGCCTGCCTGCCGCGATGCGATATTCCGACGTCGAGCTGGAGCCCGCTGAGCGGCGTCTGCCAATTGGCGTTGAAGGTCACGATATGTGACGGCAGCCCAAACGGTTTCGCGCCGATATTGCCTTGAGCGTCGGGCGCGACTTCGACCCGCGGGCCGAGGAGGACCCCGCCGAGGACGAGGTTGAGCTTTGGCGTGAGCCGACCTGAGATCGAGAATTCCGCGCCGCGGCTCCGCACCGTTCCGATCCGGCGATAGACGTTGCTGGAATCGAAGCCGAAATAGGGGCGCCTGAGATCGAAGACGCCTGCAACCGCGACGACTTCCCTGGTGATGCGGATCCTGACCCCTGCCTCCTTCTGCTCGGTCAGAATGGCTGAGAGCGGTTCATTGCGGTTGGCGGCGTTGGGCGGTGCGGTGCCGCTTTCCTCGAACCCGCGCGCATAGCCGGCATAGAGGCTGACTGCAGCGGAGACGATGAGCCCCGCGGTCGCATTATAAAGCCATGGGCTGGCGCGCGCCTCGACGGAATCGACGAGCGGGATCCGCGTAACCTTCCTGTAAGCGGCGCGGGACAGGCCGAGGCTGATTTCGCCGACGTTCCTCCATCGCCCATCATAAGCCAGGCCATAGGTCAGTTGCTGGACCTGCTGCCGCGTCTGTTCCCCGAACGTGAAAGCCGGCTTGGGAGCGCTGATTCGTTCCCCGACCGGACCGACGCCGAAGCTCACGATATCGGAGCCGCCGAACTCTCGACGCGTATCACGCACGCGCAGGCTGGCGTGGAAGACATGCAGCCGCGGGCCTTCCGCAATGCTGTGCGTCAGGCGAAGTTCGCCGCTCGAGGAGCGGTTGTGTGCCGGCGGATCGGCGACGAGGATGCGCTCGCCGCTGCCGTCGGGCTGCTGATTAGCGAGAAAGAAGCTGTAATTGTGCTTGCTGAACAGGTCCGATCGGAAGGCGCCCAATCGCACAACCCAATTCCCGCCCAATGCGACGCTGCTCAACAGTCCCGCGTTTCGGCCCGTAAAGCGGACATCCGCCCATTTGGGGCTCTCGTCATGCCCCGCTCGGTCGGAAATGCCAATATTCCTCCCTGCCGGAGCATAGAACGTCCCGACTTCGTCGTCGAAATCATTGTACACGGCGAGAAACGGCACGATCTCGACATTCGGTGTGGGCCTCCACCTGGCGAGCAAGGCCACGGCGTAATTGCGATTGTCGGTGCCGTTTGAAAATCCCTGGGCGCCGCCGCTGAAGCCGGCGCGCAGCGCGAGCCCGTCAGTGATGGGGATCGACCCGTCCAGCTGCGCGGAGTAGCCGCGCCAGCTGTCGGCGCTGACCACGACCGACCCGCTTGCTCTCGAGGAAGGGCGGCGGACCGACTGGTCGACGATCCCGCTCGGCGCCGCGAATGGATAGCCCTGCGCCGATAGGCCTACCTTGATCCCGATATTGTTGATCAGCAGCCCGTCCAGCCCAAAGGCCGGGTCGAAGTAGAGCCCGTCGATCCGGACATTGCCTGCCTGTGTCGGTGAGAAGCCGCGGGCCTGGTTCGCATTGTAGATGCCGATCGATTCCCGCCCGACGCTGAAACCGAACGCGTCCTCGGCTTGCGTTATCGCATTATCCTCGGTTCGGTTTTGGGCGAGCGTCTCGGCCGAAGCCAATGACAGGCCGGCGAGCAGAACGGCCAGGTGCGGACGAACGGGACTCCGCATGCCGCTTGTCCTATTCCTCCCGGTCACCCGATGAGGAATCCCTGTCCCGGGGTCTCGTCGGCAGCGGCATTCTGGGCAGCGGCTCGTCCCGCTCCGCCATCGGCAGGAGGCCAGGATGATGGAGGCCTGGCGCGTGTCCTTGGGCCTCGAGTTGGCCGAACCTGTCGGTGGAGGCGGGTCCAGAGGTCCATTCCTCGCGAACGGGGAGGGGTCATTTCCGCGCTTACTCGACGGCTCGACGCACATTCTTTGCAGACCCCGTCGATTGAGCGGTCCGGGAACGCGTTCGTCGCAAGATCAGGCTATGCGATCGCGCTGATTTCATTCGTTGATGCCTGAAGCCGCGATGCACGGCTCGACGATAGACGGCGTAGCACTCGACGCCCCTCGCTGTGCAGCCTTCAGAAACGCAACGAGGAGCGGGTGCGGCCTTTCCGCACTGGACGTGAGTGGTGGCACGAACAACGTCGCGACATAAAAGGGATGGTCGCTCAATTCCAGAATGCGTGCTTCGCCGTCGGCGTCGGTTCCGCTGGCGCGAAAGCCGCCGGCCTCGAGAGCCTCCCTATAGTCCGGGTTCAGGCCAAAATTGCAGTAATATTGTTCTTCCGAAACGGAGGATGGATAACACTCGGCAGCCCTCGTTCCAGGTAGAAGATGGACCTCCAGACGTCTGCCAACGAGCGAACACGCCAGACGCGCAATGAACAATTCCGAGGCTTCGGGGTCATGCTCTTCATGCTGCGCTTCCGCATGACCCAGGACACGGCGTGCATATTCGATCACCAGATATTGATACCCGCCGCAGGTCCCTATCGTCGGAACGGCATTTTCCCGCGCATAGGTGATCGCGTTCAGGCATCCTTCGAGGCTGGCAAATGGGCTGCCTGGCGCGATGTAGACCGCATCGAATTCCCGCAAGCGGCGGTCGGCTCCGGCAACGAATTCGTTCGACGAGAGCCAGACGATATCCAGATGCAAAGATAGGAAGTCGGCAGCGTGCCGAAGACCGTCGCATGTGGCAACGTGAGGGAGGAAATCCTCATTGAACTCGCCAATAACGGCCACGCGGAGAGGGCGTGACATCGCAACCTCCATGTTTGGCGCCTCCCCTCTTATTCATCGGCCCTACCGCAGGGCGCCAGCGCTGTCTTGCACGAGCTTAGCTGTTTTTCGATTTCTTAGCCCAGCGTCGTGACCCAGGTTCGGGTCTCCCCGGCGAATGACAAGACACTCACCGCCGACGTCGTCGCAAAATCCTCGCACCGTCTTGCGAACAGCGGAACCTGCAGAGCGGGGCATCGCGCGGAAGCAGGCCGCAAGACGAAAGTCGGGGAGCCTCGTGCTTCGATCCCGGGATCAGCTGGTCGGCTTCCGCCTCATCCTACTCTTCCTGGCCGGCGGCGGCGGGAACGGTGTCTTGCGGTCTCGTCGGCAGCGGCATCCTCGGGAGTGGCTCGTCCCGCTCCGCGGCCATCAGCAGAAAGGAAGCGAGGATGATGGACGCCTGGCGCATGTCCTCGGCCTTGAGATGGTCGAACGTGTCGGCGCTCGTATGATGAACGCGGGTCCTGTAGTCGAGCGGGTCCTGGATGAACTGAAAGGCAGGAAGCCCGATCGTCTTCATGTAGATATGATCGGATCCGGTGATGGACCCTATCGATACCGTGGTGGCGCCCATGCTCGCGAACGGGGCAAACCATTCCTGGAAGATCGGGACGACCGCCTGATTTCCTTCGGCATAGATGCCGCGTATCCGTCCGGATCCGTTGTCGACGTTGAAATATGCGGCCAGGTCCGCGTATCCGGGCAGCAATGTGATGGGATAGCGGTTGCGCCAGGTCCAGGTTTCGCCGAGCCTGGCGAGGGCGGGATCGCGCTCCGGCGGGCGGGTCGCGAAATTGCGCGTCACATAGGAAAGCGAGCCCACGGAACCCTGCTCCTCGCCGGCCCACAAGGCGAACCGGATCGTGCGCCTGGGGCGCACGTGAAGGCTCGAGAGTATGCGCGCCGCTTCCATGACGACCGCGACGCCGGCGCCATCATCCGCGGCGCCGTCGCCGGCGACCCAGCTGTCGAGATGCGCCCCAGCCAGGACATAGGAGGCGCCGCCGTCGCGACCGGGGATATCGGCCATTATGTTATAGGCGTTCGGATCCTCGTCGTGGAACTCGACGTCGTTCATCAGCTCCAGGGTGACCGGCGGCCCGGATCCGGCCAAGCGTGCCAGGCGTCGATAATCCTCGGCCGCCATCTCGACAGCCGGCAGTCTCGGCGTCTGACCGATTTGATGGCTGTACCCGACGCCGCCGACGAGGCCGCCTTCATAGGGCGAGATCCTGATCCACGCGACGGCATTCTCGGATGCCAGGAACGCATCGAGCCTTTCGGGAAATGCGCGTTGCCTCGGCCGTTGAGCGCGCAATGCAGCTGAATGCTCGGGCTGCTGGAACTGCCTCAGCCTCTGGAGATCTTCATCCGAATATCGTCTGAAAGCCGGCTGATCGGGTTCGGAGCCCTCCCCGGGCGCGCTGACGAGGACGATCCTGCCTGCGAGCCTTCCCCTCCACTGCGCAAAGTCGCTTTCACTGGCCATCGGAGCGACGATGATGGGAGCATTGAGCGTCCCCCTCGTGGCCGGAGTCCAAGCTATCGGTATCGCCCGCAAGGTGAGCTCACGCGGGCTCGTCATCCGAACGTTGGACCGTCTGATGGACCAGCCCCGCCCAAAGGGAAAAGGCTCGGCGCGGACGTTGTGAAGGCCCCATCGACGGAAAACCTCCTGCGTCCAGGCCTCGGCCCTCCGCATCTGGGGAGAGTTGGTCATCCGGCCGCCGATCCGATCCGAAAGATAGGCGGCCGTATTCATCACCTCGCTGTGATTGACGGCAGCGTCGATGATCCGGTTGATCTGCCCAAGATCGACGGGTTCCGCCGCCCTGGTTCCGACGCTTGCCGCGCACAGCAGAATTGCGGGAATCAGATGGCGCGCCTTCGTCATGGCGCCGAAAACCGAAGCGCCTCGCTGGACATGGCCCTCCAGCACACGGGGGCAGGCAGTCCGCAACGTCATCGACAACCTCCTCCCGCCTCGGCCGTGCCCATTCCAGCGGCTGCCCGGGCGGCGCTGTGAGGATTCAATAGAATCCGGTAATCCTCCACCAGAATATCCCTATGCCCAGCCAGATGGCGAGTTGGACGACGGCAACCACAAATCCGGTACGCCACCAGCGGAGCTGGCTCACATATTTCCCTTCGAAGAGCACCGGTCCCGATCCGCTCCCATAATGTGTGATCGAGGCGTTGAGATTGGAGAAGAAGGCCAGGGCGAGAGCGGCAACCAATGGCGGAGCGCCCGTCGCAATGGCCACCGCCAGGAACACGGGGTACAAGGTGACGATCTGGGCCGTCATCGACGCATACAGATAGTGCACGGCGACATAAGCAGCCACCAGCACGCCAAGGCCGAGCATCCAGGACCCGAAGGCGAAGCTGGATACGAGCGGGGCCGTCAGGGCGGTCGTCACGCCGGCTTCGTTCAACGCTTTCGCCAGCATGAGGACGATGCCAAACCAGACGAGGGCATCCCATCCTCCCTGCTCGCCCAGGACCCGATCCCATTTGATGACGCCGGTGATCAGCGCAAGGGCGACGCCCGAGATGGCGATCACGGCCGCATGGAGCCCGTGCAGCGGCTGAGTCATCCAGCCCAGGACCATCAGGACGAGGATCACGATCTGCCACTTCTCGCGGAGGGTGATGGGCCCCATGGCGGCGCGTTGGGCTCGAGCCCATTGAGGGGCCTCGGGCGTCGCGGTGAGCGTTGGAGGATCCAGCCGAAAGATCAAGAAGGGCAGAATCGACAACGCCGTCAGTCCGGGAAGGGAGGACGCCAATGCCCAATCCAGCCAAGTGATCTCGACCCCGGAGCCTTGCGCCGCCAGCTCCACGATCAGCGGATTGGCCGACATGCTGGTCACGAACATCGCCGCCGTCGTCACGCCGACCTGATAACAGGATTGCATCAGGAATCGTCCGAGACGCGCAGCGGTCGGACCTGGATGAGAATCGTTCGCCTCAGCTAGGCTGCGTGCGATCGGAAACACGATTCCGCCTGCGCGTGCCGTGTCCGAGGGAATGAAGGGTGCGAGCACGAGATCCACGAATGCAAGCGCATAGGCCAGGCGGATCGGGCTCGTGCCGAACGCCTCGATGCAGCGGAACGCGAGCCGTCGGCTCAACCCGGTATCCGCCAGGGCGCGTGCCATGACCAATGCCGACACGATCAACCAGAGGACCGGCGCGCCGAAAGCGCCAAAAGCGGTCTCTGGCGACAGCGTTCCCGAAAGAAGGGCCACGGCCAAGGCAATGAGCGCGACCGCCCCCATGGGAAGCGGTGCCACCATGAGGCCGACGATCAGACCGACAAAGATCGCAAGGAGGATGTGGCCGTTGGCGGCAACGGCGGCCGGAGGAGGCAGGACCAACACCAGCCCGGCCGCCATCAGGGGTAGCACACAGCGTGCGAGCAAGCCCATCGCGGGGACGCGCAACTCTTTCATTCCGTCACTTCCTGCCGCGATGCGAACCCGGCGCAGAGCCGGATTTGGGCCGGTGGGTCCTGGATCGGCAACGCGCGCCGGGGGCGCGCGCCTGCCCCGTGAGCAACAGGGCGAGCGCGGCACCCGGCAGCGGCTTCATCCCCGCCTCCCCTAGCGCGGACGGCGGAAACGGTAGACGAACCGGTCCGTCCGGCCTCGGATCGAAGGATCGAACACCCCTTTCGTGTGGTCGTCCTGCGGATTGCGAAGCATGTCCGACGAGCCGTCGAAGACGAAGCCCGCGCGCTCGAAATCGGCACGTGCCGTCGCGGGATCGATCCGGTGCAGCGCCTGGACCACGGCGCGGGTGTCGCCGCCCGGATTGGCGACATGGTCGACCACCGCGACGGTGCCGCCGGGCTTCACAGACCGGAACAGGGTGCGCATGAACGCCTCGGGCTCCATGTGAAAATGGCGCCGCGCATTGTCGTAATAGATGTCGTGATAATCGAGGTGGATCATCACGAAATCGAAGGCGCTCTCGGGCAGGGCGAAGCCGTTCGAGGGGGTGTAGATCACTCGGAAATTGGGGCTGCGCTGGCGGACGCCGTCGAGCGCCTGGCGGGTCGAATCCTGGGTGAACTCGGTCGGCTGCCAGCCGAGCACGCTGCCGGCGGGGCCGACCCCACGGGCCATGATCTCCGCATAATAGCCGGCGTCGGTGAACAGGTCGGCCGCGCGGTCGCCGCGCCTCAGGCCCATGAAGCGCAGAATCTCGGCCGGGTGGCGGCCGGCGTCGAGCGCCACCGCCTCGGCCGGCCGGCCCGGCGCGGACACGGCTGCGGCGACGTCGGCGGGCACCGCCCGCGCGGCGGCGAGCGGCGCGAGGGCCAGAGCGGTGGCGAGCAGCAACTTCTTCATCATGATCCTCCAGTCATTCCCGGCGGCGTCAGCCGCCCCCTTTCACTCTCCCATTCCGTTCCGACGGGGCGCAGCCCCGCTTCCAAGGGATCTTTCCGGCTCAAAAGACGCCTCTGAGCAGCCCGCCGTCCACTTGGAGCGAAGCGCCGGTAATGTAGGAGGCGGCATCGGACAGAAGGAAGGTCGCGGCCTTCCCGAATTCCTCGGGGTCGCCATATCTGCCCATCAGGATCGACGCTTGGGATTTCGCGCGCTGCGCTTCCACCGAAATGCCCGACTTTTCCGCATTCACTCTGTCCATCTCGCGCACCCGATCTGTCGATATCCGGCCTGGTATCAACTGATTGACCCTGATCCCGTCGCCGGCAAATTCAATCGCCAGGGATTTCGACAGCGCCGCAACTGAAGCACGAACGACGTTCGACAATGTCAGATTCGCCAGTGGCTCCTTCACCGCGGACGAGGTCAGCAAAACGATGCTCCCGCCACCCGCGTCCCGCATCACCGGCAGGGTGGCGCGGACGAGGCGAACGGCGCTCAGCAGCAGCAAATCCACTGCCTGTTGCCAATGGTCGTCGGTCAAATCGAGGAACTTGCCCGGTTTCGGACCGCCCGTGTTCACGCAAAGGAGATCGATGCTTTTCAATTCGGCGACCGTGGCGCTGATCCAAGTCTCGATCGATGCAGCCTCGGTGACATCCACAAGGTGGCCGATAGCGCGTGACCCGGTGGCATTTTCAATGGCTGACGCGGCCTCGTGGACGTCCTTGCCGCGCGCCCCCAACGAAACCGAAACGCCTTCCGCCGCCAGCTGTTTCGCGACGGCAAACCCGAGCCCGCGACTCGCGCCGGCGACCAGCGCCACCTTGCCCCGGAGGTTCAGTTCCACGGATGCACCTCCGCATCCACGTCATCCAGACGCGACCATTCGAGCACGTGATCGAGCGCATTCAAGGTCGCACGATCCAGGCCAGGTCCGGGTTGCCGGAGATCCGCACGATCGATCACACCTCTCCGCCTGAGGAATTCCTTGCGGATCGCCATCCCGATCCCCTCCTGGGCTTCGAAGCGGAGCACCGGCGTATATTGATAGAAGGTGTCGGCGGCGCCGGCATGATCGCCGGCTCTGTAGGTCCGCACGATGTGGATCAGAACCTCCGGGAAGGCGAAGCCGGTCATGGCCCCGGTCGATCCGGCCAGCAATTCTTCCAGCAGGAACGCACCGCCAAGGCCGCCGAAAATGTCGAGAGATCGAAGGCCCGCGTCGCGCAGCGCGGCGATCTTTGGTCCGGTCGGGGGATCCTCGAGCTTGATCGCCCGAATGTGAGGGATATCCTCCGCCAATCGTACAAGCAGGGAGACCTCCAGGGAAAATCCCGAGACGGCGGGATAATCCTGCAGGACGATGTCGATGTCGGCGGCTTTGGCCAGGGAGGAGAAATAGCGCATGACGGCGTCGGATGTCCCCCTCGCCATGCGCGGTGGACCCACCATGACGGCTGCCGCGCCCAGGCTCCTTGCGCGCTCGCACAGTTCGATGGTGGTGGACAGGCCGTCGGTCGTAGCCCCCACGACGATTGGCAGGCGACCGCCGACCTCAGCGAAGATGCACTCCAGCACGCCGGCACGTTCCTGGTCGCTCAACCGACTTGTCTCGCTCGTGACTCCTAGGGCGGTCAGCCCATCGACGCCCGTCTCCACGAAGAAGCGCACGGCACGTTTCAATCCTGAATAATCGATTGCTCCGGACGGATCGAATGGGGTCGGCACGACGGAGAACACTCCGTTCAAGACCGATCCGGTTACGGCGTTCGGAGCAGGCTCGACGGCGTTCATATCGACGTTCCCTCAATGCCGGCGTGCCCCTCGCTTGAGGCCGTGGCCGCGACCATCAGGGAGAGCTTGTGCAAGAGTGCCAGATCCACGTTGCCCCCGCTGAGGACGGCGACCTCGTCGCGATCGATGATCTGGCGGGACCGCGCCTCCCGAGGGGCGGGGGCAAGGGGTAGACCGTTCCTCTTGAAAAAAGCGGCGACCGTAACGGCGCCGCTCGGCTCCACGACAAGCCGCGTCCGCTCGAAAAGCCAAAGGACCGCCTGGGCGATCTCGATCTCGCTGACCGTCATCACCTCATCGACGAATTTCTCGACATGGGGGAAGGTCACCTCCCCCGCACGCTCGGCGAGCAAGCCATCCGCCATGCTTGTGACATTATCGATGCGGATGGGACGCCCCGCCGCGAGCGCCGCGCTCATCGATGCCGCGCCGCCGGGTTCCACGCCGACGACGTGCGTCGATGGCTTCGTCAGCTTCACGGCGGTGGCAATGCCTGAAATCAGGCCGCCGCCACCGATCGGGACGTACACCGTCGACATATCGGGGCATTGTTCGAGGAGCTCCAGACCGACCGTGCCCTGGCCGGCAATGATCGCGGGATGATCGAACGGAGGAATGATCGTCATGCCGTGCGCATGGGCTATGGCCTCTCCGCGCAGGCGCCGCTCCGCGGAGGTGGTGCCCTCGTAAACGATCTCGGCTCCATATCGCAGGACGCCGTTTATCTTTGCCGCCGGCGCATTCGTCGGCATGACGATCAAGGCGGGAACGTTGAATGCTGCGGCGGCCATCGCGGTCGCCTGACCATGATTTCCCGACGAGCTGGCCAGGAGGCCTCGCCTCCGCTCCTCGGGCGACATCTGGGCGATCATATTATATGCGCCGCGGATCTTGAACGCCCCGATCGCCTGCAGCATTTCGCATTTCAGGTGGAGGCGGGGATGCGGATGAGACAAATCCGAAGTGGCGTGAGAGACATCCAGCACAGGAGTTCTTACGGCGACATTGCGGATCCGCCCGGCTGCGGACTGAATATCCTCTAGCGTCGTGAGCTTTTTCATAGCTAGAGTCAGTAGCCACAATCGGACGGTTCGTCTTTCCGGTGCTTAGCCTCCTTTCACGCGCTTATCCCGGAATGACGTGCGATACTGGCCAGGCGTCAGCCCGGTGACATGCTTGAAGGCCACCGAGAAATGGCTCTGCCCGGAAAATCCGGCGTCGATGGCGACCTGAGCCATGCTATGGTCCGAAGAGGCCAGCTGCTCGCAGGCATAGTCTATCCTGACGCGGCGGAGATATTCACCCATTGTCGAGCCGAAGTAGCGACGGAAGGCGCGCGACAGATGGACGGGATGCACCCCGACCGACTGCGCCACCGTTGCGGCGTCGAAGGGCTCGGAGAAGGAGTCGTGGAGCATTTCCCGAGCGGCTTTGAGCCAGGCCGGGACACGGCCGGAACGCTCCGACCTGGTCAATCGTGCAACGGCCCCGAGCGTCTCGAGCACAAGTCCCTGGACGACCAGCGGAGAGCAATCGTCGATATGGCATGCCTCATTCGCCAGGCGAAGCGCGAGCCAGGCGGCGTCACCGCCCTTCGAGAAGGACGAGCTTTGCAATTTGGGGAAATTATGGCGAACCTTGTCGGCCCAGGCCGCGCCGAGCTCGACGCGAAAAAACTCCGCTCCCGTGTCGTGGAACCGGTTGGCGTGCTCCTCGTCCGGCGCACGAAACAGCAGCAAGGAGCGCGTGCATTCGACATGCTCGCGCCGTCCGATTTCGGTGAACCCGCCACGCAGGACCAAGCTGAAGAACGGATCCCGGTGCACGTGATTGTTGATCTGCATCCCGGGCGGATAGACGGATCGGCTGAGGACGAAATCACCCATTTCGAGTCGCTGCACGCACCGGCCATGCTGGCCCGTACCGAGAGCTCCAGACGGATTGGTGCTCGACACCTTTGCCTCTCCACCCCGATAGATTTCTCGCCCGTCGCACCCCCGGGCGCACCCCCTGATTCCAATTTCTATAGCACGTGAATTCCGGCAAACCTAATTGCACCTCCTGCAATGGCCTGCTGGGGCGCCGATCCCAGGGCGTCTTCGAAGGGCGCGCCTTCGCATCCGCGAGCCCGATCCGGGCATAGCGGGCAACGTCCTCGATTGACGCGGAAATCGCTTCGGGCCGCCTTGGTGCTAAGGTGGCGAAAAGCCGCTAATCGGCTGGAAGACGGGCCCGGGAACAGCAGTATGATTTATCGTTCGACACGGTCTTGAACGTGCCGATCCTCACGGAGCGCCTGCCCCCAACGGCACAGCGTATTCGAAAGAGGCCGGCAATAGACTTGGGGGCGAACATGAAGCGCAGCTCTTTCCTGATTGGCTCGGCGATCGCTGGA
>Ga0070686_100000333_pt1 | contig 30556 bp, 31 predicted proteins | sample KBSS23LmetaG_FD_65654 | JGI IMG/M metagenome (GOLD analysis project Ga0070686, IMG submission 65654) | Switchgrass rhizosphere microbial communities from Kellogg Biological Station, Michigan, USA - KBS S2-3L metaG | ecosystem: Host-associated > Plants > Roots > Rhizosphere ... | reverse complement strand
CGCCTCGGCGCGGCCCTCCCGACTATAGAGTGAGAGAGAAATGGCGAAGAAGATAACGGGCTATATCAAGCTCCAGGTGCCCGCGGGCGCCGCCAATCCGTCGCCGCCGATCGGCCCTGCCCTGGGCCAGCGCGGCGTCAACATCATGGATTTCTGCAAGGCGTTCAACGCCGCCACCGGGGACCTCGAGAAGAACATGCCGATCCCGACGGTGATCACCGTCTATGCGGACCGCTCGTTCAGCTTCGAGACCAAGACCGCCCCGGCCTCCTACTTCCTCAAGAAGGCGGCGCGGATCGGCTCGGGTTCGAAGGAGCCCGGCAAGATCGGCGTCGGCCGCGTGACCCGTGCCCAGCTGCGCGAGATCGCCGAGGCGAAGATGAAGGACCTCAACGCCAACGACATCGAATCCGCGGCAAAGATCATCGAAGGCTCCGCTCGCGCGATGGGCCTCGAAGTGACGGGGAGCTAAGGCGATGGCGAAGCAGACCAAGAAGCAGAAGGCGCTGGCCGCGCTCGACCGCACCAAGCTCTACGGCGTCGACGAGGCGATCGCGACCGCCAAGGCCCATGCCACCGCGAAGTTCGACGAGACGATCGAGATCGCGCTCAACCTGGGCGTCGATCCCCGCCATGCGGACCAGATGGTGCGCGGCGTCGTCACCCTCCCCGCCGGCACCGGCAAGGACGTGCGCGTCGCCGTCTTCGCCAAGGGCGACAAGGCCGACGAGGCCAAGACCGCGGGCGCGGACGTGGTCGGCGCCGAGGATTTGATGGAGACGATCCAGGGCGGCACGATCGATTTCGACCGCGTCATCGCCACGCCCGACATGATGGGCGTGGTCGGCCGGCTCGGCAAGGTGCTCGGCCCCAAGGGGCTGATGCCCAATCCGAAGCTCGGCACGGTGACGATGAACGTCGCCGAGGCGGTCAAGGCGGCCAAGGGCGGCCAGGTCGAGTTCCGCGTCGAGAAAGCCGGGATCATCCATTCGGGGATCGGCAAGGCGAGCTTCTCCGACGCCGACCTCAAGCGGAACCTGGAGGCGTTCGTCGATGCCATCGTCAAGGCGAAGCCGACGGGCGCCAAGGGCAAATATGTCCGCAAGGCCTCGATCAGCTCGAGCATGGGCCCCGGCCTCAAGCTCGACGTCGCCGAGGTGGCGAGCGCCTGACGCCTCTGGCCAGTCGAATCGAACGAAAGGGCCGGAGCGCAAGCTCCGGCCCTTTCCGCATCCGGATTTGTCAGGCCGCCGGGACGAGCTCGAAATCGTCGAGGTCGATCCGGCGCATGCGCTTGCGCCAGGCGAAGGTAGAATGCGGCCAATTGTTGGTGATCTTGCCGCGCTCGGTCATATACCAGTTGCGGCAGCCCGTCTTCCACACCGAGCTGCCCAGATCGAACTGCAGCCCGTCATTATAGACCGCCATGGCCTCGGGCCGGACGGCGATGGAGCGCAGCCCGCGTCGGAACAGGGTCTCGACCAGCCGCATCATGTGGGCGACCTGTTGCTCGACCATGAAGATAATCGAATTGTGGCCGAGATTGGTGTTCGGGCCGTAGAGGATGAACATGTTCGGAAAGTCCGCGACCGTGGTTCCGCAATAGGCCTCGGCTCCGTCCGCCCAACGCTCCTTCAGCCTGGCGCCGCCGGCGCCCGTGATTTCGATCGGGGCCACGAATTCGGTGCTCCTGAAGCCAGTGCCGTAGACGATCAGGTCGACATCGTGGGTCGTTCCGGTCTCGGTCACGATTCCGGTCGGCGTGATCCGCGCGATCCGCTCGGTCTCCAGCACCACATTGTCCCTTTGCATGGTCGGCAGATAATCGTCCGAGACGATGATGCGCTTGCAGCCCGGCGGGTAATCGGGCGTGAGCCGCGCCCTCAGCGCCGGGTCCGCGACCTGGCGCCTCAGGATCCGGCGCACCGTCCAATCGAGATAGCGCGCCGCGAGCGACCCCTGCTGGAAGCCGGCATAAAGGGATTCCCGGTGCAGATAGATGAAGGCGCGGTGCAGCCGCGCATAGCCGGGCAGATGGCGGAAGAGGAATTTCTCGAGCCGGCCATAAGGCCGGTCGCCGCGCGGATAGAACCAGTTCGGCGTGCGCTGGAAGACGATCAGCCTATCGACCTCCGGCGCGATCGCCGGCACGATCTGCGCGGCGGACGGGCCGTTGCCGATCACCGCCACCCTCTTGCCGGCATGAGGGTAATTCTCGTCCCACTGGGCCGAGTGGAAAACCTGGCCCTCAAACCTCTCCGCGCCCTCGATCCGCGGCACGGCCGGCCGGCTCAGCTGGCCGGTGGCGATGATCAGGATCCGCGCGTGCCGCTCCGTCCCATCGACATCGGTCACGGTCCAGCACCCCGCCTCCTCGTCGAAGACGGCGCTCGCCACTTCCGTGCCGAAGTCGATGTGCCGGCGCAAATCATAGCGATCCGCCACCCGCCCGAAATATTTGAGGATCTCGTTCTGCTGCGGATAAGCGCGCGTCCAGTCCGGATTGGGTGCGAAGGAATAGGAATAGAAATGCGACGGGATGTCGCAGGCGCAGCCCGGGTAGCGATTGCTCCACCAGGTGCCCCCCAGGCCGGGACTCCTCTCGAGGATCCGGAGCTTGCCGAAGCCCGCCTGCTTCAGCCGGATCGCAGCGAGCAGGCCCGACATGCCCGCGCCCACGATCAAGGCGTCGAGCGCGGCGTCCTTGCTCTTCGAAATCCGCATGTCGTGCACTGTCATCTTGGTCATGCAATGTCCCTCATCCCGGATCGGACCTCTCAGCGGTCCCGATGGCGATACGGGGGCGCGGCCGGAATTGGATGCAGCGGAGCGGCTCATGCATCCAAAAGCGCGGCAAGCGGGGTATCCGTTTTGATTCGAAACGTTGGACAGATTCGCCGCTTGTCGGCATAGGAACGAGGATGCGGCGAGCAGGGTTATGAAGGGATGCGGATGACTCGATCCTCGGCCGGGGCGAGATCGCCAGGCAAGGCGAAGCGCCCTGCCGGCGCCGACAGCCTGGACGACGCGCTCGCGCCGGCCGCCATGGCCTTCCCCGAACGCTTGCCGCCCGCGGACCTGTGGCGTCGGATCGAGGCGGCGGTCGACGACGCCGACGCCGCGGCCTCATTGACGGCTGCCGATCTTCGCCGCGAGGAAGGCTGGCGGCAATATACGCGGGACGTCCAGATAAAGCGCCTCTGGGACGAGAATACCTTCCTCCTGCGCTGCGCGCCCGGAGGCAGGCTCCCCGGGCACAAGCATCCGCGCTTCGAACATTGCATCATTCTAGAAGGGGACATGATCGTCGGCGGCGAGACCTATCGCAGCGGCGATTATCACGGCGTCCCCGCCCACATCGCCCACAATGAAATCACCTCCCGGACGGGACTCCTGATGCTGGTGCGCTACCAATAAGCGGTGAGCCCGGATCGAAGACTTTCCGAAGAGGGTCCTATTGGTATCTGACCAGCATGAGCAGGCCGGTGCGGGAGCTGAACGCGCCCTGCGCCGTCTCGGGGGGGACGCCGTGATAGTCGCCGGCCCGGTACGTCTGCTCGCCGACCAGCAAGTCGCCCTGGATGATCAGGCAATGCTCGAACGATAGATCTGGCGTTCCGGGATAAACACCGCCCGGCGCGCAGCGGACGAGGAAGGTCTTGTCGTCCCACAATTGCTTGATCTCGATCTTCGGCGCGATCTCGCGCCAGACGCCGTCCTCGAGCCGCTCCTCGACCGTCTCGGGCAGATCGGAATCCGCCTGGTCGACCGCGCGTCCGATCCTGCCCCACAAATGGGCGGACGGGGCGATGCCCGGCATCGCCAGCGCCAGCGGCGCCAGCAACCGGGCCCAGGCGCCGGCCTCCGCCTCCAGCGCCGCATTGCGCCAATCGCCGCGCCGCTCGCGGAGCATGAGGTCGAGACCGTCCTCAACCTTGCGCTCAATCACCGCCGATCGCTTCCTTCAACGTCGCTGCGCCGCGCCGAACCCAGCTCTTCACCGTTCCCAGCGGGGCGCCCATCGCGGACGCGAGCTCGGCGTGGGTCATTCCGTAGACATAGGAGAGCAGGAGCGCCCTGCGCTGCATCTCGGGAAGCGCCGCGAGCGCCCGCGCAAGGCCGGGATCGAGCATGTCGGCTTCGGGCTGCTCGGCGGCCATGGCTGCCATCTCCGCGGGCTCCGCGACGGGCTCGCGCGGCCGCAGGTCGAACGCGGCGCGCCGGACGATGATCACCACCCAACCAAGCGCCGAGCCGCGCGCCCGATCATATTTGCCTGCGTTGCGCCAGATCTTGACGAAGGCGTCCTGAAGCGCGTCCTCGGCGAGACCATGGTCGCGCAGGATGCGTTGCGCAATTCCGTAGAGGCGGGCGCCGAACCGGTCGTAAAGGTCCTTGAGCGCGGCACGTTCCCCAGCCGCAATGCCCTCGACGATGGTGGCGAGATCGGCCTCGACGCCCGGCCGATGCCCGCTCCCCCCGGCAGCCTGCGCCCCCGCCGCAACCGCGGATTTATCGTCCGCCACCAAAGTCCCCTGTGTCGCGTCCAATATGGTTTCTACACCCCAGCCCGCACCGCATCCACTTCATTGTTCGAGGCGGAAAAGGCGAGCGACTCCAGATGGTCGACGAGCGGGCTCTCGGATCGGAACCGGGAGGAAGGCCGGTCGTTGCACGCCCGTTCACATCTTCGAAAACCGGAACAGGGAGCATCACCATGTTAGCAGGTCTCGCCGCACTTCTCGTCATCCTGTGGCTGCTCGGCTTCCTCGCCTTCCACGTGGCGGGCTCGCTGATCCACATCCTGCTGGTGGTCGCGGTGATCGTGCTGGTGCTGCACTTCGTGCGCGGGCGCGCCTAGCCAGCCTTCCCGGCCGGTTCCGGCTCGAGAGCCTGAAAAGGCCCTCGTGCAACCTCGGATCACAAGTCTGAGTCCTGGCGTCATGGCCCGCGCTGTGTTACCCGCATAATACTCCTGGCGCGATATGCCGGAGGAGGACTTATGTTTGCGGTGACCCTGATCCTGCACGTCGGCGCGGGAAGCCTTGCGATCCCGCGGCTGGCGGCGGAGGCGGCGTGAGGGCCGCCGTCTGTCGCCGCTACGGGCCGCCCGAAATCGTCGGGATCGAGGAGGTCGAGGCGCCCGTGCCCGGCGAGGGGGAGGTGCTGATCGCGGTGCGCGCCGCCTCGATCAACCCGATGGACTCGCATCTGATCAAGGGCAAGCCGGCCATCGCCCGCTTGTTCCTCGGCCTGAGGCGCCCGAAGCGGAACCGGCCCGGAGTCGACGTGGCCGGCCTGGTCGAAGCGGTCGGTCCGGGCGTGACCCGGTTTAGGCCGGGCGATGCGGTGTTCGGCGTCTGCCGAGGCGCGCTGGGCGAGCGCGCCTGCGCGGCGGAGTCCCGGCTCGCCGCCAAGCCCGCGAACGTCTCCTTCGCGCAGGCGGCGGCGGTGCCGGTCGCCGGCTTCACCGCGCTGCAGGGCCTGCGCAAGGCCGGGGTCGCGTCCGGCCACAAGCTGCTCGTCAACGGTGCAGCGGGCGGGATCGGCAGCTTCGCGGTGCAGATCGCAAAGGCGATGGGCGCGGAGGTGACCGGCGTCTGCAGCGCGCGCAATGTGGAGCTGGTCCGCGGGATCGGCGCCGACCATGTGATCGATTACGGCAAGGAGGATTTCACCTGCGGCGCGGCGCGCTACGACCGGATCTTCGATCTGATCACCAATCATCCCTTTTCCGCCATGCGGCGCGTGCTCACGCCGGGCGGCAAGATCGTCACCGGCGGCGGGCCGGGATATGACGGCCTCGGCGTCGGCCGCTGGGCGGCGCGGCTGATCGGCGGGCTGGTAACCTCGCGCTTCACGCGCGAGAAGCTGATCCCGCTCTCCGCCAAAGTGGACGCCGGAGACCTCGCCTTGCTCGCCGACATGCTGGAGGCGGGAAAGATCACGCCGCTGATCGAAAGCTGCTACAGTCTCGACGAGTCGGGCGCGGCGATCCGCGAGGTCGCGGACGGCCATGCGCGCGGCAAGGTCATTGTCCTGGTGGGAGACGAGGAATGAAGGAGCGCGACCTCAGGGAGCCGGAGCCGTCGGTCGGCGACCTCATCGAGAGCGTCACGCGCAAGCTCGTCACCGCCATCGTCATCGCCGGCGGGCTGATCGGGCTCGGCCTCTGGTCGTCGCGACCCAGCAGGGATTCCGCGCATTATCAGCTCGTCGCTGCGGAGGGGCGCATCTACCGGCTCAACACCGAGAGCGGGTGGGTGATCGGCTGCGAGGGCAATCGCTGCGGCATCGTCCTGCGCAGCGGCCGGGATATCGACGACAATCTTCCCGCGCCGCCGGCGCCGAAGCAGCTCGCCCCGCCCACGCCGGCCCCTGCCCCGGCGCCCGCGCCCGCCCAGCTTCCCCCGCCGGCGCCCGCCACCCGCTGACGCGGCGCTGGCACGCGGCCGCGCCGCGCCTAAAGTCGCGCCCATGAATCGGGCGGAGCGGCGGCGGCAGGCGCGGGAGGATCGGGAGCGCGTCGCGCGCGGGCTCGAGGCGGGCCGGGCCGACGGCCGCGAGGTGCTCGCCTTGATGCGCGTGCTCCACGACTTGATCGCCGAGGCGCGGGACGCCGGCACGGTCGCGCCGGTCATGCAATTCCTCCATGCCAATATGCGCGCCGCGGAGCGATTGGCGCCCGGCCATCTGCTCGCCTGCCGCCGCGGATGCGCCCATTGCTGTCACACCTTCGTCTCGGCGCGCGCGCCCGAGGTGCTGTTCGTCAAGCGCGCGATCCCGGGCCGGGACCGCGAGGCGGTCCGCGCCGCGGTCGAGCAGGCCTTTGCCGTCACCGGCACGCTCGGCCCGGGTGCGCGGGGCGCGAGCGCCCATCCCTGCCCTATGCTCGAGGACGGTGCCTGCTGCGTCTATGCGGCGCGGCCAATGACCTGCCGGATGGCGGTCTCGCAAAGCGCCGAAGCCTGCGCGCGCGCCTTCGCCCCCGGGGCCGAGCCGCTCCACATCCCGGTGCCGGACTATTATCCGACGCTGCGGCGGGGCTATTCGATCGCGCTCGCCGGGGCCCTGCGCCGCGCGGGCTTTCCGGCCTGGTCCTACGAATATAACGCTGCGATGCGCACGGCACTGGCGCGCACGGACGCCGAGGCGGCCTGGCTGGCCGGCGAGGACGTCTTCGCGGACGTGCCGCGCGACCCCGGCAGCGATCCCTTCACCCTGCCGAGCAATATCCGGCTCTATGACGAGGCGTTCGGCTGATCCTCTTCAGGCGCCGCCGCAGCCATGCTCGGCGTCGGGAAGCGTCCAGGATTCCTGGGTGCGCAAATTGGTGGTGGTGTAGAGCTTGCCGCGGTCGTCGCCCGGCGGGCAGTTCCGGGGCAGGCTCATCAGGCAGACGAAGACGGGATCGCCGCGCCGCGACTGGTTCACCGCCGGCACCTGATCGTAGGAGACCTGGTAGAGGCCGTTGGCGAACTCCACCGCCGAGCCCGAATCCGGGATGACGCGATGGGTGACCCCGTCCTCGAGCCTTTGGGTGACCGCGCGAATCGTCGTGCGCACGCAGGTCCCGACCCGAAGCACGGGCGGACGCGGCGCTGCCCGGCGCTGGGCGTCCGCCGCCTGCGCCGCGACCGCCAGGGCGATGAGCCCGATGACGAAAACCTCTCTCCTCACGTTCAAGCCTCCACCGTTTCGACTTTCTTATGCATCGCTAGCCCGCGATCGGGAATTGACTTTCGCCGCCAAGCCTCTAGATGCCCGCCTTCGCCCGAAGGCCCTTGGCTTCCGGGCATCCGTCCGAGACAGCTGGCGAGGCCACACGGCCCTCTTAATCTCCAGCCTAGACGGGGAACAGTTTTCACCGCCCGGAGCGCGCGCCGCTCTGGCCGGGCTGTCGGCACTGCCGGCTTCAACTCTCCCCTTCGGACTTCAGTACCCGCGATGCGGATGGTCCGCCTCGCGATATGTGGAGAGCTAAATGGATCGCGCTCAGAAAAGAGAGACGGTCGCGGCGCTGAAGCAGACGTTCAACGAGACCAGCGTGGTGGTCGTCACCCGCAATCTCGGCCTCACGGTGGCCCAGTCCACCAATTTGAGGAACCGGATGCGCGACGCCGGCGCCGCCTACAAGGTCACCAAGAACACGCTCGCCCTGATCGCGCTCGAGGGCACGCGCTACGCGCCCCTCAGCGACATGCTGACCGGGCCGACGGCCCTCGCCACCTCGTCCGATCCGGTCGCGGCGGCAAAGGCGGCGGTCGAGTTCGCCAAGACCAACGACCGGCTCGAGATCGTCGGCGGGGCGATGGGCGACACGATGCTCGACGTGAACGGCGTCAAGGCCCTGGCCGAGCTGCCGTCGCTCGACGAGCTTCGCGCCAGGATCATCGGCCTCATCCAGGCCCCCGCGGCCAAGATCGCGCGGACGATCAACGAGCCCGGCGCCCAGCTGGCCCGCGTCATCGGCGCTTATGCGGCCAAGGAAGCGGCATAAGAGATTCTCGAATTCGACTTTGAACTGAACCCATTGGGCCAGCGTGCCCGCAACGAACCAAGTGGAGACTTAAAATGGCTGACATCAACACCCTCGTCGACAAGCTCAGCGAGCTGACCGTCCTCGAAGCCGCCGACCTCGCCAAGGCCCTCGAAGAGAAGTGGGGCGTCTCGGCCGCCGCCGCGGTCGCCGCCGCGCCGGCCGCCGCCGGCCCCGCCGCCCCTGCTGCCGAGGAGCAGACCGAGTTCGACGTCATCCTCACCGGCGACGGCGGCAAGAAGATCAACGTGATCAAGGAAGTCCGCGCAATCACCCAGCTCGGTCTCGGCGAGGCCAAGGCGCTGGTCGAGAGCGCGCCCAAGGCGATCAAGGAAGGCGTCGGCAAGGCCGAGGCCGAAGAGATCAAGAAGAAGATCGAGGAAGCCGGCGGCACCGTCGAGCTTCGCTAGGCCGCTGCGCCGCAAGGCGCGCGCGGATTGAAGAGGGCGGCTCCCGCGGGGGCCGCCCTTTTGTTTTCTATCCCTCGCCCGTCCAGATCAGCAGCCGGCGCTCGTCGTGCCAGCCCTGGATCGCGAGCGATGTGCCCGCCGGCGGATCGATGGCCTCGTCGCGCGGGTGAAAGATGACGGGCCAGTGCGAGCGCGGCCCCTCGCCCGGCGCATTCTCATAGGCGACCGCCTCGTCCAACTGCAGGCGGATCCACTGGACGATCCCGTTCACAGGGCCGCCTTCGCTTTCCGCGCGGACCAGAGCCCGTTCCTCCGGGAAATCACGCCCGTTCTGGAAATCAAAACGGAAGAGGTCGTGCGGGGCGCTGCGCAGCACCAGCCGTTCATTGTCCGTGGCGAGATCGAAGGCGCGCGGGGCGTGGCGGCCGAACAGGGCGAGATCGAAGCCGTCGACCGCGCCGATCGGCTTGCGGCGCCTGCCGCCATGAAAAGCGAGGGCGACGCGGATCGTCGCGGCGGCCGGAAGGATGCGCGCCCCGGGCCGGGCCAGCGCGCGCATGGCGTGGCCGAGCGCGGGCAGCGCGCCTTCGCCGATCAGATCGTTGCTGAATATCTCCGAGACGATCAGGTCGGCGCCGCCGTCGAGGTCGGCCTCCGCGTCGAGCGCCGAGGAGTGGGAGGCGAGGATCCGGACCCGGTCGGCGAAGCCGTTGGCGGCGACGATCTCCCGCGCGGTTGCGGCGAGGGCCGTATTCGCCTCGCAGGCGAAGACGCGCGCAGCCCCGGCCCGCGCCGCCATCATCGCCAGCAGGCCGGAGCCGGCGCCGATGTCGAGCACCGTCTTGCCCTCCGGGTCCGCGCCTTCGATCGCCTGGCGGTAGGCGCGGTTGCGGGCCTCGTCGGCGAGCATCTCGCGATGGAAGCCCGGGATCTTGTAGCTCAGGATCGCTTCGGCGGCGCGGCGCAGCAGCGGGTCCTCGCCATGCTGCGCCAGCGCCTGCTCGACAAGGGCGAGCGCCTTGTCGCCCTTGCCCGATTCCATCAGCGCGCAGCCGAGCGCGATCAGCCGGGAGGGCTGCGAAAGCAGTTCATCGTCGATCCGCGTTTCCGGCACCCGCTCCCCTCCTCTCCGCGCAAATCTGTCGCAGATATGCGGGCGAAGGCAAGCGGCCCCCGGCATCGGCTTCCCCTCATTCGAGGCTGCGCAGAAACGCCTCCGATTTCGTCTTGCCTTCGTGCACGGCCCACATCAGCGGGGTGGCGCGCCAGAGCGTGTCGCGAATGTCGAGGCGGGCGCCGTGTGAAACGAGCAGCCTCATCGTCTCCAGGTCCTCGTGCAGCGCCGCCTGGTGGAGCGGAGTCGAATGCGCATGCACCGGCATCAGCCGGCTGGGATCCGCGCCCGCTTCGAGCGCGAGCCGGACCGCTTCGCTTTCCCGGTTGATCACGGCGGCGGCGAGCGCCTCCTGCTTCTCCTCGGGAGGCGCGCGCGCGAGCAGACCGGGCAAGGCGTCGATCCGGCCGAGGCCGGCCGCCGCCGCCGGGGTCAGTGCGAGGCCATGTTCGACCAGCCAGGCGATCGGGGCGCGCTGACCATGGCCCAGCGTCATCAGCACCGCCTTGTCCGTGGCGACCGCGCCGGCCGCGTGGAGGGCCCGGACGAGGTCCATCTGCATCGGGCGCGGCATCATGCCGTCGGTCATCACCAGCTCGAGGGCATAATCCAGATCCTCCTGCCGGACGCCGCGCGCGATCATCAACTCCGCGATCTCGACGATGTTCGCGGGCGGACGGGGGATCAGGGTCGGATTGTTTGCGACGAACCAGAACAGCATCGGGTCCGAGAAATAGCCGCGCGGGCCGAGATCGGGCTCGATCGCCGGCTCGGTGAGCAGGCTCGGCCTGGCGTCGAGCAGCCGGGCCAGCCCGGCCGCGTCGCCCGCGTGGATCGCGGCGACGGCGGCGCGAAAATCAGAATCGTCGATCTTCGGACCGTCGGCGGTGATATAGAGGATGCGCTCGCGCTCGGCGGCTTTTCCATCCTGCGCGTAATCGTGCGGACGGCGGCCTTCGGCATCCTGCTGCCAGGCGAGCCCGCCGCTCCGCAGCAACAGCTCCACCATCGCCGCCGGGCCGGTACGGGCCGCGACATGGAGCGGCGTGGCGCCGCCGGCGCAGCCGCGCCGCACATGGGCGTCCGCCTCGATCAGCCGCCGGGCGATGGCGAGACGCGCCGCATCGGGCGCGTCGCCGGCGCAGGCGAGATAGAGCGGCGTGTCCCGCGCGTCCGGCGGACCGTCGACCGGCGCACCCGCCGCGAGCAGCGCCTCGACCGCCGCGACGTCGCCGCGCGCTGCGGCCTCGGCGAGCGAGCGGCCGCTTCGGGCGGCGACGGCCCGCTTGAGCGCGGCCCAGTTGGGGAAATCGTAATCACGGGCGAGCTTATGCTGGGCTGCGGAGAGGCGGAGGCCGCCCGCCTTGGCGAGGCGCTTGGCCTGCTTGCGCAGATGCTCGAAGGACGGATGGTCCGGAAGATTCATGATCGACCCTTTCCCTTGCGGCCCGCGTCCGCTCGACGGGCAGGAAAAGGCAGTCCGAAACATGGTCTCGTGAGGCGGGCTCGGCCCTTTCCGCGGACGGGTGGCCGCCTTGCCGGCCTTTCTCGGGGATAAGCCTGCGCCGGAGCGCACGCAAGGGTCAGACGAAGCCGAGATTCCAGGTGCTGGGATTGTAGTTGACGATGTTGGGGAGCACCGTCGACATGCTGGAGTTCGCGACCCCGAACCAGCTCGCCAGGGTCGCGCCATATTGGTCGACGCCGATCGTCGGCAGCAGGCGGCCTTGGCCGACGTCGTCGGGGCCGTTATTGGCGACGATCGGTGGCGTTCCGTAGAAATTCCGGCCGTTGACCGCGCCGCCCATCACGAAGTGCATCGATCCCCAGCCGTGGTCGGAGCCGTCGGCATTGGAGGTAAGGGTCCGCCCGAAATCGGAGGCGGTGAAGGTGGTGACCTTGTTCGCAGCGCCGATCTCGACCATCGCGTCGTGGAAGGCGCGCATCGCGGCGCCGAGGCGGGTCATCAGGGTCGGGTGGGTGGTCAGCAGCCCGTCATGGGTGTCGAAGCCGCCGAGGCTGACGAAGAAGACCTGCCGCTTCGCGCCGAGCTCCTGCGACACCGAGATCAGGCGGGCGACGATGCGGAGCTGGTCGGCGAGCGTGTTGCCGCTCGGGAAAGGCGTTGCGATGGCGGGGCCGGCGGCGAGCGCGCCGCTGACCTGCGCCTGCAGGTCGAGCGAGCGCTTGCTGACCTTGGCATGCTCGTCCTCGAACAAATTGGTCCGCGCCCCCGTCATCAGCGCCCGCAAGGTGGTCATGGTCGCGGTCGAGCCGAACAGGCTCGAGGCGTTGTTGAGCAAAGGCACCGGGCCGGTGGTGGAGACGCTGTACTGGATCGCGGTCCGTCCCGAGAGGAAGACGCTGTTCCCGGCGGCGCTGATGCAGGTCAGGGTGGAAGTGCCGTTGCCCGACTGGAAGAGGTCGCCGATCCGCCCGCCCCAGCCCGAGATCGCGCCTTCCGGGCTCGACGCCTGCCAGAAGCTCTGCTGGTCGTTGTGGCTGAACAATTTGGGCGGCAGCGGCACGCTCTTGGCGGTATAGGCGCTCTTGCTCGTGGGCTGGATCAGGGTGCCGACGTTGAGCGCGACCGCGAGACGGCCGGCATCGAACAGCGGGACGAGCGGCGCCAGGGTCGGCGCCAGCGCATATTGGCGTGCGCCCGCCAGAGCCGTTGCGGGGAGGAGCACGGTCCCGGCGAGCTGGTCGCGCGGCAGCGCCAGGGTGGAGCGCAGCGACGCGTAGAGATCGTAGGAGGGCTGGTCGTAGGGAATGACCGTATTGGCGTAATCGTTGCCGCCGAACAGGAAGATGCAGACCAGCGCCTTGTAGTCGCTCGCGCTGGCCGCGGCCGCCTCGCCGATCGCGGCGAGGTTCAGCACGAACGGGCCGGCGCTGCCGACGATCGACACGGCGGCGGCGCGCTTCAGGAAGGTGCGGCGGGATTGGTCCATCGTCATTTCTGCACCAGATATTCGGGGCTGGCCAAGGTCAGCAGGATCGCGCTGTAGACCCGGTTCGCGGTCGCGCTCGCGGCAAGCGAATCGACCGCGCTCTTGATGCTCGCCTTGGTCGCCGCGCTCAAAGACGCGCCGAGCAGGATAGCGACCTCGTCGACGAGGCCCGTGCTGTCCGCGGCGAGCGCGGAAATCGTGGTGTAATCGGCCCTGAAGTCGCCCGAACCGTTGGGGACCAGAGCGGCCATATAGTTCACATAGGCGATCACCGAGGGCTCGTTGGCGATCTGGAATTCGGGCGCGACCAGGCCGGCGGTAGCCATCGCGCTGTTGGGCGGCGTGTAGCCTGGGCGGAAGAAGTTGAAGACGCTGGGGCTCCGGCCCGGGCTCTGGGCGAGCCGGGTCGAGGAGGAAGAGGTGTCGCCGATCGGCCAGGCGCCGGACGGCGAGGTCGCCCCGAAGGCGCGTGCCCAGCCGGTGAGGCGCATGATCGGCTCGCGGAGCTTGCCCTCGGTCGAGGTGGCGGCAATGGCGTCGTCGCGCGCCTCGACGTCGAGCAGGATGGCGCGGACCACGGCCCTCAGATCGCCGCGCACGCCATTGCCGTTATTCTCGAACACCGCCGAGATCCGCGCGACATAAGCGGGCGGCGGGTTCGAGGTGACGAGCCGCTGGATCAGCTGCTTCGAGATGAAGGGCGGGACGTTGGGATGGGCGAAGATCGCGTCGAGCGCGAGGCTGAGGCTCTGCGGCCCCGACGTGCCCGCGGGGATAGTGGTGCCGAGAAAGACCTTCGCGCCGGTCTCGTGCAGCGAAGCGTTGTTGACCATCGGCCGGCGCATGCGATCGGGCGTGCTGTTGTCGGCGGAATCGAGGTTCCAGCCGGTGAAGACGCGGGCGAGACCCGTGATGTCGTCCTGGACGTAGGTCTCGATCGGCGCGTTGCCGTTCATCTGGTTGGTGCCGTCGGGGTTGAGCTTGAGGAGGCCGATGGTGAAGAGCTGCATCAGCTCGCGGGCGTAATTCTCGTCGGGGACCGAGCCGGTGGCCGGGTTGGCTTTCCGGTTTCCGGCGAAGGTCAGATAATAGCCCATCGCGACATTGGTCGAGATGTTCTGCAGCAAGGTGCGGAAATTGCCGAAGGCGCCGTCCATCAGCACGTCCACATAAGCGGCGACCGCGAACTGCTTCCACGGCAGGTCGACCCCGCCGATCCCAACGACGAGGAAGTCCAGCAGGGCCATGCCGACCCGCTGGCGAAGCTGATCGGGGCTAGCGATGAGCTGGCGCCACATCACCGGGTCGAACCCCGCCTCGCTGTTCATCGAGGCGGAGGTCGCGAAGCCGGCGGCGACCAGCCAGTCCCAATGGGAGGTGGCGCGCGGCATCGCGAACTGGGCGTCGAGCCAGGCCGCGAAGCCCTGAGCGGCCACCGTATCGATGTCGGCCTTGGACGAGCCCATCGACGCCTGGGAGAGGAAGCGAGCGGCCTGCGCCCGGGTCGGAAGCACGATCGCGGGCGGCGGCGGGGTCGATCCGGTCGTGACGCCGCCTCCGCCGCCCCCGCCCCCGCCGCCGCAGGCGGCGAGGCCCAGCGAGACGCCGAGCGCGGCCAGGGTCGAGGGCGAAGGGTCTGAAGCGGAATCGCGCGAAGCGTCGCGCTGAAGCGCCTGCTGCTCGGCCATGGCGGTGTCCCCCTCGACCATCGGGTCCTCCCCTACCCTAACGCGCCGACTCCCCTTTCCCTTCGCCTGATTACCGGCCGGTGCAGATTAAGCCTGAATCGCGGATAAGGCACGTGCGAAAAGGGGCGGCCTCGCGGACCGCCCCTCTCCTCGCAACTCGATTTCGGCTCAGACCCGTTCGGGCTCGCCATGGAGGCGGGCTTCGACGTCGTCGCGCAGGCCCGTCGGCGAGTCGGCGTCGAACGGCGCCAGCCCGTCGCCGCTCGGCAGGCCGACCGCGAAGCTCGCATGGGTGCGGCCTTCGCTGCCGTCGGGCAGGCGATAGCGCGCGTCGGCCACGACCACCGGAAGCACCGAACCGTGCAGGCTGTCGCGCGGCAGCGAGATCGCGCCGTCGACGCGGGCGCCGTCGCCCGGCTCGATATCCATCTCCGACTGGGAGGCGCCGGCCGGCGGCTCGATCAGCGAGCGCTCCATGTCGGTGCCCTCGCCGGCCGCGACCATCCAGGTCGACACGCGCACATCGCGGGCCGGAACCGAGCCGGTATTGCCGACGGTGAGCTCGAACTCGACCCGGGCCTCGTCCTCGCTGGTGCCTGCGCGGACCGGCCGCATCAGGAATTCCAGCCACGGGCGGTTCGGCACGGGCTCGGAGGAAGCGGCGAGCGCATCCATGTCGGCGCTGTCGGATTCGGTGACCGAGACCTCCTCCGCGGCGGCGGCGACGGGCGCGTAGGCTGCGGCGGCCGGCGCGTCGACGACCGGCTCCGCATAAGCAGGCTCTTCGTAGACCGCCTCCTCATAATAGGCTTCCTCGGCGCGGCGGCGGCGGCGGGCGATGAGCAGGGCCGCGGCGATGGCGAGGACCGCGATCACGCCGGCCGCGAACAACCACTGCCAGGTCTGGATGCCGTCGGCCGCCGGCTCGGCGGGCTGGACCGCGGGCGCCGGGGTGGCAGCGATGGGCGCGGCCGGAGGCGCCGCGACTTCGGGCGAGGCGCCGGCGGTCACCGGCGCGGGCGCCGGCGGCGCGGCGGCGGGCGCCGCAGTCGGGGCGGCGCGGGCGGGCGCGGGCGCGGCCTGGCGAACCGGGGCGGCGCGGGCGCTGCGGGCGCTGCGCACGGGCGCGCGCGACGCCGGCGCAGCGCGGGAGGGCGCGGCGGCACTTGTGGACGGCGTGACGTGCTCGACGGTCGGGCCGCGGACCGCGGTCGACGGCGCCATGACCGGCGCGGGGGTCGCGGCCGGAGCCGCCGGAGGCGGCGCGGCGATCACCGGCGGGGGCGCGTTCACGGTCGGAACGTCCTGCGCGGCGAGCGGGGTGAAGGGGAGCGCGGCGGCGGCAAGAAACGCAGCGGCGGCGCGGCGATGCGGGGTGAGGTGCTGTTTCATATCGTGAGGGCAACGAATTTCGGAGCGTGCTGGGCTCGTCCGGCCGCGGACTCTGCGTTAACCTGTTTCCGGCAAGCGTCGAAGCGAAGCCCGCCCGATCTAGGCGTTCACCATCTTCAGGAGCGCGCGCAGCCCCGGGACGAAGGCCCGGCCGACCGGCGCCTCTTCGCCATTGGCGAGCAAAACGGCCATCGCCCCGGTCGCGCGGCGCTTCAGGCTCACGATCGCCGCCTTGCGGCAGATCGCCGAGCGATGGACGCGCATGAAGCGCGCCGGATCGAGCTGCGCCCCGAGCGCGGTCAAGGTGGTGCGCGCGAGCCCGGTGAAATGGGGACCGTGGATGCGGGCATAATCGCCATGGCCCTCGATCCAGTCGATCTCCTCGACCGGCACGCGCACGAACTCGCGATGGCGGTGGACCCAGAGCGCGTCGATCCCCGCGCGGGCGGGCGCCGGCGCGGCCCGGGCCTTGAGCCACAGCCGGCCGCGCTCCACCGCCTCTTCGAGCCGCGCCAGGGCGAAGGGCTTCATCAGATAGTCGGCGGCGGAGACGTCGAACGCCTGGACCGCGTGCGAATCATAGGCGGTGACGAAGATGATCGCCGGCTGCGCCTTCGGATCGATCCGCTCGACCACCTCGAAGCCGGTGAGGCCGGGCATGGAGATGTCGAGGAACAGGAGATCGGGCGTTTCGCGCGCGACGAGATCGACCGCCTCGCGCGCGCTGGTGGTCGACCCGATCACCTCCACGCCCTCGATCCGCTCGAGCGAGCGCGCCAGACGCGTGATCGCGAGGCTCTCGTCGTCGACGAGCAGGGCGCGGAGAGCCGGCATCAGCCCGCCTTGCGCGGGAAAAGCAGCTCCGCCCGGTAGCCGCCCTCGGGACGCTGCCCGGCCTCCAGCGACCCCTCGCCGTCGAACTGGGCAAGGAGGCGGGCCCGGACATTGGCGAGGCCGAGTCCGGTGCCCGTCCCGGCCGGCGGCGGCCCGCCATCGTCCTCGACGACGAGCGAGACCCGATCGCCCCTGTCCGCCGCCGCGATCCGTATCGTCATCGGCGCCTCCGATCGGGCGACGCCATGATGGACCGCATTCTCGACCAGAGGCTGGAGGATCAGGGCTGGGACGCGGACGCCGGTCAGCTGGAGCGGAAGCTCGATCTCCACCTTCAGCCGCTCGCCGAAACGGGCCTGCTCGATCGCGAGATAGAGGCGCTGGAGCTCGATCTCCTCACGCAGCGAGATGGTCCCGCCCGGCTCGTCAGTCAGGGTCGAGCGGATGAAAGTCGCGAGATTGAGGAGCATCGTCTCGGCATCTTCATTGCGCTCCTCGCCGACCAGCGAGGAGATCGAGTTCAGGGTGTTGAACAGGAAATGCGGGCTGAGCTGGTAGCGGAGCGCCGCCATCTGCGCCTCGCGCGTGGTCCTGGCGAGCAGGGCGGCGCGGCGCTGATGGTCCTGGCTCTCCCAATGATAGGTGAGCGCGAGATGGGTGCCCGTCCAGGCGAGGAAATAGCCGAGCCAGACCAGGGCCCATTGCGCGCTTTCAGCGAAGTCCAGCTCCCCGAGCTCGGGGACGGGCAGGATCACGCGGTTCAGGAGCATGGTGCAGGTGGTCAGGATTACCGCCATGACGAATGCGCCCATGACGCCCCAGACGACTCGTTCGGGAAAGGAGCGGTTGCGCAGCGCGCGCAGCAGGCGCGCGGCGGCGAGGCAGAGGAAGGTGCCGACGATCGCCGCGAACAGGCGGCGCGGACCGAGCACCGATAGGGGCGCGATGTCGATCAGCATCGCGCGCAGCGAGAGCATCAATATGGCGAAGGTCCAGAAGGCGAGGATCAGGACCAGCTCGGCGCGCCGGCGCGACCGTTCGCGCAGGCTCTCCTCTTCGCCTATGACGTTCGCCGCCTTGTCCAATCGCCTCTTCCCGATGGTCCGCGCGCTTCTTAGGCGCTCCTCGCCGCCCTTCTCAAGGGGCTGCTATCGGGGTGTTTTTGGGACGTTCGTCGCGCTGCGGCGACGATCGTCGCGATCGCATGGCGGCAAAGGGCGCCCGGGCGCAAGCGGCGCGCCATGGGCACAAGTGGGGAGCAAGGCCCGAACACTATCCCTGCCCGGGCACGAGAAGCGATCGCGCTGGCCAAGAAGGGCGAGCTCGCGCGCGCCATCCTGACCGGCGAGCAGGCGGTGGCCGAGGCGCCAGACCATCCGGGCCTGCGGCTGTTCATGGGCATGCTCCACGTCCGGCGGCACGATCTTGCGAAGGCGCTTCCCCATCTCGAGCGCGCCTCCGCTCTGGTGCCGGACGATCTGCTGACGCGGCTCGAGCTGGCCCGCGCCCTGATCGGCGCCGGCCGGACCGAGGAGGCGGAGGCCGCGATCGCCGGCGCGCGCGTCGCCGGGCCGCAGCCGGCCGCACTGCTGCGGGTGCGCGCCCTGCTACACCAGCAGCGCGGCGCGCATGAAGAGGCCGCCGCCCTCTACCGGCTCGCGCTGGCGCGGGACGGACGGGATTTCGAGAGCTGGGCCGGCCTCGGCGCCTGCCTGCTCGCGAATGGCGACGCGGCCGGCGCGGTCGAGGCGCTGACCCGCTCGCTCGCGCTGCGGCCCGACCAGCCGGCGGCACGCGCGCGGCTCGCCGAGGCGCAGGCCTCGGCCGGGCGCGGCCAGGACGGGCTCAGGGCCGCGCGGGCCCTGGCCGCGGCGGCGCCCTACGATCCCCTGATCCGGGTCACCGTCGCCCGGCTCGAGGATCTGCTGGGCCGCCCCGAGGCGGCGCGCACGGCGCTCGAAGAGGCGCTGGCGCTCGACCAGAATTGCGCGCCGGCCCTGCTGGCGCTCGCCGATCTCAACGAGCGGGACAACCGCATCGACGAGCTCGAAACGCTGATGGTGAAGGCAGATGCCATCGGCGTCCCCCCGGCGGACAGCGCCTTGCTTCGCGCAAGGCTGCTCTTCCGCCGGGGGGCGTTCGAGCCCGCTCTGGCGGCGGCGAGATCCGCGCCCGAAACCGGCGACGGCGGCGCGCGCGCCGAGCTGATCGGCCGGATCGCCGACCGTCTCGGCGACCATGAGACCGCCTTCGCTTCCTTCACCGAGATGAACCGGCAGATCGCCGCTTCGGCCGCGGGCACCGCGCGGATGGGCGAAGATTATCGCCACATGATTTCCCGCCTCATTCGGACCACGACCCCATTGTGGTACGAATCCTGGGCGGCGGCCGCCTCCCCCACGCTGCGGCCGTCGCCCATTTTTCTGTTCGGCTTTCCCCGTTCGGGAACGACCCTGCTCGACACCATGCTCGCCGGCCACCCAGAGGTGCTGGTGCTCGAGGAGAAGCCCGTGCTTCATGCGGCGGCGCGGATGCTCGGCGGGATCGACCGGCTGCCCGCGCTGGGCGAGGCGGAGGTCGCGGCCCTGCGCACCCGCTATTTCGAAGCGCTCGACGCGATCGCGCCCGAGGCCCGGGACAGACTGGTGATCGACAAATTGCCGCTGGGCATCGTCGACACCGCGCTCGTCCACCGCATCTTTCCCAACGCGAGGATCATCTTCGCCGGGCGCCATCCCTGCGATGTGGTGCTGAGCGGGTTCATGACCCGCTTCGATCCGAAGGGCGGCATGGCCAATTTCCTCGATCTCGGCGACACCGCCGCGCTCTACGACGCGGTCATGTCCTACTGGCGCCGCTGCCGCGAAGTCTTCCCGCTCGACGTCCACTCCGTCCGTTACGAGCGGATGATCGAGGATCCGGAAGGGGCGCTGCGCCCGCTCGCCGCCTTCCTCGGGCTCGACTGGGACGCGCGCCTGCTCGACCATTGCCGCAGCGCTCGGGCCCGCAGCCATATCGGCACGCCGAGCTACGCCCAGGTCGCCGAGCCTCTCTACGCCCGTGCTTGCGGCCGCTGGGAGCATTATCGGGAGCAGATGGCGCCGGTGCTTCCGGTGCTCGCCCCCTGGGCAGAGCATATGGGCTACGAGATCTGATCCGCGCCTAGCGCACGCGCTCCACGCACAGCCGGAACGGGAAGCGGCGGACGATGCGCGCCGCCCCTTCCGGAATCCCCGCCTCGGCCAGCAGGGCCCGCCATTCCCCCGGGCGGAAGGAGCGTGCGATCGAGAGCCGGCCGTCCTCGCGGACGATGCGGTGGACCATCATCAGGCGGGCGAGGATCGGGAAGCCCCAATGCGCGAAGCCGTGGCGGTGAAGGTCGCAGATCAGCCAGCCCATCCGCGCCTCGGCCTCCATGTGGCGCAGGAAGGTCTGGAGCTGGTCGTCGGTCATATGATGGGTGACCTGGCTGGAGATGATGAAATCGAACGGCCCCGCCTGGTCGAGATAGTCGCCGGCGCGATAGTCGATCGCGAGATCGGGAGGCGTCACCAGCTCCGCCGCGCGCACGCTCTTCTCGTTGAGGTCGACGCCGACCAGATCGGCCGCGATGCCGCGCCGCCGCGCCCAGCGCGCGATCGCGCGCAATATGTCGCCGTCGCCGAAGCCGACGTCGAGCAGGCGGAAGGCCTTCGCGTCGCCGACCGCGCGCTTCAGGAAGGCGAGCACCGGATGGGCGGTGAAGGTCCAGCGGTTGACCCGGGCGAGATCGTGGAGGACCTGCTCGTAGACCGCCGGATCGAGGCCGGGGGCGTCCATCTGCTCCTCCTGGCGGGAGCGGACGGCGAGCTTGCTCATAGGGATCTCCGGCGGAGCGTTGAATCGCGCGAAGACCCCGTTTAAAGCAATCGCGTCCATGCGTGCAGCCTTGCTTTTCGCCCTCGCGGGCCTGTGGAGTACCGCCGCTGCGGCCTCGCCGATGGACGGCCTGTGGCTGACCGACGATCATAAGGGCGTCGTCCGCATCGGCGCCTGCGGCGGTCATCTCTGCGGCTGGATCGTGCGCGTGCTCGCCCGAGGGCCGAACGTGCCGACGCGCGACGTGAACAATCCCGACCCGAATCTGCGCAACCGCACGATCCTCGGCATGCCGGTGCTGACCGGGTTCGCCGCCGACGGCTCGGGCGGCCGCGCCTACGACCCGAAATCGGGCCGCTCCTATCGCACGACCTTGAGCCTCAACGGCGACGGCTCCCTCACCGTCACCGGCTGCCTCGTCCTCTTCCTCTGCCAGTCGCAGCGCTGGACCAGGACGCACTAGATCCCCGCCGCGATCCGAAGCTGAACGGAATTCAGAGAGGCGGGGTAAGTTTCTAAAATAGAGGAATCTGGAAATGGAAAAAGATAGATAATTCCCCTTTAGGATCAGGACATTAGCGAGACATTCGCGCGCGGTTATAACGGCACGCACCGGCGGGCCCATCAGAGCATCCAAGCCTTCTCTCTCACCTAGGGCTCGGGCCGCTGCACCGCCTGGGTCGAGAGCGGGCTGCCGCCTCGCCGTCCGAGCCCCGGCTGGCCGCAACCGCGCCCTTCCCGCCCTCGAAAGCGCGAGGCGCTCCATTTTCTGGAGGGGACGGAATCAATTTTCTCGAATCCCTGGATGACCGAAACCAAGTGTCTCCAGATTCGGGATAAGCGACGGGCGCCAGGCCCCTTTCGGGTGAATGTCCGCTTCCGACAAAGCGCGCCCATATTGACCGTCCCCGGAAATGAAGGAAGATTGTGGAAGACCGGGGTCGGGAGGGGCCGATGGCAGCGCGCTTCATGCGATCCGATCGCGACTATTCGGCCTGGATCGTCGGCGCGGTCCTGCTTGTCGTGCTGACGGGGTTCAGCCGCTCCTTCTTCCTCCGCCCGCTCTTCGGCGCGGCGCCCGACTGGGCGGCCCGGGAGCCGATCTTCTATCTTCACGGCACGGTGTTCAGCGCCTGGTTCGCCGTGCTGGCGGTGCAGACCTATCTGGTCCGCGCTGGCGCGCTCCGACTCCACCGACGGTCGGGATATGCCGCGGCTGCGCTCGGCGCCGGAGTGGTCGTCCTCGGCACATACGCTTCGCTGCGGGCGGCGAACCGCCCCGGCGGGTTCATGGATGTTCCTGTGCCGGCGGTCCAGTTTCTGGCCGTGCCGTTGGTGGAGATTGCGTTGTTCGCTGTCTTTCTCGGCTTGGCGGTGCTGCAGCGGAATCGACCTGCCAGTCATAAGCGCCTGATCCTCCTCGCGTCGATCGACCTGCTTGGCGCGGCGATCGCACGCATCCCGCTCATGATGCCGATCCTCCCGATCTGGATCGACACGATCGTCTATGCCGCCTTCATCGCGGCGATGGCCGCGTGGGACCTCGACAGCGGCCGCCGCCTGCGCCCGGAAACCTTGTGGGGCGGCGCAGCTTTGATCGGCGGCAATTTCGCGGCCCCGTTCCTCGGCGCCACCGACGCGTGGCAGGCGGCCGGGCACTGGATGATGAGCCTGACCGGACCGCCCTGACGCTCCGACATGGGTCGACAGCTGCCCGGAAGCTATGGGTGGAAAGCGGTGGTTGCGCCGTCAGTCGGAGATCGGATGGGGCCGACCTTCGTGCCGCGAAGGCAGCCCCCGACCTGCCCCGGGCGCAGTTCAAGTCATTCATTACGGCCACAATAGCCGAGATGATTCGGCCTGTCAAGAAAAATCCGACATTCGATGGAATTTTCCTATTTCCCCGGGCCGGACGAAGGTCAGGCGGGCTTCTCCCACACGAAGATGCCGTAGCGCATCGCACCGGTCCGCAGCGCCAACATCAGCCGCGGGACGCTCAGCATGAAGGAGCGGTTCTTGGTCGTCCGCGCGAAGGCGAAGCGGCGGAAGGCGCGATCGGTGGCCAGCCGCCGCGCGGCGCGGCCGGCGCAGATCGACCAGGTGCGGCGGACTTGGCGGCTGATGTCGTCGTAGCGCAAAGGCACGAAGCCGGCGCCGGCCGCGAGCGCCTCATAATCCTCGCGCGTGCCCATGCTCGGCAGCCGCCCCTCGCGGCAGATCGGCTCGAGCAGGTGGCGGACCTCCATCCGGTTCGGCCCGGTGCGCGACAGCCAGGCGCAGACGACGAAGCGGCTTCCGGGCTTCAGCACCCGCCAGGCCTCGGCGAAGAAGCGCGCCTTGTCGACCATATGCTCGGAGCTTTCGATCGCATAGGCGCCGTCGAAGCGCCGGTCCGGCAGGCCGTTGTCGAGCCAGTCGCGAAGCTGGAAGTCGAGCGCTCCCGCGCGCGCCGCCGCGATCCGCCATTGCGCCCCGGACAGGGTGAAGCCGGTCACCCCCACGCCGTGCTGGGCGGCGAGGCGGGCCGCGGTGGCGCCATAGCCGCAGCCGATGTCGACGAGCTTCATCCCCGGCCGGAGCTCGAGACGCTCGCCGACCAGGCCGACCAAAGCGTCGGTCGCCTCCTCGGGAGTCTCGCGCCCGGTCCGCCAATAGCCGTGATGGACATGCTCGCCCCAGATCGAGCGGTAGGTCTCGTCGAGCTCGTCATAATGGCCGCCGACGTCGGCGGCGGTCTGGGGATCGCGCGGGAAGATCATGCGCGCCACCATGGCGGCTTCGCGCGCGCGGTCAATGCGGCTCTGGCGTCCCGGCGGCGTCTTGCCCATGCCCCCGCCGGCCGGGGCTGCTGCCGTCCCGGCCGGCCCCGCATGTGCATGCGGGTTCGCGCTGCGCCCGTGACCCGTGGGCGCAGCGCGACGGCGGGGCAGGCTTGTGCCCGGGTGCACGGCGATTAAGGTGGCGCCGATGCGTCTCGCCCTCGCCTTTCTTCTCGCGCTCGCCGCCGCCGCGCCGGCGCAAGCGGAAGCGCCGGAGCAGATCTTCCAATGCTCCTTCGGCGCGCGGCAGGTGGAGGTGGTGCGCGACGGCACGACTCTCACCTATCGTTACGGCCGCCCCGGCTGGCCCGAGATCGTGCTGAGCGGCAGCGCGGCGAGCGGCAACGTCCATTATCACCGCACCCTCTATCCGCACGGCGAGGACCAGACCCTGCGCTTCACGCGCGGCGCGCATAGCTATGTGATCTTCAACGCCTTCCAGACGCCCGACTATCGGCAGGAAGGCGCGATCGACCAGTCCGGCCTGCTGGTCCTGCACCATGGCCGCCGCATCGCCCGGATGAACTGTAGGACCGGCGGGGATTTCATCGAACGCGACATCTTCGACGGGCTGCCGGTGGACGAGGAGAATCTGGTGCCGCGGCGCTAGAGTCTCGAGGATTAGGGGTTAAGCAAACTCTCACCGCAGTTCATCCCCGTAATTCATCCGGGGCGAGCGCCGAAGCATCGACCGCGCTGACCTCGGGCCAGGGACCGGGCCGTCCGGTCGGCGCTTGCGACAAGAAGATCCCGGTCGAGGCCGGGGACGGACGCGATCGGCGCGCCGCTGTCCGCCCAACTCGCCTCGCCGCAGAAGACCCGCACCCTGCGAGGGCCGGCCCGATGCTGACAGGCGATAACCACGCCCCTGTAACCGAGCCCGGGGATCGGCTGCGCGTCGGCGTCCGGTTCGTTCCCGCGCGAAATCCTTGCCCTCAAATCGGCCAGGGAGCGGGCGGAGAGACGCCAGACGGGGTTTCTCCTGCCGCTGAATACGTCCGCCGTCGCCAGGCAGCGACCGGTCAACGTCTCCAGGGCCAGCTCGACCTGCGCCGAGGGCGGCGGAAAATTGCCGTCGAAATGATGGCTTGCGGCGCCCTCCTGCAGGCGCTGCCCGGCCTGCGCGGCGGAGCCCAGCGCCAGCGCCGCTGCCGCAAGCCGCGACACTGCGAATCGTCCAAACATTCCCGTGCCATAGAAGCAGCCGGCAATCCCGGAGATGAACGCGCTCAATGCCGCCGGCCGAGCCGGCGATCGCCCGCTACGGGGACCTTTGCGCGCTGCACACCAAGGATGCCTTATCGGCGCGCATCAATAAGAGTGATGCAATGACGTCTTTACAACGCCACATCTTCGACATGCTGCCCTTGGACGAGGAGAATTCGATGCCCCGCCACTAAAGATGGGGCTTCGCCTTCGGATAGGGCGGTCCCTGGCGCGCGGCGAGGATCATGCCTGAAACGAGCAATGAAAGAGCGCTCACGGTGACCAGGACGAAGCCGAGGTCGGGGTCGATCGGCAGACGAATCGTCCACCACCAGCTCGCGGCGGAGAAGATCAGCAGGAAGGCACTAAGCGCCCACCGGACGCGCCTCGGCAGTCGGGGCCGACGAGCCTCGATCGCGCAGGTGGCGGCGAGCGCGAGCATCAGCAACGACGAGTTCGCTTCGAACATGGCCATGCCCTCCAAAGCTCCTGTGCTTGAAAAGCCACGTCACGGTAATTGGCGCAGCCGGGAATCAGCTATCGTCCCTGCAATTCTCCTGCCTCCGGATCGGCCCGCCCCTTGCGCAAGGTCAGAATCATCACCGTTAGAAGCAGCAGCAGGGACATCATGTCGATTGCCAAGCCGAGATCGCGGGCGACCGGAAGGCCGATGGTCCACAGCCAGTTGGCGACCAGGCAGAGCAACGTGAAGATGCCGAGCACCAGCCGGATCGGCAACGGCTGAACGGGCCAGCGCAGCGACGCGGCAAAGAAGCCTGCAATAAGCAACATGAGGATTGCCGAGTTTGCTTTATGCATGGCGATGCCCATTCTAGGCGTCCGGGCAAATCAACGCAAAGCCGTTAGTCCAGCCCTCTTTACATCCCCCCTGCCCGCCCCTATATCGCGCCCCTCACCACAGTCTTTCGGAACAGGGCACGCCGTCGCGCAGCGCGCTCAACGCATTGATCGGCTGGGGTTTCATAAGACGCTGAAGCTGCGATTCTCCGAGGGGAGAATCCGCGGCTTTTTGCGTCTGGGGCGCACCAGACATTCAATTTCCGGCCTTCGCGGCCGGAAACCCGGCATTCGCCGGGGCAGGCGAAGAAGAGGCGACACACCCACATGGCGACCAAGGCAGCTCCGGCGACCGACAACCGGCCCACCGCGTCCAAGCGCATCCGCAAGATCTTCGGCAACATCCACGAAGTCTCCGAGATGCCGAACCTGATCGAGGTGCAGCGCGAAAGCTATGAGCAGTTCCTCCGCTCGCGCCCGCAGGACGGCTATGTCTCGGGCCTCGAGAAGACCCTGCGCAGCGTCTTCCCGATCCGCGACTTCGCCGGCACCGCCGAGCTGGACTTCGTCCATTACGAGCTCGAGGAGCCCAAATACGACACCGACGAATGCCGCCAGCGCGGCATGACCTTCGCGGCGCCGATGCGCGTCACCCTGCGCCTCATCGTGTTCGAGGTCGATCCCGACACGGAGACCCGCTCCGTGCTCGATATCAAGGAGCAGGACGTCTACATGGGCGACATGCCGCTGATGACGAAGAACGGCACGTTCATCGTCAACGGCACCGAGCGCGTGATCGTCTCCCAGATGCACCGCTCGCCCGGCGTGCTCTTCGACCATGACCGCGGCAAGACCCACGCCTCGGGCAAGTTCCTGTTCGCCGCGCGCGTCATCCCCTATCGCGGCTCGTGGCTCGATTTCGAGTTCGACGCCAAGGACATCGTCAACGTCCGCATCGACCGCAAGCGCAAGCTGCCGGTCACCGCCCTCCTCCACGCGCTCGACATGTCGAGCGAGGAGATCCTCAACACCTTCTACGACCGCGTCACCTTCGTGCGCGGCAAGGGCGGCTGGCTGATCCCCTATGTGGCGGAGCAATGGCGTGGCCAGAAGCCCGCGTTCGACATCGCCGACGGCAAGTCCGGCGAGGTCATGTTCCCAGCCGGGCAGAAGATCAGCCCGCGCGCGGCCACCAAGGCGGCGAAGGACGGGCTCGCCACCCTGATGATCCCGACCGAGGAGATTTTCGGCCGCTATTCCGCCTACGATCTGATCAACGAGAAGACCGGCGAAATCTATATCGAGGCCGGCGACGAGATTTCCCCCGAGAATCTCGAGAAGCTCGACGCCGCCGGGATCGACAAGCTCGAGCTGCTCGACATCGATCACGTCAACACCGGCGCCTGGATCCGCAACACGCTGAAGGCCGACAAGGCCGAGGACCGCGACCAGGCGCTCAGCGACATCTACCGCGTCATGCGCCCCGGCGAGCCGCCGACCCGCGAGACCGCGGAATCCCTGTTCGCCGGCCTGTTCTTCGATCCCGAGCGCTACGACCTTTCCGCGGTCGGCCGCGTGAAGCTCAACATGCGCCTCGAGCTCGACGTCGAGGACACCGTGACGACGCTTCGCAAGGAAGACATCGTCGCGGTGGTCAAGACCCTGGTCGGCCTCAAGGACGGCAAGGGCGAGATCGACGATATCGACAATCTCGGCAACAGGCGCGTGCGCTCGGTCGGCGAGCTGCTCGAAAACCAGTATCGCGTCGGCCTGCTCCGCATGGAGCGCGCCGTGAAGGAGCGCATGTCGTCGGTCGACGTGTCGACGGTGATGCCGAACGATTTGATCAACGCCAAGCCCGCGGTCGCCGCGGTGCGCGAGTTCTTCGGCTCGTCGCAGCTCTCGCAGTTCATGGACCAGACCAACCCGCTCTCCGAGGTGACGCACAAGCGCCGCGTCTCGGCGCTCGGGCCGGGCGGCCTCACCCGCGAGCGCGCGGGCTTCGAGGTCCGCGACGTCCACCCGACCCATTATGGCCGGATCTGCCCGATCGAGACTCCGGAAGGGCCGAATATCGGCCTGATCAACAGCCTCGCCAGCTTCAGCCGGGTCAACAAATACGGCTTCATCGAGACGCCCTACCGCAGGGTCGTCGACCACAAGGTGACCAAGGACGTGGTCTATCTCTCGGCGATGGAAGAGGCGAAGCACACGATCGCCCAGGCCAATGCCGAGATCAACAAGGACGGCACGTTCGGCGAGGAGATCGTCTCCTCCCGCCGGGCCGGCGATTTCCTGATGGCGCCGCGCGACACGATCACGCTGATGGACGTCAGCCCCAAGCAGCTCGTCTCGGTCGCGGCCTCGCTGATTCCGTTCCTCGAGAATGACGACGCCAACCGCGCCCTGATGGGCTCGAACATGCAGCGCCAGGCGGTGCCCCTGATCCGCGCCGAGGCGCCGTTCGTCGGCACCGGCATGGAGGAGACGGTCGCCCGCGATTCCGGCGCCGCCATCGCCGCGCGCCGCACCGGCGTGGTCGACCAGGTCGACGCCGCCCGCATCGTGGTGCGCGCCACCGACGAGGTCGAGGCCGGCAAGTCGGGCGTCGACATCTACACCCTGATGAAGTTCCAGCGCTCCAACCAGAACACCTGCATCAACCAGCGCCCGCTGGTGAAGAAGGGCGATCTGGTCCGCGCCGGCGACGTCATCGCGGACGGCCCCTCGACCGATCTCGGCGAGCTCGCGCTCGGGCGGAACGTGCTCGTCGCGTTCATGCCCTGGAACGGCTATAATTTCGAGGATTCGATCCTGATCTCCGAGCGGATCGTGAAGGACGACGTCTTCACCTCGATCCACATCGAGGAGTTCGAGGTGATGGCCCGCGACACCAAGCTGGGCCCCGAGGACATCACGCGCGACATCCCGAACGTCGGCGAGGAGGCGCTGCGCAACCTCGACGAGGCCGGCATCGTCTATATCGGCGCCGAGGTCGAGCCGGGCGACATCCTCTGCGGCAAGATCACGCCGAAGGGCGAGAGCCCGATGACGCCGGAGGAGAAACTGCTCCGCGCCATCTTCGGCGAGAAGGCGTCCGACGTGCGCGACACCTCGCTGCGCCTGCCGCCGGGCGTGCAGGGCACGGTGGTCGAGGTCCGCGTGTTCAACCGCCACGGCATCGACATCGACGACCGCACCCGCGCGATCCAGACCGAGGAGAAGGACCGCCTCCGCAAGGACGCCGAGGACGAGCGCGCCATCCTGAAGCGCTCCTCCTATGCGCGCCTGCGCGAGATGCTGCTCCGCCAGACCGCCACCGCGGCGCCCAAGGGCGCCAAGAAGGGCGCCTCGATCACCGCCGACGTGCTCGACAGCGTCGAGCCGCACGAATGGTGGAAGTTCGCGGTCAAGGACGACAAGCGCCAGGCCGACCTGGAAGCGGTCCGCGCCCAGTATGAGAGCGCCGAGGCGCTGATCAAGGCCAAGCTCGACGACCGCATCGAGAAGCTCGAGCGCGGCGACGAGCTGCCGCCGGGCGTGCTCAAGATGGTCAAAGTGTTCGTCGCGGTGAAGCGCAAGCTGCAGCCGGGCGACAAGATGGCCGGCCGCCACGGCAATAAGGGCGTGATCAGCCGCATCCTTCCCGAGGAGGACATGCCCTTCCTCGAGGACGGCACCGCGGCCGACATCGTGCTCAATCCGCTCGGCGTGCCGAGCCGGATGAACGTCGGCCAGATCTTCGAGACCCATCTCGGCTGGGCCGCGCGCGGCCTCGGCAAGCAGGTGGGCGAGATGCTCGACGCCATCCACGCCAAGGGCAAGGGCTTCGACGCGGCCGACGCCAAGCAGGTCCGCACCAAGCTCAAGGACATCTACGGCAAGAACTACCATGCCGAGATCGACGGCCGCGACGAGGCCGAAACGCTGGAGCTCGCCTCCAACCTCACCGGCGGTATCCCGATGGGCACGCCGGTGTTCGACGGCGCCAAGGAGGCCGACGTCTCCGCGATGCTGGAGATGGCGGGGCTCGACCAGTCGGGCCAGGTGACCCTGTTCGACGGCCGCACCGGCGAGGCGTTCGACCGCAAGGTGACCGTGGGCTACATCTACATGCTGAAGCTCCACCACCTCGTGGACGACAAGATCCACGCCCGCTCGATCGGCCCGTACAGCCTCGTCACCCAGCAGCCGCTGGGCGGCAAGGCCCAGTTCGGCGGCCAGCGCTTCGGCGAGATGGAGGTCTGGGCGCTCCAGGCCTACGGCGCCGCCTACACGCTGCAGGAAATGCTGACCGTGAAGTCGGACGACGTGATCGGCCGGACCAAGGTCTACGAGGCGATCGTCAAGGGCGACGACACGTTCGAGGCCGGCATTCCCGAGAGCTTCAACGTGCTCGTCAAGGAGATGCGCTCGCTCGGCCTCAACGTCGAGCTGAACAGCATCGTCGACGTCGACGCCGAGGATTACGCGCAGGCGGCGGAATAGAAATAATCCCTCTCCCTCCAGGGGAGAGGGACAGGCGCGAAGCGCCAAGGTGAGGGCCCCTCACCCGCCTCGCTTCGCTCGGCACCCTCTCCCCTGAAGGGAGAGGGGGAATTCAAAAGAGGGTTCGAACCCATGAACGAGATGACCAACTTCGCCAATCCGATCGTCAAGCCGGAGACGTTCGACCAGATCAAGATCGGCATCGCCAGCCCGGAGCGGATCCGCTCCTGGTCGTTCGGCGAGATCAAGAAGCCCGAGACGATCAACTACCGCACGTTCAAGCCCGAGCGCGACGGCCTGTTCTGCGCGCGCATCTTCGGTCCGATCAAGGATTATGAGTGCCTGTGCGGCAAGTACAAGCGCATGAAGTACAAGGGCATCGTCTGCGAGAAGTGCGGCGTCGAGGTCACCGTCTCGAAGGTCCGCCGCGAGCGGATGGGCCATATCGAGCTGGCC